>UZAT01197065.1_pt1 | contig 14363 bp, 17 predicted proteins | sample 2160861 | NCBI WGS metagenome assembly UZAT01 (sample SAMEA5138306, study PRJEB28736) | viral metagenome | reverse complement strand
TCTAAGCCTATCTACGCTGAAAATAGCAACGGTCTTGGCGAATCTGGTCTGGTTTACTGGGTCGCTGGTGCGACTGCCAACTGCGCTGTTAACAAGTCCTGTACCAACATGCTGTACGACGGTGAACTTACCGTGGACGTTGCTTATTCTCAGGCTGAACTTCAGGCTGCGCTCGATGCTGGTAAGATTGTCTTCCATCTGGTCTACGGTGAAGTTCGTATGCTGGAAGACGTGAACAGTCTGGTTACTCCCGGTGATGATCAGAATGATGACTTCAAGTACAATCAGACTATCCGAGTGATTGACCAGATTGCCAACGATATTGCCTATCTGTTCAACACCAAGTATCTGGGTCGCATTCAGAACAACGCTTCTGGTCGAATCAGTCTGTGGAATGATATCGTGAATCATCACAGAAAGCTGGAAACTATGGGTGCTATCGAGAACTTTGCTTCCGAGAACGTCGTGGTTAAGGCTGGCGAGAGCATGAAGTCCGTTGTCATTGAAGACGCTATTACCATTACTGGTACTATGTCTCAGCTTTTCATGACTGTTGTTATCGACTAATCGAAACAACTTTATAACTCTAGGAGGTACATAACATGGCTAAGGTCACTATGAACGCTAGAGACGCAATTTCCGCGCCTCTTGCTGAATGTTACGTTACTATTGGCGAAAACCGCTACAACTTCATGCAGGCTATCGACCTTGAGGCTAGCTTCGAGAAGAACAAGACCGAGGTTCCCATCCTTGGTAAGACTGCAAAGGGTAACAAGGCTAGTGGTTGGAGCGGATCTGGTTCTGCCACTTTCCACTACAACACTTCCATTTTCCGCAAGCTGTTCCTTCAGTATAAGGAAACTGGTGAGGACGTTTACTTCGACATTCAGATCACCAACGAAGACCCGACTTCCACTATCGGTCGCCAGACTGTTATCCTGAAGGATTGCAACATGGACGGCGGCGTTCTGGCGAAGTTCGACGCTGACGGTGAGTATCTGGACGAGTCTATGGACTTCACGTTCGAAGACTTCGAGATGCCCGAAGAGTTCACCATGCTGGATGGTATGCTGTAATTTAACGACTAACTGAAAATTATTTGGAGGGAATTTATTATGTCTATGAATCTTACCGCTTTCCTGTCTCAGAATGCAATCAAGATCGAGAACACCAAGGTTGTTGTTTCCAAGCGTTTTCTGGATGAAAACAAGAAGCCGATTGAATGGGAGATTCGTGCGCTGAATGCTGGCGAGGACGAAGATATCCGTAAGAGTGCTACTCGAAGAATTCCCGTTCCGGGTCGCCGTGGTCAGAATCAGCCCGAAACTGATATCAACCTCTATCTGGCAAAGATGGCAGCGGCTTGTACTGTGTTCCCCAATCTGATGAATGCCGAACTTCAGGATTCCTATAAGGTTAAGACTCCCGAAGATCTTCTCAAGGCTATGCTCACGAGCGGTGAGTACGCTGAGTATCTTCAGACTATCCAGAACCTGAATGGTTACGATGTTTCCACTGAGGAACTGGTTGAAGAAGCAAAAAACTAATTGAATCGGGCGACTGGGAAGCTAATATAGCGTACTATTGCTTACATAAGTTTCACTGGTCGCCCGGAAAATTTATCGCTCTTCCCAAAGAAGAAAAGGCTTTTGTTGCGGCGGCTGTCCAGATGAAGGTCAAACAGGACGAAGAGGATAGCAAGAAAATGAAGGCCAAGACTGGTAGGAGAAAACGATAAATTTTCGTTAATTTATATAGGAGGTGAATCATCTTGGCGACTATTACTTCTACCATTAAGTTGGTAGACCAGATGACACCTACTCTAAATAAGATTTCTAAGGCGATTGATAGCGTTAGCAGACGTGCTGATAATCTTGCAACGTCAGTCGAAAAGGCTAACGCACGAGCTAACGCTTCCAATCGCGCTCAAGCTAATGAAGAAAAGAGAATCGCGCAGGAAAAGGCGCGGTCTAAAAGAATCGCCGACGCTCAATATGCTTCTATGTACGCACAGTTGCTTAACGAGCGGGACGCTAGGGAAAGAGAGTCAGCTAGAGCAGAAAAGCAAGCTCAAGCTGAAATCATAGCTGATCGTCGTTTGAAAGCTCAGATGGCAAAGCGCCTAGAACTCGAAGAACGACGCGAGGCTCAAGCAACGGCTAGAGCAGAAAAGCAAGCCGCTCGTGAAGCTTTAGCTGCCGAAAAAGCGGCAGACCGTAAAGCCATGCAATCCGCGCGTGAGAAAGCTAGACTGGAACGACAGCTTGCTCAGGATACTGCTAATAAAATAGCGAAAATCGAGGGTTTGGCTAACGCTGGCTTTGGAAGAACTAGGTCAATTGCTAGTGGAATCCTTTCCGCTTTCAATAGACTTGCGCTAAGAATAGGAACGTTCATTAGTGCGAGAGCATTTGCTGAAACTGCCGATACGATGATGAATGCGAGAGCGCGTATCGATAACATAAACGATGGTCTGTATTCAACCAACCAGTATATGCAGATGATCTATGAGTCTGCCCAGCGTTCTCGTGGTAGTTTTACAGATATGGCGACTCAGGTTGCTAAACTTGGTAACGTCGCAGGAAGCGCGTTTGGCGGTAACGTATCTAGTATAATTAAGTTTTCTGAACTTCTTAACAAGAGTTTCAGAATTGCTGGAGCATCTGCTGCTGAGTCTTCGAACGCCGCTTACCAGTTAACTCAGGCGTTAGCCGCTGGCAAGTTACAGGGCGACGAGATGAAGTCCATCCTCGAAAACGCACCTTTAGTCGCTCAGAAAATCGCAAAAAAGATGGGCGTAACTGTCGGTAAGGTTAAGGAACTCGGTGCGGAAGGTAAAATTACTTCTGACGTTATCATCGAAGCGATGTTTGAAGCTGCCGATGAAATTGAAAAACGATTCGGAAAGCTTCCCAAGACACTTGGTGATATTTGGACTGAAATTTCGAACTACGCAACCAATAAGTTCAGACCTGTATTCGATAAAATCCAGAGAATCATTAACGGTGCTAAGTTTACAAAGCTCAAGAATAAGTTAATGGATCTTATTGGTCAAGTTGCCGACGGTGTCCTCAAGCTGATGAACGTATTCAACACTGAAAAAGTTCAGGCTGGTATTTCCAAGATTACAACCTCTTTAACGACACTGATGGGTGTTGCAAAGCAAGTAGGCGACACGATGGTCAACGTTGCAATCTGGATCGCCGATAATTGGAGTTGGATTGTACCCATTGTCGCAGCAGTAGTTGGAGTAATTGTTATATTTAACATCGTCAGCGCAATCGCGTCCGTAGTTTCGTTCCTGTTTTCTTCTGGCTTGTTAGCAACTGCGGCAAGCGGTGGCGTTGTGATTACAACAATGGGCTGGATTGTACTCGCGATTGCGGCTGTTATCTTATTCATTTACTGGGCAGTCGCGGCGTGGAATAGGTTCTCTGGTGAAAGCGTAAGTGCGACAGGTGTCATTTTAGGATCTATCGCGTTTCTGGGTGCGGCAATTTGGGATATTCTTTACGTTACTTTTGTAGTGGTTGCAACTATTGTTGTAGCGGTAGCTTACGTTATTTCGATTATAGTACGCTCTGTAATTCTCGCATTCCACTGGGTCTGTAACGTGATTCACGGTATCGTTGGCTTTATCGAAGCAATTTGGGGAGACCTTGGTTCTAATATTAAGGGTACTTTAATTTGGCTCGGCGAAGTGATTAAAATTTGGGGATCGAACGTCAAGTCTGGATTCTCACAAATTTGTGACCAGCTTCCGTTATATGCACTCTATGCTAGCGTTGCAATCTCCGCAAAATTCTATGATATCGTAGCTAGTGCTATTGAAGCGTTTAACTCTCTTCTTCAGAATTCCAAAGATACCTGTATAAAAATGCTAACTCCGTTTGCCGAGTTCGCCGATGGTGTTAAGAAGCTGTTTAACAAAATTAAATCACTCTGGAACGGGTTAATGGACAAAATTGCCACTGGATTTACAGTACCCGCTGATCTCGTGGCGTTTGGCGAGTTCTGTGGTGTCGATGTTCCAGATAACATCGGAATCCCCGGTGCTAATAATCTCAAGTTTGATATCGACGAAACTCCTATCACGGCAGAGGGTTGGATTAACGGGATTGATGAATTAGCAAACGAGTGGAGAGCTAAGGCTGATATGATGGCTGGTGCTGCCAATCTTGTTAAGGACATGATTAAGCCTATCGACTGGGGAACTACGGATTATCCCGCTCTTTCCGAATATGCCGACTGGGCTGGAATGTGGGAAAATGGTAAGCAAGGTTGGAAAGAAGGATACGGAACACACGATCTTGGCGCTGACTTAGCTGGATTTGAGGCTGACTGGAATCAGTTTAAGGGCATGATGGCTTGGCTTTATGATGATAGTCATCTGATCGATCCCGTTGGAGCCTATAAGAACTGGTATACCACAGGCGAAGCTGTTGACAACGGCGTAGCTGGAATCGTTGAGACTATTGGCGCGTTGCTTGAGGGCATGTCTGAGGATAAAGACCCCGCCAAAGAATTAGCGGAAAACAATAAGTTCGCAATCGATTCTGGTATGGATTATACCAATCTTAAACCCCTCGACGATCCGTGGAAAGACATCTTTGGAAATGCTAACGGTGGAGCGGGTGATACACTCGGTTCTATCGCTGACAACACTGGTAGTGCCGCTGGTAGTGCTGCCAACATCGAAGACACGCTCGACCTTGCCGAAGAAGAACTCGAACTTCTCCGTAAACTTGCCGAACAGGAAGTAATCAACCGCTTCACTACGGCTGAAATTCATGTTGATATGACTAACAACAACAATATTAGTTCCAAGATGGATCTGGACGGCATCGTTACCCATCTGAGCAACAAGCTCTATGAGGAACTTGGCGTTGTTGCAAGCGGGGTGCATTACTAATGGCGTATTCGTTTTTCATGGTAAGTGAGAATAAGAAGGTGCAGTTTCCTATTGCACCTTCTGACCTCTCCATTAAAGTCAATGGTCGTAATGAAACTATTGACCTCATGAATGAAGGTGAAGTAAACCTTCTCAAGAGTCCGGGTTTAACTGAGATTTCGTTTACTGCGTTAATCCCTCAAGTTGGTAGATATCCGTTTGCTGTAAACGATGAACCAATCGATACGTTCACAGACTTCTTGAATGAAATGATTACCAACAAGAAACCTTTTCAGTTCATTGTGGTCAGAGCGGCTGGTACAAGGCTGTTGTTTGACACAAACCTTAAAGTATCGTGTGAAGATTACGAACTCAAGGAAGCTGCTGAAAATGGATTCGACGTTGAGTTGGCTATCAATCTGAAACAGTATCGTGAATTCGGTGTTAAGACCATTACACTGGTAAAGGTTCAAACTACCGTAAACCAGAATACTACCACAACCGATAACTCCTCCACAGATAACTCCTCTACCACGACAAGTAGCACCTCAAATAACAGGTCTTCCAAGTCCAACAGTGGTAAGAAATACAAGGTTAAGAGTGGAGACACGCTTTGGGGTATCTCGAAGAGATTTCTTGGAAGTGGTTCTAAGTGGAAGACGATCTACAAAAAGAACAAGTCAACCATCGAAAAAACCGCGAAGAAACACGGTTATAAGTCCTCCAGTAACGGTCACTGGATTTTCCCCGGCACTATCTTAACAATCCCGTAAAGAGGTGTAGAAATTGGCTACTTTCGGAAGCAGAGATTTAAGACAGGGTTTTACTGGTAGTGATGTTAGAGAACTACAAACTACCTTGAACTCTATCGGATATAACTGCGGTAGTGTCGATGGTACGTTCAACACAAGTACACTTACTGCGGTCAAGAAATTCCAACAGGATCATAACTTGGCGGTAGATGGAGTTGTTGAGAGAAACACCTATAAGAAGTTAGCAGAAGTTTTACAAAGCGGTAGGACTTCTGCGGCTTCCTCTTCATCTACTATTACATTGATGGCTGGTTCCGCTCCTACAGTTGAAAAGGATGAACTCAGGATTGGTATTCAAACGAAGCCTGTTACTGTGAGTAAGTCCACAACTTCGAGTGAAACCACTGATAATACAACTACTAAAACTACCACGACAGTTAACACAACTGCCACAAAATTTTACTATCCTCCTATCGAGGGTGACGTTACTTGGGATACAGAACGATCTGGATCTCCGGGTAAGGTATCATTCAAAATTCGGGCAGACATCCCGATTACAGAGGGCGACATTGTCAGTGTAACCTACGGTGACATTAACGTGTTCGTTGGTTACATTTTTGAACATAGTGTGGATAAGACCGGGGTTATCTCGATTACCGCATATGACCAGACAAAGTATTTTAACAACTCTGACACATATGTTTTTGAAAACATTAAAGCTTCTGACGTATTAAAGCGCATTGCCAGCGACTATAGCATGCCCGTTGGAACAATCGAGGACACTGGTATTGTGATTCCCAGCGTTGTGGAAGATAACCAAACGCTGTTTGACATTGTATACAACGCTTTGGATAAGACAGTTGCGGCTGGAAACAAAGTGTTCGTGTTCTACGATGATTATGGAAAGCTTACCTTGAAGTCGCTAGACTCGATGCGCGTCAATCTCTTACTCTGCGAAGATACTGTTGGTGATTATTCGTACAGTGCTAGTATCGACGATGAAACGTTCAACCAGATTGTACTTTATCACGACGATGACAAGACCAAGAAGCGTCAGTACTTTACGGCCTCCAGTAAGGAAGCCATCAACCAGTGGGGCTTATTACGAAAGACCGAGAAGGTTGACACAACAAACGGTGCGCAGAAGTTGGCAGAGCTTTATCTGGCAATGTACAACAAAAAGACCAGAAAGCTTTCTATTAAGGATGCATTTGGTAGACCTGACGTTCGAGCGGGAACTCTTGTCCCGGTTATCATGAAGGTCGGAGAGTTACAACTCAGTAACTTTATGCTGGTAGAGAAAGCTAGTCACACTTGGTCTAATGGTAAATATTTTATGAATCTTGATTTAGCGGGAGCGGGTGAGTTCAGTGTATAGTGGCATCATTCCTATTATTAAAGAAGCTGCCGTGGATGCGGTGAACGCCACCCAGCCCGTTCAGTTGATGTTTGGAACTGTTATCAGTGCCAAGCCGTTAAAGGTACAAGTTACACCAAAGTTGATCCTGTTAGAAGGTAACTTGGTATTGGCAGGATCACTCACTAAAAAAGAAATCAAGTTCAATGTGACTGGTAATACCGAGAAAATCGATAACCATACACACACAATCTCAGTTACCGTTGAAAACGGCGGTGAACATCAGCATAGAATCGTGGCTAGCACCAAGAGTGCTGACAGTCATAGTCACGATATGGATGTGAAAACCTATACACTAGATGCTAACTTCGAGGGTGAGCATCGTCATACCGCAAGCGGATGGGCTGAGCTTAATGGCGGTCACTCCCACGATGTTAACATCCCTGTGACTATTACTATTGATAACTCTCTCAAAAAGGGAGATTCAGTAATCCTTGCCAGAATGCAAGGTGGTAACAAATATTTAATACTGGACAAGGCGGTGAATAGCTAATGAACGATAATTTAGTCGCTGATTTCGAGGAGTTAGCGTTACCCAGTCAAACTTGGAGCATTGACTTTGAACGAAATCTGGTTGGTTCATATATTACCGACCTTGATGCCATTCACCAGAGCGCACTTATTACGTTAGCTGTCGAACGTTTCGAGCATCTGATCTATTCCGACCAGTACGGAATTGAGTTGCTTGGCTTGCTGGGAGAGAGCATGCCTTACGCAATGTCTGAAGTAAAAAGACGAGTCGAAGAGGCTCTGAAGCAGGACGATAGAATTGTTAGCGTAGACAATTTTGAATTTTCTAGAACTAAACGTAGTCTTCACGTTACGTTTACTGTAAATACTAATATTGGTAGTTTTGATGCTGAAACGGAGGTGGTTCTGTAATGTTTGAGGAAACCACTTACGAGTCGATTATGACCCGTATGCTCAATAAAGTTCGTACAGAACATCCTGAAATTGATACACGCGAGGGATCGTTGATTTATACGGCAATCGCACCTTGCGCACTTGAGCTTGCTATTATGTATACAGAACTGGATCGAGTGCTTGAAGAAGCATTCGCTGAAACTGCGAGTTTGACGTATCTGGAGCGGAGAACGGCTGAACGAGGTATTAGGCAGCGTTTAGCATCTTGTGCTGTAATGCAAGGTAGGTTCGACGTACCTGTTAACGTTGGTACACGATTCAGTCTCGGTGACTACAACTATGTGGTGACCGATATGGCTAAGTCCTATCTTACATGCGAAACGGCTGGCTCTGAACCTAATACCGTAATTGGTGAATTGACTCCCATTGATAACGTCATCGGTTTAACCTCGGCAGAGATTGCCAACTGCGTAGTACCCGGAGAAGATGACGAGGACGTTGAATCGTTGAGAGCAAGATATTTTGCTTCACTCGACACAACTTCTTACGGTTTTAACGCTCGTCAGTATCGTGAAGTTGTCGATGACTTGGACGGTGTTGGTGGAACTAAAGTGATTCCCGCTTGGAATGGCGGTGGTACGGTTAAGCTCGTTATTCTCGATTCCACATATCGCGCTCCTGCATCGGAACTTGTCGATATTGTTCAGAACGCCATCGATCCAGTTGACCATACTGGAGAAGGAGTCGGACTCGCTCCTATTGGACATCGAGTAACGGTAGTTGGTGCTACTGAGACCCCGGTAGACATCGAGTGTACATTCGAGTACGTTGATAGCTATTCTTGGGATGATATCTCCGCAGAAGTATATAACGTGCTTGACAATTACTTTACAGAACTCAGTAAAGCATGGGAAACCGAAACGGTTGTCGTAAGAATTAACCAAATCAATTCTCTCCTCATGTCTGTAAATGGTGTTGTAGACGTGAGTGGCACAACTCTTAATGGAACGACCTCCAACCTTGTACTTGATGCTGAAAATATCGCGATTCGAGGTACTGTCCATGACAACAGCTAACGAAAACTATCGCTTTAATCACGACAATCGCGATGTATGTTTGGTAGACCATCTTCCGCATATTTTCAAGAATATCTTGGACTATCGTGCGCTTTCGAACGCATCTTGCGTTGAGCTTGAACCGTTATATCGAAATGTAAGAACACTCCTTAATGACCAGTTTATCGATACTGCGTCGGAACGAGCTATCGGACAGTGGGAAAGATATCTGAAGATTGTTCCGAATACTTCCGATACTCTCGAAGAACGACGGTTCAGGATTCAGACTAGGTTGAACAATATCCCGCCCTATACGGATAGATATCTTGAGAATCGATTAAACGAACTTTGCGGTAGCGATAACTGGAGAATCTATAGGGACTACGATAACTACATGCTCACCGTTGAAATTTCTTCGAGTTCCGCTGCCAACACTAGAACGGTAGCTGATATCGTCAGGGCGATAGTTCCTGCGAATATGAATTTAGTTGTTCAGGAATATCGGTCGCGTTATTCTGAATTGGTCAACTTTAGTCATGAGCATTTAGCTAAATATACCTACGATGAAATCAAATATAATGCGGTGTTTGACCAACCTAAGTAATTGGAGGGGATTCAATGGCTGATTATACGAGCAATTATAACCTTAAAAAGCCTCTTGGAAGCGAGTTATACAATATTGAAGATCAGAACTCGAACATGGATATTATCGACGATGCTCTGGCAAACCGTGTATGCTACTCTAGTACTGAAGCGACATACACTGGAAAAAAGTGGATTGATGGTAATCCGATTTACACTGTCGCACTTCAAGCCGACGGAAATTGGACAACTGCCGGACAGTGGGTTACCCCGTTTGGCGAAGTATCGACGTTCCCCAAGTGGTTTGACGATATTGACGTGTTCATCAACTACAAGATGATTATGTTCTGCACCACAAACAATGGTATTGCTGTTTATGATGTGTCGAATGCCGCAGAAGTTCGCAAGGACACGCTGGCAATCGCGCCCGTGAGTGGTAGAGTTCCCGTACATCGCTTTGTCTTCATTTATGAATTCACGCTGAAGAATTAAACTCGGAGGGATAAACTATGGCACTTAAAATTCCTGTTAACAAATTTGTGGAATTCCTTAACAACCGTTGTTTAGCAAAAGACGGTTATATCATGGGAGCCACTGGTCAGAATCCTACAAAGTGGGCTACGAATTCTTGGTGGTTCACCCAGTACTCTGGCTCTCAGAAGGAAAAGGCTCTGTACTGGAGATCCCACGCAAAGAGAGTGTGGGACTGTAATGGTCTGGCTGAAGGTTACTACAAGGATGTAACTGGCATCGATATCAATACCCGATGTCGCTATAATTATTCTGGCTGGTGTAGTGTGAAGGGTGCTGGTAAGGTTCCCAACAAGCACAAAGTTCCCGGTCTGGCTGTTTTCTACGGTAAGAATGCCGCCAATATCAGCCACGTTGGTTATCTGGTTGCCCCTGTTAATGCCTCTAATCCTGATGGTGACTGGTACGTTATTGAGGCCAGAGGTGTTATGTACGGTGTGGTGAAGACCAAGCTTAACTCCCGTAACTGGAACTTCTGGGGTTACATGGATAAGTACTTTGATTATTCCAACCATTCTACTGGTGCTGACATTGAAGAAGTCGAAACTCTTGGATACCGCACTCTTCGCAAGGGTGACAGTGGTCAGGATGTGAAAGAACTTCAGAGACTCCTTCTCAAGTGGAATTCTAAGCTTCTTCCTGAGTATAAGGACGATGGTGACTTTGGTGGTGAAACCAAGGATGCTGTCGAGGCTTTCCAGCGTGAACATGGTCTGACCGTTGATGGTATTGTTGGTAAGCAGACCTACGCTGCCCTCGAAAAGTACGAGGAGGAAGTTGTGGAGACTCCTACCAAGAAGACTGTTAAGGTAACCGTTACTGGTGGTACTGTGAACGTTCGACCTGAAAATAACACTTCCGAAGATCCTATTATGATCGCCAAGAAGAACGAAAAGTACGAGTGGATTTCTACCAAGGACAACTGGCACGAAATCAAGACCGAAAAGGGTAACGGTTGGATCTCTGGTAAGTATTCCAAAGTTGTGGAGGAATAATCATGGAAAATCTGCATGTTAAGGCTGATACTATCGCTAGAACGATTGTCCTGTTTCTTGCTCTTGCTAATCAGGTGATGGTTGCGTTTGGTTGGTCTCCTGTTGAAATTGAAGAAGAATCTGTTTATATGCTGGTCTCTACCATCGCGACTCTGGTAACCGCTATCTGGGCGTGGTGGAAGAATAACTCCTTTACCAAGGCTGCTCTCAAGGCTGATACTGTGTTAAAGGAGGAAAAGACCAATGGAACAACTGATCCTGTATCTTGAAAGTCACTGGGCATTGGTTCTCTTTATTGGTGGTGCTGTGATTGCACTGTACTCACGACTGGCAAAAGTCGAACGTGCTACCAAGAGACATGCTGTTTACGATAAGGCGTTTGCCGACCTCAATGACAGTATGTTCGCAGTACTTGACGGTCTCCATCAACTCGGATGTAATGGGGAAGTAACCAAAGCCCGTGAAAAATTCCTCGAAAGTCGCTCCAAAGTATGAGTTAGAAATCCCGAACATTCGGGTAAACACTAACTACTCGGTATTCATTAACACTATACGCACAATATACAAAAGTTGACTCAATCCTTGGTGCAACTGGTATAGTCACTTAATGGATAAATAACTTAAAAGCCCTAGAAACGTTGATTTCTGGGGCTTTTTGTTCTCTGTAAGTCTATGAAATTCGGGCAGATAATATACGCATAATATACGAACAATATACGCTGGTTTAGTCCAGAACGTTCACTGTTTTGACCAGTTTATCAATGGAAGTTGTTAGGTAACGTTGCTCGGTAACACCTTGACCAGCATGTCCAACGATGACCCGGATAGTCTCAATAGGTACATCTTTTTCATGCATCCATGATATGAATGTCTTCCGGGTGTCATGCATTTTGTGGTCTTTACCAAAGCGTTTTCTCCAGCGAATCAGAACTGTTTGGTATTTAAGTTGCTCGTTTTTGTACTCGAACAGGTATCGAACCCGATTCTGCATATACTTTTCAACGAGCGGTACAATACGTTCGTGGATCGGGATCACACGGTCAATACCAGCTTCGGTTTTCAGACCACCGATCATGTAGCGCTCTTCAAGGCTAATGTTCTCAATCTCGATTGCCAACAACTCTCCAATACGCATTCCAGTGTAGAGGAGAATAATCGCAATGTCGGATAATTCGGTGTTCTCTTTCCACAATGCATCCCGCTCGGCTGCCGTAAAAATGTTCTTGTTCTTTGGTGCTTCGGATTTAACTTTAACAAACTGTGAATAATTTGTGACTTTCATGTCGTTTTCCAAGGCATAATTGTACATTTGATTCCACAATTGTTTCATTTTTGACTTGGTTGCGTGAGATTTATCGCAAGCTTTCATACATTTTTTCAGATGCTCGGAGCGGATTTCCACAAACTTATAATCGTGGAGCATTGCCGAGTTTTTGAACGCACCATCGTAGGCGTATTTGTTGTCTTTGGTAAGCTCGTCATCGCGTGACTCTTTCCACTTGGTATACATCTCTGCGAATGTGATATTCGCGTCTTCCAGTCTGTATGGGTCGGAGTGGTAGTTAGCCAGTGCGACTAGAGCGTCACCTCGATCCTCGAAATAACCAATGTAGTGGTACTGCTGTTTACCATCTTTCCAGCCAGTTGTGATTCTCGCTCCATAAGGTTTTCTACGATTTCCACCTAATTTAACAACTCCACCAAATCCGTTGCTCATTCTCATGGTAGTCATCTCCTATTTGTGTTTGTTAATTTTCAGTTAAAATTTCTTTCAACCGCCCAAAGTAACCGGGGCATACGTTTGTCAGGAACGTCGTACCTTGGGCGGTAAAAAGTGCGTATTTCCAAGGGTTTTGAGGGTGTTGACCAAGGTGACAAAGTGATATATGGGTTATTCTCTAACTTTTGAAAGGGATAGTCTGGAAGAAAAAATTTTTTGAATAAAGCCTTAGTAAAAGTAAGAGAACTATTATTATATCACTACACGTTCGTCAGTCATGCCGGGTTAATCTTCCGACAAACTGTTGGACTAGTAGTTGGTCAACCTCGTTTAGCATTTGGTATTGGTGTATCAACTCCTCTATTTGTGGGTCATTGGAATGCCACCCAACTAAGTCAGTCGGTGGTACATGCAGAGCATGACTTATGTTCTCAACCGCTGCCAATGACACATTCTGGATCAATCCACTCTCATACTTCTGGATAGTGGATCTTGGGATGCCAGTCTCTTGGGATAATTCTGACTGTGTGAGATTTCTGACTTTTCTGAATTGTTTTATATTTTCTCCCAAATTCAAGGTCACTAACCTCCTCTCTATATCTCTATTGTACGCTAACGAACAGACCAATGCAATTTTAACGAGCATTTAACGGAAAATTGCGCTTGATTCGAACATTTCGAAGGTATAATATATTAGTGAGTCGAGCAGATGTTCGGCATTCACGGGAGGAGTTGCTGAGATATGAACGTGTTAGAAGCTGCTGAAATTTTAGGAAAGACACCTCAATTTGTGAGATTTGGTTTACGCCAGAAGACGTTGCCTATTGGGGTGGCTGTGCTTATGCCGGGCAACCGATATAGTTACCATGTGAGTGAAGACCTTCTTCGCCAGTACATCGGAAACAAAAAGGTTGATGACTGGCATGCCAAGAAGGAGTTGGTAGGTTGAAACTGATTTTAGAAGATACCCGAAATAAGCCAGAAAAGAACGCATACATACGGAAACAGTTGGAAAAGCTCGGCTTCCAAGTTGAACGCTGCCGACTCTACACTGGAGATTATACTTGGGCAACTGACCAGAAGGTCTGCATTGATACCAAACAGGATCTCCAAGAAGTTTGTGGTAACGTGACTCAACAGCACAAGCGGTTCAAGGCCGAATGCGAACGAGCAAAGATGGCTGGAATTAAGCTTGTGATTCTTGTAAAAGAGGTTAGTATCAAGTCGCTGGACGAAGTTCCAAAGTGGTATAACTGGCGACTCAAGTTCTCTCCACGAGCAACTACTGGTAAGCAACTTTGGAAGATCATGTCTACCATGACTGAGAATTATGGGGTTGAATGGCGTTTTGCTACTCCCTCGAACATGGGAAAGACAATCGTAGAAATATTGGAGGATGGAAATGAGCGAGATCGAGTTCATGAGATGGCTAACTAGCCACGGTTTATTCGAATGCTCTTGTCCATATCGACATACCTTTGATCCGATTCGAGGTTTCTGGAGTATTGAAGATAACTGTGTCAATAGGGTTATTACCTTTTTTGATACAAGTTTTG
>UZAT01358084.1_pt1 | contig 14375 bp, 16 predicted proteins | sample 2160861 | NCBI WGS metagenome assembly UZAT01 (sample SAMEA5138306, study PRJEB28736) | viral metagenome | reverse complement strand
CCCGTTCCTTGCCGTCCTCCCGTTATGGGGAGCTAATGTTGATACTCCTACCGTGTCATTGCCACTCCCGGAGTTTTTACTCGTGTGTAACCATCCTGGTTTTGCCATTTTATTTATGTATTAAGTTGATGTATATTCCGAAACAGAGGAATTCTATTTCAATTCCTTTCGTGTGCCTGTTCACGCACATAGAAGGCAGGATGTTCCAATACCCTCTGTCCATTTCAAATGCTATTTCTATTTTCATTCTACTAACCAATTAGTGTTTGATTCCACGTTCACATCCGCTTCCCTCTCCGGGAATACCCAGAGGATTTGAGCGGGAGAAACATTCAGGTAGGGTTGGTTTTGCAAAGTATCCAAATTAACCTCGGTGAAATCTCCCGTACCGCCCCAGTACTTGAATCCAAACCTTATGTCGTATTCACGAAGGAGGTTCTTGCCTCCGATCTGTTGCTTGCTCAACTCGTCTTGTATCTGCTGTGAAAGCTGGTAAATGATACCGGTGAAGTAAACATTATTCAGGTAGATGGAATACCCGCTCATTTCCAATCCAAAAATGTTCAGGTTGTCCAAATTCCCGAATTGGGCGGCTATATTATTAAGAGTAAATTCCCAATCCCGGACGCCTTTTAAATACCTTGTATAAGTTCTCGTCTGGTAGTTGGATGTCTGCCTGTCCGCGTTCGTGAAATTCCCGTAAGCCACCGCGTGCATGAACTGGGAAGGATGGACGGGATTTGGATGACTTCCTGAAATATGGCGCAATTCATAGCGAAGCGTAGACCTTTGATTATCCATCACCTGGATGATCCTGAAATAAGAGGTCGCGAACCCTGCAAAACGCCTGTTGCCTTTAGAATCGTCATAACTTGATGTCGCATTGTCCTCACTCGTCAGAGAATGGTAGATACCCATGCAAATGTCGTCCACATCAAAAGTTCCTATCTCCCCTTCTTCCAATTTCAGTTTGATGACCTTATTTTCGGTATCAACCGACTCAATGATCCCCGCTCCGGGAGCACTCCATTTATCACCTATGGTAACCTCTACCCGGTTGTACCTTAATTCAGGAACTTCTAACCATTTACGGAGAGATAAGGCGTCTAATTCAGCCTTGCCCGATCCGTCTATCAGTCCACCAAGCCCGGTTAATCCGGGAATAAAACTCTCCCCGAACTGAATACCTTCAAGGACTCTTGCCAGACCCCGGAAAAGAGACTCCCCTCCAACTTCCAGTGCGGCGGTGATAAGACCTTTCAGGAAGGTGATAACCTCAGCAGCGAAGTCGGGGATGTCTTTTCTTAAATAAGATCGACCAATGGCATCCCGGATAATTATCTCCTTTTCAGATAATTCATTTTTCACGCCTTCAATTCTTCCCTCGATGTACCTCTCCCAGTTTTCTTCGAGATAGTTTGAAACGGTAGCGCTTAGCTGCCCCGAGTAATGATTAACCTCAAGTTCAGTAATACGAAGTGTAATATATCTTGATTTGATAATGAGCGTTACCAGATCACCAATTTTCAATACCGGTTTATTCCTTAAATACCGGTGATCGATATCCAGCGAATATTTTACCCGCTTTTTCGAGTAGAAAGCAAGGTTTTTGTTCCCTTTCTCACGCAGGCGGGTAATCGATGCATTCACATAAGATTCTGGCATCAGAACGCCCGTGAAATTGAATGTATCACCTACTTCTGCCTTTTTCGATGCATTCGGAATATTCGGCTTCACGCCCTCCGAATCAGGAAGTGCCGTCTCATCTTCCTGTTCGATGAGGGTGATTTGTTTGTTGGAATTTTGCCATTGGAGTTTAAAGGATTTTCCCATCAAATCACCTGTGAGGAAATTTATCCTCGCATTATCACCTACGGCTATGGCAGCTATATCAAAATCGATTTCCGGACAAGTAAGAACCTTGTTGTTTTCACCAGATACAGTTGCAATACTTCCGATGAATTTTGGAAATTCATCCTCGAATTTGATTTTCTTTTCAACTACTTTTGAATGCTCTGAGAAGTTTTCAAGATAGTTTTCCGGGAGCTTCAAATAACCTTCCTCATCAGCATAGGCAATAGAAACATTCTTGTTACCACCTCGAACATACACTCTTGTTACGGTATCTTCTTTGTCAACATTTCGCTGGGTGATTTTGTACAGACCTTTTTCTCTACCTTGTTCAAAAACTAATGAAGTGACATTTTCAATTCGCTCTACGAAATTGATAGTTTTCCCTATACCAGTAAAATAATACTCAGCATCAAACTCTTTCGCAAATAATTTTAAAGATTCCCTACAATCAAGATCTTCTATTGTTATTGCCCTGTAGTCTGTATCGATAATGTTTCCAACACTCCAACCTGTGTCAACACCTGTAGGATTTTGAGCAGACACATTAATGCTACCTACAAGAAGTGAAACGAAATCTGCAAGCTTACCAGTAAGCGTAAAACTTGTTGAGCCGGTAATATTGTGAGCGAGTAACTTGTTTATGAGCGTGTATTGCGGATGTTCAAAAATAAGATCATAACTATAATTTACATCACCCCTTATTTCATATTCGGCTTCTCGATTAAGAACATACCTGATATCGTTGTGAAGGATATAATCGCCCTCCTCGATATCAAGAACACTATCTACGACAATAGATGCCTGAATTTCATCCAGCCCCATTATCGCGGTCTTGAAGACTGCATTCTTCTTTGAGATCTTCTCAACCTCAATCCTACTTCCGCTTATGTCTCTATATATTGTTATCACACCTGGTTGCTGTTATGTTGAATTGAAGAATATTGTGAGTTGCCGCTCTCACTGACATGCCGTTTTTAAAATATACCTCAAGTGTCTTATTCGGTGCTGTGAGTGTCCGCATCCCTGGCGCCATCAGGAGCGCATGGAACCGCTTCATGTTTGCATAGACACCGGAGAAGGTGCGCCCCATCATCGAACACCGCAGTGTTATATCTCGAGATGCGCGATAATTTGTCCTCTCGTAAAACTCAGTGGTCGGAACATCGATTCTTTTGGCCGTATTGAAGAGATTACTGCTTTCTGATACATAGACACCGAAGTCCCTGCGTAAATCGTAATTATCCAGCCGAAACGAGCCTGAGGCGGAAGGATTGATATCCAAATATCCTACCTCGTACACATCTTGCCAAAATGGGACTGCTACGATATACCGGGAATCAATCTTGTGCACCTGGATCTCATCCTTGCAGACGACATCAAATGAATCATAGTCGATGCTTAACTGCTCACATGAAATGCAGGCCTGAATGAAATTGTCGAGCCCCTCACTACTGACAACTGCATGCAAGGTAAGAGCCCGGCCATCCAGTTCGATGTCTTCTTTTTCGACAAATGGCTCTATCGATGTGCCCCAGTTATGCTCTGTGCTACCAATACGCTTTGGAAGGTCGAAGATGCCATGCAATGCAATGGCCTGCCCGGCCAATGTCGGCTGTGCTCCATAGTTCGATATCGGTACGCCATCTATCTTATAGATCATATGTCTCTTTCTCTTTCAGTACCACCCTGGTTGCCCCTTCTGCCTGAGCATTTCCGTATATATTCACGATGACCTTTGACGGTTCGTTGACTATCGCCTTGACTTTGCTCTCACCTAGAGCATCCGCCATGATAATGGCGTACGCGCTTGTTTCAACATTGAGCCGGGAGGCACCTGTAACATAAGCCCTGCAGACGGCCCAATTGGTTAGTTTGACCGTTACATTGCAGTTCCCTATCAACACAAGCTTTTTGGGATTGTGGATGGTGACATCCTCGTCAATGTAAACACCGGCCTTTTTCAGATCGGTACGATACTGCTCTAAAAAATCCACTGAAGGGAAGCTTTTGGCAAGACAATAATCGATATTGTCATAGAAGCACTCAATGAGATCCTTCACGTTCGTACAATTCTTAAGCTGTTGCAGACCTTTCCCGCAACCCTTGTTCTTCCTTGCTTCTTTAACCAGAAAATTAATCTCTTTCATCCTCTACTATTATTTTGTTTTGTATTACTCTTGATTTCTTCGAGCTTATCGTTCATCTCTTCGAACTGCTCTTTTATTCCATCCGTGTTATCAGCTGTCTCCCGGGTGTTTTGCTTAATGGATGACAGCTCATTCTGCAACAATGCGAACTCCTTCGTAATGTCAGGTATAGGGTTGTTCTTCAAGTGATCCTTGATAGCCCTGGTATCCATCGCGGTCATGTTCCACAGGCCCACCAGTTGTGAGCCGGTGCCCTCTGTCATTTGGGCCTGGAGCTCACCGGTGACCCCGCTCGTTTTTTTCTCTTTTTCAAGGTAAGGATCCAGCGCCTGCTCATACTGTGCTGCCTTATTGTCGAGTACGGCCACCAGTGCATCGATCGCATTCTGCTCTGCTGAGTCAATCCGGCCATCATTCTGCATCGAGGATGCAATTTTATTCATGATTGCTTCCACCTCTGGCTGCAACTGACCTTTCATGTAGTTGATAAGAGCATTACGCAGGATCCCTTTTACAACATCTGCAGATTTCTTCGCTGCATCCTCACCCGATGCCCATGCATCAGCATAAGCCTGCGCAAACTGATCAATTGCCGACATCACATCGGTGCCAACAAGGGACTCAAGCATACGATCCCTGTTCTCTTCAACACGAACGTTGATATCATCGAGTGCATTCTCCCACTCCTTGATCATCTCTTCGTCCGGGTTCTTCTTTGATTTCTCAGCACGGATGTTATCCTGGATCAAGCGCCTCTGCTGCTCGAGTACACGCTGTTCATCTTCAATGAGCGCGGCAGCTTTTGTTGAATATGTCTTGGATATTGCTCTTTCGAGATTCTCGTATGATTTCTGAAGATTGTTAACCTCTTCAGTATTTTTCTTGATGGTCCTGTTCGCTTCCCGGCTCTTCTTGTCGAAAACCTCAATGGCAGAGGTGAGCAACTGAACACCGCCAGCAACAATCTCAGCAGGGTTTCCCGATGCAATGCCCTTGGCAAGAGTGGCTGCGCCACCAATCATATCACCAATGCCTTTCAGCATCTTCTGTGATTCTTCATCACCGGCCATACCCATTTTTGTGAGGCCTTCGGTAACGGAGTTGAACATACTGCCTACCTGGTCGAGAGAAGCGCCTGCATTCTTGGCAATATCCTTGAAATCGCCATCACCACTTTTGAACTTCCTGATTGCTTCTGACAATCCTTTGAAAGGATTCTTGTTGCCAATTTCTTCGGTGATCTTCTCAATACGGTCACGAAGCGCCTCCAACTCGGATGGATCCAGCTTCAGTTTGGCCCAATGCAATTCCAGTTGATGAATGAGCTGTATCATATCATCTACGGCCATCTTATCAAGGTCGCTGAATGCTTTATTCCACAGGTCAGAGGTAAGAACATCGAATATATCTACACCCTGAAGATCTATGCCTGCAAGACTTTCACGAAGCTTTTGAGAGTACTCACCGATTTGCCTGCTGGCTGCATCGTCTATCACCGGAGATGACATGAAACTGTCGAGAATACCGGCCCCCACACCTTCTACGTTGCCCACATCACGCGGTGCCAGCGTCTTGCTGTCATCCTTTACATTTTTCAGCTTTGTAGAATAGACATCAAGCTGCTTGCTTGCTGAATTGATGAGAGTGGTTAACCTTTCCCATTCATCAGAACCTACTTGATCAGTCCCCAGCTTGTCACGAGCTGCAGTCGCTTCATCAAGCACGCTTTTCCAGTACTCTTTGTTCTTGATGATCGCAGCATCGGTGGACGCATTTACGGACTCCAGAGCAGCTTTGTTTGTCTCGAGTTGACTCTGTATCGCTTTCAGCGCGATACGGTCATTGGCGCTGGCCAGATCGTTGCCACCCGCTGATTTGATCTTCTCCTGCAGCTCAGATTCTTTTTGAAGTAACGCTACACGCTGTGACTGCAGATCCCTTCTTCGTGCTTCCGGGTTCTCCTGATAAAATGCTTCTTTCTGCAGGTCGGCAATCTCATCAAGCTGCTTTTTCAGCCCTCTTGTTTCCTCAAGCGCGATGCCCAGCTGCTCTCGATAGTAAGATATTGTAGCATCATCGGCACCGGATTTCTGGAGTTCTTTGATTTTCCTGCGATACCCCTCGATGTTCTTGATTCGCTCATCATATTGCGCTTGGATGGTGTCAATCTCGCTTTGATCTGACTGTTCGGATATCATTCTCCCAATATCGGCAGGATCCATCTGCTTGATTTCACCAATCGTTTTACCTTTTAACCCAGGGAGAAGGGCAATCAATTCCTTGTATGCTTTTGTCTGCTGGTAAACTGATGCAGTCTCATCATTGATAACAGAAATTAGCTCATTCCCTTTGGTTTTGAGGGCCTCTTTCCGATTCGTAGCTTCCTCCAGTGTCTCATTCAGCTTCTTCTGTGCCTTCTCGGCAATGGTGGTACGATCGCTGAAGGTGGCAATAACGGTAATAAGACCAACGACGGCAACAGTCACTGCAACAAACGGATTCTTGAGCATGGTCATATTGAGAAGCTTCTGCGCTTTCTCTAACATCACAAGCCATTTGTACTGCGCCATCGATGCAATGGTCCATCCTTTTTCTGCAATTGTCACAGCTACCACAGCAGCACGATAAGCGCCATAGGTAGTGATCAGCCCGGCAATGGCCCGGCCAATAACCTCGTAATTCTCGATAAGCGACCTTGTAGCCTTGTATGCTCCAGTGATGAATCCCTCTGACATCTTGCCAAGATCATTGAACATCTCTTGCGCTGCTCCCTCGATCTGGTTTTGCAAACCTTTGATCCCGTCGGCCTGCTTTTGTGTCATCCCGTAGAACTTGCCACCTTCGGCAGTAGCGCTTCTGAATGCATCGGCAACCATTTCAGAGGAGATCGCGCCTGTCTCCATTTCCTTCCTCAATACAGAAATAGACTTACCTGTTTTCTCTGATATTTCCTGTAATGGGTTGAACCCGGCGTTGATCATCTGCAGGAGATCCTGCCCCATCAGCTTCCCAGCTGACGACATTTGAGCGAATGCCAGGGTGAGTGATTTGAAACGATCTTCATTACCCATTGAGATATCACCAATCTGTTTGATGATAGGGATTGTCTTGTCGGCTTCCACATTGAAGCTCAATAATGTCTGTGCAGCCTGCGACACACCGGTAAGAGATAGTGGGCTTTCAACAGCAAATGCCTTGATCTCGTCAAGGAATGCTTTAACGCCTCTGCCGCGAAGTAACACTTCAAAGGAGGATTCCAGCATCTGCATCTCACCCCGCACTTTGATGATCTCACGCCCAAAGCTAGCCAATGTCTGTGCCCCGAACACGGCACCGATCACCATCCCGGCCCTGCGGACCTGCTCTGTAATCCCGCCAACGATGCGTTTTGTTTCTTCCGCATCCTTGTACATCCCAGTATTGTCTATACCAGAAGCAAAGTAAAGGGCGCCATCTCTGTTTCTTACTCCCATATATTTTTATTGTAAAATATAAAGGGGATTAGGTTTTTAGCTATATTTGCAGCGATATCAATGAATCACTAACTATTTAAATTTAACATCAATGAGCGAAAAGAAAAACGACGGTCAGCAATCAAGTAGAACAACACCTCCAAAAAAAGCCCCAAAAACACAAGCCCCTGCAAGGAGAAATAAAAGTGACAGTAATACACAAAGGACTTCTGGAACTGGACCAAGAGATAAAAGAGGATGAGACTAGAAGACTACAAAAAAGACTATGAATTTCATTCTGGCAGATTAAGTGAAATAACCAGGAATCTCTCATTTATGGGATTTGGTGTTGTGTGGATATTGATTGGTGGTCTGGATGGATTCAAACTTGGTTTTATTCCTCCATTATTAAAATGGGTATTAGTAGTACTTGTCTTATTCCAGATATTTGACATATCGCACTATGTATACCAAACAATTACATGGTATAACTACTTTAGGAAACTAGAGAAGGACAATGGTGAAACATGCGAAAGAAATGATTTTACCGCACCTGATAAATACGCAGAAAGGGCATGGCATATTTATTGGTTAAAAATTGCTATTGTAATCACAGCATTTATTTTACTTCTAATATACATAATAGGGCTTATCATTTAATTAAACAACGACCCTCTTGTCAACTGTTTTCTTATTAATCGCTTTGTACAAGCCGATATCCTCACTGAATTCGGCGAGGATCGTCATCCCGTCAGGAGCATCATCATGTTTGTTCCCGCCCTCTTTTTTGTAGCCTGTAAGTGATTTCATGAAGCGGTCGTAATCGGATCCTTTGATAATGTCTTCGTCATGAAGAAAGACACAGTGTTTTTTGATCCATCCTGATTTCATGAGGATGCGTGTCTCCTTGTTTTTCGTCGTTGCTCTGGTCTGAACAATACATTTGTGTTTTTTCGCTCTCAGGTTCTTAATGATGTTGTTACCGAAGATGCGACCACCATTGTTGCTCTCTATTCTTATCTGATCACAACCGGTATCGAATATCGCCTGAGTGATGCGAGGCTCTGTCACTTCAACAGGATCCTTTGTGAACACAACATCCTTGATGAATATCTTCTCCCCGAACAGGTCACCAAATGGAGCACAGAAATCATCATCCCCTTCATCAGCCACATCACATGCACCAATAATGCCATCTGGTTTACGCCCTGCAGTGTCATTTCTCCTATATCGTTGTAATTCTGATTTCGGGAAGAGAAGCCCTTTCGCCTCAATAGGATTCTGCATGTACTCAGCCTCCCATATAGATTCATCCAGGTCCTGGCGAATCTCATGATAATATTCTGTCGTGTGCACATCCTCACAGAATGACTGATCTTCTCCATCAAGCGCGGCAATACGGATGATCTCATCATACTTCCCCGAGGATTCAAGGCGCCCCAGGACGTCCGTCTCACTCCACCTGGTACCGATATCAATGGAACAACAATTCCCCTCAATGCGGCTGTCGTGTGTACCTTGCTTCCAGCTCCAGACCCTTTCATTGTTCGTGTCAGACAATGCATCTTCGAGCGACTTGTACAAGTCATCAGTCATGGCCAGCATAGAGGCCCCAAAGCCAATAACCGTACCACCCACGCCGGCACCAAAATAACCTACCTGCCGGGATGTTTGAAGATTCCATCCCTTCACGTTCTGTTTGTCCTGGCTCAACTTTACATCCGGGAAGATCTCCTGATACTTTACGCTTCGAACGATATTACGAGTGTCGTAGCTGAGTTTGTTGTATAGAGTATCGGAACAGCAGTTTCGCATCACCGAATGTTCCGGGAAATGGCCCATCATCCAAGCGATGAAAAGTGACGAAATGTAAGATTTTCCCGCTCGAGGTGGCATACTCACAGCGAGCCGATAAATCGTTTTGTTAGTAAATGAACGAAATACCTGCATAAATGCTAAAGCGACCTGCATAAGAAAAGATCGCTTAGTGAAGAACTCCGGATCCATATACAAACAAAAGGCCCAGAAGTTTTCCCGGGCCTCTCGCTTACGCAGTATGATTGCCGCTTCAGCTCTTCTCAGCAATATGTCACGGTTGCTTATCGCCATCAACTATCCTCTGAAGTTCTTCATCAGACATCTTCTCCAGATCACTCTTTATCGCCACCTCACCCGACATTTCATTATTCAGTCTGTTCTTCCAATTGGCTGGATCTCGGTTCGTGAGTGCAAATATCACAGCAGCGGTGTTTGGCTGGTAATGCTTATCGACAACGGCATGCTCTTTTACTCGAACGATAGGCTTCCCGTCATCATCTTTCTTACCGGTATCAGCCGTAACTGTTTTCTTCTCCTGCACAGTATATCCTTTGATGAGCTTAATGAGTGATCTTTTTGCTTCAACGATGATAAGTGAGTTAAAATCATCTTCGGCCTTTTTAATAGCGTCCGAAAAGTCAGCTTTATGTGCTAACCATCTGTAATAAGTATCCTTTGAGATATTAACTTTTTCACATATTTCCGCAATGGTGTAGCTATCCTCCCTGATCAGGTCAGCTATCTTCCCGACAATCGTTTTATTGTACTTTGCCATTGCTATATATCTTCTTCAATTTTCTTCCACTCTCCAAACTTTTGTTCCCATGCAACTTGTAATTGTCTAAGGATAATACGACCTCCATCTTTATAACGACCAAGAAATATCACTCTCTTGTTGTCTGGATCCTCGTAACAAAGCATTGCCGCTTTTGTCTTTAATCTATCAACAGCTGCCTTGAGAATCTCCTCATCCGTCATTTCAGATATTGGCAGATCCCGAAGGACTTTAATATGCCTGGTCTTAATGTCGTTCATTCCTCTTTTCATCTAAAATATACAATCATTCCTCTTTTCATTATGTACACAAAAAAAGCCCTGGCTGTAATCGTCAGGGCTAATCAAAGGTAGGCAATAAGAATTGATTTTGTGTCTGTGTGCCAGTGTGCCAGTGCGTCGTTATTGTTTCAGCAGTGTGTCTGCAAGATCAAGTACATTTTCGAGCTCAAGGATAACAGCCTTGACTTCCATGTAGCTTTTCTTTTCCGCCTGTGTGACTTCACCCTGCAGCATGATCGATTCAATTTCTTTTAGCTGATCACGTTTACGTTGAAGTCGCTTTTCAATGATTTGTTTGTACATTTCTGTTTCAGTCATTATGGCGATACTAAATGATTTACCGCAAAGTTAATAATTATTGATTTGAATTCACAAAATTGAAGAACTCAGCTTGATGTTCCATCTTCTTGAAGCTCCCGGTCAAGCATTGGGATGTCATGTATCCCTTTTTCTTCACGCCTCTCATCGTCTTGCACAGGTGTTCCCCTTTCATGAGCAGAGCGATGCTGTGAGGTCCTGGGCCGAGTGCTGCGCTTATCTCTTCAACGATATCCGTGACGAGTCGTTCCTGTATCTGCAATCTGGCTGAACAATAGTCGACCATCCTGGCGATCTTGGATAGGCCGATGATCTTTCCTCCGACCTCGGGTATGTATGAGAACCAATAACGTCCAAAGAAAGGCATTGCGTGGTGTTCGCACATGGAGTAGAAGCTACCGGTGTCAACGATCATTTCATTGTAGAGCAATCCATCTTCTCCGTTTGGGAATGTTGTGATGTTCGGTTTTTGCTGGGGATCATACCCTCGGAATATCTCCTGCCACATACGGATGATTCGATCTGGCGTACCGAGTAGCCCGATACGGTTTGGATCCTCTCCAATGTACTCAAATATTTCCCTGATATGCTGCTCAGCAACCTCTTTCGATATTACCGTATCCCTACCAGCTTCTGTGTTTGTAAGCTTAACTTCCAACATGGCTTTCTTTTTATGTATTCAATTACTTCTTCAGTATTCTTCCCGGAGCATGGCTGCAGGTACATGTTGCAGTACTGCTTTCGTTCGTACTCTTCCAGATCAACGCTGCCAGTGAAAACAATCTTCAATTCATCGAAATTCACTTTCAACTCATAGTTGCCTTTGGGGGAGCATGTGATCCAGTCAATCTCTTCCGGTACCGGTATGGTGCCATTTGTTTCAATGCATACATACTTGCCGGCAGACTGCAGCAAGTCCACAAGCTCAGCGGTCACCTGCATGGCCGGCTCTCCTCCGGTGAGGACAACAAGCTTGGCCGGGTACCTTGTTACTTGGCACAAGATCTCCTGGTCAGACATCGTTTTGTAAATCTCATGCCTGGTATCACAGAACGGGCATTTCAAGTTACAGCCAGCAAACCGAACGAAGATGGCCGGGCTACCGGTATAATATCCTTCCCCTTGCAGGGAGTAAAATATCTCGTTAATCTTTTTCATAGGTTGCAATATTGTTTTCTGATTCTTGTACATCTACTCTATAGCAAAGCTTCACATTATCGCATATCCATTTTGCCAGGTTCTCTGCTGTCGTATTGAAGTCAAACACTTCGTTCAGGTTCTTATGATCCATGATGTTTTGGATTTGACCTTTCAAGAGGGAGAAATCGACTACCATACCATCCTCGTTGAGTTCTTTCGATTGACAGAAGATATCAATTATCCAGTTGTGACCATGAAGGTTCTCACATTTGCTTTCGTAAGACAATTTCAACGAGTGAGCAGCTGAAACTTCAAGTCTTTTTTTTACTCTATACATATCGTTCATTTTTGGTATCCAAGTAAGTAATCGTATTCATGCAAAAACATATCGCCCGCAAAGCAGACCTTCGCGTGATTGATCATTGATTTGGGAGTGATGTTCATGTTGAACTGTCCAGCGATCTCCATGATCATATCGCGGTACCGATCGACAAGTTCTTTTTCGTTGATCTGGCTCACATGCTTTTTAAGCCTTTTTCCGCGCAACATCAATGGCACATTTGGCCAACGGATGATAGCGCTCCACGAGGTGGAGTCGGCACTGGTGCAAAACTTGTTTTCAAGTAACATCTCATTATCGGTGCATCCAAGTAGGTGGATGTCGATCTCTGGTTTCTTATGCTTGACGTAACGGGTGAGTGCGCTTATGTCCTTCTTGTAGGTTCCTGACTTGTGTATCCTGAATTCTGGCACACTCAGAGCAATATAATCAGAGAACTCAATCAGCCGGTCCAAACCTTCCGACCCATCCTCCAGGTGGAAGACATTGATTATCCTGTTATCCGGGAGCATGTTGCGGAGTTTCTTTCTAAATCTCCATGCTGCATCGGGTGAAAGTACCTTCTGACAGTCTACTTCGACGCACGTGCCTTTGAACCCTGATTCCTTGACGAAGCCGACCAGTTCCTCCATCCACTTCATGATGAAAGCTTCGTCTTTCTTCCCCTTGGCCGCCCCAAACATGAGAGTAAAGAGGCCGGAGTCCATGATCACATGCTTCCCAAACTCTTCTAGCTGGCGGGGTATGAAGTATTGCTTCCGGGATTTGCTGCCTTTCATTCTAGATAGAACAAACTTGTAACAGGTGAACAGATAATATTGCACACCCACTGCATTCATGCAAGCTGCTTTTGGCATGTCCTCCATGCCGGCAAAGTGTACTTTAAGGCTATCTTTGAATAATGGCTCCACCATGTCCGTCCTCCAATACTTCAACTTCTACACAATTATCGAATTCATTGAGGATCCACTCACCAATCATCTCACAACTCATATCACCGAACTCCGCAGGCTTTCCAAAGTGCTTACGGATGGTCATATCAATTGCGCTCTGCTGGATGAATATCTCAACTTCGCGATTGCTGTCACTCACTTCGAACTGACAGCGAATTTCAAATAAATGTCTGTGCGGATATTGCAGGAATGAAACTTCTTTCGGTGGATCCGGGTAGTGATGATATCCCTCGATGGAGTTATGCGTCACTACTCTTTTCTTCAATCTCTTCTTCATAAACGTTCTTTCCACAGTGTGGGCAGATTAGTTCTTTTGGCTTTGGCGCTCGTTGGTTGAGCTCCTCAGAGAATATGCTGTCGATATCTGATGACGAGAAATGGAAGTCATCCAGATCAAACTCAAAACTCTCAAGCACATCCTCAGAAAAATCTTCCAGGACCAGGTCCATGTCAAAAACGGAGGTGTCGGATGCATGGTTGTCTGCAAGGGCGAGAAGCTTTCTCTTTTCATCTTCTGATGAGAGGTCCGTTCGCTTCACGACAACAAGTTCAGATCCATCACTCTCGATCACTCGTACCTTCAATCCCATCTCCTGCGCCTGTTCGTACACGCCGTTACCGGCAATCAGGATGTTATCTTTATCAACAAGGACCGATCGGCCAGCGCCACAATCCTCCAGACTCTTCCGGATGATCTTTTTGTTTTTATCGTTGTGTACCCGATAGTTATTCGGGTCAAACTTAATTTCCGGCATGCTTTTTCACGTAAAATATAAGCTCAGAGTAGTTTTTCACAATTTATCAAAATAAAGTTTGATTACCAATCTTCTCCTTGATCATTGATACTACTTTGTAGTAGACATCAAAGAGCTCCTTCTCTGTTTCAATACCTGGCCATTCTGAGAACTTCTCACCGAGGAAAAAGCGCCAGATGAACACCCTTTTCGCATAATCGGATATTATCAGAGAATCAAATATACTCCTGACAATCCTTGTCTTCTCAACAATATCACCAGGGGCGTCATGGTCATCAATCTCCTGGTCCTCGATTTCGAGTTGAGAGTAACTGATATTAGAATCTACCGGTATTGGCTTGTACTTGTGCCTGTATGGCGACGTTGGAGAAGTAGCATTCAATTTGATCATGCGCAACACGAAGTAGTCAAGCTCAGTGTATTGCCCAGACTTCTTTTTCAACAAGCCAACAACTTTACATTCCGGCTTCTGCAGAAGATCAAGCTATACCTCGTTGAGCACCTCTCTCGCTTCATCCGCGATCCCGGCACAGCTGCAATGG
>UZAT01125164.1_pt1 | contig 14503 bp, 23 predicted proteins | sample 2160861 | NCBI WGS metagenome assembly UZAT01 (sample SAMEA5138306, study PRJEB28736) | viral metagenome | reverse complement strand
GTCAATGATTCCCGATACAACCAAGCCATCCATGATGAATTTTGTGCCTGCCATGATATTATCTTTGTCCTTGCGTTTGTTTTTACAAACCCATTCAATATCAACATTGATTTTGTCAAAAGGTCTGATGCCTCTACAAGCTGCCATAACCCTGATTGTATGTTCATGCTTTAGGTTATTGTATGGTTGCCAGTTGCCTCTGCCTCGCTTAGATTCTTTAATGATTGTGTTTAGGTCGGGCAGTTCGCCTTGTACGGTAAATGTTTCTTTTCTCACAACTCCACCTCCATTTGTCCGTCAATGTTTCTTTCCATTGCCCTTAGTGTTTGTGCCATCTTGGCTATTCTTGAAGTGTACTCCGCTTGAAGTCTGCGGAACTCTTTATCTGATTTTGCCACCCAGTAACCCTTCCCATCGGAATAACTGCATATCCTGATTCCTTGGTTACGCAATTCTTCAATTTGGGTTCTTACTGTTCTTTCAGTCATGTTAACCTTTTCCGCAAAATCAAACCTATAGAGCGGGTTATCTTTTGTTGCTTTAGTTAATTCGGCTAGTAGTAATGTTTTGCTATTCATTTAGTTCTCCTTTCCCCATAGGGCTTTCATTTTGTCGATTTCTTCGGGAGTTCGGGTATCGATTCCAAGTTCTTGGGCTTCTGATATCACCCCATCGATTAAAACTGCCATCTCCTTTGTGTCAAACTCACTGGAGCCTTTGTATACCTTGTAGTGGGTGAAGTCTTTTCCGTTAACCTCGCCAGTTCCAAACTCCTCGTAATACTTGAAAAACCCAGTTACATCGATTTCCGATAAAACCGACACAATAGTTGATTGTCCGTAATTTTTTAGCATGTTCAAGTAAATGTCTTCTTTTGATGCTCTCAATATGTCGGCAATCTCACCAACCAAAGTCCACATATAACCGTTAGCGTTCAAGCTTCTCTTTTGTTTGATTCTGTCAATGGTAACCTCTAATGGCTTCTCGTATTTCAAAATCTCGGTAACGTCTGTCTTGTCGATGGTTATTCGTAACTCCATCTTGCCTTGTGGGGTAAATGTATATTCTATTTTGTCTATTGGTTTCTTTAGCATTTCACCCTCCTATAAGTAGCTTTTGCCTATCAGTTTTCGAAATTCTTCTCGATTATGAGTTCGCTCAAATTGTATCTGGCATAGCTCTTTCAATTCATTGTCTATCTTAATATCAAAGTGTACCGATTTTCGTGTATCTTGATTATGCCATTCACCAGTAAGCCACACCCAAAAGCCGTTTTGGTCTGAAACCTCTCGATTGCCTGTACCAAAGTAAATATGATGGCAATGAAGATCGTCAGTTCTCCCTGTTAAAAAGCACTCTTTCTTTGTTTGCATGATACTTTCCTTTCTAGCCAAAGGTTTCCACCTTCCTTCCCGATATTCGCTCAACTGTCTGCTTGGCGTACGCCTTAGCGTTTGTTTCTTCGCTTAAGTGTGCAAGGTATATCTTTTTAGCGTTGCATGTTCTAAGTGCTTCGCCTGTTTGCTGATTACTAAGGTGTCCTGTGTTTGATTTGATACGGTCTTTCAGTTCTTTGCTATATGGTGCAAACTCTAAAAGTCTTTCATCATAGTTAGATTCAATTATCAATATATCTGCGTTGTCTATTTCGTGTTGCATTGTGTCGGTTACAATTCCACTATCAAGCATTATTGTTGCCCTTTCGCCATCTTCGTTTGTGATTGTATATCCATAGGCTTCAACATCATGCGATACGGTGAAAGCTTCTATTTTCAACTCTAACCAGTGACTTTCTCCAAAGAATATTGGACAATCGCAATGCTTCTTAAAAACTTCCAAGCCGCTTATATGGTCGCTGTGGTGATGCGTTATGAGTAGTGCATCGGGGGCAACTTCTTTAAGTAGTTTTGTTGGGGAGTACCCAATATCAACCAATATATTTGTTGTATCAGATGATATTAGGTAACAATTTCCTTTGCTACTCGATGCATATGCTCTAATTCTCATATCGTTGGCTTCTTTTCTAACGCTTTTACGCATTTATAAAAGTCGCTCATTTTCATATCGCTTAGTGATTTCGCTTTGTAAAAAATAAGTAGCTTTTCCAAGTCTGCCCCAGTTCGCTCAATTTCAGCCTCTAGGGCTTTAACTTCATCCTCACCGACAAACTCATTGGAGATGGGGTTATCTTTCGCCACAGGCTCTTGTGTGGCTTCCTGTGGTGTCTGTGGGTTTGATTTCCCCTGTGCTTTTCGCTTTTTATCTTCTTCTAGGTTTTTATCGCTAGCAACTTGGTCGGGATCGTCATTGCTTGGTATTGCGAAAGTACGCCACATAAGATATTTATAAGCATAGCTTGAAGCCTTTCCGCTTCCCTTGTCGCTACTGTCATGCCCTTGCCCACCGCTTTGCAAAATAATGAAATCGTCTGGGTTGTCGATGTTAACCACTTTATAAGAGTAAAGCCCATGAGTAACCGAACCATCTTTTGTTTCTTCGACCCCTATAGGAAGAACAACAATCCCAAGTTCAACAAACTTTTCTTTTAGTATGCCAGTAGTCTTGGCTTCTGATAGGTAGTTGTATCTCGTGTTTTTAAAGTCCACCTTTCCGTCTTTTTGGAGTGTGTTGATACTTCCCATTATTGCGTGTAGTTTTTGGTAAATATTCATCTCTTTGGTTTCCATTTCATTTTCTCCTTATCCGTTTGTTTCCATTATCCATCTAACTGTCCACTCTTTTGCGTTCAGCTCTCTCCAAGTTTCTGATAGTGGGAAGGCACTCACTTTTCTCATGGTGTATCTGCCTAAAAGTTCGTACAGTTCAGCTCGTATCGCCTCGTTCAGATAGCCACCAGATTTCCTATATAGTGAGTTGGCATAGTATAATACTTCTAGCCTACTTTGCATATCTCTTACCTCTTGGGCATCTTCACCTAATACACGTTCCATTTCTTCTACTTGCTTTTCTACTCGTTCCAGTTCCTTTCTTACCGCTTCTCTGCTTCTCATTTTATCTCCCTTCGTTTTAGCTGAAGTAAAACATTACTCCACTACCCAGTACAAATACTATCGCTTTTGCTATGCTATTAACCATTGTGGCTCCTTTCGATAAATGTTTCTACTTCAAGGTCTAGCAACTCCATCAACTGTTTCACTTCTTTCAATGACCAGTTGCCATCTCTCAATTTTGCGAATACTGTCATGTAGTGCAGGTTTAGTTTTTTGGCAAGGGTTTTTTGCGTGTACCCTTTTTCAACCATCTTGCCTTTAATCTTGTTTGTATCTACCATTTTCTCACCCCCTTTCTTGGGGAGGTTTTGCTCCCCTTTGTTTTATTTTACCGTTGATGTGTCTAGCTTCATTGTTATTTCGATTAATTCCTTTCTGATTTTATAGTTTCCCTTTTCTATCGCTTCGCTTAATATGTTACGCTGTTTTGTTGGTGCGATTGATAGTCCGTATCTTATTAAGTCCGCCTCTGCCCCTGTAAGCTGTTCTTCGGCTTTTAGAACTTTTTCCCACAACCCTGTTTTTTTCATTAACGTTTCGTATTCGTCAACTGCTTTTTCAAACTCCGCTTCGTTTTCTATGGCGAACATCATTTTTGGTGCTTTTCCGTCTTTGTTTTTTATTCCCATTTCTCTGATAAAGTCCTGTTCTGCTTGTTCCTCAATTCCTTTAATTTCTTTTAAAGCTTCTTTGGCAACCATGTAGTTTTTTTGCACTGTGTTAGTTTTCATTTTGTTCTCCTTTATTTTGTGTTCCCTTAACTTCTAACTACATGATACTACATATTTCTATACCTGTCAACACCTTTTGTATAATTCTTTTATATTTATTTATTATATTTAGGCAACAAAAAAACACCCCAATTAAGGAGTGTTGTTTGTCTAGTAGCCTTTGTTTTCTTCGTGTTCTTCGTACAAGTGATTTCGGAAAGCTTGTTTGGCTTCCTGTCGTGCCTTTATAGCTGTGTCCAATTCACCGTTGGGTTTCCTGTCATGCTTATAACACAGTGCTGTTATCTCGGATAACGAGCCGATTGCATCTAGGTTTTGGAGTATCAACACACCTTCCCTTTTGCGGTTGGCTTCCTTTCTGACTTCTAATTCCATTAAGCTTTCTGCCATCTGCTTTTCTTCTTTTTCTCGCTTGTTCATTTTGCCAATTATCCACGTTGTAGTCAATGTGGGTACGATTGCCAAGATTAACGGTACTACAAGTATCTCAAAAGTCATAAGATTGCTCCCCTCTTAACGGTTGTTTTTCATCGAATGCATTTGAACGTCAGATGCGATTGCTTCTTTCGTAAAGCTGTTATTTTTCCACCATGACCAAAGTGCTGCCCCTATCATTGCTCCTGTAGTGATTAATTCTACTATTGCCTCATCATTAATCGGGATCGGGCTTATTCCCATAATACATAAAATCTGATTTATCATTGCTAGTGCTAAGACAACTGTTCTTGCGATAGTTCCTGAACTTACATTTCTCATAATTTCCCCCTTTATAACTTAACTCCTGCTCTATTGCCATCCCAAGTTACTTGCATTTCAGATTTGATGGCTTCAATAACTTCTCTTACTGGGGCATAAGTCACGCCCCCGATTAGCTTACCTTGGATAACCTTGTTACCAATTTTTATGTCCATCCGTTTTTCTTCTGTCATTGTATATTCTCCTAATTTATTGGGTATTCCAGTTAATTCAGAAACATTTAAAAAACTCATGTTGCCTGTGTTTCTGCGTATCTCATAGTGTAAATGGTTGCCAAGGGAATGCCCTGAATTGCCTTCTACACCGATTAAGTCACCTACCCTTACAAGTTGTCCTTCCTTGACGTATGAGTGTCTTAAATGGGCGAAATAGTGCCTATAACCTGTTGTAAATTCTCTTACCCTTATATACAAACCCATACCGCCTGTAGGGTGAGTGTCTTTTCTAACAGCTTCCACCACACCGATAACAGTTGATGAGATGTTCTTTGTGTCAACACCCACGAGATCTATCCCCTTATGTAAAATACCCTTGTAAACCTGTGTTACCTTAAACTTGCCTTGATATGGTGAAATCATATTTACCTCACTTTGTTATTGTAATCTCTTTTGTTCTGTCGTTCCATTCAACTTCTGCTCCGAGAGTTTCTGCAACAAACCTAACTGGCGAAACTGTTCTGCCTGTATCTCGCATAATAAATGGCTCTTGTTCCATCAATACTTTTTTACCGTCTACTGTCGCAACCTTGCTTCCAATAGTCATTTTTATTTCCATATTTGCATCTCCTAAAATTGGTAAACCATGTCCAAACTCTGGGTTCCAACCCTCTGTTCCCATGTCCTCGCAATGTTCAACCAAATAACTGTAAACTTCTTCTTGGGTTATCATTCCGTATTTACACCTTATCAACCCTATCATGCCATTGAGAAATGGAGCGGAAAAACTTGTGCCACTTTGAAACCCCATAAACATACTAAAATCACAGGCATCGCCCGAAACTCCGTAATCTTGGAATGAGTAATCTTTCATTAAAGTTACACCGCTAACCATAATAAATGCACCTTGGAACTTGTTAGTTGGTTCATCTGCAAAGTTCCCAAAAGCTCCTGTGCCAACTAGGTTATGCTCTTTAATCTTGCCCCTCATATATTTAGCCATTGGGGAGTTGCTATCGTTTTTTCCGCCTGTGGTGGAGTTGTTGATTTGCGATATATCATACTTTGTTATGAACTCGTCAAAATCTAGTTGTTCTTTTGTTTCATTGCATTTAATATAACATTCTTTAACTTGTCCATGTTCTGTATATGAACCAATTCCGCCACTATATATTTTAGCTAGTGGTAGAATCGTCTGCATCATGTCAACACAAACATCATTATGAGAGGTCTGCCCTAAATCATCGTGAAAAATGTTTAATCCTTCACCAAGATAACCCTTTTCATGCCATTCGGGTATATTTACATAATTCCGTTGGTAAATACACCGTCCATCTGTTAAAAATAAACCCATTTGTTTATATTCTCCTTTGCCTTAAACCGTTGAAATTTCAATGAAATTCAAGGCTCCATGATTGCTCTCCTAGTTTGTTTCAACATCAAACAATTATTCGGTTTCTTTCTCAATTTCAATCCATTGCCCGTTTACTTTTTTTTTGCCAAAAGCCATCTCCGATTCTTCTTTTGTAGATTCTTGATATGTTTGGTTGAGATTGGGAGATTCAGTTTCTATTCTCGAAATACAGATTTCGTCACCATTTTCTAAAAACTCTGTTACTATATAATAATACCTCATGTTTTACCTCCTCTCTGAAATTATAGCAATAGTCCTGACCGAGTCTGGGTATGAGCTAACTGTATGAGTTATACTTCTCGCAGAATTATATGTTATGCTTAAAGTCGAACCTCTATCAACGATTAAATTAGAACTAACGGTTGAATCAGGAGTGAACACATACCTAAGATTCTGAAAATATCCAACAGATTTCCCATCCTTTACCCCGCCAAAAACAACTAATATATCACCGTTAGCCGTAAACGTTTGTGGGTTCTGGTATCCTGTCACCGTTACAATAGAAATCTCGTATTGTCTTTTTTTTAGTCCGACACCGTCTTGCATAAATCTTGCTATATCTATCATATCGCCACCACCCTTTCAGCTGTTTGGATAATTCCGTTTAGGTAAAATGTAAAAGTGTATGTGATTGTTTTATATACAGTTGTTCCATTTGCAAGGTAAAACTTTTCAACACAAGTTTGGTAATAGCCATTAGTATCTGCATTAGAATATGTTCGTTCTAAAAACAAACTGCTGTCCAATGGTCTGCGGTACTCAATCTTTGTCGGGTTACTGTCTGCATCAACTGTTACTACTGTTCTGTTGTATTTCAACAAATTGTTTTCATCGTCAAAACTTTGCATATACATTGTTTTGGCAAACCCACATAAACCCTCGTCTTGCCTTTTGTCTGCTACAATTCCTGCGGTAATCGTTGAGTACCCATTTGCCAATGTTATATCCGCCAACCCTAACTCATAAATAGTTGACGTTCTTGTTAGTGCCTTCGCTACTGGGCTAACTGCGGGAGTGCCTTTTAACACCGCAAACTCAATCTTTCTGTCTGCAATATTTAGCCTTGCGACTATCCTGTCGATTCTTGCTTGTCCTGAAGTGTTTTGGTCGATTGTTAAATTAACCTTAGCCGATACTACAAGCATTGCACCTGTAATCACAATCGAACCTGTGTCAACGAACACCGTTTTGTTTGGTGTCAACTGTGGCTTCACTTTACACTCATTTGCATTGTTTTGGATGATTCCGCTACTAATTAACCTGCCAAAATAATCTCGCCATTCTGCCGAACCATATTGCCTATCTGTTCCAACTGATGAAAACGGAAATCCGTAATCGTTTATTGTCGCCATTTTGTTACCTCCATTCCATTAAAAACCGAGGCTTTAATTTGCGTTATAACGCATTTTTTTAACCTCGGCTTATGTTTATACCTTTAAAATTCCCAAGAACTAATCAACACTAAGTTGAGTTAAGCTTCTACCGGATGTTTCAACGCATAAATTTCATCATATTCAGCTTGGGTAATAACTCCAAGCTGAAAGTATCGTAAAAGCTGTTCATCAGTCACATATCCCAATACGTAACGGTTTTTAATTTGTTCTGCTTTCGGTGTCATAATTAAACCTCCAATTCTAATATTCTTAAATCCAAATCGGTAATAGTTTGTTCGGAAACAATGTTGGCAATATCAAGGTCTGTGATGGTTTGTTGTGCCTGTATATCTTCCGATTGACGTTGCGTGCGTTCTGTATCTGTTTCTTGTGCGTTGAAATTAGTTTTCCTTGCGATTGCTTTCGCAAGGGAATTTATCTGTTCTTGTAATGTCATATAATCACCCCTTAATTTAAATCTAACCCATAAAATTGCAGATACCTAACCCTTGTGTCGCCAACAGCATACCCTCTACTTATGTTTAATCTAATTGTATTAAAACTTTCACTGCTCAATAAACCCAAAGTAAATAATTGCACAGAGGTATTCTTTATTGCTTCGGTTGAACCTAATAAATCGGTGTAACTTACACCATCCGAACTACCTTGCAAAGAAAAAGTTTTAATTCCATATTGTGATGCTGTAGTACTAAAACCCACAGAAAAAACCCATACTTTTGTTAAAAAAGTATAAGCTATGGCTGCGGAAGCTAAAGTAAATTTCCAAAAGTAAGTGCTAGAATTTGCAAAAGCATTATATGGCCACTGTGAACCGGAATAACTACTTGCACTAACCACACCGCTTGGAGTTGTGTAACCTGTCATTGTCGGGACTTGCGTAGCATACGCACAAGCCTTTAATCCAGCAATCCAATCAGCGTCAGCTAACACTTCAGGCAAGATGGTTGATGCTGACCGAACCATATAACGCAGTGCATTCAAATTGTTGCACAAGGTTTCCATAGCGGTTGTATCCGCTATAACATTTGCTAAACTTCCATAAGTGTTGGGGAGTTCGGCACATTCAAGCCAAATGGCATAATCATCAACAGGGGTTACTGTTGCCCCATCTGGCATAACTGTATTTATATTACCTAATATATTAGTTTTCCCAATCATTTAATTCACCGCCTTTGTGCATTTTATGGTTGGTATAGTTAGATTTGCGGTGGGGACCTCTACAGCATAAATAGTAACTTTATTTGTTCCACTTAAAGCTACTGGTGCGTAATTACCGCCTATGGCATCAGCTACATCAAAATATATTTCTGGGATGTAATCTACTGTAACACCGTTACAAGCTATGTCTACTTTAAATGGAAACTCGGTGTAAGTTGTATCAGAAACAAAGGCTGTTGTAAGTACAGTTACATTGGTGAATTTAATCATCATAGTGCTGACTAAGTCGTTAAGCACCTTCCCTTGTGTTGCGTCTAAAGCCTTGCCTGTTACTGTTTCTGTTAGATTGTTTACGATTTCAGTTTGTACGCCTACTGGAATATTAGTACCATTACTCCCAACAAACACTTCTTGTGTGTCAACACACAACCCCATTTCACCATCGTTTAATACAGGTAGGTCTGCCTTGTTGCCTCGTTTTATTTGTATTTTATGTGCCATATCATCACCCCTTAAAATGTCCCACCGTCTATGGTATCGGTTGTTTTAATATAATCTCCTAATGCCGTCATAACATAAGCTGTAGTAGCTATCTGCGTTGTGTTGTTCCCTTTAGTGGCTGTTGTAGACTTTGGAACACCTGTAAGTGTAGGAGATGATATACTCGCCTTCAACCCTATTTGTCCTTGTAGTTTTCCTAATGCAACAAGTAACGTATCTGATGCGGATATTACAGTAGAAGTTGCAGTAGACAACCCTGTCAAAACTGTTCCCCTAACCGTATTTGCAAAATCAGAAATTGTACTTGCAAGCTGTGTGCCTGTATGGTTTGCCCTATTCTTTAAATTAGCGTCTGTGTCGTTTTTGGTAGCGTCTGATGGTGCGTGTGTTGACTGTGAATGAGTGTATGCAGTTTTCCCTTTATCACCAGCATATGCAGTAGTAGAAGTTTCTCCTAGTGCTATTGTTTCACTAATCACTGAATATGTACTACCAGACCAGCGATATGTTTTTTCTGTATCAATGGCTATATATATCTTTCCAGATTCGCCAGTAGCAGGGAAGTTACTTTGGTTTGCGAACTCTAGTACATCATCTACAAAAGACGGTAATTGATTCGTTGGGATTTTACCGCTTGCATCTAATTCGGCAAGTCCACTATTAGCACCCTTTAATGATGTTGATAACTTAGCATCTAGTGATGTTTGTAAGCCATCGACATTAGCAATGACATGGTTGTGGCTATCATCGGCTATATCAACTGGTATAACAACGTCTGCCGACCCATCAAAACTTATACCGCCTGAAGCATCACCGCCCACAGAAATAGTTCTTGGCACAGTTAATTTATTCGCAGTATCTGCTATTCCACCGTCTGGGTTTACAAGTACGTTGCTTGTACCATCTCCTACATATAACTTACCTGTATCAGTACACCATGCTGGTTCACCTTGGTCTAAGTTGACTGCGGTTATATTACTGCTAAGCCCTCTCTTTAATTTAATTTTCATAATTATACCCCCATTCCATCAATAATTAAGTTTGCATGAGTATCATCATCGGTTGTATGGTCTTGTAATGCTTCTAATGCCGATTCACCAATGATTACTCCGTATTCGTCTGTAAACAAGCCCCCGTCTATATTTGTATAAATATCAAGGTCTATATCTGTTAATTTCCCAGCGTTTACCCATCCATTATCAGCAAATATATACAAGTCTGACCCGACAAGACACATATAGCCTATGTCTGGATTCGTTGGTAAATCTTCGTAAGTATCGTATTGTCTGTTTACTTTAAGATTTAGATTTGTTCCTGGTGTACCTTGCGGTCCTATTTCACCTATTGGCCCTCGTGGACCAATTTCACCCTGTGGACCTTGAGGCCCTATTGGTCCTTCTAAATCGGTGTAAGCATAAGATGCTTCATCCTCTCGCTTAATCCCTAATTCCGTTCCGTTCCACGCGTAATTTAGACCGATACCAACAACATCATCACCACCCCCACCGCTGTTCTCGGTTTCAAGGGATGCTATTCTTTTAGATGCAGATTGCACTATACTAGTTATTGTCTTTTCGGGCTTACCAAACTCTGGAATGATTGATATTTTTCCAGCTTCATAAATCTCTTTAACCTTTTGTAATTGCAGATGTTGTAAATTATCTTTATCAATTACAACTGTCACATAATCGCCTAGATCGTAATCTATGCCATATTTAAATTGTCTATCTATAGTTTCAAATTCATAGTTATTAATCTCGGATAGTTCGATTAGTTTCTGATTGCCTCGTTCTGTTAAGGCGGGAATTAAATCAATATCTCTGGCATCTACAAAGGTTTCTTTTTTCCTCGTGCCTGCTGATGCTACTTTAACTATGGTTCTTTCTGCTCCTTCACCTTGGCCAGCTACATAAACAATGTTCTTGGCTGATGTAGTATCTTTGACTTTTTTATAGTCGGATATATTGCCGTATTTCAAGCCGAATAAAATTCTGGAGTTAACGCTCTGTAAGGATGTCCTGTTGACGCCTTGCAAGACATTAAAAACAAATTGCTTGTTCGTTAGGTCAATTTCTACCTTGTATCCTAAATCTTCAGGCAAAAGTACCCTTGCTACTTCATCAACTAAATTCTTATACCTCGTCTGCTCTGATATCGAATTTCCTAGCCCTCTAATCGCCCCTAAGCCGAATGAATTTAACTTTCTGGTACTGTCGGTGGGCGTGATAATGTTGTTCGTTACCCACGTTCTGACGATTGCTTCTCTTTTGTCCGTTAAATTGTCGTATGCCTTGCCCGATGGTGGGATGGTTATATAATCTCTCAATAGTGCGTTTAGACCTACAGCGGTAATCTCGTAGTCGATGGTGTTACCCGACAGTTTTTCTTCTATCTTCTCAACAATAAATCCATTGTCTTGGTCAATAAAAAGGATATCGTCAATCTCGATTAGGTCGGCATTGGTTATCTGATTGTTTATCGTCATGGTCAGAGTGCCGATACCGTTCCAGACGTTCTGAATTATTAAGCTTTCAAATCCTCTAATCGCTGCCTTATAGGTAAAGTCAAAACTCATTACATTTAATGTTTTCATTTTACAACCCCACAAACCTGTTCTTGCGTTTGATTTCTGTCTTTTCTACTGCCCCTTCCAGCGAGGATACCTTAATTGTATTTTCGCCAAGTCGGAGATAAAAGAAAGTGCTTTCGGCTACATCTATATATTGAAAAGCTGATACTTCTTCTCCTGTCGATGTTGTAATCTTAGTAACATTTAGTTCGTCAAGTTTTGTGTTAATCACAAGCTGTTCGTCTGCGGTCAAATCTAACGAAATGATTATCTTCTCCCCTGTGGTATCGTTTAATATTTCTATGGGAGCGGTTAATACGCCATCTAAGGCGATTGTTACTGGCGATGGAACATCTCCATCATTGTTGATAATAAACCCCCCTGCGATGATTACATCAAACCTAAAGGTGTCTGTAAGATTTAATGGAAACTCAAAAAGATTATCGCCAGTTCTTACAATGCTTGATTGTTCTTCTGATTCAAATAGCGGGTCAAACACTTCAAAGATTACTGATGTAAGTTGATAGAGATTCCCTCGCTTGTCATTACCTTGTAATGTTGGCATTTTTTTGGTTTTGACTTTTCTCAAAGTCTTAACTTCACCATCAAAATGTATATCCAAACTGCCAATTCCCAATTTAGGATTTAAGATTGAGTTTAATTGACGAATCCATGAATCAACCTCGTTCCCCAAAATTACAAAATTAACCCGTATGACTTTGCTTTTGAAGTAAGATTCCCCAGTCGGCGTAGAGCCATCTTGAAATGGTGAAGTGGTAACTTGCTGAACAGATTCTAAGCCCCCCAAATCGTCTATCCCTTGCCACTTAAAAGGGGATGTTTTTGAAAACTCTATCGTTTGCCCTGTGGCATTCCTAAATATTAGCTTTTCCATTTATATCCCCCACGCAAGTTTCTTATCTAAATATTCCAACTCGCCAATTACATCAAACGGACTTCTCACATTAACAGTAATGTTTTGAGTGTTGCTGGAAACGGTTGCAGATTCAGCTTGACGTCTTTTGTTTTCGTTGGCAGTTAAAACCCTTTCGTCTTTGTGGAGTTCTGCGATATATCCGTTATAAGGAACATTCGCTAAGCCGCCTGCATGGCTCTTTTTTGCGTTTCCCGAGCTTCCACCTTCCGCCATTTCATCTTGCGATTTTCTCCAAAACGCAAGCTTGTCTATAAGCCATTCAATTTTGTCGGATACCCAAGTGGATAGGGATGTCCAAATCTCTTTCATTCCATCCCAAACAGCGGTAAACATTGCCTTGCCTGCATTCTTGGCGGCTGTACCGATACCTACAATTATTGCAATAAGCCCATCAAGTGCTAAACTCAATGCGGTTTTTATTAGCTCAAACACTCCCTTGAGTATTCCCTCTAATCCGCCCCACACCTTTGCCCAATCACCCTGTATGATTCCCATCACTACGTCAATGACCCCTCGGATGATTTCCATAGCAACTTCAATTATTACTTTTATCGCCTCAAACAACGCTGACAAAACCATCTTGATTGTTTCGCCATTCTCTGCCCAGAATACTTGGAAACCTTCAATGATTTCCTTAACCCCGTCAACCATCTTCCCAATGTTTTCTTTTATGGCTGGTAGATTTGCAATTATCCAATCGGCCATTTTTATGAACATGGGCATTACTTCTGCCCCAAGTTTAGTTCCAAGCGATGTAAAGGCTCCCCTTAAGTCATCCATTGTATCGCCAAACAAAACTCCTGCATCAACTGCATCATCACTCATTACCAAGCCAAGTTCGTTTGCTCTTTCTTTTAGTGCTTCAACACTACCCTCCGCACCGTTTAACATTGGCATTAATTCGGTTCCAGCTTTACCAAATAATTCAAAGGCAAGTCTTGACTTTTCTGCCCCTTCAGGTAATTTCATAAGTGCAGTAACAGTATCATCAAACATTTGCTCCTGTGATTTCATGGCTCCTGTTGAATCTATTGCAGATAACCCTAAGCTTGCGAAAGCATCTGCCCCTATCCCTGCACCTTGTGTGGCTTCGTCCATTCTTTGGACAAGGGTTTTCATTCCAACTTGCATCTTCTCAATGTCTGCACCTGATTGGCTCAACACATAATCCCATTCCTGAAATCCTTTGCGAGAAATACCAATCTTTTGGCTCAGTTTGTCTACTCGATCTAATGCAGTTGAGGCTTTGTTGGCAACGCTTAATAATGCACCACCTGCCACAATGGCCGCACCACCGATGGCGGCTCCCCACTTGGCGGCTGTTTTAATGCCTGCCCCTAATTTAGAACCTAACCCCTCAGCTTTTTGTTCAGTTTTAGAAATGGAATCGTTTGCCTTGCTATTGTCGACCATCACGCTCCCGAACAGCTTAAATATTTCCAAAACTTTCCACCTCCTATTTTAACCCCAACTCATATTGAGTATGCTTTCTACTTCATTAAGTATTTCTTTTTCGCTTTTTACTTTTTGTGGTTTTAGCCTTTCCTTAAATTCATCAAATGACATTTGGAATTGTAAGTCATGAATCCACCTTTGAAAAAGAAGCTCCTCCTCACGCTTTTTGAATGCAAAGTTGATTAGAGAAAGAGCTTCATCAATTTCAAAGGCTTCGATAAATTTAAGGTCGCTATATCGAGTTAAGAGAAGGTCGGCTACTTCTTCCCAATCATACCCGATAGAGATTTGAAAAAAACCGAGAGATTGTTCTCCTTCGATAATTGTTCAAGTGATTCTGCAAATACATCAAGCTCCATTTTTTGTACTTCTTTGGCGGTCATTTCGAAAGGCTCCGCCAGTATCTCGTATATAGCCATCTC
>UZAT01058285.1_pt1 | contig 14503 bp, 16 predicted proteins | sample 2160861 | NCBI WGS metagenome assembly UZAT01 (sample SAMEA5138306, study PRJEB28736) | viral metagenome | reverse complement strand
TTTTGAGATACTTATTGTACCTTGTATTTTCAGCGATTTCCCTCTGATATAAGAGTGATTCTATTAGCGTTTTATTTGCTTCGGATTGATTTATAATGAAAGCGTTAAATTTTCCAGCGATGAGCGAACCTGTTTCTTCACTCATCCCACGAATGGCACCTGTGAGAGGATCCTTCGATTCATCATCATCATCACCTTTCAACCATTTTTCCTTTCCGGAAAGTTCTTTATCAGTGATACCTTCGAGTCTTTTTTCCCAGTCATCGATCATCTTTTGCTCAGCGTTGCTGATAATCCCATCAGATAGTGCTTCTGATAAATATTTCATGAATGCCTCAACCTCAGGCTTCAATTTCCCCTTCAGAGTTTCAATGATGGAGTTTTTGATAAGATCCTTAACTACATCGGCAGATTTGCCAGCAGCCTTCTCGCCTTTAGACCAGGCGTCAGCGTAAGCATCCGCCAGCTGGTCAATAGCGCTTTTAATGTCGGTGCCAATGATCGCCTCAATGATGTTATATTTCCGGTTTTCAGCTATTTCCTTCTCATTTTCGGCAATTTCTTCCTCCCAATCCTTGATTTTCTGCTTATCGGTTTTCTTCTTGTCCTCCTCAGCACGCATTTGCCTTTCGATAGCTCTGTTTTGTGCTTCCAGACTTTTGTTCTGTGCTTCCAGAATATCGGCCTTATCCTTACCATATGCACGGTCGATCTGATCACCGAGTTCTTCATACGACTTTTTGAGTTTGTCGATATTTTTTTGGAGCGATTGAATCTCTTTCTCACGTTGGTTATCGCTTAACCGTGTCATGTTGGTGATCACTGAGGTCAGACCGGTCACCACATCCTTAATGCCTCCCACAACATCACCGGCCATGATCTTGGCCACTCCCCCGGCAGCCTGGCCAGTTCCGACCAATGCGCCTGTGATCGCTTCTATGTCGGCTGCTGTTGTGTCTGAGGCACCGAAAGCATCAGCAATTGAGCCAACGGAATCGCCAACAACGCCAACAACACCTGTGATATCAGATATTGACTTAGCCATCTGCTCTGCGGCGGCCTGTACATCTTTCTTCTTTTTTGCCAACTCCTCTGGCGAGAGGTTATCCTTCTCAGCTTGTTTCAGTTTTTTCAGGGCTTCTATGTAACCGTCAAAGGCAGTACCGAGCGCCCGAAATGGATTGAGGGAAACAACCTTATCCTTTGCCTTTTCCAACGATTCCATCAGTGCAGCATAATCAACCGGCGTCAGCTTCATGTCTGAATCCTGTAGCTGATTATTGATGTTCGTTATCAGAGCCTCAATCTGTGATGCTGACAGGATATCGAGATTCAGGAAAAGATCCCTCCAGCTTTGCGATTGCATCAGGATCTCAGCGTTGACGGCAGATAAGGCCTCAGCCTCACCCCTGTTTATCATATTTAGAAGTTCGGCATTACCTTGCACTTGTTTCTGTATCCGAAGTAGATTGTGTTCGGTTACAATTGCATTTTTCCGTTCTTCAAAAGTTTTGAAGTCATTGAGTAACCTTTCACGGATCTCTTTATCGTTCTCATCCTCCTGGTTGTTCACGAATAGGTTCGCTTCTGCCTGCTGGTCATTGTTGATTATGCCCGTTTTCCCGCTTTCAAGCCGTTCTTTATACTCTGCTACCACCCTGACCTTTTCAGCAAGCGTGGAGGCCTCACGTATGGCCTGTGCCATGCTTTCCCTGAACAAATCCATTGCCGATTTCACACCATTGATCTCATTCAATTCAGAATTCATGGAAATAAGAAGGTTACTGTCACCCTCAGTCATTTGCCCAGATGCCTGCTTTTCCTTCATTTGAGCGATCTGCTTTTCGAGGTAATCCTTATACGAAGATCCATCTTTCAGTAATTCACCGAATCTCTTTTCGGCCACGTCCTTACCCATATTTTCAACCCATCTCCAATAGAGAGCATATTGCTCTTTCTTGTAGCTTATCTCAGAATCAAACACCCTATTTTGCGCCTTCAGGTAAGCCTTATCCTCAACATCTCTTCGTGAGTCGAATGTTGTTTTTTCTTCGGCTGTCAATCCGCCCTTTCCAGCATCCCTTTTTGCTTTGATCAGTTCCTTTTCCTCCTTATCGATTGCGAACAGGTTCTGTTTGTGCTGAAGATCCAGCATTGCCCTCCTTTTCTCATAGCCATCCTCCATGATCTCTATTTTGGCTTGTTCAAGCCTCATCTGAGATTGAATTTGCTTTTCGGTTAACTGGATTTCGGAATCCTTACCTTTCTTTGTGGGTAACTTCTTTCCGAGTTTATCAATGGTGGCTGACAATTCATTGTACTTTTTACTGTTGATCTCAACGTCTGATCTCTCATCCTTCAGTTGTTTGATCCTGGCCTCAATGCCTGATTCAGTGTTAAGATTCAACTCCTTCTCAGATATCACACCCTTTACATTTTGGAGGATGCCCATCAGTTCGTTCAACTTTCCATTATCCGTTTTGATGGATATCTCCTTGCTGTTAATATCATTGATCTCTTTTTCAGTGCCCTTTACAATCTTATCGAGTTCCGAAAGTGACATGGAGAGATAATCAACTGATTCAGCCGCTGCCGGTTTACCCACACCATTATTGGTGAATTTTGTCATCGACTGATTCAAGGTGTTTGTTTTGGTATCGAGTTCAATCATGCTCTGAGTCACCTTGTACAGGTAACTTTCGATATTGACGGTGAAAGCGGCCATATCCTTATCGGATGCCCCGGATGCTTCCTGTACCTGATCGGCTATCCTGTTGACAGTTTCAGAGAATGCCTTGGTGTAAGCATCACCGGTGAGATCCTTGAGGTTATTTGCTGATTCGACGGCCTGTAACTCTATCATGTCATAGATGGCCTGATTCATGTCCTGAATTGGCTTGATGGCACGCCAGTATCCTGATCCGGTAAATTCGTTGTATTCATAATCCTTCAGACTTCCACCTTTTTTCTTGAGGGATTGAGTAGCCTCAGTCACGTCATCGGATTGATCTTTCTGGTACTGTTCGATGTATTTGGCTTTTACCCGTGCGGATGCGCTCTCATTGATTGCATCGGTCAACTCCTTGTACTTTTTGTTCAGTTCATCAACAGTGGTTTGTTCGTCGATCAATTCCTTATTGTAGTCCTTGAGTACTGTATTGACCTTCTCGAGTGCACTTTTATGTGCTTTTGTCCCGCTTTCGGTGTTTCTTAGTACGGAAATGAGCATATTAAGATTATCTACCTCTTTCCTTGTTGTTTCACTAAACTCACCCATTGCATCGTTTTGCTCATCGGTCTTATTTTTGAACATAGTGAATGCTGAGATGGCGAGACCTACAAGCGTGAGCACCCAGCCAATGGGATTCGTTTTCATCGAAGCCCATAGTGTTTTCATCGCAATGGTGAGTTTCCCGGTTGCGAGCGTAAAGATATTCGTTGACGTGGTGGCCACACCCTTGGCCACTGAATCGGCAGCCGTGGCGGATGCTGAAGCTGCTGTAGCAGCTGTCTCCAATTCTTTTTTCTTCTTGAGGAAGTCACTGGATGCCGCTAATGCTGCCTTCCTGGCTATTGCCTGGTTCTCAACGGCACCTTCGAGCTTTTTCTCAGCTATTGATATCTTCGTAACATCACCCGATTCCTTTGCGATTCGCAAGTTCAACCGAGCCATCTCTGACCTCTGAATCGTTAGTGCAGCCGCCTCTTTGGCTGCCTCAACCCTCGAATAGGATGCTTTCACCTCAGCCCGTAACCCGTCAAGAGTTGCATCCTTACTTCTTTTCTTTGAAAGGATCTCCTGTTCGATAGCGGCACGGTATATGGAACTCTTGGATGTAAGATCAATCTTTGACAGTGATTCCTTCTGTTCAACAGTGAGGATTTGCATAGCGGCGGCCTCATACCCGGCAGATGATGCGGTAAGGCCTAACGTGGAAAGGTATTGTTGCTGTTGAGCGGTCAACATCTGCTGGATGGTAGCGATTCTCAATCGTGATGCAATATTCTGCCTTTCAGTGGCACTCAACTGTGCCTCCATTGCCTGAGTGTGTGCGATCTGAGCGGCTGTCAGCTTCTTTGTTTCGATTGTGGTTTGACCGGATAATTTTGCTTCCTCTCTCATCATAGAGAGTTTGATCTGCTTGACAGTGTTATCGATCAGAGACACGCCAGTAAGCCCCTTCGTAGCTATGGTGTTCGCTACAATGGCAGCCTTGTAACTTCCATATCCTATTGCAACCGCCTTGAGGATCCTCAGGATGTCATCCAGGTGTTCAACCATGTAGGTAGCACCTTGGATTCCCTTTGCAAATGTTTCCTGATTATTTTCTCCCAACCTGTTGAGCTCAACATCCAATGCATCATTGAGGTTGGCCAGCATACCGGTTAACGATTTACTTTGTTTCTCCATAAGGTTGAAGAATTGCCCACCTGAGTTGGTGAGTTTCATGATCACCTTCTCAACGTCCGCAAAACCAACCTTCCCGGCTGAAACCATGGCATTGATCTCCTCAGTTGATTTTCCGTACATGGATGCAAGTTCCTTGGCCAGAGGAATACCACGTCCCATGAACTGTCTCATGTCCTGAGCGTATAACCTACCCTGTGTCATCGTGGTACCATACAGGTATACGATGTCGTTCAAAGGTATTGATAGCCCGGAAGCTATATTCCCTAACCGGATTAGCGTGTCGTTTACCTCATCAGCCGCAAATCCATATGCAAGTAATGATTTAGCCCCACCGGCCACACCCTTGAGATCGAACGGAGTTTTGGCAGCCGTCTCAATCATCTGGTTCATCAGAGCCTGGCTCTTCGATGCGCTGCCCAACATCGTTTCAAAAGCAATTTCCAACTGCTGGAACTGACCCCTAACCTGAACAATATTACTACCGAGTTGTGTCAACCCGTTTGCCACAAGATATGTGGCGATGTATTTTGCACCGTTGCGTGCGAAATTAAGAATGGAGTTGTCCATCCTCTCAGCTTCGTAGCCTATGTTGGTTGATGCGTTTCTGATACGCCTTTCCATCGCTTCGGCAGATACATTGAAATCATCAATGTCAAGCGTGGCCTTAAATGCTAAACCTCCATCCCTATTTTCGCTCATAACTGTCCTTTTAGGTAATTCACAATGTCCTCTTTTGTATCGAGGCTTTTCTTTTCATACGTCTGATCTTTTTCATCTGGGTCATTATCAACTGATCGAGGTGCATCATCGAGCATAAGTTGTACATTTATCCAGGGTATTCCCCAAAGCAAATAGTCGTAAGTCCAGCCAAACTCTTTAATTATTACACCCCGCTGACCCCACGGACTACTCAACCCAATTACTCTACTCGAACTGCTTTGGGAGCTGTTACGTCTGCTTTCTGTATCAATCGAATAGAGCTGATAAAACCCCCTTTGTCGCTCATTTTTGCGATGATGCCGCAAAGTTTTTGGAGTCTCGAACTTGTAAGGTGATGTAAGTAAAAATTCTGTAACTCTTTTACTTCCTTACTGTTGATTGCCGCGGACTCAGAGCAATTAAGCGTTGCCACCGCAACAATTTTGGCCATTAACGGCGTGAACTTCATGAGCCTGTCACCTTCTGTAATTGTTGATTCTTGTACTTTCTTTTCGTCATATTCCATTTCCAATGCAAGTTTCCTGATCATGTCCATCGTACCGAGGTACATCGGTTTGATATGGAAATATCGCATATATACGTTTTTCGTTTCTGATAAATTGATGTCTGGAACCTCAGCGATCTCCACGTTCCATCCTTTGTTGATTCGCTTATCCCTCCATTTTATTTGATGTTTCTGGAAAATACTGTTCCATGTCCTGATTAAAACCGGAGGATCCTTTGGTGACATCTTGAGAGGTACCGAGAATTTGACACCGTAGCTCAACAGTGCCTCTATAGCCTGTTCCTCAAGGTCAAGCCTTTCTTCCTTCGTTAGATTATCGTTATCCATCTGTATTATATTTGTAAAAAGAAAGCCCATTTTTTAGATGGGCTTCCTTATTCTGTTACCCTCAAGCAACTGTCGGTTCCGTAACATCCTCACTGTACTCAACCTCATATATCGGCTCAATGGTCAGATCGAGCAATGTGATACCCTTGGATGAGTAAGTCGTGTTTTTCTTTGCCACGACAGCGGCACAAGGAATGTTCAGTGCGAGACCGGCCTCAGGAAGGATCTTGAAAGCAAGTTCAATATTCTTCGATGTTGCAGGCTCCTTGTATGTTCGTGCACCGGCAGTTCCTGTCGCAACACCACCCTCAAATGCTACCATTTCATCCATCGAAGGATCCATAATTGACAGAATCAATTCAGAACCCTCCTTGGTCTTCTGCACGATCTTCTTGGAAGATGTCTCACTCTTGTGCACTGTGACGGTAGGATCTTTGTCCACAAAGGAACAGGTATCCTGGTAAACGTCTGCCTTTTTGAATCCGTCAGCCGGCATCAGCTTAGGATCGGCTGTGTTGATAGGGGCATAGTATAATGCCTTAATCCCCATTGTTGATAATACTGGCATAATTGTTTTATTTTAATGTTAATAAACTTTAGTTCTTATAGTTATCTCTAATTTCACGCTCATGAAATGCTCATTATGATTAGGTTCTTTTATGGCAGGATCCATACTGCTGACTGTCCAACTATACCCATCTTCAGCATTGTAATACTTTCTGAGGGTCGTTGCGACCTCTTTCCTTATCTCATTGAGCCTTTTTTTATATGGTTCAAACGTCGCTGTATTCCCGACTTTTTTACTTATGTCTGGAACATGGATATTTACGTTAATCTGTCCATGCCTGACGGAACTACTCCCATGCATTGTGTGAGCAACTATGATGATGTCTTCTTTCGAGTAATCTGTACGGAAATATGCAATAGTGCCGGAAATCATCCCTGAAACACTGCTGTTCATCAAGATATGATACACACGTGTTGCGATGTCATCAGTCGAGATCATACGTTTTCCTTATTTTTGTTCGTAACCTTTTCATTGTTGCCGGGAAGTCGATGAGTGCCTTTAGTTCCGCAGGGAGGATTACATTATAACCCTTTGCCTCCACATAGGCAGCATAGTTCATCCCGGCCACGATGATGATAGATAAATCATTTTTCGTCTCAGAGGCAACTTCTTGAGCCAACATCAATCCTTTTTTTGATGCTTCAGGTTCTCCGTTACCCTGGAATCCACCCTTGTACACAATGTTACCATTGTGGGTGATAACATATCCAATAGAGTTGGTGAGGTTACCCGTCTGATCAATGTAATTTCTGTTGTTCTTTGCATAAATAACGAGTTCTTCAGCGAGTACTCTCATGGCATAAATGGCTGCATTTATGATATTATCACGATGCTCTATCGTTATTGCCATCACGTACCGATTGCTGAATTTTGGTTTTATGCCCATACCTCAATGTATTTTCGATTCAAATGATCCACGCCTTTGATGTTGATTATTTCCGTTTTCCCACTTTCATCATATGTCAACTCCATTTCTTGGGCAACATCAATATCGCCTCCAAAATATTTTGGGATGAAAACACTGAAATTGTAGGTGAAAACTTGACCATCAACACCAATGACCTGTTTGGCCGGGATGTGGATCTCAACATAGCATTCAATACCATCTATCCATTCACCTACACTCCCGGGTATCTGGTACCCTTTTTCATCGGTTGAAGCCTCATGAATTGATCTATACCTGAATGTTGAATTAATCCTACTCATACCATTACCAATATTGCGATCCACCTTCAATTGTAGGCACATCTGTGTAATCGGATGCATCAAGGCCGGCCTCTTTACAGAGTGATTTGATCCGGTTTTTCAATTCCTTCTCCTTGTAACCCTGTGATGATTTTCCCATTGAATCTGAGGAAAGAACGATCAACTTCTTGAGCACGTTGATAGCGGCCTTAATAACCACAATCTTATGGTTTGTCGGCACGTACCCGGAAGATGGATCAACTCCCTCATCCATGAGAGCCTTTTTAATAGTCAAGCTGCTGGGAGAGTATGGATCTACCTCTCCCAATACAGCCTGATATAGCGTGAAATTAGCCATGTAACTTATTTTGAAAGTATTTCAATGACCGCCTTTGATTGCTCATCGGACAGTTCACTTAACTTATCTGTCACGGTATCGGCAGTTGCGTTACCAGCGACCGCCATGTCAATAGATTTCAGGGCTTTCTTGACTTCCTTCAATTCGTAGGATACATCATTGATGTGTACTACTTTATTGTCAGGAATATCAAAGATCTCTCCCTTAGCATCTTTCTCATCATACACAACACACAGGTTGCGTTTGATCAGTGATTCTGCTCTCTCATCATCTGATATCTCAATTATGTCACCTACATTGTAGATTCCATTGGTTTTGATATCCTGAAAGATTGTTGACACTTTAAGTTTCATGCACTTTCAGATTTTTGGATTAACCGGCAGCAACGGCGGCATCGTACTGATCCTTCGTGAAGTAGTTGGCGCCAGTAGGCAGAACCTTGGCATCAAATCCTCTCACTTGCATACATACGATAGCGTTGATGTCCGTGATGATAGGCAGCAACCTTGCAGATCCCTGTGTAGTCTCACCAGTCGATTGATTGGTTGATTCACCGGTACGCCATTTGGCAATACGGATACCGTTGCCAGCGTTGATGTAGTCAACGTCATCCTCTTCCATCAACTCACTATCTTCAATAGATGGTTGTATCTCACCGATGATACCGGCAGGCTTGAGAGCAATGAAGTCGGGATTCCAGGGAGTAGTTGATAATCGCTTGCCATCCTTATCGATGCCCATTTTGCGTGTCACAGTCGTGATAGCGGGAATCTCATTAGAAGCGAGTAATTCATCAAACTGATCCTTAGTGACGTTTTTGGCCTTTCTGTCGGTGCCATGCACCATCAGGCGGATAGGCTCACTCATCCGGATAGCATAATACAGCTCCTGAGTCATCAGCAATTCACCGAACTCAATGCCTTTCTGTTTGAAATCAGAAATCAACTGTGACATCAGCATAATGAAGTTCACTCCATTATCCAAATTGGCTTTGGTGAAAGGAAGAGGAGCAACCAATTTATTGGCTGGATCCATATCATAGTCAACTTCAAACTCACGGCCACCAGGGTTATTCAGGTCAGGAGTGAAACGAGCCACACCATAGTTTGAAAGAGCCTGCAAAGCGATGTTATCCATCACGTCCTTACATCCCAGATACGCATCTTGCATATCAGCGGTAAGTGTTTTCTCGATCTGTTTGATCTTTGCGGTATCAGACAGGCGAGGGTTTTCGTACACCTCAAGAAGTTTGCGGTAAACTCGAGCCGGCATGAAGAACTTGTGTCCAACCCGTGGAATTTCGTTCAACCAGATATCGAATCCATCCGATCGCCTCAACGGAGTAGGTGATTCATCACCGATAACGGAGGCCATAAACCTCAACCGGTACTTACCCATTATTCCTTCAGCCGTCAATGACATCTGAGGGGTGTTGTAGGTAAACCAATTGTCGGAATAGGTTTTCTGGAAGAGAGCTATCTCTCTTTCAGACGCCTTTTCAAAGGCTTTTTTCCACGTTGCGAGGAAATCAAGGGGTTTACCATCCTTGAAAAGTCCTGTAAAATTTGTATAAATTGATCTCATCTATAATCCTCCTTTAATGATTAATAAGACTTGGTGAATTTCACGTGAGGATTGGCTTTCAGGAAAGCACCCGTCACGTCTCTTTGGCTGGCCGGTATCGGCAAAACACGCCTTTCATACAATGCATATTGCATGGTGTCAGCAGTCACATCAACAGATGTTTCCCACTCTTTCACGTCAATGTCGGCAAATGTCACAGAGTTTGCATCTCCTATAAGAGCTGCCTCAGCCAGTGTCTGAGTAGTCACAGCTTCCAGTTCATCTGCAAATACCTTTACGATACTATCTCCGGCAGCAAGGTCAGTGATAGCGGCAGCGAGTACCATCTTACCTGATACCTTATCATACGATGTCACAACCGTGGCATTTGCGATAAGAGCACCTTCAGTGAGAGGATATTGCATTACTTTGTCGTTTGCGGCAATATCCAACCCCGGTTCGAGAATCAGTGTGGTAGTGTCTACCGAGATAACTCCGGATATAACCGGGTCAGTAGTAACGGACTTGGTTACTACCTCCACAAGGGTATCACCAGCAACAAGGCCAGATATGGCGGCAGACAGTGTGATTACCATCTTTGTTGCTGTTTTCTCAACCTTAGTGATTGTAGGAGCATCGGCAAATAGACCTGTGACAGTTTTCAACACGCTGTCGCCAACGTTAAATACCGGCTGATAAAACTCATCGGTATATAAAGTTACGATCTTCGCATCAACCGTATCAACGGCTGCGACCTTTGCGGTTTTCAAGATCTTAACAATTCGAGTTTGTTCGTCGTAAATTGCAAGGGATCCAGCTGGGATCACGTCACCAACAGCGAAACGCTGAGTTACACGATCCAGGTTGAAGCCACCTTGAACAATTGAAGGACTCCCGGTAAATATCGGCCTGTGGCCGGTAAAAGAATCTCTTTTTGTTTTCATAGGAAATGATATTTATTTAGCTGTTATTGATTCCAGCAGCGAATTGGCGGCTTCATCAACCTGCTTTTCCGTTGCTGCCTTAGCACCTCCCGATTCACCGGGCAATAACTTCTGAGTAATCAAGTCTTGTTTGATATCAGCCAAAAACTCATCGACATCAGTATCATCAGGAATATTCATTCCCTTCATCCGCCAGTCGGGGATACCATGTTTCGCTTGCGCTGCCTTAATTGCGGCATTACGATCTGATTGAGATTTTGACCTCTCCAATTCATCGATCCTCCTCTTCAGCGCCACCAACTCTTCATTTTCGCTGTCCGATGATTCATCTTTCTTTTTGCTATTTCCACCTTCAGGTTGTGGATCGACATCAGAATCATCATCATTGACTTCTTTTTTTTTCTTGCTGTTGGTTTCGTTGCTTTTTTTAGATGCCCATCTGGTTGCTTCACCTTGTGACAATGTCGCAATCTCCGCTACCTGATTAGCCATTTCTTCGATCGCCGTTTCATCAGTCGAATCATCCTCAATGCTCCCACCCATTTTTTCGGTTAGAGATGTGAGATACTTCTCTGATAGTCCTGTGTCTTTACACAGGGTTTTGATTTTCTGGAAAAGTGCTTTATTCATATTGAAATCAGTTAATTAAAAATGTACTGCACACAAAGATAGAAAATAATTCGAATGCTGCGTTCATCAAACACATTTATTTTCGAATTTATTTCTGCTGATTATAAGCTATTTAAAACAAACCATTCGAATTTATCGAAATTATTTCGATTTTTATTTGTTATATTAGATATAACACATTATATTTGTCGAATCAAATCGAATAAAGATACAGACATGGCACATAATGATTACATTATCCCAACAAAAGAACACCCTGTCTTTGTAGCCCAAAACATGTATTCAGGGTATTTTATTGATTCAGAATGGAAAGATTGGCAGGTTAAGAATGATAAAAAGTGGTGTGTTGGCGAAACGACATCCATGAACCTGCTTGGTGCTATTAGGGCAGTGTATGATCATATCAAAGAAAACACTGAGTATTTATCACCTGAAACAAAATTTCAAATTGATATGATAGATGGGTCTTATGACAAATATGGAGATCCTGTCAGAGTGAAATGCTACTCAATATCTGTGAAACAAGCAAAGAAATTTAGGATAATATAAAATTATAAGGTATGAAAACACAACATGTTAGCAATATCATTAATGCAAGGCATCTGATGACACGTAGCGAAATTAACCACTGGATGATGTCTACATTGGAAGAATCCATGGTTATTGGTGGAGATTACGATGAATCCGTGAAGGGGACTGTAATCCACACAATAGACAATGATAAATTAATAAGGAATGCCTCAAAGATCGGTAGAAGTAAAATACACCGTCGGTTCCATTGCGGGTGTGAACACGATTGCTGCGGTTGTCTCTGTGGAATCTCAGTTGATGCTTACAAGAACGGGGATTTCCTTACAGTTGTAGGCAGGTTTCGATATAACTATTAAATAACAAATAGCACCCATGCCACACATACAAAGCATAGCATTCCAGATTGGCCGGCAAATGACAATGGTCAACAGCCTTGAGTATTGGATAAATTCTTTATCGATATCAGAGACGATGAGAAATAGGCTAAAAGATGAGATTAAAGGTATCAGAGAAACACAATCACTGATCAGAGACTTATCTCTTAAAGCAGAATTGAAAATTGCAAAAATGGAGGAGCAATTATGAAAGTAAAAACAAGAACATTGGTAGGTAATATTTTTTGCTGGTCAGTCATTGTGATGGCCTTCGTTTACCTGGCCTTTCAGATTTACATGGGAATAAAATATTAACATTTAGAATAAAAAAAACAATGATTACGAAAGAAATTGCAAGGCTTATTCACGACTGTTACACAGAAATTGAATCAGGTAATAATATGATTAAGTGCCTCAAAGAGAAACTTAATGAAAAAGGGGAATTGGAGATCAAGGATAATTGGGGTCGGGCTGCTGGCCTTGAATTGCACATTCCCAGCGGAAAAGGCAGCTACAGCGTAAGGAAGGTTCCTTTCCATTTAGCTTTAGATGTTATTCAAGAGCACATAAAAAATCAGGAGAAAGAACTTGAAAGGCTAAAAGAGATATGTCGGGTACAATTAGCATAATATTTACATTTAGCAATATGGCAAAAAAGAGAGGAATCATTACAGCACCCGATATCGCAAACAGCCGGGAGGATGCCATAAGATACGGAAAGGTGGCTAAAAGAGGATTTAAACACCTGGTACCTCATCGGCTGGATATCAACACTATTATTTTTATCAGTCCGGGTGACAGGGAAGAGCAGGTGAGTAGGTATTTAGCAAGGTTGGAAAAAGATAGAGCAAATTATTGAAGCATGGGGAATATTAAATTACTATACGTGGATCTGTTTTGTGGCGCCGGTGGTACCAGCACCGGAGTTGAAACTGCTACGGCTAATGGTGAGCAGTGTGCAAAGGTGATCGCTTGTGTTAATCACGATGCAAACGCAATCGCATCCCACGCCGCCAATCATCCAGATGCATTACACTTTACAGAGGACATCAGAACCTTGAATCTTGATAGGCTGATCAAACATGTCAGGGATATGAAATCCACGTACACTGAAGCTTATATCGTGTTATGGGCATCACTTGAGTGTACTAATTTCAGTAAGGCAAAAGGAGGCCAGCCACGGGATGCTGATTCCAGGACATTAGCTGAACATCTATCCCGCTACATCGAAGCTCTAAACCCTGACTTTATACAGATAGAGAACGTTGAGGAGTTTATGAGTTGGGGTGAACTTGATGAGAATGGAAAACCAATCAGTAGAGACAAAGGGAGGGATTTCATAAGATGGATCAGTAATGTTTGCAAATATGGATATCGCACTGATCACAGGATAATGAATTCTGCAGATTACGGTGCCTATACATCCCGGAAGAGATTGTTCATCCTCTTTTCAAAGTACGATTTACCACTATCATTCCCAACTCCTACACATTGCAAGGGAGGTTCAACTGGATTATTTTCCTTCAAAAAATGGAAACCAGTTAAAGAGGTTCTTGATTTCACAGATGAAGGAGAAAGCATATTCACTCGAAACAAACCATTAGTAGACGCTACATTGAAACGCATATATGCCGGTCTGATCAAGTTCGTGGCCGGTGGCAAAGAATCTTTTATGCTGAAGTACAATTCTATGAGCCAATCGGGGAAATATGTTGCACCGGGTGTTGATGAGCCGTGTCCGACAATATCAACGCAGGGTAGGTTGAATGTAGTTCAATGCTTCCTATCTAAGTATTACGGTGGCCACCCAGAAAGCAAGAATGTATCGATCGACGAACCAGCTGGAACGATCACTACCAAGGATCATCACTCTTTCATTGCTGCATATTACGGTAATGGAGATAACGTCAGCAGCGTGGATGATCCCTCACCAACAGTGACCACAAAAGATCGCCTTGCGTTTGTTGACATGGCATATGGGAATGGATTTCAGACAGGAATTAATGATCCTGTCGGCACAATAACCGCCAAACCCAAACACCACATGGTTACCTGTAAACCGTGGGTCATGAGCACAAACTTCAATAACGTTGGAGGAAGTATTGATGATCCAGCTCATACTGTAACGGCAAACAGGAAGTGGCCATACCTGATGACAACAATTCCCGGTACATCAATTCAGATCAGCGAATCCGATAGTGAGATGATGGTGAAAATAAAAGAATTCATGATTATGTACGGGATTATTGATATCAAAATGCGGATGCTCCGGATCCCGGAACTCAAGCAGATCATGGGATTTCCAAAAAATTATAAATTGATCGGCACTCAGGCAGAACAGAAAAAGTACATCGGGAATGCCGTTGAAGTTACGATGGCACGTGCTC
>UZAT01240271.1_pt1 | contig 14552 bp, 16 predicted proteins | sample 2160861 | NCBI WGS metagenome assembly UZAT01 (sample SAMEA5138306, study PRJEB28736) | viral metagenome | reverse complement strand
TTCAATATCGATCCGGTTCGTAAGCGTATTATCTACATAATGAACATGAATAAGATTGTTCAGCATCTGTGGAGTTTCATTAAAATGGAGCAAACAGAAAAAATTGTTCCGATTTTTGATCCTAACAAAAAGATTCGCTCTACTGCAGATATGCCTACTTGGTTTACAAGTAAACCTTGTTGCATTACTAAAACATCACAAATCAGTCACTGTGTATTTGATAGTGCCTGGGAAGCTACAGAGAGCTACATCATTGAAAAGAATCCTCATGTGACCGCATGGGCTAAAAATGATCATCTGGGCTTTGAGATTCTCTATGTATTTGATGGCGTTATTCGCAAATATCTTCCCGACTTCTTAATTCGCTTGGATAACGGAAAAACGTTGATTCTTGAAACAAAGGGTCAGGAGACCCGTCGTGACAAAGAGAAACGAAAAGCATTGTCTGAGTGGGTTGCAGCAGTTAATAGTCTGGGTGAGTATGGCGAATGGTGCAACGATATTTCCTACAATGTAGCAGATGTAGATGGAATCATTGCAAAGTATATCTAAACAAAAAAGAGAGGGGCTAAATGCCCCTCTCTCTTTATTCCCCCAGCAGTGCCGCCCAGGTTTTAGATCCTACGATGCCGTCCTGGGTGAGCTTTTCTGCTTTCTGAAATTTCTTCACGGCGGCCAGGGTTTTAGATCCGAATTCGCCGTCCGCGGTGCCGCAGGGATAACCTCTGCCATTGAGCAGAATCTGCAGCGCTTTAACGTTTTCGCCTTTGCTGCCGTTTTTAAGCGTATGTAATGTGATACTCACAGTATCGCCTCCAGTCACTTTTACATTGGAATAGGGATACGCATAACCCAGGATGCTATTGCTGTACCTGGTGCGCTCCATAACCTTACCGCCATTAGAATCATTACCGACGGCAGTGTTTCCTTCGATGGCTTTGATATAGCCAGAGCCTACTTCCGTCACGATGCCGATATGCTTGGCGGTAGTTCCTTTGCCCCAGTGATAAAATACCAGGCTGCCTACCTGGGGGGTCTTAGAAAACTGACCTTTCTTCTTATAGAAATTCATAAGAGTAGTGCAGGATGCTGTTTTCTGACCGCCATAGAATAGGGAAGAGGCATTGCACTCCCTAAAGAGCCACCAGATGAAAGCACAGCACCAGGGGTATGCAGATCCGCTGACTTCCCGCCCGTAGTAGGCAGTATTGTATTTCACTTTATTGCTGCCGGACGGGTTTTCTTTTACGCCGATCTCGCCGCGTGCTTTTGCGATTAGATTATTTACTGTCTTCATCAGTAATGACCTCCACAGCGTCCTGGACGCTTTCTACCGCCAGCTTCACGCCTTCAGCATCGACTCTTCCCTCAGTGATGATGTAAGTAATCACAGAGCCCACAGATACTACGGCACCGGCCACAGTAGTAATTACGCCTTCATCCAGGCCAAATACCATAGCGAGACCTGCAATGAGTCCAGCAACAGCGGCCCACAGCTTTCGGCTAGTCAGTTTGCTTTTCAGAGTACCCATAATAATTCTCCTTTCGATTAGTCTTTAAAAATAATCCCCGCCAGATTTACTACGGCATCGATGCCGTGTTTATCTGCCAGGGAATCTACCATTTGATTGGTTAGCTTAATTCGGTTTTCATTTTTTGCTTTCCAAAAATAAAAGGCATTGGCTGCGGTGGTTTCTGCCCAGGCCAGCCCTGTAATGGTTACGATTGCTGTCATATCCTGAGACGTTAAAAAAGATCCCGCCAGGGTGCATAATGTCAAAAGGATAGTGACAATATAGCTGGATAGAACGATTTTTTTACTGCAGCAAAGTGTTTTCTTTCTCATAAGCCTATTTGCGCCAGGATAAAACCTACGAAAGCCGCTACGATAGTGAGAATAATTTTATCAGTAAGGCTATCCCAGTGCTCTCCTGGCCGTCCTTCTAAATCATCTACTTTTTCGGATAAATTATCGACGTTATCACTCATGACCTTCAGCTGCTCCGCCATGACCGCCACAGAGGTAGCCAGGTCATAAATTACACGATATTCGCCCTCCAGTTTCTTGATCCTCGCCTCGTTACGAGCCGTGCGGTCTGCCATCTCCTGGAGCTTTATGGCGACTTGCTCATTTTCCATCGGACTCGCCTCCCTTTAATCTGAAACTTTAATATACGTATTTAGATCTGCGACAGTAATCGACGGCAGCAAACGCTTTTTAAGATTTGCTTTACTGATATTGATGTTGTAACTATTGTCGGGATAGTCGAATGCGATTAACTCGTCCCCTAAGACAGTACCTTGCGTCGCACCGCTATTTTTTGTTTTAGACTGTGAAACGCCTCCAAGGTCAGCCTTACGCAGTTTCACCAGGATGCCATCATGTGCGGTCATAGCGATATAGTCATCGTAGAAATCCATGACTCTTTTATCTGTGCTTTCTGGTATAGTTTCTACGTTTGTGAAATCTTTCGTCCTATACCAGGTTCCATCGTAGTAATAAAAATACTCGCCGTGCAGCTTAAACTGAGTCACACCTGCAGAGGACGAGAGGATTTTTACCCAGCTATTAGAGCTGTAATTGTACTTATAAATGCCACCGCCGCCATATGCGTACATTTGATCGTTGATATAGTCTAAGTAGATTAGTTTATCAGTGCCCCAAGGCAGAGTTCTTGCCTCTACCAATGTGCGGGTAGTATCAGATAGATTTGCGAATAAATACAAATGCCCGTAGTCATTGCTTACCACATACTGACCAAGGTGCTGGTCATATGTAATAGAAATTAGCTTTCGGCTACTATCCGTGAATCGGACGCTCGTCTGGTTGCTAGTACTTAATGGCAGGACATTCGTATAACGCAAGCAACCATACTGCACGTTATGGCTCTGGTAATAGTTCTCCCCGCCGAGCAAAATGTAGTATCCATTTAGATAATTGCACCCTCCCCAAATTCCACAACTAATGTAATCAGTAGTGTTTTTAGGATAAAGAGAACCAGGCTCAGTTACCTGTAAATGTGCGGAAGGGTAGTAAGTATGGTTATTCCAGGTGAGCCAGAGATAGCGCCCATCGGGTAATCTTTTTAGCCCCTGGATGGTATTAGTCAGGAGATTTAATTCACTTCCGCCCATTGGCTTGCTTTCTGCTGCGCCAAATCCCTGCAGGGTCAGGTAGGATAGGTCGCTATCAATAGCCCTGCCATCGCATAGCTCCCAATTATCACCGAGATCTGTGCGGTATGTATTCAACGTATCTCCAACTTTAGAGATGCCTTTTTCATATATGGTACGAAGGGAAGCATCTACATTAGAGGCACCCAAAGTCGCAGCTGTTTCTGCTGGCAATTTTACATTCTCTGCGGAGAGTGCGCCGTCTGCGATTTTCTCTACAGTTACGGATTTATCCGCTAGTTTTTCCTTCGTCACGGCAAGATTAGCAATCTTAGGCGTAGTAACGACGTTATCTTTAAGCTTCGATGTAGCGACAGAATCGTCAGGCAGAAGGCCAGCTGCAATCATGTCCAGGATGTGCTGCTCATATTCTTCCTGGGCCTGGGTCATGCTTTCCTGGAAGGCTAGCTGATCTGCGTCTACCGCTTCTTCATGTGCCGTCTGCCGCTGAGTGACTGTTTCCTGGAATGACGCCTGGGAAGCGGCTACCGCAGTTTCATGCGCGGTTTGCTGCTGAATCATCGCTTCCTCAAAAGCCTCTTCCGCAGCTTTCACTTCCGCAGCAATATCCTTCATTTCCTGATATCTCACCAGGAGCTGATTATAAATATCCGGCGTCGGTTCGCTAGGCTGCGTATCTAGCGTAATCGCGCCTTTTTCAATGCGATAGGTAAGGACGTTACTGGTGCGCTGGCGTCCATCAGGATCTACACCAAATACGCCGAGATAAATGACGCCGTCTTTTGCCGTCACTTCAGGCGGCAATTGGCAGCTATTTGACACATCGAGTAAATTGTGATATGCCTCGGTCTCTGATCGCCAGAAGACCGCAGTTTTTTCAAAGCCGTCCCATTGGTTACAGAAAGAAAACTGGACGAAGTTTTCTTCCAGGCCACCGCTAGCAATCATCGGGGTATTTTCATAAGTTAATACCTGATCGGTGCATACTACGCGGATTGTTGTCATGTGCTATAAACCTCCTTAACCTGGCCCGAATGCCAGCCAGTTAATACCTGTCGTTGTTGTACCCTCACGGGTGAGGGTGACTGCCGTCGCTACCTTTGGATCGCCTACCAGCTCTGTGCTGCGCTGAATGCCCACAGCTAAGGTGTGAGGCACACCACTTACCGGCGTCGCCAGGACCGTCGGCGTGCCTGTAAATGGCCGCTCAAAGGTTACGATGGCCGTAGTAGCAGTACCTGCTGCAGTAGGCGTGATATTCACGTTTCCCCATTGGATTAAAAGCCCGCCTAGCCGTAAGATGCCAGAGCCGGTAACAGCATTAAAGCCTACCATATCCCAGCCGAAATCGATGCCTTCAGCTTCAGCTACCTTACCGAATGCGATGCCTTTTCCGTTTGCCAGCAAGTCCATAATTACCGCACCAGAGGGCAGGGTAGTGGTAGACGTGCGGCTGCTACCGAACCAGTCCGTCACCGTAATGCGGATATCGTACTGGTTATCGATTGAGAAAGTAGGCGTCGCAGGTTTTGCTGTGGTATTAGCACTAAGCGCCGTACCTGTCAAGAATTGCGTCCAGCTGGTATCATTGGTCCGCTTATATTCCATCACCATGCGGGCCGTATTCTTGCTATTGAGCGACGTTACGCTGTATTTGTACTGGACGGAAATATACTGTCCCTGCTCATCCGCATTACCGGAAGCATCCACACGGCGGGCCTGCAGGGTATTAATCTGCGGTGTGGCATATTCCAGGACCGTGATATTCGTCGTCTTTGCGGTGCTCCATCTTCCTCGGCTATCCTTTACTTTTGTCACGAGACTTACGGTGCCTTTACCTGTAAGAATCGGCGATGTCCAGCTGCTTCCGGTGTAGGTTTTGCCCAGCAAAGTGGTCTGGTAAGCTGTAATGCTACTACCCTTTGCGCCGCTTGCAGATATAGATGCTTTTACCTTCGATTTACTCTGAATATACGCGCCGAATTGAGCCGCCAGGCCAGACGTCGCTTCTGTCAGTGTTACAGCGCTAATCGTCGGTATGACGCTGCTAGGGACCTTCGCCGTGAGATAGGCGTACTTCGTGCCGATGGTAGTAGATCCGTTTTTTGTGATGCATCGTAGCGTTAATTTCCCGCTGGTGGCACTGGGCAGCTGGCTTGCTACATCCGGCACCGTCCAGCTATAGGATGTGCCTCTGCCGGTAGCGATGCTCACATAGGAGCCGTTCTCCAATTTGTACGAAAGATCATGGGTAAAGCTGCTGCTAGCCCTGGGCATAGAGACCGTGACCGCGGCACCCATGTCTGCGCTGGTTGTGGAGAGTGAAGGCTGCGTTGCCCTGGGAATGGTGTTTAACGTCACTGTATCGCTGGCCGTGATGGTGTCGCGGTAAGTGCCAGAGATGGTAGCATTCAGCTCAAATACGGCAGAGATGCTTACGCTCTTCGTGCCGTCAGAATTGTGGGCAATGTTCCCGCTAGTTACGGTGGCCAGCTTTGTCGTTTTGCCGCCGCTATTGCTGATAGCAGGGGAGGTCCAGGTATACCTGGTGCCATTGATGGTAGTCACGTTATCATCACGGCTGCCGATCCCCAGGCTCCAGGAGCTTGCCTGCACCAGGTACATGACGCAGGTGATTTTACTTGTATTATTTGCGACGTTCTGCGTAGCAGACCAATCGACTCGCAGCTTATAGTTTCCGCTTACTGCAGAGCCGGAAAAGGACCCACTCAGCGCCATATTATTCACCCACCTTCATAAGAGAAAGATTCCCGTTAGCTCTAGGCACCCAGGCAAAAGACCCGACGCGCAGAGACTGCAGGAAATGTGCGTCTGTAACATAAAGACGCTGATTTGACAAGTATGCCACCTCAGCGCCTGCATCCAGGAAGGAAATGCGGTCGTTTTCAATGCGAAGGACCAGCTCATTACCTTCCTCGCCCAGGATGATATTGCCGTCCTCAAAGCGGATATATCTTTCCAGGGTTTCAAATTTAGTACGTGCTTCTACGTCGTTTTCGTCGATAGTCGTCTGGAGCTGCGTAAAGGTAAATTCAAAGCTATCCGATAGCTGCGTCATCATGGTGCTGACCTGAGCTTCCAGGTCATTGTTTGACGTGTACTGCTCAGAGACTTCCAGGCGGATCTCTTCACTGGTCTGCTGGATCAGGGAAGTAAGGGTCTGGCGTACTTCTTCAATGGCCGCAGCATTATCGACGGAGAAGCTGCCGCGGATGCTTTGCTCCACTTTCTGCAGCTCCGATGTGCTTCGCTTATCACCGGCAGCATCGGCACCGGTAAGGGTAGCGACGTCCTTGCCCAGGGTTACCTTACCGTTTGCCGGATTCAACAGGTCATAGGTCCGCTCCGTCAGCTGGAAGGTATCATTCACACCATGCGGCAAACTTCTAACCTGGATGTCATCGCCTACCTGGAAGGTATCGATGCTCTTATCCATATCAGATAGATCTACGGCAGAAAGGTCCAGGGAAGTGACCATCATCTTACTGGTCTCCAGGTACTGCTGCGCTTTTGCCAGGAGATTTTCCGGCACCGTAATATCGTCCCAATAGACCGCCTTTACGATGATTCCGCGAAGCGCCACAGCATCATAGTCCTGGATAAAATCCATGCCGTTATTGATGCTCTCAATAGTAATGCGGCTACCTGTGGTCTCATCCTTCGCACCATAGGGCACGATGACGGTAGCAAGATCTGCATTAGAACTAGTGCGGGCAAAATCCAGAAGATTTTCCCCAAATTCAATGACCTGGCTGCTTCTATAGCCCAGGCTTTCATACCAGTTAATGACGCGCTGGCCTTCAGCATTGGTAGTAAAAACGATATACCCGCCGCAGCGCTCGATGAGCTTATCGATGACATCGGCAAAGGACTCTGCCGTCTCATTTTCTAAGCGGATATAGTTGTTAGGATCAGTGACGTCTACCGTGCCTACCACAAAGCGCTTAAACTCATCCACCTGCGCGTTATACATTTCAATCAGCTGGGCGAAAATATTCGCAGGTCCATCCTGATAGACGTATGGTGCTCTGTGGCATCCATCGCGGAGGAAACACCGCTCACCTTCGCAGACAATGGTCCGACGATTATAAAAATCGTCTGAAGGATATAGAGCTCTGCCTCTAAAGAGCAGGATTCCATCTCGATAGATTGTTACCACAGTTTTATAGCTGGTGTACAAATTATAAGCAGGATGATGCTGCGGCATGATAATGGACGCCGTGCCAGCCTTGTTAAGTCCCTGGGTAACAGTCAGCCCCAGGAGGGTATAATCCTCCAGGCGGCTATCGTAGGCAAGGATACCATCAGCATAAATTTGAATCATAGTACCGCCTCCCTGTAGGTGAAGGACAGCTCACCGACACCGCTATAGGTAATGGAGATGCCGCCCTGGGGCACGATGAGATCTGGCAGCTGATACGTGCCAGCACCCAGCGCCCAGGAATTAGCGCCATATACCAGAAGGACCTGAGCACTATCACCGGAAATGGTGAGCAGCGGCACCACAGTGCGGCGTCCGCTATTGGTGAGCATTGCTTCTACAGCGTCTGTCCCAGCCGTCAGCTTTACGGCGGTTTCATAGTTGTTATAGCGCCAGGGATCTACGACGGCAGTCACAGTGACCGCAGCATGAGCGGGGTCATTGTAGAGCTTCGCCACATGGACACGGCCCGTAAGATAATGTCCTTCGTCATCAGGGACACGTATATCCATACGCCACCCATCCAGCCAGTTAATCATGGTATTGATAGCAGATTCACGCTCCAGGCGCGTACCATCGGACCGCTCCAGAGTCGCCGTAAGAGTGCGGCTACCATAGCGAGGCGCGCCATCCGTCAGCGCTGTGGAAAGGTCCAGGTCACCGTCTCTACCAGGGACCTGGACGTATTGACTGCGCTGCTCTGCTGGTGTCAAAGACCAGCTGGATAAGGTCCAGGGACCATTGAGATCCGTATCATATGAGCCGAAAACTAATTTTCTTTTTTCCATTTACACAGCACCCCTTGCTGCCAGCGCACGACGCTGGCCAAGTGTAGCATCATAGCGGGAAGCAGTAGCGCCTACCAGCTGATCGCCGTCGATAGTGATTACCTGGCCGCGCTCGATAGCAGTCAGAATAGCGTCCAGCTTCGACGCAAGGCTTCCATCACCGGTAGCTGCCGCAGATTCAGACGTAGCAGGGAAGCGGAGCTGCCGATCCAGAGCCAGTCCATTTACACCGTTTGTGGCAGTATCCAGGACGGCACCGGAAACCTTCTGCATAGCCTTAATCGGGTCGCTGGAGTTATCCAGGAGACCTTTCGCGAGACCCTGGTCCAGCATGTCACCGATCCAGGCCATCTCCTTAGAAGGACTTGCTACGCCAAAGAAGTTTTTAATCCCATCCAGGACAGAGCTAGCAAAACCGCTGATTTTACTCTTCAGCCAGGACACCTTATCGCCGATACCTTTCCAGAGACCCTCTACGAGATCACTACCAATAGAGAGCATCTTCTGCGGCAGGCTTTTGATGCCATCAGATACGGCAGTAACCAGTCGCTTCGCTGCGTCTTTTCCCTTGTTTACCAGATTGGTTGCCCAGGTCGTTACCTTGTTCAGTGCATTGGTGAGCCAGGTAGCAACTTTCCCAGGCAGCTGAGAAAGGAAAGAGACGATGGTAGAAAGGAATTTCGCACCGGAATCTCTCACTTTGCTCACCATATTAGAGAGCCAGGTAGTTACGCGATTCCATAGATTCGATGCCCAGGATTTAATAGAATTTCCGATACCCTTAAACCAGGCGATGAGTTTATAATCCCATTCCTCCAATTTTCCCTTGATGCTGTTATAGATTTTTACGACGCCATTAATCAGTGCCTCCAGGATTTGCGGCAATGCCTTTACGATAGCCGTAATCAGACGCGGCGTAATATCCGTCACCAGCAAGATGGAAAGCTGCAGCGCTGCATCCAGCAAAATGGGCCATGCATCTGCCAGCGCATTTGCTAGCTCCGTGATGATCTGCGGGATCATCGGCAGCAAAACTTCTACCAGCTGGGGCACCGCCTGCACCAGACCTAGGAGCAAAGAGATGCAGCCCTGGATAATTTGGGGCAGGGCACCCAGGAGCGCCGTCAGAAGCATTTGAATCATGCCAGGCAGCGCGTCGATGAGAATTGGCAGCATGGCTACGATAGAATCGACAATCTGGGGAAAAGCCTGACCGATACCCGTAATGAGCGACGATACCAGCTGCACACCCACCGTGATAATCTGCGGCAGCATGGAAATGAGCGACGTTGTAAGGGTAGTAATAAGTGCCATCGCCACCTGTACCAAAGTAGGTGCCAGCTCTGTTACCTTCTGTACTAATCCGGTAATGATGCCGGAAAGAGCTTCGCCGATTCCATCTGCGGCACTGGTGTCACCACTTAGCAGTCCGCGGAAAGATTCGGCCAGCTGCTTAATGCCAGGAACGAGATCAGAGAGCAGGGAAGCACCCAGCATCTTTACGTCCGTGATGATAGGTTCCATCACCGCACCGATCTCAGCCATGCTGGAATTCCATGCTTCGTTTGCTTCATTTGCGCGGATGACTTCCGCATTGGTTTCTCTATATGCGTCGGCGGCTTCTCCGTAAAGACCCGCCAGGGTTTCCGTAATCAGCGCCTGCCGCTCCTGCTCAGTCGTGCAGGCATCCAGGCTTGCCTGGAATTCATCTTCCGATACGCCAGCCCAGTTAAGGGCATCTGCCAGGCCGCCGGTGAGAGCGCCGGTTTTGGCAGTCTCATTGGCAGCTTCCGTAAGACCTTCGATAGGGAGGGATGCACCGAACGTAGCATAAACACCAGTGCAAATATCCGTCCATGTTGCCAGGTCCTGCTCATTATCGGTAAGCTGTGCCAAGTGATTGGCAGCCTCGACAGCCTGCTCCGTTTCACCCAGGACACCCTGGAGCGACTTATAGGTTTCTGTTGCTGCTGCGGAGGTATGTCCGGCAGTAGTAAAAGCCGCTTCCAACTTGCCCATTTCCGTACGGTATTCACGGGAAGACTCCGCTGCGGCCACAAGACCGGCAATAGCGGCGGTGGCAGCAGCTGCTACAGCTGCGAGACCTGTCTTAGCGACGCCGCCCAGGGTTTCACCCATAGTGCCGCTAGCCTCGCCAGCACCGTCAGCTGCCTCAGCAAAGTCATCTACCTTTTTGGATGCATCCTTTGCTTCCTCGCCGGTATCCTCTAAACCTTCGCTTGCTTCTTCTGAGTCTTTGCCCAGGCTTTCGACGGCCTCGGCGGTTTCCTTTGCCGCTCTTTCATAAGTGCCCAGTTTCTTTTCTGTGGCAATGATCTCACGCTGCAGGGCGCGGAGCTGCTCTTCCGATGCTTCGCCGCGTTCAAATTGTTCCTGGACCTGCTTTTCTGCTTCTTTTAAGGTGTCAAGTTTTTTGCCTGTATTCTCAATAGCATCCGCCAGCACCTTCTGCTTTTGGCCCAGTAGTTCTGTATTGCTAGGGTCTAATTTCAAAAGTCGATTGATGTCGCCCAGCTCGCTGGAGATATCTTTGGACTTCTTATTGACGTCTTCCAGAGCCTTGCCCAGCTTTGTGGTATCGCCGCCGATTTCAATGGTCAGACCCTTAATGATGTTAGCCATTCGGTTTCTCCTCCTTTCTCTTTAATTTGGAGCGTAGACCTGCGCGATCTGGCTCGGTTTGTTCCATACGCCAGGCATTATCCAGATACTCCTGGCCACCTTCGCTGCGGGTGAGCATGTAAATATAAGCATCACGCCGCCAGATAAGATACTGCAGGTAATCCAGAGCGCCTACCGCCAGAAAATCTAGTCCCGTATATTCAGAGACTAGATGCCGCCACCAGGTCGTAATGGTGTACTCATGACCTCCCGTACTATCCCGCTGCGGATAATACGGGAGACTCAGTTTTTTGCGCTTGCGACTTCACCGATGAAATCGAGATAGGCGCTGTAGAAAACGATGATGCTCTCCAGGTCCATGCGGTACTTACCGCGTAGATCCTCCGCGCTCACGCGCACGAAGCTGCGGTTACAGCTGATAAGACGTGCTGCCAGGTCGTAGCAAAGCTCGATAGCATCTCTATCACCGGAAACCAGGCTGTCCTGCAATTCCGGCAGCGTTGCCTGGAGCTCTTCAATAAGGTCCACACTAGGGGTCGTCACCTTAATGACCGTCTTCTCATCGTCCTGCATGACCAACTGCAGGACGGGACGATTCAATTTATTAAAATCCAGCGTTTTCGCCATGTAATAGTCCTCCTATAAAGAGAGCGACGAAGCTAATAGCCTCGCCGCTCCGTCGGGTTTTAAGTTGTAGGAATCTCTTCGATGAGCTCTACCAGGGTGCCGTCATCATCATGCGGCATAGCCTTAAATTCAGGCTCTACTACAGTACCTTCGTCAGCTGCGAAGGTAAGGGTAGCGCCAGCAGTATTGCGGCCCTTAATCAGAATCCACAGGTTACCGTCTACAGGGTCTTCGTGCTTAAAGCAGATAGCGTAATAGCCACCCTGGGCATTACCAGCGCCACCGATTTTAGTAGTGCGCTTGCCGCCCGCTTCCGTCATGCCGCAGCGGTCAATGAGTTTCTGAAGGGTAGCGCCATTCCAGGTAAGGAGCCCGCAGCGGAGGATTGCTTCTTCGCTGGTAGTGATGATCTTAGACACATAGCCCAGGTCATCCTTTTCTTCGTAAGGTTCCTCAGTGTATTCCAAAGCAGCGCCGCCCTTGATGTAGCCCAGCAAATTATCTTCTACGCAGATGGTTTCCACAGTGGGCATAGTATCTGCGAAATCAGTGAGATAGATCTTGCCAGAGCCAAGGGTAATGACATTCTTGTCTCTTTTCGCCATAGTTAAGTCCTCACTTTCTCAAAGTAGGTAAATTCATATACGACCTGGTGCCGCTGTACGTTCTGCAGCCAGTACCGGTCCTCTTTTGCCCATTGGATGCCTCTGGCATTGAGCTCTGCCTCAATGGATTCCTCAGAAGCTAAGTCTGGGCGCGGTTCGTAAAGCTCCACCATAACGTCATGGCGGATGATGCAGGGACGATTCGGCGCAGGGAGTGGGTCTGGGCCGTCTGCTGTAAGATCATCAAAATAGACGGCATAGGTTTCCTCTGGCGGGTTAAGATATCGGCCCTGGCGATAGGGGATGCGGGAAGCGTTTAAGATCTCATGTAGCATTCTTTACTGCCTCCTCAACAGCTTTCTCATATTCTGGGATCACTGTATTTACTGCATTTTTTAGAAACGGATCTGCCTTCGTGCGTCCGCCATTTCGCGTAGCATGGCCGTGTACCAGCAAATGCGTCAGGCGGTAGTCTGGCTTTTTCACATACCAGATATATTTCTTCACACCGGTAGAGGACGTTTCTTCCTTCACGGAAATGTTTTTCTTATAGCTTCCGCTGGCGACGGGAGCGGTGGCTTTGGTGAGTTTCCGCAGTTTTTTAATTGAAGAATCTCCTGCGGCATTTACCCGCTCCGTTACGTCATCAGAATAGCTTTCCAGCTCTTTGCGGATAACTTCTGTCAGCTTCTCAGGCTTAATACCCTTACTCATAGAGATCACCTTCCTCGGCGGCTGCGCGGGTGGCGATGAGTTCCAGCTCCTGACCTGTGCGGAAAGTCCGTAAGACGCGGTATCGTTTTCCGTTATGCTCCACTAGCTGCTCGTCGTCATAGTCCAGGTAATCTGCCAGCACGAATTTTAGCTCTGGGTAAAAATCCATAGCCTGGGCCTGGTAGAATTCTTTCTGCCCGATGCTCCGTAAGCTACAGAAAACAGTGCGAGCGCCGTTTTCGCTTATAAGGGTAAGTAGTTCATTCATCGGCGCTTTCCTCCCAGCCGTAGCCTTCCGCCATCTGCAGGCAGGACTTCAGTGCGTCATATCCCGCCTGGTAGCGGGCAGCCTTGCCAGGGTCATCGGTATAGCTAGCCTTGCAATAGAGCTTAATGGCATTCAAAATCAGCGGGTCTTCAGCCTCAGCTACGATGCCGCATACCTGCAGATCTGTAAGGCAGGCGGAAATGGTATCCGTGATATCCTCATCCAGTGCGGTATGGCTGATGCGAATGCTGTTTTTCACTTTTAAGAGAAGGCCCTGGTCAATAGCCATGATGCTTTCCTCCTTCCTGAAAGATGAAGGGAGAGGCGTAATGCCTCTCCCAGGTTATTAAGCGGCAGTAGTGTACTTAATGAAGCCGTTCTTAACAGTGACACCAGCGCCCAGCTCAACGTCGCCGCGGATAGTATCCATCAGCTTATCGAAGGCAAAGTCTTCAGAGACCTTAATCTCGTAATCAGAGAAGAGGTCAAGTTCCAAAGTCTGAAGGTTACCGTAGTAAAGAGTACCTGCAGGTACGTTGCTGTCGATGCAGTAGCGGACAGAAAGACCGCCTTCGCGAATGACGCCAGTATTGCCGTTAGAATCAGGCGTGATTTCATAAAGAGCACGCTTCTCATTAGTGCCGCGGACATCGCCGAAAGCAATGAGGTCTGCCTTATTCAGAAGCAAAGTAGCGCCACCGATAACAGACTCGTCGCCGCCATAGTTCAGAGCGATAGTGCGAAGAGTCTTAGCGTCAATAGCGGAACCGGCAACAGTCTGCACAAGATTAGATGCCTGCAAAGCACTGGATACCACTTCTGCAGCCTTACGACGCAGTGCGATCATAGCCTGCTCTCTGACCTTTGCAGCATACTGCAGGGTAGTCTGCTTCTTAGCCTGCTTAGAAATGAAGTCAAGCACGGCAACAGATTCCGGCACGATAGTTACGAAGCCGAACTGACCAAGGGTAGCAGTAGCGGCAGCTTCGCCTTCTACCTGATTTGCGGCAGCTTCAGCATCTGCATTTACATAGGCGATCTTATGGCTGCCCATGCCGACACAGTTTACGATTTTAACCAGGTCGATGATGCTGGAATACTTCGCGCCAGGGATGTCATTGATGCCATCGATTTTGGTAGGCTGCAGCAAAGTGCCACCCGCGATAGTCAAGGCACGAGCCTGCTCCGCTTCAATGGTCATACGATTCGTCTGCACGAAAGCCTGGGCAGCGCGTTCTTCAGCGGAAGCCTGAGCAGGGGAAGGGGTGCCAGGGATCTGAGTGCCGGCACCGGCAGCGATGCTCTGGCGCAGCTGCTGTCTAGTTTCTGCCGCTTTCTGCAGAGATTCCAATTCATCCAAAAGGGAACGAGATTCAGATTCCAAAGCGGTAAGATCTTCGCCTTCAACGTGATCGATGTCGATACTGATTGCCGCAAGGCGGGACTTGATTTCTTCAATTCTTTCCATAATTAAATTCCTCCTAAAGTAATATTGATTTTGGTATGCAGTTTCCTGCGTCTTTCTTCAATCTCTGCCTCTCTCCGGGCTG
>UZAT01355837.1_pt1 | contig 14567 bp, 20 predicted proteins | sample 2160861 | NCBI WGS metagenome assembly UZAT01 (sample SAMEA5138306, study PRJEB28736) | viral metagenome | reverse complement strand
ATGAAAAACCCATTGACAATTGAACGTTTTAGTGGTATCATATATGCGTATCCAAACAAGATACAAACGAGAAGCTTGTATCTAAAAATGACAAGAAGGGGGAATTTGGGAAATGAAAAAGAATCTGCTTGAAGCAAAAATGAAGATTCATGGTGATATCCAATCTGACCTTGCGGAATATCTTGGTATCACACTTCAGACATTCAACCGAAAGTTGAATAAGAAGGGTGGATCAAGATTCGATGAGGATGAGATCCGGATGATCGCAGAGAGATACAATTTAACGAGCGAAGAAGTTGTTGAAATTTTTTTGACTTAAATGTATCTGAAACAGATACTAATGAAAGGAATGTCTAAAAAATGTTTGCAGAAAATTTGAAGTCTGTGATGAAGCAGAGACAAATGTCACAACAAGAACTTGCTGCAAGGATTGGAAGAGGGAAGTCAAGTGTCAGCCAATATCTTTCCGGAAAGAACATTCCGAAAGTGAGTGTTCAACAACAGATTGCAGATGCGCTTGACTGCACTGTTGAGTTTCTGAATGGTGGAACGAACCGAATTGAACTGGATGAATCAAGGAACATATCGGTTGCGGAATGTGCAAAGATGCTTGGTAAGTCACAACAGTTTGTCAGGGTTGCGTTACAGACCGGTGTCGCACCATTCGGGTTTGCAGTAAAGAACAAATCAACGTATTCATATCACATTTCACCAAAGAAGTTGAGTGAATACATAAATGAATGAAGGGAGTGATGCGGATGAAGCTATTCCAACATCAAGAGGAAGTGCTGAAACAGACCGAAAACAGAAACAAGGTCGCATACTTCCTGGACATGGGTTTGGGGAAGACTTTTGTCGGTTCTGAAAAGATGGTGAAGCTTGGAAGCAGGGTGAACTTGATTGTTTGTCAGAAGTCCAAGGTTCAGGACTGGGTTGATCACTTCGTTTATCATTACGAATCAGAAAAAGACATGATGATTTATGATTGCACACTTTGGAAAAAGTCCGATTGGGATGAGGTTGGCGCAGACCCTAATTTTCAAAATGATCCCCATGAACGTACTGTTTATGTTTTGGTCATCAATTATGATCTCATATGGCGCAGGAAAGACCTTCTGAAGCTGATGGATTTCACACTGATGCTTGATGAATCTTCTTTGATTCAGAACGTAAAAGCAAAACGAACAAAATTCATTCTAAAAATGAACCCTTCAAACCTGATTCTTCTATCAGGAACACCCACAAGTGGCAAGTACGAAAACCTATGGACACAGATTCATCTGCTTGGGTGGGGCATCAGTCAAGATGTCTACAACAAACAGTATATCAATTGGAAGAAAATTGATCTTGGTGGATTCACGCAATCCATTGTGGACAGAGACAATCCATATAAGAATGTTGACCGATTGAAGCAGAAGATGCGTGATCATGGTGCGGTATTCATGAAAACCGAAGAATGTTTCGATCTTCCTGATCAGACCTTCATCAAACAGTATGTTCCAAGTACAAAGGAATATTCTAAATTCATGAAAAACAGCATCGTCACCATTGACACAGTGACCTTGGTCGGTGACACCACCTTGACAAAGAGAATGTATGCAAGACAGTTGTGTGGTCAGTATTGTGAACGCAAACTTGAAGCATTCAAAGAGCTGGTGGAAAGCACGAATGACAGATTGGTTGTGTTCTACAACTTCAAGGAAGAAGTCAGGAAGCTGATCAACATTGCGAATGAGTTAGAAAGACCTTGGTCGATTGTCAGTGGTGATGCAAAGAACCTTGAAGCTTATGAAAGCTGTGATGATTCGATCACGTTTGTGCAATATCAGGCCGGTGCGATGGGTCTGAATCTTCAAAAGGCAAACAAGATGATTTATTTCAGCTTGCCCGAAAGGTCAGATTTGTTCGAACAGTCGAAGAAACGAATTCACAGAATCGGTCAGAACAACCCTTGTTTCTATTACATCTTAATGTGCAAGGGTAGTGTGGAAGAAATGATTTATCAGGCACTAAAAGAAAGGAAGGATTTTACAGATGAGTTATTCAAAGTCTAAATATTTACTTGCATCGTGGGTGGTTGTAAGTGTGTTTTCCATGGTTCTTGGCATCGTGCTTGGTGCTTCTGCAACACCGGTCAGCGCAGTTGACGAAATGACGGAAGCACAAACAACCATACAAACCGAAGAACCATCAGAAGTCATTGAGAGCATCACAACGGCACCGGAAGTCAATGATCCGAAACCCATAATTGAGTACATCAGCATTGGTGAATATCGTTTGACTGCGTACTGCGCTTGTGAAAAGTGCTGTGGGCATTGGGCAACAATCAGACCAACTGACAAGGATGGCAAACCAATTGTCTTCACAGCAAGCGGAAACGTAGCAAAGCAGGGTGTGACAGTTGCAGCCGACACCAACGTACTTCCCTTCGGAACTGTCCTTCTAATCGATTGTCATGAATACATAGTGCAGGATCGTGGCGGTGTGATTGATGGAAATCGCATTGACATCTATTTCGAATCGCACGAAGAAGCACTGAAATTCGGTGTTCGATATCAAGAAATATTTATAAAGGTGGTGAACGATGATGCCTGATGTTGATGTTCCATTTTTGGATTTTGAACGCAGAGAAGCGGAACAAGAACGATGGTTGCAAAGCAGACCAACGTGCTGTCAATGTGGTGAACACATCCAAGAAGAAAGAGCAGTGCGCATCAATGGTGATTGGTACTGTGATGAATGCATCGAAGACATGCGTGAGTGGGTTGGTGATGACTAATGGCAAGTGAGAAAAACTTCGAAAATAAGATCAAGAAATTTCTTGAAGAAAGAAATTGCTGGTTTGTTAAATATTGGGCAGGAGCTGCATTCACGAAAACCGGAATCCCCGATTTGTTGGTTTGTTGCAATGGTCAATTCTTGGGTGTTGAAGTGAAAGCACCAAATGGAACACCATCGGAATTGCAACTTTACAATCTGAAGAAGATTGATGAATCGGGTGGGTATGGAATTCTGCTTTATCCTGATCACTGGGAATTATTCAAGAACTTTGTGGATTGTTTAATTCAAGGGGATTTCGAAAACGCAGATTATAATTATAAAATTCTGAAAAGGCGGTGGTGCGATATATGAGAGTAAGTCATTCCAGGATTGAAACTTTCAGAAATTGTCAATTCAAGTACAAGTTGCAATATCTTGATGAAGTGAAAACCTTGAAGGCTGACAATGCTGACAATGCTCTGTTCCTTGGAACTGCGCTTCATACCGGTATTGAAAAAGGTGTTGATGAAGCTATCAGGGAATACTTCATGCAATATCCGATCATTACGGATGAACACATCAATGAAGCAATGAAGCTTGAAGTCATGATACCAAGGGCAGCGAAGATGATTCCATGTGGGGAATTTGAAGTCGAAATCGCAGATGATGACTTCAAGGGATTCATCGATCTGCTTGCACCGGTGACCGGATTTCACGATGTTGAAATTCCGGGACTATATGACATCTATGATTTCAAGTATTCAAACAATGTCAGTCATTACGAAGAATCGGTTCAGTTGCACTTGTACAAGTATTTCTTCGAAAAGAACAATCCTGGTAAGAAGATCAGAAACTTGTATTTCTTATTTGTTCCGAAGGTGAACATCAGGCAAAAGAAAACAGAAACCCTTGACGAATTCAGAATGAGGATCCGGGAAGAGTTGAAAACAGCAGAACCAAATTTGGTTCAAATCGAATACAATCAGCAAAAGGTGCTTGATTGGATGTTTGATGTGAAACATTCTATGGAAGAAACGGACTTCCAAAAGAACCAAAGCTGGTTGTGCAAATACTGCGAATATAATGACTATTGTCAGAAAGGAATTGATCACATGTTATTACCAAAAAATGAAAGACGAAACATCGAAAAGGTTGAAAAAAGGGTTGTGTGGTTGTATGGCTCACCTTTTTCCGGAAAGACAACCTTTGCAAACAAGTTCCCCGAACCTTTGATGCTGAATACAGATGGCAACATAAAGTTTGTTGATGCACCATATATTCCGATCAAAGACAAGGTTGAACTTGTGGGAAGAATGACCAAGAAAACATTCGCATGGGAAATCTTCAAGGATGTCATTTCGGAACTTGAAAAGAAAGACAACAGCTTCAAGACCATCATCGTTGACCTTCTTGAAGATGCATACGAATATTGCAGACTGTGGATGTATGATCAGATGGGCATCACCCATGAATCCGATGATTCATTCAGAGCATGGGACAAGGTGAGAACGGAATTCTTGTCAACATTGAAGAGACTGATGGCACTTGACTATGAGAACATCATCCTGATCTCCCATGAAGATACATCCAAAGACATCACCAAGAAGGGTGGGGATAAGCTCACATCGATCAAACCAAACCTTGCGGATAAGGTTGCAACAAAGGTCGCAGGCATGGTGGACATCGTTGCGAGAGTTGTTGCGGATGGTGATTCAAGGGTGCTGTCCTTCAAGACGAATGAAGTCATTTTTGGCGGTGGCAGACTGACCACCAAAACAAACGAGATCGCACTTGACTATGATGCTTTCCTTGATGTGTATGACGAAGCAAACAAGAATGCCGTTATTTCGCTTCACAAGCAGCCTACAACAGCCGAGAAGCATTCAGGTGATACAGATATTAGGGTAGAAACGGAAATGCCCACAGAGGTCGAAATAAAGGCATCTGACGATGAGATCATGGAGAAGTTACAGCAGGCGGTTGAGAGTGCTGAACAGCCGAAGACAAGAGTTAGAAGAACAAGAAAAACAACTGAAGAATAATTGAAAGGAATTTTTGAAAATGAGCAACAAGAATATTTTTGACAAATGGGACAACGTAATTGACACAGACGGACTGACAAAGGATTTGAACGAAGCTTCCGCAAATGGTGGTACCGGGGAATTCAAGGAAGTTCCGCATGGTGAGTATGAGGTCGCAATCCATCAGATGGAACTGAAGGCATCCAAGAAGGGTGATCCTATGGTTTCCATTTGGTTCAAGATCGTTTCCGATGGTGAATTCAAGGGAAGCATGATCTTCTTCAATCAGGTTGTCACACAAGCATTCCAAATTCATATTGTAAATGAAATGTTGAGGGCAGTTGTGTCTGAAATGGACAATGCGAATTCCTATATGAAGAGAATCGATGATCTCAAGGAAAAGTTCTCTTATTCGGCATATGGAAATCTGATCATGGACATCTTTGAAGATGCATCGGGTTCGTTTGAATATGCACTTGATTACAAGGCAGGCAAGAACGGATTCAACACATACAAGATTTCGGAAGTGTTTGTTCTCGAATAATAGGGACATGGGCATCATGGGCAATATATTTTTTGCCCATGATGTATCCAAAACAGATACAAAGGCGGTGAAGATATGATTGAGATATACAACGAAGATTGTTTTGAAACAATGAAAAACATTCCAATCGGTCAGTTTGACATCATTCTGACATCTCCATTTTACAACACGAACAAGAAAGCTGGCAAAAGCAGAACCTTGGAAAACACAAGTGTGAAGGATGGTCAATATGATTATGTCAGATATGACACACATGTGGATAACATGACCGATGAAGAATACTGTGATTTTACACAGAATTTGTTCTTGGAGTTCGACAGAATACTCAATGTGAATGGTGTGGTGCTGTACAACATTTGCTACGGATCAGAAAACACAGAAGGGATGTTCTTGGCGGTGAATTCCATCTTGGTCAATACACCCTTCACCATTGCGGATGTGATTGTTTGGAAAAAGAAGCAGGCACTTCCAAATAGCTGTTCACCAAACAAATTGACGAGGATCTGGGAATTTGTATTCGTTTTTTGCAGAAAAGATGAGATCAAGACATTCAACTGTAATAAAAAGATAACGAGTTACAGAAGCACCGGCCAGGCAGCTTTCAACAACATTTATAATTTCATCGAAGCGAAAAACAATGATGGAAGCTGTCCGTATAACAAAGCAACGTATTCAAGTGAACTGTGTGAAAAGTTGCTTGATATCTATGCGGTGTATGATGACACATGGGTTTACGATCCTTTCATGGGTAGTGGTACAACAGCGGTTGCTTGTAAGCGCATGGGGTTCAATTGCATCGGAAGTGAGATTTCCAAAAATCAAGTCGAATTTGCTAAAAAAAGACTTGCCGAAGTGGTGGTTGAATAACATGATTTTCTATGACTTTGAAGTATTCAAACACGATTGGTTGGTTGTTCTGATTGATCCGGGTAAACGAGAAGAAACAGTCATCATCAATGATCGTGAAAAATTGGAACAGTTTCACAAAGAACATATCGGTGATATTTGGATTGGGTACAATTCAAACTGGTACGATCAATATATCCTGAAAGGCATCCTTTGTGGATTTGATCCGAAGGAAATCAACGATTTCATCATTGTTGAACGAAAAGATGGATGGATGTTCAGCAGCTTGTTGAGAAAGATTCCGTTGATAAACTATGATGTACTTCTTGGGAATGACAAAGGTCTGAAGTCCCTTGAAGGGTTCATGGGAAATGACATTCGTGAATCACAAGTCAGTTTCGATTTGCAAAGGAAAATGACACAAGAAGAGATTGACGAAACTGTAAAATATTGCAGACACGATGTTGAACAGACAATGGAAGTCTTCATGAAGCGAATTGATGAATTCAACACCATGATGTATTTCATAAAGCATTTCAAGCTTCCGATTTCGTATTTGTCAAAGACAAAGGCGCAGCTTGCAGCGCACCTTCTTGGTGGAAATCGCAAAGGTCAGAACTTTGACGATGAATTCAACTTCCCGATTTTAGATTGCATCCAATTGAAAAAGTACAAGCACATTGCTGACTGGTACAGAAATCCTGACAATCACAATTATGAAAGATCGCAGAAGGATGTATTGGTCGCAGGGGTTGAACACACATTTTCATGGGGTGGTGGTCATGGCGCAAGGAAGCAATTCCACACCAAAGGTGACTTCATCATCATCGATGTCACAGCATATTATCCGAGCTTGCAGAAGCAATACAAATTCGGTTATAGGGTGATGAACAATCCAGAAAATTTTGAGTTCATACACGATTCAAACGTTGAATTCAAGAGAAAAGGTGACAAGAAAGCAAGACTTCCATTCAAGATCATGGACAATGCAATTTCAGGTCAGATGAAGCAAAGAAGTTCTGCGCTGTATGATCCGATGTCAAACAACAGCATCTGCATCAATGGTCAGCTGCTCTTGGTCGATTTGGTAGAACACATCGAACCATACTGTGAACTGATTCAGAACAACACAGATGGTATCATCGTAAAGCTGAAGGACTATGAGAGGGATTTTGACATCATTGATGGAATCGTTGCTGACTGGGAGAAGCGAAGTGGCATGAAAATGGACTTCGACACATTCTTTGGTGAAATATTTCAGAAAGATGTCAACAACTATCTGCTGGTTGATAGAGAAACCGGTGCAGTGAAAGCAAAGGGTTCTTATGTCAAGAAACTTTCCGATTTGGACTATGATTTGCCGATTCTGAACAAAGCACTTTCCAAATTCATGATCGATGGAATTCCGGTAAAAACAACGATCGATTCATGTGATGATCTGAAGGAATTCCAGCTTGTTGCAAAGGTCAGCAACAAATATTCTGAATTGTGGTATGGTGGATCATTCAGATATGAAAAGTTACAAGATGGAAAGAAGATCAAGAAATACAACCATGATGGTACACCCATCAAGGAAAGGTGCATCAGGATATTCGCATCAAAGGACAAAGGGGATGGGGTGTTCTACAAGAAGAAAGCATCAACCGGTTCATTCGAAAAAGTTCAAAACTGTCCTGAACATTCATTCATGTTTAATGACAGTGTGAATGGTGTGAAGGTTCCGGACAAGCTTGACAAACAATGGTATGTGACAAAAGCGGAAGAAAGACTGAAAGATTTTGGAATCAATGTTTGCTAAAAATACAAAAGAAAGGGGTGAGTTTACATGTTCTTCAAAGGGTACATCAGAACCGAAAACAAGCAAGCTGCTGAAAAGTTCAAGAACAGAGATGACTTCAAAACACTTGATCAGGTTCAATCTCTTCCCGAATACGCAGGCATTCTTGCACACGATGCTATTCTGATCGATGTCGATGACAAAGAACAGTCACAAATATTGTTCAATATTTGTGAAGGTGAAGATATCAGGTGCAGAATCCTTGAGAGTAGATCCGGGATGCATTTCTTGTTCAAGAACAGCAAGGTGGACAAGTGCTATACCAAAACCACACTTGCGTGCGGACTGGTGACTGACATAAAATCAGGATTCAAGAATTCGTATGAAGTCTTGAAGATTGAAGGCAAGGAAAGGGAAGTCTTATATGACATCTTGGATGGCGAAGAATATGAAGAACTTCCGAAGTGGTTGTTCCCGATCAAAGCTGGTGTTGATTTTCTCGATATGAAAGCTGGTGATGGCAGAAATCAAGCTTTGTTCAATTACATCTTGACATTGCAAAGTCATGATTTCTCTGTTGAAGAAGCAAGAAAAACCATCCAAATCATCAACAAATATTTGCTGAAAGAACCACTTTCCGAAGATGAGTTGAATGTTGTGTTGAGAGATGAAGCTTTTTCGAAACCGGTATTCTTCAAGGGTGCGACATTTCTGTTCGACAAATTTGCGGTGTTCCTGAAAAACAATCACCACATCATCAGGATCAACGGACAGTTGCATCTGTACAAAGATGGCATATATGTCCCAGGTCAGAATGAAATCGAATCAGCAATGATCTCACACATTCCGCAGTTGAACAAGGCGAAGAGAGCAGAAGTGATGTCTTATCTTGACATTCTGATCAGAGAGGACACACCAGCTGCACCGGCACACATCATCGCATTCAGGAATGGTTTGTACAACCTATATGATGACAGCTTCTTTCCGTTTACATCAACGTATGTCATCACCAACAGAATTGAGTGGGACTACAACCCAAGCGCACATTTTGATCTGACTGATGAAGTTTTGAACAACATTGCGTGCAATGATCCATCTATCAGGATGCTGCTTGAAGAGATGGTCGGATATTGTATGTTCCGAAGGAACGAGCTTGGCAAAGCTTTCATCTTGACTGGTTCGGGTTCAAACGGAAAATCCACTTTCTTGAACATGGTGAAGACGATGCTTGGCAAGCAAAATCTGTCAGTTCTCGATTTGAAGAAATTGGGTGATAGATTTTCGACAGTGATGCTCTTCGGAAAACTGGCGAACATCGGTGACGATATTTCGGATGAGTTTGTCACAGATGCAGCAGAGTTCAAGAAGATCGTCACCGGTGAAACCATCGATGCAGAGCAAAAAGGTCAGCCAAAATTCAACTTTGAACCATATGTGAAGCTGATATTCTCTGCAAATAACATTCCGAGAATCGGCAAGGGTAGAGATTCGGGTGCGATATTGAGAAGATTGGTCATCATACCATTCAATGCAAGATTTGAAAATGGTGATCCAAACTTCAAACCATTCATCGGTGACAGCCTGAAAGGTCAGGAATCGATGGAATATCTGATTCAGCTTGGTATCAAGGGGTTGAAGAGAGTTCTTGAAAACAGAAAGTTTTCGGCATCGCAGAAGGTTCAGAAGGAACTTGAAGAATATGAGGAAATCAACAATCCGATTCTTGGGTTCTTCAGAGAGTGTGATGCGATTGAAAACGAGCAAACAAGTGAGGTATACAGACTGTATCAGGAATATTGCATCACCAACAGCTTGACACCAATGTCAGCAGGGGAGTTCTCAAAACAAGTCAAGAAGCACTTCGGTTTTGAGATTGTTGACAGAAAGATCAGTGGTAAGAAGTGCAGAATTTTTGTGAAGGGGTGAAGAAGGTGCAAATAGGTTTGATCGATGTTGATAATCACAAGAAGTTGGACAAGTGCTTTCCAAATCTTCCGTTGATGAAGCTGTCAGCATATCACAAATCAATTTGCGATCACGTGGAGTGGTTCAGAAGTGGAAAACACTATGATGTGGTTTACATGTCAAAAGTATTCAGCTTCACACCCGATTTTCAGGAAGAGATCGATGCGAATTTGATAATCAAAGGTGGAACCGGATATGCGATTGATCTGAACATTTTTGGAAAAGAAAAATTCCACAAAGAATTGCACCATTCGCTTCCTTATAAAATCGAACACATCTTTCCGGATTATGGGTTGTATGGGATCAACGATACTGCATATGGTTTCATGTCCAGGGGGTGTCCAAGAGGTTGTGGTTTCTGCCATGTCAAGCAGAAAGAGGGTTCTGTCAGTTACAAAGTAGCAGACTTGAATGAGTTTTGGAATGGTCAGAAATATATTGAATTGCTCGATCCAAATACATTTGCATGCAAAGACTGGGAGAACATCGCACAACAATTGATCAATTCCGGGGCATGGGTGAACTTCAATCAAGGTGTGGACATTCGGGTGATGAACAAAATGAAAATGGAAATGCTGAAGCAGATTAAAATCAAGCATGTGCATTTCGCTTATGATCGATACCAAGATAAGAAGTTAATAGAACCAATCTTCAGGAGATTCAAAGAAGAAACCAATTGGAAGAGGGACAAAGTTTCGGTCTATGTGCTTTGCAACTATGACACAACCATCGATCAAGACTTGGATCGAATCATGTTCCTGAAATCATTGGACTTCAATCCATATGTTATGCGATATGACAAAGAGCATATCAAACGTGGTTCGATGATCAACAAGGTTGCAAGGTATGTGAATAACAAAAATTTCTTTTGGAAATACGAAACGTTTCAAGACTATTTGGATGCGTATGACAAAGGGTTGACATTTTAGAAAGGGGATAGGGACAAAAATGAAAGAAACGATTTGCGAATTATACCATGATAATTTCCAAAATTACAAGAGATACAACATCAAGAAGGCGCAGCTGGTGATTGCGGATATTCCGTATAACATAGGTGAAAATGCATATGGTTCTAATCCGCAGTGGTATGAAGGTGGTGACAACAAGAATGGCGAAAGTAAACTTGCAAAAGCTTCATTCTTCAACGGAGATGGTGATTTCAAGATCGCAGAATATATGCATTTTTGCAGTAAGCTGTTGATCAAAGAACCGAAAGAAAAAGGGAAATCTCCTGCGATGATCGTATTCTGCGCCTTTGAGCAGATACCAACAGTTGTTGAATATGGCAAGAAGTATGGATTTAACAACAATTATCCTATTTTCTTCATCAAACACCATTCTTCGCAAGTATTGAAGGCGAACATGAAGATTGTCGGTGCTATGGAATATGCGGTGGTTCTTTATCGTGACAAGTTGCCGAAATTCAACAATGGCAGACAATATGACGAGAATGGGAAGGTCATAAGAGGATCCGGTAAAATGATTTTCAATTGGTTTGAGTGGCAGAGAGATAGTCGAAAAGAATATCCCAAGATTCACCCGACACAAAAACCCATTGGAGTTCTCAAACAGTTGATCGAAATATTCACTGATGAAGGTGATGTTGTCATTGATCCTTGCGCTGGAAGCGGTAGCACGTTACAAGCTGCATCTGAACTTGGCAGAAATGCTTATGGATTCGAAGTGAGCAGAAAATTTTACAATGAAGCAAAAGCAAAGATGCCTTGTTTCTTGCAGAAAGGATGTGAAAGCAAATGATCAAAGACAGTGGTGAAAGGACAAGCTTTGCATCAGGTGCGGTGCGTGATATGCATGAGGGCAAGGGCAGAATGGACTTGCTTCCCTGGGCAGCAATCATAGAGGTATCAAAGCACTGCGAGAATGGTGCGAGGAAATATGGTGAACACAATGTTGACAAAGGGATTCCACTTCATTCCCTTATCGATTCAGCATTCAGACACCTTGCGAAACACACAGATGGATGGACAGACGAACCACATCTGATCGCAGCAGCTTGGAACATATTATGGGCAATTCAAACGGAGATCAAACACCCGGAACTGAAAGATGTTCCTTGGGTTGTGAAAGGCGGTGCGGAGTGATGGCAAGGTATATTGATGCGGATGCGCTGATGGAGAAGTTGTCAAGAATGATTGACTACTGTCAGAAAGACAACAAGGTAAATGGTTTGACCGCTTTGTTTCAAGTCGGTGATGCCATTATGGATTGTCCCACAGCCGATGTTGTGGAAGTGGAAAAGGTTGCTGAAATGTTGCGGACTATGTTTGACGATGATTCCGCTTGCAATTACAACGGCAACGATGAATGGCTTCCCATGAAGTGCAAATATGCCGAAACAGATTGTCCTATGCCGAAAGAAAGACTTGGCTGTTGGAAAGAGTTTGTCAAGCATTTTCTTGCAAAGATGGATGTGGGTAAATCGTGATGGCTGAATGGATTGCGACACAAAAAAGATGTGATGATTGTGCGAATGGCAGAATCGTAGTATCCGAGAATGGCTTTCATTCTATCTGTTGCTTTTCGCAGAAAAAGTCAATGGATTGCTTTATGGGAAAGAACGATTATTTTGTGCCACGCACACCAAAAGAAAGAGGTGGGGAGAAGTGATGTCTATGAAGCAAATTGACAAAGATATCATTCTTGCATTGGCAGAATATGATATGAACGTTTCGATGGTTGCAAGGGTTACACACTATCATAGAAATACAATTGCGTATCGCACCGGAAAGATTCAGAAGGAATGTGGGTTGAATCCTCTAAAATTTTATGACCTTATTAAGCTTATTGAAATTGTGAAAGGATGTGCTGACTAATGTTTTTGAAAGATAATATGCCGATATTGGTGGATTTACCGGTTGACAAAGAACATGTGGACTTATATTTTGTACATGATCTGCATTTCGGAAGCGAATTATTTGACCAAAGAAAGTGGGAAGCTATAAAAGACACCATACTGAAAGACGATAATGCATATGTGTGCGTGATCGGGGATGTCTTTGAGAATGCCATTCCAAACAGCAAGGGTGATGTGTTTACTCAAACGCACAGTCCTGCTGAACAGAAAGAATGGGCAACGAAACAGTTCAAGGATTTGTCCCATAAGATACTGGCGGTTGTTCCAGGAAACCATGAGAGCAACAGAACCACCAAGGTGAGTGGTTTATATCCCTTGTATGACTGTTGTCTGATCGCAGGAATTGGTGAAAAGTACAGAGACACGATTGCTTTTTTGGACATCGGTGTTGGTATTTCGAAGAAGAATCCCAAAAGACAAGTACACTATTTCGGACAGATCCAGCACAGAGCAAAAGACCTGAAGAATTACCATTCAAGTGATTATACCGATGGTATAGACTTCTTTGCAAACGGACATGACCATGAAACGAAGGACAGACCGAGAGCAAAGCTTGTGTTTGACAAGCACAGAAAAGTTGTTTACAAGCACAATATCGAATGCATCAATTGCGGATCATTTTGTGAGTTTGGTGGCTATGGTGCAAAGAACGCATACAGACCGCAAAGTGATAAGATGTACAAGTTAAGACTATACGGAAATGAAAAAAGAATGGAAACAACCGGATTCTATTTATAACAGAGAGGAGTGAAAAACGTGAGAATTATTGAACCATACACAGAAATATATGGTGATGTAGATGGTCAGGAAATCCTGAAGAAGATCGAACAATGCGGAAGGGTTTGCTATAAATCCGAAGGCAAAATCTGCGAAGGTTCTGCTGAAAAGTTTGTGGCAAATATCATCAAAAGAGGTCACGAAGCTGTCCTTGAGCATGCTTCGATCACAGTGAAGTTTGTTGTTGATAGAGGTGTCAGTCATGAGCTGGTGCGACACAGACTTGCATCCTATTGTCAAGAATCCACAAGATATTGCAACTATACCAAGGATGATTTTGGTTCTGAAATCACCTTCATCCTTCCTTATTACTTCGTGGATTCCGTTGCTTATAACACCTGGAAAGATGCTATGAGAACGTGTGAGAACGCATACTTTGAACTTCTCAACATCGGTCTGACACCCCAGGAAGCAAGAGCTGTCCTTCCAAACAGCCTGAAAACAGAAGTGGTGATGACAGCGAACCTTCGTGAATGGCGAACCTTCTTCAAGTTAAGAACTGCGGTTGCAGCACATCCGCAGATGCGTGAAGTCACAAGACCTTTACTTGAGAAGATGAAGCAGCTGGTTCCGGTGGTGTTCGATGACATAACCTATTAAGGTGGTGAAGCGGTATGGCGAAGAAAGGTCTGTACTACAATGGTAGTGGTTGCCCGGATCCGACAGCATACGCAGCTTTGAATCCTATCGTGAAGCAGGATGAGGAGCTGGAGAAACGCACACAACATCTAATCAAGGTGATCAAAGACATGGCAAACCTGGCCGGTTTTGATGTCATCGGAAGGATCAGGTTGAAACACAGAAAGAGTGGAAGGGAATTTAAGTGATTTTGTGTATTAGTGATATTATACAAAAATAGTGTGTATTAATATACATTTTTATGTATATTAGATAAAGCGGTTCAAGGTGGGTTCAAGGTGGTTCAAGGTAAAGGTTCAAGGTGAAACCCTTGTGGCAGTAGGCGGTTCAAGGTGGTTCAAGGTGAAATTGACTTCTTTATAT
>UZAT01263039.1_pt1 | contig 14570 bp, 18 predicted proteins | sample 2160861 | NCBI WGS metagenome assembly UZAT01 (sample SAMEA5138306, study PRJEB28736) | viral metagenome | reverse complement strand
GCGGTCGTACGGTGGGAGTGGCAGCGCGCCATCGCAAGCGCCGGACACATCGACACAGGCGACATGTTTGACAGCGTGCGGCCATCAAAACCCAAGGAATCAGGCGGCATCAAGTCCCTGACAGTGTACCCGCAAGGGAAGGATGCCACAGGTACCTCAAACGCCGAAAAAGCATTTATCGCCAATTTCGGCCGTGAGCACCAAAGCGCCAGCCACTTTGTCGATAGAGCGGAAGAAGCGGCGGAAGTCCCCGCACAAACCGCCATGGAAGCCGTCTGGGACCGCTTTATCGCATCGGCTTGATCCGCTGCAGTATCGCAGCATGCAAACCGTTTACGCTGCGGTATCGCAGCAGAAAGGAGCCAGCAATGGCATATATCGGACTGCGGCACTGTGTGGCCGCGGGTATTGAAAAGGAAAACCAGGGCGCACTCCCCACCTACGGCAACGCGGTGATGGTAGGCCGTGCCATGACAGCCAATGTAACCTTTGACCGCGCGGACATCACCCTGGAGGCGGATGACTCGACCGTCGAGGCGGATAACTCCATCACCGGCGGCAATGTGGAAATCGGCATTGATGATCTGGACGATGACGCCCGCGTGGCTCTCCTGGGCGACGTGGCGGTCAATGATGACTTTGACGAGATCGGCAAGGCCGCGCCCTACGTTGGCATCGGCTACGTACGCTCCCGCGTCTACAACGGCAAGACCTCCTACCGCGGCATGTGGATCATGAAGGCCCAGTTTGGCAGCCCGTCGGAAAACGCCCAGACCAAGGGCAAGCAGACCAATTTCCAGACGCCCACCATCTCCGGCACCATCATGGGCGTGGAGCTGGAAGACGGCGAGATGCACTTCCGCCGCCGCTCCAAGTGGTTCGACAAGGCCGAAGACGCCATCGCATGGGTGGATGAAATCGCGGGCTATACTGCGCCGGCAGCTGCCACGGCTGAATAAGAGGAGTGATGGGGATGGGTATCTGCATCACGGTAGCAAACCGGGAGCTGCATCTGGTCTTTGACACAGCCGCATGGGTGGATGTGGAGAAGGTCTTCGGCAGCCTCGACCGCATGTACAAAAACTTTGACGAGGACACGCTTCCCATCACCACCGGTCTCCATCTGGCGGCGATCACCGCCACATCCGGCACCTGTGACAGGGAGAAAAAGGACGACCGCATCACCTTTGCCTGGCTGGTGAAAAACGCAACGCCGCTGCAGGCGCAGGAGCTGGGGCACCTGGCCCGACTGGCGATCCTCAAGGGCATGGAACGACAGGAAAAGGGCCTTGAATCCAGCGGCCCCGTGGATGAGGTGCTGGAGGAACAAGAAGCAAAAAAAATCAGGGCGGACGCATGACCGCCCGCAAGCTGATCGGGTACGGCCTGATAGCGGGCCTGACTTACTCGGAAGTCATGAAAAGCCCGCCGGGGGCCGTACTCGATTGGTATTTCATGCGGCGCCGCTATGATGATGAGCAGCATGGTATAACCCGCAAAAGCGTCAGCGCGTGGGAGGACGAATAATGGCAACAAGGAAAATCGAAACAACCATCGCGCTGGACGGCGAGCAGCAGTTTAAACAGGCTTTGGCCTCTGCCGCCCGTGAGATGCGCGTGCTGGAATCAGAGTCTCGTGCGCTGTCTGCGGCGTATGACAAAAACAGCGCATCCGCCGCATCATATGCGGCGCGGCAGCAGAATCTGCGCAGCCAGATCCAGCAGCAGGAGCACATTGTATCTGCGCTGGAAAGAGCGGTGGAAGACTCGGCCAAGGCATACGGAGAAGCATCTGCACAGACGGACGGATGGGCCATCAAGCTCAACAACGCCCGCACCCGCCTCAGCCGCCTGCAGAAGGAGCTGGAAGCTACCGACCGCGAAGCGGAAGAGCTGGGGCGTGACAGCATCAAGGTCGGCCGACAGATCGATGAAGGCATCGGCGATGGCGCCAGAGAAGCGGAAGAAAGCGTAAACAGCCTGTTTGATGCCATGCGTCAGGATGTCGCCTCTATCAAGACCAGCGGCGCTATCATGGCCGTACAATCCCTGTGGGATATGGCGTCGAATGCATACAGCTCGGTGGAGGGATTTGTCGATGGCACGCTGGATTATCGCCGCCAGCTGAGCCTTTTGCTCTATAACAGCCAGGGCACCGGATTCGGCACCGAGCATGTGGAAAAGAGCATGATCGAGGTCACCGGCATGGTCAATGACACCAGCGCAGCCGTCGAGGGCCTGAGCAATTTGCTGCAGATCGGCTTCCCGGATCAAAACCGATTTAGCGAGGCAATGCAGAATCTGCTGGGTGCGACCGTAAAGTGGCCGGAAACCATGAAGTTTGAAAACCTCGCAGAAAGCCTGCAGGAAACCCTCGCCACCGGCAAAGCCGTCGGCGCATACGGAGAGCTCCTGGAAAGGCTGGGGTATAACCTCGACGACTTTAATAAAGCCTTGGATAAGTCGGACACCAAAGTGGGCGATATCGACATCGCTCTGAAATACCTTAAGTCGGAGGAGCTGGCTGCCGCCTATAACAAGTACAGGGAAAACAATGCTGAGCTGATCAATGAGATGGAAGCAATTGCACGTATGGAGCTGCAAAGCGCCAGGCTTGGTCAGATACTGGCAGAAAACATCTTTACCCCCATGAAAAAGGCGGGCGCTGAAACATTTTCCTGGCTGGCTGACGTGCTGGAAACGTGGGATAAAAACGGCTTTGAAGCCGCGGCAAAAAAGGTCCTGGATGATGCGGCGAAAGCACATGAGCAAGCTGTCGACACGATTGAGCAAGCCGTAGAAACGACTGAGCAAGCCGCCGAAAAGGCGCTTGAAAATGCATTCCATGAGCTCCCGGAACCGGCCCAGAAGGCATTGAAGCGCCTGCTGCCTTTTGCAAAAGAATTTGCAGAAGATGCAGAAGCTGCTATAAATGTTATTACCGACCCGTTTGGCATAGGTAAAAAAATTGGTGAGAATGTCAAAGAAACAGTAGACAAAGTAACGAACGGCGCAGAGACAAGCACGCAAGAGGAGCGGCAGAGCGGGACGTTTTTGTCCTGGCTGGAGAGTGGGTACGACGCTGTCATTGATTTCCTTGGTTTGAACAAAGAGTCCTACCGGGAAGCCGGAGAAGAAAACGCCGACGCCTACCTCAATGGCTTTGAAGCCGAGGTAGACATGAGCGACTGGGAGTCGAAACCTGCAGAACAGATGACAACGCTTCCCACCGAAGCCATCGCAGCAGCCGGCGAAGAAGCAGGCCAGACAATGACGGACAGCTTTGGCGAAGGCGTTGAAGGCATGGAAGATGCCGCAAAGTCCATTGGTGTGGCAGCAGGTATCTCCCTTGCAGCCGGCCTTGAATCTCAGGTGTCCTATGTGTCCGCGGCATCCAGTGCCCTGGCAGCAGCGGCGGCCCGAGGCATTGCCGCCATCTCGGGGTTGAGAGGAGCAATGACCGGTGGCCTGCCCTTTGTCATCAACCTGGACGGACGCCAGGTTGGCGCAGGTCTCGCGCCATACTCCTCTGAGTTCATGGCATCGCAACTCACCACAGACGTGTTTATCAACTAAGGAGGGCGCCACCGTGAAATACAACGGCGTGGATCCACGCACACTGCACCCGGGGATCTCCATCGCAAAGGAGATCCCGCCCGGGGCGCTCACATCACAGCTGGAGACCCTCAGCGGATCTTCCGGTGAAATCATCATAGGCAGGACCATCCAGCAGGCGGAATACATCGTCCGCATCAACATCGCCGGCAAAAACAAGGAAGAAGCCTGGAGAATCCGAAAGCTGCTTGCCGGGTGGGCATGCGCTGCAGACACGCAAGCTCATCCTCTGATCCCCACCCACTGGGACACCGTGTCATATGATGCCATCCTCAAGGAAATAACCCCGCCGGAATTCAAGTTTGGCTTTGCCACGGTGGATGTCATCTTCACACTCCCCCGCGCGATTGCCAGGGAAAAACAGGAAATCAATGCCATTGGAGCAACAGGTAAAACATCGGTTACGGCCGAAGTAGGGGGAACCTCATACGCACGGCCCGTCATCACGATCACGCTGAAAGAGTCCAATGGTATGACTGCCGCGATCGACAAGACCACCTACTTTGCCATGACCGGGAATTTTGCCCAGGGAGATAAAGTGGAGATTGACCTGGAAAAACTCGGCGTGCGGGTCAAGCCATCCGGCGGAAGCTGGGAGCACGCCGAAAACCGCATGGACTATACGCAGACGGATCTCATGGGCATGGCGGAAGCCATGAAACCGGGAGCCCGCACCATCTCCTGCCCGGAGGCAACGCTGATCCATGCTATCTGGAGGGATGAGTGGCTATGACGGTGTACGCATTTGACGATCGCAAGCGCCTGATGATCGCCTTGTCGCCGGATCAGCTGACGTCCCTTGTCCACGATGAGGGCAATGGCAGCATCACCGCGACATTGGCCTCGACCGTCCATATAAAAAACGGCGAGTATCTCGGCTTTACCTGCATGGACGGTCTCTTCCGGCTCTTTGAAATCAATAAAGCCGCCCACGACGATGACCGCAACACCACGGAGATCACCGCAACGGATGCTGCCATCGCCGACCTCAAGGAGACCATCATCGAGGGAGAGGTGCAGCAGCTGGACGCATCCCTTGTGACAGCCCTGCAGACGCTCCTGCCGGCCTGGACCATCGAAGGCGACGAGCCCGACAGGCTTGAAAAATCCCGCGCATACTACACGTCAGCCTGGGCAATGGTGGAGACCTACCGCACCCTGTATGAGTGGCGGATACTCCCCCACTACCGATTTGACGGCGGTGCAATAACCGCGCAGGTGCTGCGGCTGGAATCCGACGAAGCCACCTTCCGCGGCAGGATCTTGTATAGCCGCAGAGACGCCAGCAAGGTGTACGTCACAAAAACCGGACGGCCGATCACTCGTCTGTACGGCCTGGGACCGGCAAAAGGCTCGGGGGATGTACAGACAAATATGACCTTTGCGGACGCCGTGTGGAGGGTGTCTGATGGAGACCCGGTGGACAAGCCCAAGGGACAGACATGGGTGGAGGATCCGGAGGCAGTCGCCCTCCATGGTGTACATACCGATACGGTGTCCATCACCAGCGCAGAGGACGAAAAGGATCTGCTCAAAAAGACCTGGGAGGCTCTGCAGGAGAAAAAAGCCCCGTCCGTCAATGTCCAGGCAACCGTCGCGGATATGGAAATCATGCCGGGATACGAGCATCAGCAGATCCGTCTGGGTGATCTGGTAGCCGTGCGGCTGAAGACAGGGGAAACGGTGGAGGCGCGGATCATCGCCATCAAGCGTGATTATATCAGGCCGTGGCTGACCACCATCACCGCCGGAGACAAAAAAGCGGACATCGTCACCCAGGTCAGCACCCTGATCACCAACGCAGCCCATACCTTCGAGCGCCTGACCATCTATAAGAACCGATTCCGCGAGGATGAGACGCTGATCCAGCTTAATGCACTGCACATCCAGCTCAATGCAGATACCATCATTGAGCATGCGCAGCAGATCCTGCTCATGGCCGAGAGCAAAGCCGAGAAGGATCAGCTAAACCAAGCGTATATCCTGATTGACGGCATAGAAAATGAAATCATCCTCAAAGCCGATAAAACTTACGTAGACAACCTGGTGGCTCAGTACGTCAAGGCGGAGGAGATCGAGACCAAAATCCTCAGTGTGGTGGATAGCGCATACATAGAAGAGATGCTGGAAGTTGCAGACCTGAGAGTGGGGGGAATAACCGCTGTTTACGTCGGTGCAGACGGTGTAGATGCAAATGACGTCGTAGCCGGAAGAGTAAGCACTGACTCGCTGACAATAGGCGGCGATACTCTGACCAAAACAAGCCTGACTGTAGTAACGGGTATCGATGTGAAGTACAACCTGGAAGGCAGAATTTCAGCTGTCCAGCCGATTACTGCGCAGTTCTACTATTATACCTAAGGAGGAGCCCATGGAAATAGTGCTGATAAAGATCCTGCAGCAGCTTGATCAGATGACGATCACCGGCAAGGAGGCCGAGCGCATGACGGCCATCAAAAGCATGGTGCGGGACCTGATCGCAGCCATAAAGGCAGCGGATGCACCCAAGGAAGGAGAAGCAACATGATCCTCAATCTGGAACACCTGCCGCGCGTGATCCCCGTCGGAATCCAGACAGAATCGGGGGTGGAGGCCATTGGCTTTGACATCTCGCCATGGCTGACGCGCTGGCCAGATATGAAAATATCCGTTTGGCCTACCCGTCCGGGAGAGAGTGCGGCCTACATCGCAGCGGACACCGAGATGGTGGGCAATGTGATGTACTGGTATCCCAACACAGCGGATACCGAAAAAGAAGGCGCGGGCACGGTGGAAGTCGTCGGCATCGGCGGCGGAAAGCGAAAGTCCTCCGGCGTAATCGACACACTGGTTAAAAAGACATCCCTTGACGTGACGCAGGAAACCCCGAATCCTTTTGCCCCCTGGTACGAAGAGGTCCTCAATGCTGCGGAAGAAGTCAAAGAAGTGGCAGAGAAGGTAACGGGCGGAAGCGGTCTTTTTATCGTTACAGTCACGTGGAAGTCACAAAACCGGGTGTCTAACAGGACAAAAGCCGAAATCCTTGCCGCTGTCGAGGAGAAAAAAACCTGCTTGCTCATTGATGAGAGCAACCGCGTGTACACCTACCGCGCCCTGCGCAACGGCAACCCCGAATTTATCACGACCGATTACAACAACGAGCAGACCGACCGAAAGGGCATCACGCTCCATACTGCCTATGTGGACGATGCGAATCATGTGATGCTTGAGATCAGGTATCCAGCGAGAACCCCCAACCCCTACGCGCTCAGGTTGACCGGCGCGGTCAATGTGACCTACGACGGCAGCAGAGCGATGACGGTGGAGATCCCCCAGGGCGGCTCCGGCGGCGGAAGCACCAGCAAGGTGGTCACCATCCTGTCGGATACGACCCTCACGCTGGCAGACCCGGACGCTGGCACATACGTCCTGCTGAGTCCCTTTGAGGCCAAGCCTGAGGGCGGCATGCTCTGCACGGTCACCTACAACGGCGTGGATTACCAGTGCCCGGCTGTGGAGCTGGACAAAGGACAGGGCGTTGTCGTCGCACTGGGCAACAATGCGCTGGTCGGTGAGGAGGGCGGCAACCCGGATGCACCTTTCATCCTGATGTGCGCCCCCGACGGCACGGAAGGCATGTACGCCATGATGATGGTGACCGACTCGCCCTCCAGCGTGACCGTGGGCATCACCGCAAAGGTGGTGGACGAGGCCATCAAGGCCTATGTGGACGGCAAGGTGAGCGATGCGATCTCTGCCATCCCGGAGCCGACCATGGACGTGCTGACCGTCACGGCGGACGTGTATAACCTTGAGGTCACCAGCATCAGCCACACCTACGCGGAGATCGTCGAGGCGATCAAGGCGGGCAAGGCCGTGCAGATGGTGGTCAATCAGGGTGAGGGCGTAGCGTCCTATGCGCTGCCGCTGATCATGTGGCAGGACAGCAGCTCCACGCAGTACGCGAAGTTCCAGCGCGTTTTTGTTACCGGAGAAAGCACAGGCGGCGAAAATGCCGCCATGACAGTCACGGTCAACGGGAAGACCGGGAAAACCACGGCGGAGTTCATGGTGCTGCCGTACATGACCCGGACGCAGGTGGTGGAGCTGATCAACGAGATGACGGGCGGCGGTGGCGGTGATGCTACCACGGACGTTTTCTATACGGCGGATGGGCAGGTTTTCACCACGCTGGATGGTGCGGTGATGCATGTGCGGAAAGGAGAACAGAATGGCTAATTTTGTGTCCAAATACACTGGCGCAGAGCATGATGAGGCTGTGCGCCTGACTGGCGAGCTGAACGGTAAGGTATCTACACTTTCTGAGGAGATTGCGGAACTAAATGGCGATGGTGGCACGGACAAAACCGTAAAAGTCGTGTTCGGCAGCTGTGTAGATGCTGACACTGGCGAGATTAGAGCATCTACGGATATGTGGTGTACTGGCTATGTGGCTACTGCAGGATACAAAAAGGTTGAGTATTATGGACGTTTGTGGGGCAGCATCTTGCTTGCATTCTACGATGCAGACAAAATGTTCATGAAAAATGAGTCGATCAAAGGGCCGTCAGGAGCGTTGTCTTTCGCTGGCGGTACTGTTGATATACCGTCTGATGCAGCCTATGCTGCTGTAACGTCATACGGAGTGGATGAAACAACGGGCGGCGCAGGTTATCTCCGGCTGATTAACGAGAGCGGTGGCGGCATTGCTGGGCTGAAAGCTGATATAGCTGATCTGACTGGCAAGGTGAATCCCCTCAAGGGCAAGCGTTTTGCGGTGCTGGGTGACAGTATCAGCAGCGTCAATTACACGCTCCCCGTCTGGTGGCAACTGATCGCTGAAAAGTATGGCTGTGAGTTTGTCAATTACGGCGTGAGCGGTTCACGAATTGCCGTGACCAGCGAAGAAACTGGCAAGAGCTTTACCGAACGATACGTGGCGATGGATGACACGGTGGATGGTGTTGTCGTGGTTGGCGGCACGAATGACTCTTGGTATACGCCTATCGGCACGTTTGACAGCGCAGACAATACCACGCTGAACGGCGCGCTCAATGAGATGCTTCCCGGTCTGCTGAACAAGTATCCCGGCAAGCCGATTCTGTTCTTCGCACCTATCCAGCGCGGGGACTACACCGAAAGCAACTATCCTGTAACTGTTGCCGATCTCAAGGCGCTGGATGTAACTGCGACCATTGGCAGGGATCGCGTCAACCTTGCAATCATGGTCAAATGCCGCCAGTACGGTGTACCTTGCGTTGACCTGTACACCGCCTGTGGTATCAATGGCAACGATGCAAACAGCGTATACTTCCGCACTGACGATAATCTGCATCCGTCTGCGCTGGGTATGCAGCGCATCGCAGGAGTTGTGGCGGCTGAAATGGTCAAACATTTCATGTTCGTTGATTAACAATCTGGAAAGAAGATGCAATAAGGAAGGAGGGACACCATGATCAAGGCATCTTCACTGATTGCCTCCATCCGCCAGGCCTACGACGAGCGTTGGGGCTACATCTGGGGCGCCAGTGGCCAGGTCTGGACGCAAGCCCAGCAGGACAAGGCCACACGCGACATGACTCGCAAGTACGGTCAACGTTGGGTTGGCAAGCGCGTCGCGGACTGCAGCGGCCTGATCAAATGGGCGTACCGGGAACATGGCGGCGACATCTACCACGGCAGCAACACCATGTGGAAGGAGTACACCGGCAACAAGGGCACCCTCTCCGGCACACTTGAGTTGAAGCCCGGCACTGCTGTTTTCACGGTCTCTAACGGTGTGCGCGGCCATGTGGGCATCTACATCGGAGGAGGCAAGTGCATCGAGGCCAAGGGGACTGCCTACGGTGTTGTGATGAGCGAGCTGCAGCGGTGGGATGAGTGGGGCGAGCTTACCGGCATTGAGTACGACCTCCCGGCAGAGACGGTAACCATCGGCAGACGCACCCTCCGAAAGGGTGACGAGGGCGGCGACGTGGAGCTGCTGCAGACCCTGCTCAATGCAGACCCTCGCTACCCCACCAAGGTGGACGGCATATACGGATCCGACACAGCAGCCAGCGTGAGGGCCTTCCAGGCAGATCATAGCCTCAAGGCTGACGGCATCTGCGGCCCTCTGACATGGGCTGAGCTTGACAAAGCTGGTACGGATGACGATGAGGCTGGTGAAAAACCGACAGAGGAGGCTGCTCCTCCGACCCTTGAAGAACGCCTCGCACGGCTGGAATTGGCCGTCTTCGGGCAGGAAGGAGGAGAGTCCAATGGGTAATCCTTTGAGAAAGGCGGTCGAGTGGCTGGCGGAAACACTGGCGGAGAAGATCATGGAGCCGATCCGGGATCTGACCGACCGGGTGGACAAGCTGGAGCAAAAGCACGACAGCGACGATGCTGCGCTGGAGTGCGACCTTGCCGTACTGGACGACCGCATCTGCTACATGATCGACAAGGCCCGTGAGCGCGGCTATACGACCGCCGGAGAGCGCCGCAGGGTTGACCGTATGCACCAGGCATACCGCACCCGGGGCGGCAACCACGGGGAGGAGATGGAGTACGAGCGGTACTGCAAGCTCCCCACCGAGGAAGAGTGGAGGCGTCTGCATGCGTAAGATCATCTGATAAGGCCGGTGAGCGCATCGTGGAAAAATCCGAAGATTTTTTCCACGAAAAGATTTTATTTACACCGGAAAGGTCCATTGTAAGTAAAAAATGACACGATTTTTCATACTTAAAAAGGAGAAAAACACCATGAAGATCAACTGGAAGGTACGCATTAAGAACAAGACCTGGCTGGCCTCTGCGCTGGCTCTGCTGGTCGCCTTTGTCTTTGATGTCCTGGCCCTCATTGAGATCGCCCCGGCCATCACGCAGGACAATGTCATGCTGCTGATCAACACAGTGTTGACGATCCTCGGCGGTCTGGGTGTAATCGTTGACCCCACCACGCCCGGTGCGTCCGACAGTGAGCGCGCCATGCTCTACGACGAGCCCGGCAAGCTGCCGGACGAGGAATGAGGGTGATGCGATGGGTGGAGACCCCTTCCGGGAATTCGCAGCCCGTCGTTACACCCCTGATGACCTCGCCCTGCTGACGGACGAGGAGGAAGCCATCCTGATCGGCAGACGCAAAAAGTCGCCGCAGGAAATGGCCATCAAAATGCACATGTCAGTCGAGAGCATTCACCGGCGTGAGCGGTCGATCCGCAGCAAGCTGGGGTGATGCTGGCCCTCCCTTCGGGGAGGGCTTTTCTTGTTTGGCGACAGTCAAACGCCATTACAACGCCAGTACCTTGACAGGGACTGTCTCTTTTTTTGTGCGACAATTTCCGTGGATAGGTGGCCACCGTCCAGTCAAGTACCAGTCAAGTAAAACTGGATACATGAGAAAGGAGATTTTATATGGAAATTGAGAATCGTGATCGCTTCGCCTCTCGCGGCGTCGGTGCCGCAGGACTGACCACCGGCATCATCGGTACGGCTGGCTTCGGCCTGCAGCTGCTGAATGGTCTGCTGGGTGGCGGCGTTGCTGCTGGCTCTCCCCACAATTGCGGCTGCAGCGAGAACACCCCTGTAAACCGTTACGAGCTGAATCTGCAGCAGGAGATCGCTGCCAAGGATGCCCGCATCGGTCTGCTGGAGAGCAACATCTACACCGATCAGAAGATCACCGACACCTACGCTGCCCTCAACGGCCAGATCAATGCGCTGGCGGCTGAAGTCCGCGCCAACAAGGACGCGCAGACCGCTGTCAACATGGAACAGGCCGTATACAACGGCGTGAACACCGCGACGCTGAATTGCCTGCAGGGTCAGGTAGTGCAGCTCATGGGCCTGACCAAGCTGGTTGTGCCCAACACCTCCGTTTGCCCCGGCTGGGGTAATGTGACCATCACTCCTGCCGCCGCTCCCGCTGCTGGCGCCTGACGGTATAACAACGGGGCCGGGTAACACCGGCCCCCATTGTATCAAATTACGATCAAGTAAAATAGGAGGCCCACATGGTTAGTATTGAGAGCGTTGAGCGTGGATTGGCCCGGTATATTGACAAGGAGATCATGCCTGCCATCAAGACGGACGGCATCAAGGGCTTTGCTATTGGTGCAGCCGCGTCACTGCTAGTTAAGCGAGGAGGCAATCTCCTTCGGGCATACGCGCAGAATCCCATGCTCCAGCAGATGGGGCTTGTAACGGCTGACGGCGCGGTGGATTTGGATGCCCTGCGCGATGCTGCACGGGACAATATCCCGGCAGGAGGTCTGCTGGTGAAACTCCCCATGGAGATCACTTTGCGGATCAATACAGCCGATGTGGACTCCTTGTATAAGGCCATCAAAGAGGAGGCGAGTGTATGAGGATTATCAAAGAGCTGAGCAAGCAGATCAAGGAAGAGTTGCACGACGCTGAAAAATATGCCAAGATGGCACTCGAGCACAAGATGGAACACCATGATCTGGCAGAGGCTTATCACCGGCTTGCAAAAGAGGAGATCGGGCATGCAAACCTGCTCCACGAGCGGGTTGTAGCCATGATCAGCAAGGCATCTGCGGAAAAGGAAGCCCCACCTGTGATGCGCGAGCTTTGGGCGTGGCAGCACGACGAAATTGTCGAGGAAGAGGCTGAGGTCAGGCGGCTGGTGGAGATGTACTCCCACAGCTAAACACAAAAAGCACCGGATCACTCCGGTGCCTTTATTGTCACGGTCAGCACAAATACTCCAGCTGATGGATACAGCATAATAGTTCGGCTGAGCGCGAAGTGGTGGAGCAAATCGCACTGCATCCGAACGTCTTCACCCGCTCCGGAGAATGCAAGATCGAGGACAGAGGCGTTGTTATCGGTCAGGTTGTAGACAATGCGCAGGGTGCGGTCGGATTTGGAGCCGTCGGGTGTGGGACAGTCCGTAATAGTCACCGAATGCACAAGGGACTCGATCACGCGGCGGCGGTAAGATGGATCAGTGACGTCGCCGCCATGGAAGGATTCAAGGAAATATTGCAGATGGTCGCGAGATATCTGAGGGCGGCTGGACTGCTGGATGGCAATGCGGGAAGAAAGTTCCGCCTGCTGCTTTTCCAGCTCCTCCAGACGCTTTTTTGTTGTGGGAGTGTAGAGGCCGTCCTCGATGGCGCGCATAAGGTTGCGAAGGGATGTTTCCACTTGCTTGCGCTCGGAGAGAAGGGTGCGGAGGATGGGGTCGTCCTGCTGATCGTGGTCGCAGATCTCCAAAGCGCGATCGATCAGCTGGGAAAGAACGTGCGGCTGCAAAACATGGCGGACGGTTTCGCGAACAATGGCAATCTCAAGGGCCTCCTGACGCTCTGAACACTTTGTGCAGGCATGCTTGCGCTTTCGAGTGATGCAGGAATAATAGTAATGACGTGAGCCGGTAGAGCTGACGCCGCTGTCCCCTACCATGGGGGCGCTGCAATGGCCGCAAAGCAGCTTGCCGGTGAGCAGGAACTCAGTCAAGGAACGTGCCCTCCCTCCGTTGGAGTGTTTATTCTTTGCAATGCGAGCGTTGACGCGGGTGAAGAGATCGTCCGGGATCAGCTGTGGGATGGCACCGGGAAGAATAAGATCATTGTATTGGTACTCCCCCAAGTATTTGCGATTGCACCAGATAGCACGCAAGGAGGACTTTGTGAAAGCGTTACCTTTCGACGTTTTCAGACCAAGGGAGTTGAAGTACTCAATTACTTCGGTCTGCATGCAGCCCTCGTCAATCATGTGGAACGCATGGAGGACGTGGGGGCCGGTGCTGGGGTCAATGACGTAGTGGCGGTCGGCGTTGACCATCAAGCCAAGGGGCGGGGCATTCATTGCGATGGCCTTGAGCGCGTTGCCTTCCTGACCTCTGCGGATCTGCTTGGAAAGGTTGGCGGAGTAGTACTCGTCCAGGGTTTCCAGCAAGCCCTCCAGGATGATGCCCTCAGGCCCCTCGGGGATGTCCATGCTGGAGTAGTAAACAGACACGCCGTGCTTTTTCAGAAGCGACTTGTATTTGGTGGCGTCATACCGGCTTCGGGCAAAGCGGCTGGTCTGGTAGGTTATAACCGACGTGAACATACCTTTTTGAGCATCTGCAATCATGCGCTGAAACTGAGGGCGGTCATCGGTGCGGCCGCTGATGGCATAATCGCAGTACTCATGGATGACCTTCACACCGTGATCGTCAGCCCACTTGTGGCACTCGCGCAGCTGATCCTCGATAGAGGCCTCGCGTTGGGTATCGGATGAATAGCGGGCATAGATGACAGCGATGGACCGAGAGAGGCGGGAGACCTTCTCCTTCAGAGCAGGGATGCGGGGCATGGTCAGCCCTCCTTATGGGTGATGGCAAGCTCCAGCAGCCGGGTGAGATGATCGATGTGCTGGTGGAGGTAGGCGACATGATCGGGAGAATCTGCGGACTTCCGTACAGGCTCCGCAGGAGTATCCGTAGCGGCTACGGCTTCGGCAACGGCAACCGCCGTATCAGGTACGGAGCTCGGGATAGATTCGATCTCAGTGACAGGGATCGCTTCATCGTCTTTATTGTCATAGAGGAGGATCATATGTGCGAAGTCGATCTCGTCGCCCTTGATCGCCAGCTGGACAAAGACTTCGATGGGGATGGCGTAGACGCAGCAAAGCTTGAAAACAGCCTCGAATTTGACGTCCTGGACGCGGCCGCGCTCAATATTGTCGATGGTATCGTATGTGAGGCCGCTTTTGCGAGAAGCTGAAGCAATGCTCATACCTCGCTCGAGGCGGTACTGACGGAGGATCTGACCGATCTTCACGGGATTAAAGTGATAGTGCACAAGGTCGTAAGCCATACGCAATACCTCGCTTTCATGTGGGCAAAAATTCCCTCTGTAAGTACAAACGTCGTAGATGCTACAATGTAGCCATCGGGAGGGATACAAAGTGAGAACAAAACCAACAGCCCGCAGTGGGGTAAAAATCCACTACCCCGCGAAAAAATGGAATTATACAATT
>UZAT01609830.1_pt1 | contig 14657 bp, 16 predicted proteins | sample 2160861 | NCBI WGS metagenome assembly UZAT01 (sample SAMEA5138306, study PRJEB28736) | viral metagenome | reverse complement strand
ATTTTACACCGAAAAGTATCAGAAGGGGGTGTGGTTAATGGCAAAAGTCAAGATTGAAACAAGAATCCGAAAAGAAAAGGAAAGATTGAGCGAAATCTTCAAAGACCTTGAGGAGAACAAGCTGAAAACTTGCAGGGCGTTGATTGACCGCGCCGCCTTCATCACCATCAGCTTGGAAGACCTCGAAGAAAAACTCAACGAGACCGGCTGGGTAGAAGAATATCAGAACGGCGAAAACCAAAGCGGCATGAAAAAGGCTGCCGCCGCCGATGTTCACATCAGCCTGACCAAGAATCTGAATGCAATCATCAAGCAGCTGCTCGATATGGTACCGCCTGCACAGAAAGAGAGCCGTCTGATGGAGATGATGAATAGATGACACCCTTCGCCAATCATATACAAGAATATCACCGCAAAATGCAGACAGGAGAGATCGTGGTCGGCAAGTGGATTCGCTTGCTATATGATAAAGTCACAGCGAACCTCCGTGACGGCGTTTTCTTCTTTGATGATCGAAAAGCAAATCGAGCCGTCGACTTCATTCAGACATTCTGCCACCATTGCGAGGGCAGAGATGACTTGATAACCCTTGAGCTTTGGCAGAAGGCGGCTGTTTGCCTTATCTTCGGCATAGTCGATGAGAACGGCTTGAGAATATTTCGCGAGGTGTTCATCGTTATCGGCAGAAAAAACGGCAAGAGCCTGTTTGCATCTGCAATCATCGCATACATGGTATACCTCGACGGCGAATATGGTGCTCGCGTTTATTGTTTAGCTCCGAAGTTGGAGCAGGCTGCCATCGTGTATGAGAATTTCTACAAGATGATCAGCCGAGAACCAGAGCTTGCGTCTTTGGTCAAGAGACGAAGGTCTGACGTGTACCTTGAAGAAACAAACACAACCGCACGACCTCTTGCATTCAACGCGAAGAAGTCGGACGGCTTCAACCCTCATCTGACTGTCTGTGACGAAATCGCAAGCTGGCAAGCGGAACAAGGGCTGAAACAGTATGAAGTCATGAAATCTGCGCTCGGTGCGCGTAAACAGCCGATGATCTTGAGCATCAGCACCGCCGGATATGTCAATGACGGTCCGTATGATGAGCTTATGAAGCGTTCCACGGCTGTCCTGCAAGGAAGCAGCGAGGAGCGTCGCCTTCTGCCGATCCTTTACATGATCGACGACCCCAGCAAGTGGGACGATTTGGAGGAGCTCAAGAAATCCAATCCGAATATGGGTGTCAGCGTCTCTGCCGATTTCTTCATTGAGGAAATTGCTATTGCCAAGAACAGCTTGAGCAAACGGGCAGAGTTCCTTGTCAAATATTGCAACATAAAGCAGAGCAGCACACAAGCATGGATGCCATTCGAGGTGGTGGATGCCGTGTCGGGTGGCGAATATCAGCTTGAGGACTTCCGCAGTACATACTGTGTCGGCGGTATCGACCTATCGCAGACCACGGACTTGACCGCTTGCTGTGTCGTGATTGAGAAAACTGGCAAGCTCTACACCTTCGCAAAGTTCTTCATGCCGGAGAACAAAATCGACGAGCTACAAGAGCGAGAGGGTGTGCCGTATCGATTATATGTCAATGCGGGATACATTCAGCCGAGCGGCGAGAACTACGTTGACTATAACGATTGTTTTGAGTGGTTCAGAATGTTGGTCGAGGAATACGAAATACTGCCGCTACAAATAGGCTATGACCGATATTCGGCACAATATCTTGTGCAGCAGATGACGCAGTATGGATTCCACATGGACGATGTCTTCCAAGGCACGAACCTCACGCCCGTGTTGCATGAGTGTGACGGTCTGATGCGAGACAAGGTTCTCCAACTTGGCACAAACAACGTGCTGAAGGCGCATTTTTTGAATGTCGCCATGAAACAGGACGAGGAAAGCCGAAAGATTCGCCCTGTCAAGATAGACCCACGGTGCCACATCGACGGATTTGTCGCGGTTATAGACGCGCTTACCGTGCGGCAGAAATGGGCAGACTCCATCGGCGAACAATTAAAAAATGAGTGAGGGAAGAAATGGGAGTATTTGAAAAACTTTTCCCGCGCCCGAAGGTGAAGAAGCAAGTCAATGGATATTTCCAGATGCTTGACGGTTATACGCCGATCTTCTCCAACTGGGACGGCGGCGTATACGAAATGGAGCTCACGCGCTCCTGCATCCACACATTTGCGAACCATTGCAGCAAGTTGATGCCGTCTGTCACGGGTGCAGACATCCGAGGCGTTCAGGCAATGCTTAACAGCAAACCGAATCCCTTCATGACGGGCGCACAGTTTGTCTACAAGGTCGCCACGATTTACGATGCGCAGAATACATGCTTCATCGTTCCGATTTTGGATGAGTTCGAGAGGCTGATTGGCTATTACCCTGTCAACCCGATGCAGACGGAACTTGTTGATGTCGGCGGTGAGCCGTGGCTGCGATATAAGTTTGCAAACGGAAAATCTGCATCTATGGAGCTTTCGCGCTGCGGTGTGGTCAGCAAATATCTGTACAAGAACGATATCAAGGGCGAAACGAATTCCGCTCTCCTGCCGACCTTGCAGCTGCTCAATGTGCAGAATCAGGGTATTGCAGAGGGTATCAAGAACAGCGCAAGCTTCCGCTTCATGGCAACGGTCAACAACTTCACGAAGGGCAAAGACCTCGCCAATGAGCGCAGGAACTGGGTTGAAGACAACCTCGGCGCAGATTCGGGAGGCTTGGCATTGTTCCCGAATACATACACGAACATTCAGCAGATTCAATCCACGGCAAAGATTGTTGATGCCGATCAGATGCAGATCATCCAGACCCGTGTGCTGAATTATTTCGGATGCAATGAGGACATCTTGCAGAACAAGACCGTCGGCGACTCTTGGAGCGCGTACTATGAGGGCAAGATCGAACCGTTTGCACTCCAGCTGTCGCAGGCTATGACTGTTATGACCTACACACACAACGAGCAGAGCAGAGGCAATGCAGTTGTATGGAGCTCTAACAGATTGCAGTACATGTCCAATGCCGACAAGCTGCAAGTCAGCTCGCAGATGTTTGACAGAGGCATCTTGAGCACAAATGATGTCATGGACATCTGGAGTCTGCCGCACGTTCCCGATGGCGACAAACGATATATCCGCAAGGAGTACATCGAGGTCAGCCAGCTTGATCAGACGGCAACGGAGCAGCAGACCGAAGAACCGAAGCAAAATGAGGAGGTAGAAAATGACCCCGAACGAGAAAATCAAGCTGAAGAATGAGATGCAAGTCCGTGCGCTTCAGGTGTTCTCACCGGCACCCGAATCAAAGCGCATCGACTCAAACTATTATGTAGAGGGCTACGCCGCAAGATATGAGCCGTATGTGCTGTACGATTTCGGCGACGGTCCTATCTATGAGAGATTTGAGCGCGGCTGTTTCGATGAATGCGACATGTCGGATATCATCTTCCAGCTGAACCATCAAGGAACCGTCATGGCTCGACAGAGCAACGGCTCTCTGGTGGTCGAAGCAAATGAGAACGGTCTGTTCACCGCAGCAGACCTTGGTCGTACCGATGCTGCAAGAAAACTCTATGAAGAAATCAGCACGGGAATGATCACAAAGATGAGCTGGGGCTTCATCGTTGGCGAATACCATTTCGAGGAAAGCACCCGAACCATCGTGCACACGAAAGTCAAGAAGATTTTCGATGTTTCTGCCGTGTCTATTCCGGCGAACCAAAACACAGAAATCAATGCTCGCAGCTGGGTTGACGGAGTGATCAACCTCGCAGCCCGGAGTGAGGCGGAGCTTGACGAGAGACGCAGAAAACTTCGTCTCAAAATAAAAACCACAGGAGGAATCAATCATGAGAATTGATGAAATCAACACCCGCCTTGCCGCAATTCAGAATGAGATCGACACCGCCACCGGCGATGTTCTGACCGCACTCGAATCCGAGGTTGAGGCACTTACCACCGAGCGCCAGCAGATCATGGACGAGGTACAGACCCGTCAGCAGCTGCGCGCAAACATTGCAGCCGGCATTATCACCGGCACACCCATCGAAACGAACGAGGAGGAAAACAAAATGGAAAACAGAACCTTTACCGCAGGCTCCGCAGAATACCGCGAAGCATACCTTATGAATCTTCAGGGCAGAGACCTTGATGTTGAACAGCGTGCAGCTGTTGCAGCAACCGCCGCTATCCCCACCCATACTCTCAACAAGATTTACGGCTACCTCGAAGAAAGCCCCATCCTGTCCAGAGTCGACCTCACCTACATCCCCGGCAATGTCACCCTGCCCGTTGACAACGTCAACTCCGAGGCTGCATGGGTTGATATGGCAACCGCTTCCACCGACGGTGCAGACGCTCTCGACAGCATCACCCTCGCCGCTTACAAGCTCATCAAGACCGTTGAGATCACCGCTGACATCGAAGCAATGGGCATCGATGCATTCGAGGCGTGGCTCGTTCAGAACCTCGGCGCAAAGATCGAAAAGGCACTTGATGCTGCTGTATTCAACGGCACCGGCTCCAAGCAGGCAACTGGTATTCTGACCACCGTCCCTGCAACCGGCACCTTCACCAAGGCAAAGGCAAAGTACAGCGACCTCATCAACATCATTGCTGCTCTTCCTTCTGGCGCTGCAAAGAACGCAACCTTCGCAATGCCCAGAAAGCTGTTCTTCACCGATGTCATCGGCATCGAGGATCAGGCTGGTCAGCCCGTTTGCCATGTTGATGTTGAAAGCCCTGCAAAGTACAACATCCTCGGCTATCATGTTGTCCTTGACGATAACGTTCCCGCTGACAACATTGTCTTCGGCGACTTCAAGGCATACAAGCTGAACATCGCAAAGGCTCCCACCGTAGCAAGCGACGATTCCGTCGGCTTCCGTTCTGGTTCCAGAGTATATCGTGCTATGGCTCTCGCAGATGGTAAGCTTGCACTCGCATCCGCGTTTGTAAGATACACCCGCGCAGAGTAATTGCCGCAAAGTTGGTGGGGTGTAATAGCCCCACCACATATCAACAGGAAGGAGGTGCCGCATGGCATCTGATACGCTTACAAAAATAAAGCTTGCCCTCCGCACCAGCCACACAAAGCTGGACGAAGACATCCAAGCGGACATTGATGCTTGCGTTACCGATTTGGAGGTCTGCGGCATTATCCACCCGGATGAATCCGACCCGCTGATCTTCAACGCTATCAAGCTGTATTGTCGTTCCCTCTATACCGACGATACCGCGAAATCTGCCGAATGGCTGCGCCGATACAACGAGCTGAAATCCTGCCTCATGATGGCTGAAGGTTACGGCTACAAGGAGGCTGTCGGCAATGAATGATGTCATCACCTTAATCCAGCAGACCCGAAGCGTGGACGACTACGGTGATCCCGTGATCACAGAGACCACCCGTGATGTCTTCGCAAAGCTGGGGAGCATCGGTCAGAAGGAATTCTATCAGGCTCATGCCGTTGGCTTACAGCCAGAGATCAAATTCGTTCTTGCCGATTATCTTGACTATGACGGTGAGGAACTCGTTCAGCATAACGACCAGCGGTACCGTGTTCTGCGGACATATCGCAAGGGGCAAGAGCTGGAGATCACCGTCTATCGGGAGGTGAACCCCGAATGAGCGTCCCCAAATCAGTCGTAAGATTCAGCAAGGATGGTGTCACCTATACTAGCTCTGTTGATCGTGCATCATATACGATTCTTGAGCTTACACGCGCCGCCCTTCGGGATGTCGGGAAATACCTCGCTCGTACTGCTAACAGCGAAGGCATGAAATTGAAAGGCTTGAAGAAAAGCCGCCGTGTGCGCGGACGGACTTCCACCTTTCGCTACATTGTACCGTGGGCAAAGGAGGGTCTGCCTCATTTAGAGGTCGGCGTAACTCATGACACATGGTATGGTGTGGAACAGGAACTCGGCACCAGCAATCAGCCGAAGAGGCAGATATTGCGAAACAGCGCACATGACAACATCGCACAGATTATCGAAATCGAAAGCAAATATTTAAGTTCTTTGGAGGATGAGGCAAAAGCCCTCCGGCTTATAAGCGAGGAAGAATACAAGGGAGGAGGCGAGGACGATTGAGCAAGACGGCAGAACTGCGGAAACTTGTCAACGAGCAACTGCAAAGCATACCGGGCGAAACTTATCACCATGAAGCATCCAACGATGCGACCTACCCTTATAAAACATTCTCGCTAAAGAACGTGACCTTTACGGACGCGCGGGACGACTTCGACTTGTGCGTTGATATTTGGCATCGCGGGGACTGGAAGGTGGTCGAGGAAATAGCCGACCAGATCGAGAAGCTATTCCAGAACACCAACCTACCGCAAGAAACTATTTTACCTACGTTTTTCCGTGAAAACAGATACAATCTGGAAGACCCGGACAAAACACTCAAACACATCCAGCTGCGCTTTGCGGTGCAGCTATACGAAATGGAGGCATAATCTATGGCTACTACCACCATCACCGGCTCTGGCATCGTCTCTGCCGCTGACTATAAGTATGTCAAGTGGGTCGGCAAGACCAAAGGCGGCGAAGCAGTACAGATCGAGCTCCCCAGAGCTATCTGCCGTTCTAATCCCGATTGGAAGTTCGAGGAGAAGAGCGAGGCTGTTGCAGAACTCGAATTCGAGGGCGTTTATAACGACGATGCTCTCGCGAATGATGACCGCACAGAGCCTTGGAAACTGACAGGTCCCGGTGCAAGCACAGGCGTCAAGGCTATCCAGCTCGGCGTCGGTCGTTTCTACGTCGGCACTACCGCTGAAGATGCGCAGGCTGTCGGTCTCACCCGTGGCGGCGGTTCTTTCGTTGTCGAGAGAAGCTATCACGACATCAACGCAGACGAAGATCCCGGCTCTGTTGAGGGTCGCATCTGGCAGGACGAAGGTCGCCCGAAGCTCAAGCTGTCCGCTCTTGAATGGCTTGACAAGGTATCTACCCTTTACTCCGGCATTAAAACTGTCGAGGCTTAACGATTGGGGCGGTCTCGAACCGCCCTTTATTTCTTAATTTTGGAGGAATAGCTTATGCGCAAACTTAAAACAAGCGATATTCCCGCTTTCTGCCGTTGCCTCAAGAAGCTCGGTGTCAAGGATAAAATCCAAACCATGGCAAAAGATGCAAGCAATGTGCAGGATGTATGGGACAAAGGCTTTGAACTGATCTGGGGCATCTTCGACCTTGCAACAGAAGCAGAGGGCGAAAATGCTCTCTATGAATTCCTTGCCGGTCCTTTCGAGATGAAACCGCGTGAGGTTAAAGACCTTGACTTTGAGGTTCTCTTTGGCAACCTGAAGCAGCTTGCAGAGGATAACAACCTGAACCTTTTTTTCAAGTCTGCGGCAAAGTTGATGAAGTAGACCTCATCGACCTATTGCTGCATAGATATCACAACATCGAATATGTTCTGCAAACCGACATTGATCTCGGTCTTGCCTTGATCGATAAGGCGATAGAAATGGATCGCGATGAGCGGCTCTTCCAGCAATGGACGGCACAGCTTCCTGTCATGGCACTCACGGGAGAAGTGGAAGGTTTCGCAGATTATAAAAATAGAGTAACCGGGGCGAACATCGACCGCAGAGCTACAGCGGATATTATCCGCGAACTGGATGATGTAGAGAGAACGCTCCGAGAAGGAGGTTCGCCTAATGGCACTTGAAATATTTCGTCTTATTGGCTCGGTGTTTGTTGATACCGATGAGGCGAACAAGTCGCTCCAAAAGAGCGATGAAAAAGCCAGTAATTTCGGCAAGACACTCCTGAATGGTGTCACAACTGCGGCGAAATGGGCTGCGGGTGTTGCCACCGCCGCTGGAACCGCAGCCACAGCCCTGTCGGTTGCCGCCGTTAAATCTTATGCCGACAATGAGCAGCTGGTCGGTGGTGTTGAAACCCTGTTCAAAGAAAGTGCAGACAAAGTATTAGGCTATGCGGATATAGCATACAAGACTGCTGGGCTTTCTGCCAATGCTTACATGGAAACAGTAACCAGCTTTTCTGCTTCGCTTCTCCAATCACTTGGCGGTGATACGGCAAAGGCGGCAGAATATGCTGACCAAGCAATCATTGATATGGCGGATAATGCGAACAAGATGGGTTCTACTATGGAGTCCATTCAAACAGCATACGCTGGTTTCGCAAAGGGGCAGTATAACCTTCTTGATAATCTCAAATTGGGCTATGGCGGTACGCAGGCTGAAATGTTCCGCTTGCTTCAGGATGCCGCCGCGCTTAATAGTGAGTTTGCGGCGACTGCTGAATTTTCGATGACATCAAAGGGACAGCTGATTGCAAACTTTTCCGATATCACACAGGCAATACACATCGTTCAGACAGAGATGGGCATCACAGGAACTACCGCAACAGAGGGTATGGATACTATATCCGGCGGTGTTGCTCTGATTAAGTCGAGGCTTGAGGATTTCAAAACCACCATTGGTAGTGCATTAGCTCCTGTGGTGCAGGGATTTATTTCTTCTGTTATTGAAAATCTACCGACCATTCAGGGTTGGGTCGAGCAGCTTACGCCTCTTTTGACGAACATGCTATCCGGCATATTAGCGGTCATTCCTGACTTCGTACAAGGTCTTGTGGATATCGTTGTGGGATTTCAGGAGGCAATTACATGGGGCAAAGAGAACGAGACCGTGCTTGGGCTTGTTGCACTCGCTGTCGGAGCATTGACCACGGCGATTGGATTGTACCAAGCCGCTGAAACACTCAAAAACATCGCGGTGACAGCAGGAGTGGCTGCGGAGGGTTCTGCGACTGTTGCCATGGGCTTGCATACCGTAGCGACCAACATTGCCACAGCAGCGTCAACGGCTTTCGGTGCTGTTATGGCGTTTATAACCAGCCCGATCACTCTTGTTGTCGCAGGAATTGCCGCCTTGATAGCAATCATTTACCTTCTGGTGGATAATTGGGATGTAGTGAGTGCCGCCGCAGTCAAGTGCTGGGAGTGGATCAAAGAGACTTGGAACAAGGTCGCGACATGGTTCGATGCCAATGTTATAAAGCCGGTCGTGAACAGTTTCAGTAAATTGTGGTCTAAATTAACTGGCGCGGCATCTGACGCATGGGAGGCAATCAAGAAAGTCTTCTCAAACTGGGGGACATTCTTCTCTGGTCTCTGGGACAAAATCAAAACGACTTTTTCAAAAATCGGCACAAACATTGCAAATGCAATTAGTTCTTCTGTGAAATCTGGTATCAACGGCGTTATTTCCGCAATCGAAAACACAATCAATACTGGTGTCAATCTGATTAACGGCGCAATAAGCCTAATCAATAAGATTCCGGGTGTTTCTGTTGGTAAAATCAGCAGACTTGCCCTTCCCAGACTGGCAAGGGGTGGCGTTGTTGATGAACCTACATTTGCACAGATCGGTGAAGACGGTGCGGAAGCTGTTGTTCCTCTGGAAAGAAACACAGGCTGGATTGACCGTCTTTCTGAAAAGGTCGCACAATCTATCGTCGTGCAGTATGGACAGGGTAACAACAATGTATCTCTCGACAAAGTGCTCGATAAAATGGACGATCTGCTTGATGCACTTCGGGCGAATCAAACTGTCACACTTAATAAGCGCGAATTCGCGCGCATCGTGAAGGAGGTTGGATGATGCTGGAAAGATTGCAATACAGAAATCACATGGGCGAGGTCATCGACTTCGGCAAGTCCGGCATTTTCGTCAGCGCGAACGATCTGCACGATTATAGCTGGACGGTCTCCCAGAAGAACGGCAAAATCTCATCCTTCAAGCGTGATGTCGCAAATCGATCCCTCCCGGTGACGATTTTCTGCCAAACGCCAGAGGATGGCGTTGCTGCCCGTAACCGTCTCTTGGAAGTCGCGGAAAAGGATGTGCTGGCAAAGAAGCCGGGCAAGATCATCATCGGTGATTATTACTATAAGTGCTACATAACAGGCTCGAAGAAATCCCAATACCTCTCATCTCGTCGCAGAATGGAAGCAGCTCTGACCCCCACCAGCGACGAGCCGTATTGGGTGCGCGAGAATCTCCAATCTTTCAGAAAAGGTTATTCTGCCATCGGTCTTGACTATCCGCACGATTATTCATTTGAATATACATCGCCGTTTAGTCAAGCGAATCTTGTCAATACGGACTTTACCGCTTCCAACTTCCGCATGATCATCTTCGGTCCTTGCTCCGAGCCGACGGTCTACGTTTCGGGACACGCTTACGCCGTGAACTGTGACGCAGAGCTGGGCGAATATATCACGATTGACTCCGTTGATAAAACGGTCACCAAAACCGCAATAGATGGCACGATCACAAACGTGTTCAACCTTCGCGGTCGAGATTCGTATATATTCGAGAAGATCGGAGCAGGAACGAACACGGTAGTCTGGGACGGCGATTTCGGCATTGACATCACGCTTATGGAAGAACGGAGTGAGCCAAAATGGACTTGATCTATATGAACGCCAAGCGTGAGGATGTTGGCATTCTCCATGACTACAAACTTGACCTTGCCTATGGCGAGGATGAGAACGACTTCGAGCTTCAGATACCATCTTCCGCACATTGTTGTGGAAAAGGTTATTTCCTCTATATGGACGGGACGGAGTACGGAGGTATCGTCGATGAGATTGCCAGCGACACCGATGCTGCGGAGGTTACCTACACGGGGCGCACATGGCATGGGTTGCTTAACTCAAAGATCATTGAACCCGATGCTGGTCAAGCTTATTTGGTTCTTTCCGGCGAGGCAAACACCGTCCTCGGTGCGCTGATCACCCGCCTCGGCTTGGGTGACTTGTTCGCCGCTTCGGAAGAAGATTCGGGGCTGATTATATCGAGCTACAAGATGAATCGATATATACCGGCTTATGAAGGCATCAGAAAGATGCTGAAAGCCGAAAACGGCAAGCTGCGGTTCACGTTTATGGGTGGGAAAGTCATTCTTTCCACCCACCCGAGAGGGGATTATACACAGGACGGCAACCTTGACTCCGACTTGGTAGACCTCAAGGTCAAGCGACATTATAACGCCGTGAACCACCTTATCTGCTTGGGACGTGGTGAGCTCGCTGATCGTGAAGTGATCCACCTCTATGCGGATGCGGATGGCAACATCAGCAAGACACAGACCTTCTTTGGGATAGACGAGCGTGAAGATGTTTATGAGAACACCAGCACCGAGTCCCTTGAAGATTTGGAAAGTGGTGGGATCGACAGGCTCAAAGAGCTTGCACTTGCGGATGAGGTCGATGCTGCATTTGACGAGGACGGCGACCAATATGAGATTCAAGACCTTGTCGGTGCTACGGACAACATCATCGGGCTGACGGTCACCGCAGAAATCACAAAAAAGATCGTAACCATCGAGGGCGGTCAAATCACAATATCTTACAAAGTGGGGTAAATGCTTATGGGAAATTTACATCTCGTAACTGGCTACGCAGGAGCGCCGCACGTTTCCTCGTCGGATCAAGGCTCTCTTTATGAGGCACTCATCCGAGGCGGTCAGTTTGTATTGGACGCGGGTGCGAAATTCTCCGCTTCCATTGTCTCAAATAATCAAGTCAGGGTCAACGACGGCGAACTTATGATGCAGGGGCGACACGTTAAGCTGACTCCCGGTGCCTATGTTGATCTTACGGTTGATAACGGCACACAGGGCTATTCCAGAACCGACCTGATCGTCGCACGTTATACGAAAGCCGCAGACACGGGCATTGAAGAATGCAGCCTCGTCGTCATCAAGGGAACACCCGCTGGAAGCAAACCATCTGATCCCGAATATACCACCGGCATCATCAACGCAGAAGGCGCACTTCAGCACGACTTCCCGCTTTATCGTGTTTCTATTTCGGGGTTGGTCTTGGAAGGTCTGACGGGACTGTTTGAACCGGAGGAATCATTGTTTGACTACGTTAATAAAAATTTTGCTCCGGCTGGGTATGGCTTGGGAACTATGGGAAGGATTTGCGAGGATTGTAATACTGCTATAAACGGTGGCTTCTATGCTCTTTCTGGCGATTCTTGCTTGAATTCCCCTTCGTCATACAAATTCATGAAATATGGTTCAATGCTTGTATTAAACAGATACAACGGTCTTATTGTTCAAGTCGTTTTCTATCGAAAATATATAGCTATACGCCATTCCGATGACGGTGGAAACGCTTGGGCAGAATGGGAATGCCTCAATCCTCCGCTGTTAGAGGGCGTTGAATACCGCACGACAGATCGCTACAATGGTGCGGCTATCTACAAAAAAATTGACTCCAGCGGAGACATCTTGTGGCGTATAGACGGCGAGACAAAATGGCGACTTCTCACATCAGCCAGCTATGTCGCTACCGCTACGGTTGAATGAAAGGAGAGATATAACAAATGGCTAATATCAGAATTGACCTCGAAGCCACAGTAGTCAACGGTCAGACTCTGACTTTCAGATCTCCCGCTGATTGCTCACAAGTCACGGGTCTCATCATTTACTACCCGGTGGGCGACACCACGACCTCCAAGACCTTCCAGTTTGCAGATGCTCATGGCAACAATGTCGGAAGCGTCAGCCTGTTCGCTGAAGATGTCCTCGTCAAGGTCATCTTGGACACCGATGCTGGGAAAGCCTATGTCCAGAATGCAGACACCAATGCATATCTGGAGGGGCAACTGGCTGGTAAAGCTCCTGCGAGTCATAAGCACACAATGGCTGATATCACAGACCTTGAGGTAACTCCTTCAGAGCATTCTCAATCTGCATCCACTATCACGGCAGGAACATTTGCCGGAAAGGTAGTGGCAAATCAATCTGCTGTAGCAGATACCTCTGTTGCACAGGTGCGTAATATCTATGCAGGTACAGAAGATATGGAGGCAGGTGTTACCCCTCTTGCATCTGGCACTATCTATATAGTACTTGACTAAGGAGGTGATAGCCGATGGCTAAGGCGGCTTATTTTGGAGCACCGACTCCAGAGTATACGCAAGTAGAGTATATTAAATCTACGGAAGTGCAGTATATTGATACGGGGTTTATACCGAATCAAAATACACGAGTGGTAGCAAAACTCCGATGCACCGAAACAGGTAACCCCAATCATGTTTTCGGTGCTAGAGAAGCGGCTGGTAAAAACGCTTTTCAGTTTTTTGTATCTGGCTATAGCCCATATGAGTTTATTATTGGGTACAACACGGAGCAAATTAAGTTTAGCTCTTCCGCTAACACCACAGAACCTTTTATTGTTGATTTTAACAAGAACACAGCAACGATAGGAAGTTACACGGCGAATGCAACATCTGCAAACTTCACATGCCCTGTATCTATGGTTTTGTTCGGTCAAAATACTAACGGCACAATGACCTGTGGTGTTGCCGCAATTTACTGGCTCAAAATCTATGATAACGGAACCCTTGTTAGAGATTTTGTCCCATACAAGAAAGCATCTGGGGAAGCGTGTCTATACGATTTAGTATCAGAGACTTTTTTCTTTGACTCCGCTGGCGTATTACCGTTTGAAACTGGCGCAAAGATACACGATAGCACTATGGGTGATTATAGTATGGTAGCGCGGAAATTCAAGAAGGTATACATGGGGAGGGGCAATGTTGCAAGACGAGCAAAGAAATCCTATATAGGCATTGGCGGTGTTGCAAGACCGTACTTTAACGGTGGAGAATTAACGTATTATGGAGAAATAAGTGGGTTATATAATACCACAGAGGGTGTGGCGGCTACTTCCAATAATACCTATGCCCTGTTTGCTGGCGGGTCTCAATATAGCGGAGGAACGGTGTACTTATCATCCGTAACCGCCTATGATAAATCTTTGGTAAAAACAGTACCATCAAGTACGCTTTATTCGTCAAGAGGAAGCATTGCGGCTACCACGTTGGATGATTATGCTTTCTTTGCTGGTGGGTACGGCGGCGGCTCTTATAAGCCGTACATTGATGTGTATGATAGCTCATTAACCAGAAAGCGCGCAACAGATTTAGGAACGGCTACCTCTAGTATGGCGGCGGCATCGATTGGTGATTTTGCCTTATTTGGTGGTGGTACTAATGCTTCAAGCGATTATGGGGTTTCCTCTTTGTTCCTATACAATTCATCTTTGACCAGAGCGACAGGCAATTCATCATCCTTGTCAAAATCCAGAGCAAATTTAGCCGCAAGTGCGAACAAAAAATACGCTTTGTTTGGCGGCGGGTCATCATACGGCACAACAGTAGATGCGTTTGATTCCTCGATAACAAGAACTTCTGCTCCGCCATTGAGGACAGCACGAAGTCTTCTGGCGGCTACAACCATTGGGAAATATGTGCTATTTGGTGGCGGATCTTCTTCCTCTACCGAATATTCGACAGTTGATGCCTACGATGAGTCTTTAACGCACATCATTGTTGCAAGTTTAAGCCTTGGAAGAGACCGTTTAGCGGCAACATCGGTAGACGGCTATGCCCTGTTTGGCGGCGGTAGAAGCGGGTCATATCGTGACACGGTTGATGCCTACGATGAATCTTTAATACACTCTGTTGCACACAATTTATGTTCGGCAAGAAATAATTTTGCCGCAACAGCCATAGGCAATTACGCTCTTTTTGGCGGTGGTTTTAGCAATGGTCCGACATCCATCGTAAATGTTGTAGATGCTTACACAGT
>UZAT01160970.1_pt1 | contig 14667 bp, 20 predicted proteins | sample 2160861 | NCBI WGS metagenome assembly UZAT01 (sample SAMEA5138306, study PRJEB28736) | viral metagenome | reverse complement strand
TGGAGGTATTAGACATTTTCATCAACCTCCCAGCTGTCAACAATCAGCAGAACCGTTTCACACAGGTTGTCGAACGTGACGGCGCTGCTTTCCCCGCTCGGATCAAGCGGAATGATTGCAACATTGGGGAATCCATCGCGGTAAACATCCGCCCACAGCGGATGGCCGTACACAATCGGCTCGCCAGCGCATAGCAGATCGCCGTTCTTGTACAAATCCACAGTGAACAGCTCGGCGGTCGCGTTGTAGTTGAAGTGAAGCTCGAAAAGCTCGTTTCCAAGCAACATTTCACACTGATAGGGCAGCATGTCCTTGTTGATATCCAGATACGTCAATTCCTCACTCATAACAAGCCACCCCCTTTATTTTGTCATCAAAGAGTTGACGGCTTTTCCAGTACCCCCACCGCTGATCTTTTTGATCGTGGTCGTTGTTTTTTCGATGTTGGATGCCGTACTCTTGGCGACGGTTTTCTTTTTGGTCTGTTGTGTTCCGGCATTGCTTTTTCCGCTGGTGCTTGTTGCCGGAATACGTTCGATGTTCTCCCCATCCACCCATCCATAGACGTTTCCGCCGTCTGTGGAGATCAAATGGAACTGATGGACGGAATAATCTGCCGTGCTGATGATCGTGACCTTGCAGGTGCTTCTGCCGCGCGTAGAAGCGGCTTTCTTGGAATCGGAGGCTGTGTATACGCTTCCGCCTTTGAAAACCACTTTGTCGCCAACCTTGATCCAAGAGGTATCAACCTTTGCTGCTGCCTCTTGCTTGGCCGTGCTTACCTTCTTGGGAACGTATGCGCTTTTTGCGATACGGGCTTGCTGCAATGTCATTGTGAAATCAGCGCCGCCATTGTTGGTGTTCGGGTGATTCGTTTCGAGTGTGCGAATCTGCATCGAGGACGCGATGTTGCGCCCTCGATACTCAAGTAGTGTGCCGGAAGAATGCCACGTCTGGAGCTGCGAAAGCACTTTCGACGCTTGTGTATTCCCATAGTCGACAATCTTGCCTCTGAGGGAAATGGAAAGCGCTTTTGGCTTCACAGTATCCGTTGTGGGCACGCCTTCCTCAACGGGATGGGAGGTCGAAACGACCTCCCGCTCCATGCTTTCGTCTGTGACATGAATGTACATTCCGTTGAGTATAGCCAATGTTTACGCCTCCCCTGCCGTGGAAAGTTTACGATCCATGCTGTCGATGATCTCAGAGAATGCCTCAGCAACCCACTGCTTGACCTTACGCGCTGTCGATCTGTCGTCCTGAGTGCCGCCGTTGATCGTAAGGTTGAACACAGGAGAAACAGTGTTGTACTCGCTGTTTCCGCCGCTGTTGTTGTAGACCGTTCCGCTGCTGTCATACGGGCTGTAGCTTCCGGTGTACGGCACAGCTGCATCAGCAACGTCAACAGCGGTCGCCTCCACAGACGGGATCATCTTCTGCATGCCAACATCCACGCCCTTGACGGCGTATTCGCCGGACAGCATTGTGCGTCTCGAAGGAGAATGGATATCGAGAGCGCTGTCGATTGTGCTGGCGATCATGCCTGCGATCATCGCTGCCGTTGCAAGCAGCGTCGGAACCATCACAAGCATACCGTTGTTCAGACCGCTCATCGCATTCACGCCGGACGTATAGAGTGCGGAAGAAGTAGAGTCGATCATCGTAACAACGCTTGTCAATCCGGACGAAACTTTGCTCTTGATCTCGTTCATCTTCGTCTGAACAGTAGTGACCATGTTGCTCAGGGCAACGCCGATAGTTACATCCAGCGTCGAAAGCGTCGTGGGCAGTTGACCCATCGTGGACAGCTCATTGAAGAAGCCCTTCAGGTTGGACAGGTTGAGACCGTTAATCGTCGTGAAAAAGGTTGCAGCCTTATCCGCGAAGGAAGAAAGGCCGCTGCCCATTGTTTCAAGCGCACTTGCACCCAATCCAAACAGGCCAGTGCCTTCCGCAGCGTCAGAGCTGATCTCGATGCCGCCGAGCGTATCAAACAGGGACTTGATCGGGCTGAAATCAGTGATCCCGCCAAGATTGGAGAAGAACGATGCGATGTTGCTTGCAACGCCGGGAAGCTGGCTCGAAATGTTTGCCAGTCCTGTGGCGGCGTCGCCAGCAAACCAACCAGCAATGCCGCCTCCTTTCGGCATTTCCTTGATTCCGGCCAGAGCATCAAACATTGCGCTGAGGCCTGTGAATGCCGTTTCAGGAATTCCAGCAAGCGTGTTGAGTGCCGCGAGCATTCCAGCACTTGCAAGCTGCTGGATGCCGGATGCGATGCTTGCAAAGTTGACCTCGCCTTGGAACCATCCAACCAATCCGCCGTCTTTGGGCATGCTGCTGATTCCGGCAAGGCACTCGAACAGGGCCGAAGCCTTTTCAAAACCGCCGTCCGGGAACGTCATGATCGTGGAGAAGAAACCGCTCAGGCTGGTCGCCATCGTGCTCAGTTTCGCGCCGAGATCGGCATAGTTGATGCCGCCTGTGATGACGCTGACGATCTTTTCGCCTGCAATCACAGCGATGAACGCAGCAAGCGAACCGGCGAAGTCGCTCAAGCCAGATGCGTCAACACCAGCGAAGGTATCGAACATAGGCTGCAGCGATGTTGCGAATGCGGACAGGTTTTCGCCGATGGTCGGAAGGCTGTTTGTGATTCCTTCGCCAAGGCCGCCGATCAGTGACCCGGCCATCTCGCCGAGGATGCCGCACAGGTTGGAAAGCACTTCGCCGCCGGAGCTGATGAGCTCGTTGAAGCCTTCCACCTTGGACAGCGCACCAAACGCCGCCGCAACCGCCGTGAAGCCGCCCAAAACAAGCGCGATGTTTGCAAGGCCCGAAAGTACAACACCTGTCGGAATCATGCCTACAGCGCCGGAAAGACCGGCCAGAGCAGCGCCCACAAGGCCAACAGCTCCAATCACGAGAAGAAGCTGCATGGTCGTGTTGAGATCGGAAAGCTGGGCCATGTACGGAGCAACCCACATGAGCGCAGCTGCCAAAACAGCAAAGCCAGCCATCACAATGGCGATGTTTGCAAGCCCCTTCGCTACCGTTGCAACGGGGATGTTTCCAACCATGCCGGACAGCTTCGCCATGCCCGTTCCAATGAGACCGACAGCAGAAATGACCGTCAGCACCTCAGCAACAGATTGCAGATCGGAGAGCTGCGCCATATACGGCGCGGCAGCCATAACGGCAGCAGCGAGAATGCCGAGACCGCCGATGATGATCGCAAGATTCGCCATGCCCTTGAGGGCCGTCATAGGCTTCATGCTTGCAAGGCCGCTGAAGAATCCGCCGCCAGCTCCACCGGCACCGCCTCCAAACAGACCAGCGAAGCCCTTGATTTTGCTGAACAGCTTGAATGCAGCCACAAGGCCGATCACGCCGCCGATGACCTTTTTGACCATGCCAGCGTTTTCAGTGAGCCATGTGCTGAGCTTGCCGAAGAAAGCGTCCGCCTTATCCATGCCGGGAATATCGCCGAAAGCCTCCTTGATGCCGTCCCACAGCTGGGAAAGCACGTTGGGGAGTTCCTTTGCGAGCGTGCTTACGATATCCGGCAGCGCCACGATCACGCCCTTCACGAGCGATGTCGCCGCCTGAATGAGAGGCGGAAGCAGCTTGTCGATGATGCCGGGAAGCTCTTTTTCGATGACCGGCGCAAGCTCTGTGATCAGCTCGCCAACGCCGGAAAGCGCCTTTTGAATTGCAGGCATGATGTTTTTGCCGAACGTCTTGGCAGATTCGATCAAATTGTCGATAGAACGGTCGAATTGATCGCCGCCGACGATCAGGCTTGTGAGCGTATTGCTCCAAGCAGATTTCAGGGACGACCAAGAGCCGCTGATCGTCTCGCTCGCTTCCTTCGCAGTCGTTCCGGCAATGCCCATTTCTTCCTGAATGACGTGAATTGCCTGCACAACGTCTGCATAGGAGGAAATGTCAAAGTCTACACCAGCAATGGCCGATGCATCCTTGAGGAGACGGCTCATCTCCTCCTTTGTGCCGCCATAGCCAAGCTTGAGGTTGTCAAGCATGGTGTAGTTTTGCTTTGCGAATCCCTGATAGGCATCCTGAATGCTGGACATGTCAGTGCCCATCTTGTTCGCATTGTCGGACATATCCACAATGGCGGTGTGCGCGTACTTCGCAGCCGCCTTGGTATCTCCGCCAAGGGACTGGATCAGACTTGCAGAGAACGACGTGACCGTGCTCATGTATTCATTCGCAGAAAGTCCCGCCGTCTTGAACGCATTTTGAGCATTCTTCTGCACAAACCCGGTCGAATTCTTGAACAGCGTATCAACGCCGCCCACAAGCTGCTCATAGTCAGCAAAGTTCAGTACGGCCTTTGTGACCAGCGTTCCAACGCCAGCCACACCAGCAACAAGGCCCTTTGCAAGCACCTTTCCGGCATTGACGGCCAGTTTTCCGACGGCGCTTCCAAGCCGTTTCACGCCGGAAATTGTTTTTTCAAAACCTGTGCTGGCGATCTTTCTCAGCTGTTCATGAGCCTTGCCCGCACTTTTGTCGGTATCCTGCAGGCCGCCGCTCGCTTTTTTGGTGTCTTTGATCAGCTCGTCGAGAGCGTCGTCACCGAAACCAGCATTGCAGGTCTTTTTCAGGTTGTCCATCTCGTCCGTGAGCTTGTTGAGATCGCCCATGTCGATGTCAAACCCGATCTGCACAACGTCCTGTCGTACAGCAGCCATTTTTTCTCACCCCTTTTGAGCGCGGGCAATGATAAAGAAGCGATAGGAGCTTCCCCCTATCGCTTCTTCTTGTTTGCCTCACGTTTTTCCGCCGCAAGCTGTATATCCAAGGCGATGTTTGCCTCTCTGATGTCTTGAGGCGTCATATAGGGCTTTCCGAAAACAGTTTGAAAGTCGAAGCCGCGATCAGCCATCAACAGCCGCCACGCGCCCCAGTTACTTTCGACCCGCCGCTTTAGCTGCGCCGGTGTCAGCTTCTTCTCGAAATTTGCCCTGAATCGTATCACGACCAAAGGCGACGACCTCGTTGAGTTCTTCCATCGTTTCGAAGTCGTCAACAGTCAGGCCTTTCGGCTCAACAATGCCATAATTGAACACATACTCCGCCAGCTTCGTGATGCTGAGGTTGCTGGAGCCGTCGATATAGCAGTTGTCGATCATGTTGGTCGCAGTAGAAAGGCCGGAATACTGCGCTTTGTATTCCTTGCCGCGGATTTTCTTGGTTACGATGTAGTTGTTAGCCATTTTTTCTGCCTCCTTGAATTTGCTCAATCATGATTCGGTAAATACAGGGGACGGTTACGCCCGCCCCCTGTATGGAAAATTAGTTGGTCGCTTCCACGTCGTAGTCGAACACACGGAACACAAATTCCATGTCCTCTGCCTCAGCACCGCGGGCCATTTCAGGCGCGGTCAGAACGCGGGCCTTCGTGCCGCCGAAGCGCTCGCCCAGCTTCTTGTTCACCACCCAAATAGGGAAGGGCTCGGTGTTCTTGGCAAGGCTCAGCAGGAAAGCCTTCTGAGGGCTGGTGGGCTGCACATAGACCGTCACCTTGCCGAGGGTGTTGTTGATTTCACTGGCAACCACATCACCCTGAGCACCGACGGATTCGGTGAAGTAGTCCTCATCCTTTTCGCCGCTCACCATATCCTCACCGAGGCCGGTGATATAAACGTTGTTGATGACGACAGACGTATCTTTCGCATCATAGCGAGTATGCATCATGGCTTTCTACCTCCTTACACGGTAATGCTACCGGTGATATTGACTTCGTGGATCGCTCCGGTCAGGGCGAAGGAGAAGCTGCCGCCCATATATTTACGATTGGAACGATCCGTCTCCTTGGTGTCCTCACGCAGGGCGTAGTTGACGCTGTAGCCAGGGGTGCCGTCCTCGTTGGTGACGATCATGCCGTTGTTGTAGGCATCCTGCAGCACGCCCTTTGCAACACTCTCAAGCATCGCGATGCCGTTGTTGTCATACGGCACCTTCGCGGATGTGTTGAGCACACGCTGCGTCTTGAAGGCGAGCTGCTGGATGATGTAGTCCTCACTGTCGATGATGTCGATGTACTCACCGCCAGCCACCTTGCCTTCGCTGGTCACATTGTTGCCCGCCTTGGCAACGAAGGTGATGCCGCCCTTCTTGTGGATGTTATCGATCTGAGCGTCGGTCAAATCCTGTGCAGGAACGCCGGACAGCATCATGTTCTTGTAGTCGAAGCTGCCAGCAGCACGGCCAGCACTTTCGCCAACCAGAGCGGCGACGGGAACGGGAACCGCTTCGGTCGGGGTGCAGTAGAACAGAACAGTGCGGCGCAGGCCAGAGGTGGTGATGGTGGCACCGTCGTCAACGGACAGGTTGGCAAAGTACATCTTGCCGTCCAGCGCTTCCACCGCAGTGATGATCTCGGAGATGGACGTTTCATCGTCGCCTTCGCTGATGACGATCAGCTGCCGCCAGCTCTTGGATGCAAGTTTCGCATCGTTCAGCGCCGCAACAGCGCCGCCAGTGACGGCGTAAACGGCAATCGTCTTGGGAGCGTTGGGCTGAGAAAAAAGAAGCTGTGCGGCCTTGAGCGCGATGCTCGTTTCCAGAACGCCAGCATCCTTCATCTCGTCGACGTTGGACACTTCGGTGTACTCGATAGCCGCCTTGGCGTTCTCGATCAGGATCAGAGGCACGCCAAAGCCGACCGTGCCAATAGGCTTGGCAAGGTCAATGTTGACTTTTACGTCGTACATGTTGATTTCCTCCCTTTGTTATTTCAGGATTTCGTGGGCGATCTCAGCGCCCTCGATGTAGCCGGTTGTGTTCGACGTGTTTTCCGCCTCGTCGAACACATAGAAGAAAACATCAAAGCCGTTTTTCCTTTCGTACTCAACGGACAGGATGTTGTCCCGGTTGTTGATGTCCGTGGTGCTCTGCACGGTGATGCCGTGATCATCAAGCCACACGCGCCCGGTGTGCTCGAACCACGCCCGCGCTTTGGTTGCAAGCATAATGCTTTCATCAAAGTCCTTTGCGAGAATGGTGAAGCTCCACACGCTGCGCACGAGCTTGCGGTCAATGCCGTCATCGTGCTGCTGCCACGTTCCATCGTTCTTTGTGGCGGGCGTTGTCACGTTGTAGGTGACATAGGGGTGTGCGGGAGCATCTGCGGTCTGATTGGCCCGGATGACAGGCACGCCGAGGTGTTCCCGAAGCCCGCTCGCCACGGTTTCGCGCATTACATCAAACGCAATCAAAGGCACTCACCCACTTCAAACGGTAGCTGTAAACGCCGGTGAATCCAGCGTTTTCGTGCTCCGATTCGATCATGTATCTCTGCCCGTCATACTCGACCGACGCGCCGATCAGGGCAGAAGGAAGCGCCTGCTGCATGAACAGGCGCTTGTCTTTGGAGGTGATCTTGCCTTCGGAACGGAACTCCTTGCTTTCCTTGAACGCGATGATCGCGCCGTTGAGCGTTTCACGCTTTTCCCGTTCGGCCTTCCAGTCGCCTTTCGCGTCATATCCGCCCTTTTCATGGGTGATGACGGTGAAGTCGTTGGAATAGTCCTCAATCACGCTGGAAAAATCAAAGTATTGTCTGTCCATCAGCTTTTCCTCCAAGTGATTCCGCCGATCATATCGCCGCTATCAACCAGCGGATTGCCGCTTCCTTTGCGGTCTGTTGTGAAAGGGTGATTGCCGGGGCTTGCAAGAGCAGTCGCGTAGTCTTTGATCTTGCTGGAAAGCTCAATTCCTACGCCGCTGTACAATGCCCCGGCGCTCATTTTCCCGGCCGCAACGTCAGCGAGCATCATTCCGGCCTTTTTCAACACCTCATCCCTGTGCTTGTCGTAGCCGGGGGCAAGGAAAGGACGGGCCGGGATGGTGATCTGCGTCGTTTCAGGTCTCAGGTGAAGCCCTTGATAGTGCAGGAAGACGCGCATTTTTTCAGTAACGGGGATGTCGCAGCCGTACTCATGGATGGATGCAAGCCATGCATGCTCGCCTTTCAGCACGCCAGCCTCAACGCCCGTTCCGTTGACGACCTCAAGCCGCCTTTTCATACTGGGGAAGCCGTCGCCCTTGGTCTTGTATTTCACCTTTACGCCCACGGTTTACCACCGCCTCGTCGCTTGGTGTACTTTGACCTGAGACTTCAGGTAGTCGCCCAGCAGAGAATTTGCAAGCTGCCAGATCAGCGTGTTCTTGTCCGTCGCCGTGAAGGACTGGCTCAGGCCCTCGATGCTCTGGCTCGATACGCCTTCCCGCAACCTGAATGCCTCGCAGAACTTGACTACAAACAGTTTGGCGCAGGCGGGGAGAGCGTTGATGCTCCCCACGTCCGCCTTGTCAAACGTGAGCGTTGTATGTCCAGCCATCCAGTCGAGCGCGGTTTCAGCCTGCAGCAGAGACATCGCATCACCCCTGATGGGGATGCCTGCCGCTTTCAGCTGTTCAACATTCATCAGGCATCACCCTTTTTGCGGGGCTTTGTGGCCTTCTTTGCGGCCTCCGGCTTGGCCTCGGTCGTTTCCTCAGTCTCCACCGTTTCGGCCTCCTTCTGGTCATCCTGAGCAGCCTCAGCGTCATCCTGCGGGCATTCGTAGATTTCCTCGATGGGCGTGTTTGCAGGATAGTACCTGCCGCCGTACTTCACAGCATGGTCAAACATGATGGTCGCCATTGCAGCGTCCTCCTTTCAAGTGGTAAGGTCTTAGTCGCCAGCAACCTCAAGGGCATAGAATTCATCCATGCGCTCGAAGGAAGGCAGGACAATCTCAGACACGGTGGTCTTTGTGTTTACAGGATCGTCGGTGATGGTCACGGCAACTGCCACGCCTTTTTCGACGATGACAACGTTCGCGCCCTGCTTCTTGGCGAGGGTGCGTTCTTCGGGAGTGGTGCCGTACCAAGTCTTGCCCAGAGCGCCGCTGGGCAGCAGTGCCACGATATTGTCAGGATAGAAGGCAAAGTCATCACCGGCCTCGTTCTTGTACTTCTTGGAGTACGTCACGATCTTGATGTTCAGCACCTCCTCAAGGTAGGTCTGAACGCGGGCCGTGGTGTAGTTGACATTGGCGGTGATGTTCTGCGCCAGCACGCCAGCCTGCACCTTCTTGCTGTTCTTCGCCAGCATCAGGGTCGCCTTGCTCATCAGAGCGATCTCAGGGCGGGTGCCGCTCGCGGCTTCCTGAGCGTCCATAGCAGCTTCCATATCGGCCACAGGATCGCAGTTCTCAGCGTCCGTCCACTTGTCGGTAGCGGATTCGAGCTTCATGTAGTGGTCAGCCTTCCAGCTGCCGTCAGGATCGTAGTTGTAGGAGTAGTTCACGCCGTTCGCACGAACCTCGATGCCGATGTTGCCGCCGATGGGAGCCAGCAGCTGCATGCGCATGCGCTCAGGCACTACGTTCGCGCCGTCGATCAGGGTGCGGGCATCGTCAAAGATGTGATCGAGCACGGCCTGAGCGTAGGGATCGTTGGAATCCTGCACGCGCATGATCTCCTGCTCGTCTTCCTCGCTCACCAGCATAGATTCACGGAAGAAGGCCATCTTGGTTTCGTTGAACTCAATGCCAACACGGTCGCGGAAGGTAGACTTCGCATCGAAGTTGGAGGGCATCAGGGAAACAGGGAGCCCCTTGTGGCCCTTGATCCACTTCAGATCAAGACCGGCCTTCTTCTGAGTAGGGAAAAAGGCAGTGCCGAGATAGGGAACAGCATTGCTGGCAACCTCGGTATAGTTATCAGCAATCGCCTGTGCGGTATAAACTTTGGTCAGTTCCATCTTGTTTTTCCTCCTTCGGGTCAGTTTTGGTGCAAGATGTTAATCCATGAACTTGATCATGGGAATGGAAACGGTAGAAGCAGGCTGCGCGGGCAGCTTGGACTTCTTGATGAAACCATGAATCACGATGGTGCCGTTGGGATCGTCGGCCTTCACAACGTTGTGAAGCAGAACGCCGACAGCGGTCGCATCATTCTTTGGAACGATGGTGCCCGCAGGAATCACGCCCTCAGCATTCGCCTCGATGGCGGAGCAGTCATAGGGCATGGCGACATAGTGGTCATTGTGCAGGATTTCAGCGGTACGAGTGACCGCAGTGTGGGAAAACTTCATCACTTTTTACCTCCAAGATAATGATTGAGTACAGACTGTGCTGCCTCGTTGTTTTTCGCCGTGCTTCGGCCCAGCTGCACAGCAAGGCTGTTCTGACCTCCGGCATTTGCGGCGGTGTCGCTGCCTACGCCGGGGGTGCGGCCATTGGCTTTGAAAACACCATCGACCTTTGCCTTGACGAGCCGTTCGACCAGACCATTGAGCTTGCTGACGCGCTCAGTGATCTCGTCCTCGGTGTCAGCCATAACAAAATCGACGAGTTCGAGCGAATCGTCGCTTCCATCGTCCAAACCGATCTTCCTGAGCGCCTTGAGGGCGATCATCCGGTTTTCCTTTTCGGTCAGCGCACGCTCGCGTTCGGCGATTTCGTTTTCCTTCTCCTGAAGCTCAAGCGCCTTGAGTTCCTTTTCAGAAAGGTTTTTCTTGCGCTCCGTTTCGAGATCGCTGCGCAGCTTCTTGTTGTCGTTTCCGAGCTTGTTGGTCGCACGGTCAACGGCACGAGAGATCATTTTTTCGACCTCTGCAGCGGAATACGTTTCCGGCTGCTGTCCGGCTTCGTTGCCGGTTTCGGTCTGCGCGGCGGTGTTCTGTTCCTGAGCGGTGGTTTCGGCCGCCGTATCAGGCGCAGTGGTCGTGGTAGCAGTGGTCGTCTGGGTTTCTGCCATGTTCGTTTCCTCCTTGTTTTGAGTTCCAGATGTGACCGACATTTATGTCGGGAACAAATGGCCCACAGGTTTTTTATGAGTACACAGGATCGCGCCCACATGTCTGAGTTCGCGCTTCTGCGTCCACCAAAATCAGACGCCCAACCGGAATCGCACCGGGGCCGCACAAAGGCGGAGCCGCTTTTACGGGCCGCGGCTTATGAAGAAAGGAGGCCCTTATGAAAAAACACGGGACGCCAACCCCGTGCTGGAGCCGCAGAAGGGAATCGAACCCCCAACACACTGATTACAAAACAGCTGCTCTGCCTCTTGAGCTACTGCGGCATGAAAAAAAGCACCATATTCGGGAAGTTCCGAAAATGCTGCTTTGATATTTACAGATATACGCCAAGGAGATGAAGCGCCTCCTGCTGATCCGCCATCTCCCCGTCCACCTTTTCTTCCAGCGTTGTGACACGCTGCTCAAGGGTTGGCTTGTTCTTCTCCGCTTCTATCGCGTCAAGCTGCTCCTGCGTGTAGAGAATGTAAATTTGGATCGGGATTTCTTCATCCCATGCAGCTTTGGCTTCCACGCCCGGAACATCGATGACCTTTGCAACATCTTTGCCGCCGTTGGTGTACTCGGCAATGGTTTCATAGTGCCATTGCTCCTCAACGCCTTTGACGGCTTCGTGATGTTCTGTGCGGGTTGAGGGCTTCAGGTATCCAAGGGACAGATCAGGATTTTCGATTCGTTCCATGTTCTCGTTGTAGATTTCCGTCATTTAGCTCACCCTCTTCCACATGTAGACAACCAGATACGGGGGCATGTTGTTATGAGCAGCACCGCCACCTGTATTTCCTACATACATATCCGCTGTGTTACTTGTGTATTTTCCATTTTCAATGGACAATGACCAACCTGTTGTAGTTACACTCTGACCGTTGTTTCTTTCTTTAACAGGATGGCTGTGAGATGGAATTTCATTGACACTCAGTTTATGTGTTGCGGAACCACCTGTATTTCCATTCGTGTAGGTGCTTCCTGCACCCAACAGGAAGCGGTCTTTCAGCTGCTCCCATGTGCCGCCGAACAGGGAAGCCGGGCTTGTGGAGCTGACGCTCATATAGATGCTTCCGACAGGGTATATGTCCAGCAGCCGTTCTTCCCACGTTTTGCCGCCGAGCTTTGCAGCATCAGCAGCCGCGTCGGATGCCGGAAGTGCGCCCACGTTTTCCGCCGTCAGCGTCACATTTCCCCCTTCATCCGGGGTGATGCCGTTGACCGTTTTGAGATACGCAGTGAGGTCGTCAGCAGTTGCAAAATCGCACCATTTGTTCCAGCCAGACGATGACCTTGAACGGACAAACATTCTTCCATTCAAATCAACGATCAGTTGCGATCTAATGTTCGTCAAACCGCGCTGAAACACATACAAAACGAAGTTTACCTTCGTTGGAGAGTTTGCGATTTTTTCGGCAGTAGAGTTGCTTGGTGCGTAGTATTTCCCGACTGTTGTTTGATTGTCAAGATTGGATGCTGTTCCAAGTGCCTTTCCATTTCCAAACCAATCAATCGGAATATCAATATCAACGTTTCCGTTCGCGTCAGGAGCGACACTGTTGACTGTGGAAACTTTCTTTGCAAGAAACTCGAAAAACTTCCTGATCAGCGCTTTCGATGTGTTCTCACCTGAATATTTAATGTTCAATGTTCATCACTCCTGATGTCAGATGCCATCATAGCGTGCGATCTGCTCCGACCGGCTGAAGTTTCCCCACACGCCGTTCTCAAAGTAGGCGGTGGCAGCGTAGCAAAACGGTGCGTCAGCGGAAACATTGAGGGGCGATTCCACCCAGCCGGTCACGCCGTTGGTTGACTGCGCGTTGATCTCCTCGATGGTCATGTCACCGGTGGCGTTTGTGATATGGCAGGGAACCTGCTCATATTCCGCGCTCTGAGCCGTCAGATACACGGTGCGCTTGATCTTGTAAAGCTCAAGCAGCTCGATGGTCTTTTTGTTGAAGGTGAATCCACTCTCGGTTGTTTCATCCACAAGGATTTCGAGGAAGTCAACCTTTGCATTGAGAGGATTGAGCACAAACAAATGGGAGCCTGCATCGAGATGCGCCACATGTACGAGCTTATTGTCGATTGTGATGGTAGTGTGAGAATTCCGGAAAGGGGAGAAATACCCATAAAGAACATACGTGCCACTTTCAAGGTCGCGCAGCTGGACGCGTTCTTCCTCGATTTCCCCTTTCAGGCTTTCGATTCGCCTGATGCTGGTGTCCGCGTCAAAGATGCCCTGTTCCAGATGCGCGATATGTTCAGCGGTCAATACCATGCCATTCGGAAGGTTCAGTTTTTCATACATTCCGGCATCCTCCAATCATGCATTGCCCAAAATCATTTTGCCCAGCACAGCTTTTCCAATCACAGCGGTTGATCCGCCGCCCGTTTCCTTGCTTTCTCCAATCCCATTGATGGCAACGCCATCCTTGATAAGCGTAACGGTAACATCAAGCATGCTTCGTCCCTCTGCCAAAAAAGGCAATGGAAAAGCGCTCTGCATTGCTGCAAAGCGCTTGGTGGTTTTATAGTGTTTAAGAACAGGTCAATAGTCGGTCAGTTCGTCGTCCTTCGTTTTTTCGTACAGCTTTTGCAGCTTTTCGAACTCAGGAACCAACTCACGCGGCATGTCGCTGGCGATCATTTTGCCATCGTCGAAATCTACATACGGTTCGAGCGCAGCAGGTACATTGATCATCACTTTTCACCCTTTCCATACAGCTTGATTATTGCTTCTTTGACCTTGATAGACGCAGGTTTCGGTTTGCTGCTCAACTCCGCATCGCAGAACGCCTCGGCAATAAACTCACCGACTGAGCTTTTTGAGTATTTTGAAATGCAGATCGCGTCGTATTTTTCCTGCAAGTCCTTTGCAGCTTCTATTCCCAACCGCAAACCGTCCTGCATACCGGCGTATTGGTTGCGAACCTTTTGTATCTGGCTTTCGAGGTCGCGAAGCTCTCGCATGTACTGGTTATACATGCGCCGGAACGGCATGAATTTGCTGTTGAAGTTGCCAGTTTGCTGCTGGTATACTTCGTTCGCTTTACCCGGACAAATGGTGTGTCCGTACTCATGCATAAGCGTGGAGATGGACGCATATTTTTCGTCGACCATCGCGCCCTGAGCAACGCCTCCGCCATACATCGTTCTGTGGTTGTTGGCAAAGTCTTTTTGTATGGCTTTCCGCGTTTTCAGATACGCTTCATTCAGGCTTACTCTTGTTTCCAGATGCGACCAGTCTCCAGTATCAAGCACTCTCTTGAACGATGATTCAGAAGGCGTAGACACCCCGCCGAAATTCATGTCTATTCTGTTTACAGTGAAACTTCTGAGTGATGAAACATAGGTGCTGTCCAAACGGTCGATGGTTTCAGCCATCTCTTTCGCAGCAGTCAGATCAGCCTTGCCGAAATCAACAAATCCAATCTTGCAATCCGGCTTTGATTTGAAGTGTTCAGAAGCAATTCTGCTGACTTCATCTGTGCTTTTGGCAGATTGGATTCTGTCTGCAAAGCTCATCTTATTATTATTCGACGTATGGGGCTTGTTTTCCTGTCCTTCCTGCTTCTTCGCCGTCTCGCCCTTATATCCCGGAAAATGCTTCCCGGCCAACGCAAAAAACTCCGCGTCGGTCAGCATTGCGAACGAAGCATAGCACCGGCAGTTGCAGTCATGAGCTGCAACGCCGCTGCTGCCGGGAGCAGGAGCCGTGTTGTGGTCGAGCAGGTCGAAAAGATCGCTTGCAAGCACGGTCTGCCCTTCCAGCTTCATGTGGTTGGCACCCTTGCCCATCTTGCTTGACCATCCGCCCTTGCCTTTCCTGCGGCGCTGAG
>UZAT01131675.1_pt1 | contig 14747 bp, 38 predicted proteins | sample 2160861 | NCBI WGS metagenome assembly UZAT01 (sample SAMEA5138306, study PRJEB28736) | viral metagenome | reverse complement strand
GTCCCAAGAATATTTACTTCCATACGCACCTCTTTTTTACAACCGCCGCCTCCCGCCCTGGCGATAAATACGGTTGACATACCCGCCCAAACTTGGGCACTCCTCAGTTGTTAAATCTTCGCTGTTGCCCGGTATCGTTTGCCGTCAAGGTAAATGACCGGGCTTTGTTTGCTGGCAGGCTTAAATCCCGCCTTGTCTCCGTATCCACCGTAGTTCAGAGCGGCCGCGGCGTTGACGAACAGCCTGTCCACATACTGAACCGCGCTGTTGCTCTTGCTTACTCGGTAGAATCCCTCACGAAATACCGCAGGAAGGTGAGTGTGACCACACAAATACACATCTGCGTCCACGATCTGAGCGAGGTCGGCCAGCCGGTTAATCTTTCCGCCTTCTTTGCGACCTCCGCCGCTTCCGTGCGTTGCGTATACCGTGTAGACCATCTTTCGGCCCTCTGAGTTTCGCCTTGTTTCATGCCCGAAACGGATAAACAGAAGCGCCGTGGTTTCGCTGTACTTTCCGCTCAGCCCTAATTGAGCCGCCATCATTTCGGTTGTATCAATGCCATCGCTCTTGTATACGCGGTTCTCATGGTTGCCGGGAAGAATACATAGAATTTTGTCCTTGATAGGCTCAAACAGCTTCACGCATAGCTTTAGCTGCTCCATAGGCTGCAGGTGAGCAGAGTAGGTATCACCAATCGAACTTGCAATTGCCGTGTCCATTAGGTCTCCACCGAGAATGCAGTACGCGTTGGGCGTTTCCTTGATTCGCTTCAAAGTGTTCTCGATCAGAAACGCATCGCTCATGCTGTCTCCGATGTGCCAGTCGAACAGCGGGTACAGCTCGATTTCCTCCAAATCCGCAGGGAGGTCAATCCTAATCGTTTTCATATTGATGCTCCTTGGTTAGATTTGGCGACATGGAGCGGTGCGGGAGACTCGAACTCCTACTAACGGCTTGGAAGGCCGATGTGCTGCCAATTACACCAGCACCGCATAGACCCGTCTCAGCGTTTCCGCGCGCCTTGGAGGATAAAGGCGAGGCCATGTTGACGGGTTGGCCTTGGAGGAGGTTGTGTCACAATGAAAGCCAAGTTTCCGGGACACGAAGGAAGAAGGGATCATTGCCCATGAGCAAAAGCAATGACCGCAGAGGATTTCTCCTCCACGGTCACACGCTACCACACCTTTTTGGCTTTCGTGGTTAATGTTTTGGAAGTCCGTTGCATCTAAAGTTCCGCCCGACCTCGTTTACGAACTCTCGATGCCATCTTTTCGCGGTTTCATACTGACAGGGGACTTTTAGTGCAGCATATTCCAGGTCTCTTCGATCCGGCTTGGTTCCCTTTTGGAAGTACATGAAGTTTATGATCTTCATGCGGTCTCGCCCGTCAACCTTGCTTTCCGTCTTTTCAATGGCGGCTTTGACGGCGGAGTATTCTTCGTCCGTTGTCCTATCTGGGTATGCGCGAATCATCGCCCTTGCATAGCTCCACCACAAATCCCTCGGCTTACTCATGGTAAATCACCTACCGCTCTCCCCTGCGCACAATGGTATATCCTCCAAGTCCCCATTGCGACATGGGAACATCTTGGTACCTCGGCGCGCGTTTTGGTTTCTTGCTCTTGTGGATGTACGATCCGCACTTCCGTTCCCCGACACGGACTCTCATTTTCCCTTCGTCAAGGCAAAAGTGGCAGCACCGCATTCCATACTTGCTCCACCCAGATATCGGTCTCCAGTAATATCAAGTCCCGCACCGTTTATCTGGCGTCTGGAATACTTCTTTATTGCTCACCCAGAATCAGCTCCTTAAACATCGGCAGCTCCTCGACCCACTCGCAGAACCGTCTCCACTCAGGCAGTCGGTGATTCTTGCGCTGGAAGTAGATGGTTTTGAGTTGTCTGTAGTTTGTAGTCATCCGAGCGGTCAGTTGGAAGCCAGACGGAATGTTGTATATTAAGCGCAGGTAGTTTTCTTCGGTCTGATCTGCGTTGTATGCCTCCGTCAGTCGCTTTACCTCTGCGATGGTATTCTCCGTGACATACTCGTTGCATTGCTTCTCCACATCGAACCTTGCAATACGATGCATGGTGCTTTGGCTCGAAACAAAGTCGAGGAAATGGTATCGCTCCGCCTCCGCCCAGGCCTGCTTCGAGAAGGTTAAATCGAACTGCACGACGATTCCGTGCAGGAACGGGTCGTGGCCGGAACCGGGCGCACAAGAACCAAGCCGCTTTACCGTCTCAGTTACCTCACAGTTGCATTTCTCAGTGTCGGTAGCCATAGGATACTTGCTCGCTTTAACACTCTCAGAGAGGCCGTAAACGGCCCAATTTGATACGGGACACTTGTCCATCTTAATCATCTTTTCTCCTCCCTTCATCACAATACCCATCATCCCTCTTGACTCGCTTTGACAGACTGCACATCCGAATGGTCGGTGTGGCTTTCTCCATGCCGGGGATGACGGTCATGGGTGTGAATGACTCCACACACTCTGCGCAACGAATGACACGGACGAGGTCGGGATGTGGGTCGAACATATTAGGCATGGTCAGCCTCCTTCAAATCAAATAGCCTGCCGCCGTTATCCTGTAAAACTTGATACAATCCTTTTGCAAACATATCGACCACAGCCTCTTCGTTTTTGATTTCCGCGCCTGCATGATTTCGGATTCCATGAAGAATCTCGTGTAAAAGTGTCACGCATTGATGTTGGTGGCTGTTACCATCCGTAGTGGACAGAGATATTGTGCAATCATCATAGTTGATGAGACCATACAAAAGATTGTTTCCATCTCGGAGGTTTTCGGTATATACAACTTCATACTCAACGCCTCCGATTCGAATGCTTTTAGGAATTTTCATCAATCGTGCTCCTTCGCTTTCCGTAACTACAGAAATCCTCTGCCTCTCTAAACTGCCAAGCGTATTTACTTACCGCTCCATCGGAAAAAATCTTTAGACACGCACCCATCTCCCAATGCTTGCAATCCTTACACCGCACAACAGGGACGGCATCAATGGTAGGTTGTTTTTTGAGGCAAACCCATACAGGATAATTCATTTCGTTTTCTGGAATTGCGTCCACATCAATCAGTCTCATGCTCTCCCTCCTCCGTTTGGTCGCATAAGATGTTCTGAGGCGACCTCATGTCTGCACCGCAGTTGGGGCAGAAGTCACTATCATAAAATTCTTTGCCTTCGCAGTCCTTTGGGGGAAGCCCTTCGCACTCCGAACAATAGGGCGGATAGTGTCCAACGTGAATCCACTCCCCACGCTTACGCTCCACCACATCGGCGGCAGGGAAAGTTTCAACCGCCGCAATTGCGAACACATATACATCGTTCGGGGTTGCTACGTACCCATCGGGAAGGTTGTCGGGGTTTCCGTTAGCCTTGATATGGTTCATCAACGCTTCTCGCTCAATGTACTCCTTCATGGTCAGCCTCCTTCAACAGTTCTGGATTGTCATGGATGTGGCTTTTCTTAAATTTGAACTTATCTCCTCTGTAGCGGAAAATATAACCGTGTGTCTGTTTATATAACCCTTGACAGCAAGCGGTAATGCCGCTTTGGGGGATTCCTGTCATTTTGCTGGCTTCTTTTGTTGATCCGAACTCTCTGATTTCAACTCCGTTTTTGTCGCACATAACTACAGGGGTCGTGTAAACAAAAGATTTCTCCCAATCTGCCTTTGCTCTGTTTTCACCCCATGTTTTTAACTCCATGTTCTGAAATGAATACCCAATCGTGGGGTTAGTCCGGTCAAACGATGGCTTCTTTTCCTTCTCAAAGCCGCTCGCCTCCCAGCTCTCGAACAGCTTCAAATAGGCCGTATCTCTTAAATATCTGTCGTGAAGCTCTTTCAGAGTGAACGGCAAATCGCCAAATCCTTTTTTGCGGTTACGTTCTCCCATTTTTGAGTATAGGTTCGTGAGAACTCCCTTTGGTGTTTTTCTAAACCTTTGTGTGGTATTCATGTTTCGCACTCCCCCGTGTTGATGTTTTCCCAAATCCGCTTGCCGTTCTTATCGGTCAGACCTGTGTACTGTCCTACGGTGGAGGGGTCAACACCATACGAAAATGCGTTTTTGTCAGTGATGAGGTTGTCGTGCTTCCGATAATGCGCCTTCCACAGATTCACGAAACTGCCCTCCACCCACTCGCCATTATCAATCCGCTTACCACGGAACAGGATTTCTCTCATACGGGTTCCTCCTTCCGGTTTCCGTTCTGCTCATAGAAAATCGTATACATGCCTGCACCCTGCGTCACGGCGATGATCTTGTCATCGTCTCTGTTTATACTGTGAATGGCATCATCCAACTCATTCAAACTTCGTGCAAGCAAGTAGTTGTAGTACGGTTTCACTCCTTCTCCCCCTCTCCTACACGGCGGTTCCAATCACTTATTACTGCGCTCATCTTTACCTCGATGCTGGACGCACCGCTTACAAACGAAGTTCCGCAATGGCAACTCTCACACTCTATCCACACTTCACCATTTTCTTTGTAAAGGCTCGCTTTGCCACCGCAAAACGGACAAGATTTAAGTTCCATCACCATTCTCCTTTACACGGCGATTCCATCTTTCGATGTCATTTGGGTCGTTGTAAAAATGATATCGGCTAAAATCCAAGATGCACCCTTTTTGTGGGTGAGTGTACACGGTATACTTCCCAGTAATATTCGTTACCTTGTGCCGCCAAATTTCTTCCTTACCGACCAACTCACAGCCACAAAACGGACACGGTTTCAACTCCATTAGGCATCCTCCTTATACTCATACCCCAACCCCAGCACATAACCGTAGTCCGGGTCATCGGGGTCGTCAACGCACTTGCACATCGGGAAGTCCACGCCCTTTTCAAGCGTCTTGCACCGTGCGCTGGTGTACTCTTGGTCAAAGCACCTTGCCCACATCGCCTTTGCTTCGTTTCGGGTGTGGGCGAAGATGAAACAGCACCATTCGTACTGCTCATCCAGTACCATGTAGAGGTTCATCACGCATCCCCCTCTATATCTTTCTCGATATATTCCGAGCTTTTTATATCTTCGGAGATATACGGCTGTTGGAGCCATTCGAGCCAGCATCGCTTGCAATCATCATCCGTATCGCACCATTTGTACTCATACGTATCGGGAGGACAAGCGTTCACTTCGAGTTCGAAAAAATTTATCAACTCCTCGTCACTGAGGCTTCTGATACGGTCGGCGTTGGTAGGGGTTTGATATTTGCACGGCCCAAGCACACACCGATGTATATTGTCGCTTGTGTAAAACTTCCTGCACTCCCCATTTTTGTAGTAGACACAGGGATATTCTCTGCTCATCCCTCCACCTCCAGCTTCCGTCCGCAGTTCGGGCAGAATGGCATTGGCTTGTAGTAAGCACAAGATTCTTCGTAGACTGTTGCAGAGCACTCGTCACTACCGCCATCTTCGTTGTAATCAAAGAACTTCACGCAGGTTCCGCACCGCTTGTTCGGATAGCAAAGCATACACCCCTTGCTCCGTTCCTCCTGCTCACGGAGGGCGGCGAGGCACACGGCGTGGTATTCTTCCCCCTCTCCAACTCTGAGTGAACACGCATAGCCCTCAGACAACATATCGACAATACGGATCGCTTGTTCCATTGTCATCCCCCCACCTCCCATAGCTTCTCATAGGTCATCCCGGTCACAGCCAGGATCTTGTCGATGTGCTTCTTGTCAGGGTGCGTTTTCCCCTTCATCCATGAGGCCATTCTGGAAAAGCCACTCGGCTGCGGGAGGATGCCCATGCGCCGCATAAACTCCGCCTTGTTGACTTTGTTCTTGTTCAGCCATCGGCGCAGGTTGGGGTAGATAACCTCCTCTGCGGTGAATGGCTTGAATCGATTCGGGGAATACTTGGCGCACACCTGTGCTACCGTTTGATGGCTCACACCGTGCTTCTCGGCAATCTTTCGGTAGGTCATGCCCTTTTCACGATCAGCCAGATACAGATCCGCTCTCGGATGCTTGCTCATTTTGCGCCCCTCCTTGCTCCATCCCGATAGCCAAGCCGATAGGCCAGCTCGTTCCGCTCCGCCTCCAACCGCTCAATGGTGTCGGCGGCTTCGTCCAGTAACTTCCGCTTGCTCTCGCTCTTGGTGGAGCGGAGCTTTGCGACTAATTCAGTTGTGCTCATGTTAATCCTCCTTACATTCACCGGCCCACTGTTCAGCCATGGCCCTGGCGATGCCGGGGAAGGTTTTGCTCCGGCTCTTTGCACTGCCGCCTTTACGGCTGGCGCCCTTGTATTTCGGGTCGTGCGTACCGCTGTAGCTCCCCGATGAGCAGAATGGCTTGTGATTCGTGACGATGTCCGTGGGCGTTAGTGGCTCCAGCCCTTTAAGCCAGAGGCAGGTCTTTTTGCTCCATGGGTGCCCGTACTCATAGGGCTGGACGATCTGCGTATATGCCGGTAATTCGTAGACGCTGGACGGGATCGGGTTCTCCACCGCGATGCGAGGGCAGTCAGCGTTGAGAAAGGCCATGAAAAACTCCTTTGCCTCCAGGCCCTTCTCGTATCGCTCTTGGTTAAGCTGGTGTCCCTTCCAAAGGTGTCTTGCTCCCGCATTCGTCAAATAGGTGCATGGCGGATGGGCGATAATCATGTCCCACTTGAGCTTCAAGAGCTCCAGCGCATCTACCTGTAGATGCCACTCAGGGTGCCCACCGGAACAAGGTATAATGTCGCAGCTGTAGGCCTCGTGGCCCAACCGGCGGAGTTCTTTGGTCACTGCCTGAGATTCTTCACAGGCTACCAGTACTTTCATATCAAATCCTCCCAATTATCAAACGGCGCGGTCATCTCACAACCCCCACCACAACGCACACGACCAGAACCAACACCCAGAACACCACCGCAGTGATGAAGTTGGCTCTCTGCTTCCGCTCTTCGCGGGTTAGATTTCTATTGCTCATATCTCGTTCTCCACAATCTCCCAGTGATAACCGCAAGCAAATTTGCGGCCTGTCTTGAGTGCATACGATATCTTGTAATCGCGCTCACCTAACGAACTCGCGGCGTCTATGATGCTTGGGAACACCTCGCCGGTCTCAACGCACCGCACCTTGATTGGGTGTGCAGTGGACGGAATGCGATCCCGACAGCCTTTGTCGCGTTCAAACAGCGGGCAGCCTTTGATCTCATAGGTCTCGATTTTGCACTTGTACCCGCCAAGCAGAACAAGCTCGGCATTCCATCCTGGCACGGGCTCAAACCTCATCGACCATGGGCATCAGTGGCCGTCATCGTCCGGCACAGCGTGGATGCAGTCAAAGCAAATGTTCGTCATTCGTCCACCTCCGTGATGGTTATCTCTGCGCGAGGATTATCCTTTGAGTAGCCCACTCGGCTGCCGTCATGACTCACCACAATCTCGCTGTTATCGTCAGCAATCACACCGTAATGGACGAGGATGTCACAGGTGGCAGCAAGGAGGTTCGCCAGGTCAACCTTGTGGTGAGTCGGCATATAGTACACGCCTTTGAGGTTGTACCGCCCACTCAGCTTTGCCCCCTTGTGCTTCAGGTGCCACCCTGCCTTCTCTTGGTAGGCTCGGTATTGCTTGCTCGGAATCAGAAACGGCCTGCCGTCCTTCCCTCGCACAATGTCCGAGTGGTTCTTCTTGGTGATCGGTCTGCCCGGTATGACAATCTCAAAACTCATAAGTCGTACCCAGTTTCTCCGCCAAGCGCATCAGCTTTGCATGGCGCATTGCGAACGAGTGAATCTTGCAATCGAAGATGATATCAAGCTGATCCAGCATGATGCGCACATCGGCAATCTCTTCCGCAATCAGCAGGGTATTGTCCTTGCCTCGCCCATTCTTGCAGATTTCCTTCTGCAGCTCCGCCATCTCTTCGAACACCATCTTGATTTGTGACTCCTTGCCGTAGGTGTCGATCGCATGGCGGAGCAGTTCGTCTTTATTCATGCTCACGCCTCCTTCTGTGTGGCCAGAAACTCGTCCAGCCAGTCAAAGTTCTTTTTTACTCGCTCCGGGGTAGGCTGGAAATTAGCTCCGGCCATGTTGTTAGGCGACTTTTGTTTCCCGCTTGTCTTGTCGCTCTTCAGTTCAAATACTCCTGCCCAACAGTTGTCCTCACTTTGGTGAAGTATTGCGACCCACACAGCCGGGTCGGCACTCAAGCTCTTCAGCTTTGCCACAAGCCTCTTTTTAGCATCCTCGCTCATAGGCTTTTTAATTTTCTTGCGCATAGCCTCAAACGCATTGAGGGCGGAAAGCAAATCGGTATCACCATTGGCGAATGCTTCAAACACCCCGACAGGGGATATAGGGGTATAACATTCGTTCTCTTTCTTATTCTCTTTCTCTTTCTCTTTCTCTTTCTTGCTTGCGGTTTGCTTTCCGTTTGCTTCCGTTTTGCTTTCGCTTTGCTTGTGCTCTCCTCCTCGTTTTCCGCTTTGTGCTTTCCGTCTGCTTGCATCCAAATTTGGCTTGCTTAATTCAAATGCAATAGCGGCGGCATCGGGCAGAGAATCAATGTCCGGCTCTTCTCCGTAAAGCGCGTAGGAGCAGATCGCATCATACGCTTTACAGCGGTCTGCATCTTTTTTGATGCGGCTTATCGCTTTGAAGAAGCTTTCATAGAAAGTGAATTGTGTCCTCTCCACAGGTCTCCCCTCCTATCAGAAGGGGAGATTGTCACCGCCGTCATCCTGGATCTCGGCAAACCGATCATCTGTAACGGTTTCGGGATGGGCCTTGGTGAATGCTGCCAGAGGGTCTTCCTTCTTGGAGTCTGCGAAGTACACATTCTCCGCCACAACCTCGGCGGTGCGGTTCTTGTTGCCGTTGGTGCCCGTCCACTCGCGGATCTGCAGGCGGCCCTCCACCACGGCCATGCGGCCCTTGGAGAAGTAGGAGCTGACGAAGTCGGCGGTCTGCTTCCACGCGGTGCAGTCGATGAAGTCCGTGGCCTTCTCCTTGCCGGGGCGGTCAACCGCCAAAGTGAAGCTGGCAACGGAAGTTCCCTGCTGCGTGTGACGGAGTTCCGGGTCGCGGGTCAAGCGACCCATGATGATGATTTTATTGAGTGCCATTATTTATCGATCCAATCATATTTTCTGTAGATTAACTGGGACTCGTCCCAGTCCTTGTACCATGCTTTGAGGTAGTCCCTCACAATGCCGTGCAGAGGGCCGTTAGATGCCTCAGAATCGAAGTTTCTGTGGCAAGTCTCACAGCCTGTCCAGATGTTTCTCTCTTCGCCAAGGCCGCCTTGTGACCGGCGTATGTAGTGGCAATGCGGCCCCGCGTTAATGGAGCCACACAAGAGGCATCTGCAGCCGTCTCTCGTCCAAACGGTTGCCTTGGTCTGGGGAGAAATCTCTGTTGCCTTAGTCTCACGGTGTTTCGCCACGCTTCCACTCCTCCTTCAGCAGGGACAGCTTGTCCGGGGTTAGGGTCTCGATGCCCAGCACCTTGCAATCCTCAACCACCATGTCGATCAAGCGAGACATCTGCTTGGTGTTGTACTGGGACGAGCCGTAATAGGCGCGGATAATTAACTTCTCACCGTCTGGCGTGTAATCCACCTGCTCGGTGGGCCATCCTACTCCAAGCATCTCCCACGCGGTGCGGAAGGTCTTGGCTTCGTCTACATCAAGGCAGAAGTCTCTAAACGGCCCGCAGTTCTTCACATATCGTTGGTAAAGAACTTCCTTTGTGTCGCCAAGAACATCTGCCATTTGATCCAACAGCACCCACAGGTAAGAGTTTGCATCCAGGCTTCGCTTCTCACGGTGTTCCTTCAGCTCCGCACAGTAGACCTTGTCCCTCTGGCTCATCACCTGCCGTCTGGCTTTGATGGCATCTTGTGGGTGGACAAGCAACTTCAACCATGTGCCGCCATCGTCCACCACAACAGCGGCCTTGGTGTAGCGGACGGAGGTCATTTCTTACTCTCCGCCTTCATGCAGGCCGCGCAGAGGGTCTTGCCGAACTTCATGCGGCTATAAACTGCCATCTCGTTCGGCTGCCACATGGAGCCATCGCGCTTCTTGGTTGACTCGATCACGCTGTTGCAGGCATCGCAGAGGTAGGTCTCCTGTGGCTCGGCCGGGAAGGAAACAGTCTCGGCCTTCTTGAATGAACCGCGTTCAACCTTTGTTTCCTCGCTGGCGGTCTGATCGGGATCATCCCCGGTAATGACCTTGTACGCCTTCAAGAGCGCGTATTTGTCTCCGTAGGTCATTGCCTTGCCGGGTGCTTTGTCGTTGCTGTCCACACCGTCTCCGTAGGTTGTGACGATGATAAACTCATCTGGTTTCTCCACATTGACAAAGCGGTAATCGGTCTCAATGCGAAGGAAATACTTGGAGGTTTCGGTAACCTGTCCGTTGTATTCCTTTCGGGTGGTAACGATGTCGCTATCGACAATGCGCCGTGCGCACGGATAGCTATAGACACCATACTTGGCTTCCAGGGGTTTTACTGCCGCAAGGACATCGGCTTCGCCTACGGCCTTGTATGAGCTGCGGCCTTCGCCTACACGCAGGTTCTTGGCTACAGCATTCAGTTCTGCGGTGATCGCAGACAGTTTTTCAAAAATGTTCACGGTTATCCTCCTTGTATTGATTCCACTTCCATCGCAGGGACTCCACAAAGTCCCACAGGATTGTGCTGTCAAAATCCTTCACGAACTCAAAGAACCAATCCAGATGTTCCTTGCAGAACTTGTCCCGCAGGTCTCGCTCCTCATCCTCGCTCATTGCGGGCACATACCGTTCTTGTGCCATCGGTCATCCTCCTAATCTCTACTCGCTCATAGAAAGCGATGTAGTCTTTACCAACTGCCGCCGTTGGAAAGCCGCAGCGGCCTAATGTTTCGGCCAAGTCTCGCCGTTCCTCATGGGTGAGGGTTCTAATGGCGTGGACTCGCTTCATACCGCAAGCTCCCACACGGCCTCTGGGAACCGCTTGGAGGTTTCCCTGCACTTGGGCACTCGATTGGCCACCGCCATGATGATGCCGTCCTCCTTCAGCTCCGTCAGTCTGGGACGGACTAAGTTCGGATTGTTGATACCCAACGCGGCCATGATGTCCGAAGAGGTCATGCCGCCGTTCTCGCTCAGAAGTTCGGTGATCCGCTTCCGCATGGATGCGGGTCTCACCTGCTCATACGCCTCTCGGCGGGTCTCGAAAGTAATGCTCATCTCTCTTGCCTCCTTCAATCCGGGTATGATGGCTTCCAGTTTCTCCCACGGAGCAGGTAACATACCGGCTTCGTAATAGTAGACGGCCTGCGTACTGCAACCAAGTTCCTCCGCCACGGTCTTCCGCTTCAGCCCTGCATTGAACCTTGCCCACTTGATGCAGGCTTGTGCATCGGCATATAAAGCAAGGTTCTTCTGCCGATTCTCCACCGCCCGCCGTCTGCGGTCTTCTTTCTCCGCTTGGTAGCGGATGTGGTTCAGCCGCTTGAAGAACGCTTTGTTCTCCATGTAGTAGTTGTGGCTGTAGACCTTGCGCTCTTCCGCGGTCATCCGATCACCACCCGAAAGTGGCCTTCAGAGCCAGAACAGCCAAGGTCACCATGAACACGGCAGATGCGCCCAGGCAGAAAACACACCAGCGTTCAAGGCCCTTCTCGTCGTAAATGCTCATTTTCTGCCCTCCTTCGAAATCTGATCCTCTGTTCGGTCAACCAACTTCAGCCCCGCAAAATCGAGGATCTGCAAAAACTTGGTGGTGGACATCTGCACGTCCTCGCCGTCCAGAATCTTCTTGATGGTGGCTCGGTTCATGCCCATGTATTCCGCCGTGCCCTCCTGCGACAGATGCCGCTTGTGCATAGCGGAATTGAATCGTGTACCGATGCACTCACAAATGCGGCCATAGTGCTTGGCCGCTCTCTGCGCTTCGGTCAAAAATACTTCCGGCATAATTAGCCCTCCTATTAAAGCGACCTTGATTCACGAACCAAATCAAGCATGCGACGTATTTGGCGTACGGAAAGATATTGGATGCTATCTACCAATTCCTTCTGCGCCCTCTCCCTTTCTTCCGGGTCGTCTTCGCCAAGCAAATCGGAACAAGTTGTACCGAGTGCTCTTGCAACCTTTCGGAGAGACAAAGTTGTGGGAGAAAAAGTATCCCACTTGCTAATTGAGCCTTTGCTCAATCCGGAAATGGTCTCCAGCTTGTTTATAGTGATTCCCTGTTCGTTGCACAGAGCCTTAACACGGGCAAGAACATATGGTTCTCCACGGTTTCCGTTCATATTTACCTCCTTGATTTTTCTCATCGGAGGTGGTACAATTTATTTGTCGCTAAATCGTATCCACCCGATACGTTCCCCATTCGGTTGCCGCCGGATGGGGATTTTTCTTTTTGCGGGTCATACGGACGCCTTCTTCCGTTCTACGATGGTTGCAACAGCGGCCTCCATTCGATCCTTGATACCCTCCGGCTTTCTTGCGCCGTTCAGAATCATAGAGATGTAAGCCTTGGTGACCCCCATTTCTTTCGCAAGCTCCTCATAGGTGATGCGCTCGTTGTGCAAGCGACCCACAAGTCTGCCCGTCCATTTCTCTGGCATTTTGCACCTCCTGTTCAAAAAATGGTTGCAAAAGTTAACACTCGGTGCTATTATGAATTTGCGAGATACATAAAAGCGGTTGACACGGGGCAGTTGCCCGGGGTCTGGTTTTGTGTTAACATTTTCGAACCTTGACCCCATTATAGCGTTAACAAACGCAACAGTCAACTGTTTTTGCACACTTTGTTTACATTCGGCAGAGTGAACAAAAGCAACAGGGGTGATTTGGTGTTTTATAACAACTATGTAGACCTATGCAACAAGTTAGGGAAATCCCCGTCAGCCGTGGCTGAAGAAATGGGGTATCAGCGTTCAGTTGTCACAAGGTGGAGCAAAGGAACCGCCCCGCGACAAGCAACGCTACAAAAAATTGCAGACTTCTTTGGCGTTTCCGTCTCCGATCTGACATCAGAACAAAAAGAAAAACTCGCTCTCCGCTTGGAGAGCGAGTTAGACCCAATTACAAAAGAGTTGTATGACGTTGTACATTCGGCGGATGAGCAAGAGTTGAAAGCCTTGTTGGAAATGGCTCGGCTTATAAAGATTCAGAGGGGCAGAAAATGATTCTTGATTTTTTGTTTAAGCGCAAGAAAAAGGAACAGGCTCAAACAACGAAAGAGAAAACCCCATCAAAGATAGAAATCGAAACGATGATGGTCAACAGAATCACAACGGATGATATGTTACAGTTTGCTATGATTCCGTATGACTTGACGTGCCCGGTTAAAAAGCACATCGCAGCCGGGAGTCATCCTTTTGCATACATGGATATAAACCACGCAAACGAGATTGTTGCCAAAGAAGAACTCATGAAGATAAGCGAGTACATTCTACAGGCGTACGAATACATCCCAGAAATTGCTTTCAAAGCGGTTCTCCATGCTGGGCGCGTTGTGTTCAAGAAATACAGCGAAAATTATGGTTACACTCGCTTAATTTGCACTCCGTATACCCAGACGGGTAAAATATCAAAAAACCCCGTATCTCTTAATTTTATGACAAGAGCCGACAATTATGAATACCAGGCCAATGGAGTTCTAAAATATGGAGTCGATGGGAATGTTATGAGCGCGGATGTTCACATTGCAAAAAATATACACCAGCCAAACTATGAATCGTGGGCGTTCAAATTCAAAACCATTGGAAGGACTCTTGTTATATACGAAGTAAAAGTTGCAGACGGCAGAAATTTACACGAAAAGCCAAGAACTATATACAGGTTTACAAGTTCGTGATTCCGGCAATGTGGTCATGAAATTCTCGGTACGCTTCCATTAGCGCAACTCTATCCTCGTATGGAAGTTCGGATATAGCGATAAGAACCTTTGCCCTTAATGCATCGCTCCCATCAGGCGTATTTTCTTCGAGATCACAAGCGGTGGATTCAGTTTTCTTCGGCATATACGCCCCTCCCCTTTTTTAAGCCAGCTCCGCCAGAACGCCGTGTCGCCAAACCGTATCGCCCTGACGGAGCATCTTTAAGGCAATTTCACTTTAACACGGCACAGCGCTCAACTCAACACCACTTTTCGCCACTTTTCAACCATTTTATGTGCACTTAAAATACACTTTTCTTGAAATGGATGGTAATTGTATGAAAGAAACCACAAGACAAGCAATTATTGATCTAAAACGAGTCAAAGAGCAGAACAATATTACCTGCCAGAAGATTTATGAAATCTGCGACAAGAACGGCGAGGCGGTTGGAATTACCACGATCCGCAAAATCTTTGCTCCGGGAAGTGAAGATAAAACAAACAACTTCCGCCCCGACACTTTGAATGCCATCCTCCACGCTGTGATCGGCACCGGCAGCGACTCCCTTTCCACGGCAGAGAATGATGCTCTAAAGGCCGTTATCGAAATGAACGACAAACTACTCGCGGAAAAGGATGAGGCCATACGGAGACTCACAAGAGAGCTGGAGGATACCAAACTTCGCCTTGAAACCGTTACAGATATGATACGCGTTGCAATGGAGTCTTTCGGCAAGCGTTTTGCATGAATATAATATAGAACAGTTGTTCTATAAAATCAATATGTGATACTGCACAAAAATGACCATGCAACATTTGGCATGGGTTTGTGAAATAAAAAAAGACCCCTCGGTGCTGGAACACCGAGAGGCCGAATGGAGCAGACGAT
>UZAT01347841.1_pt1 | contig 14822 bp, 9 predicted proteins | sample 2160861 | NCBI WGS metagenome assembly UZAT01 (sample SAMEA5138306, study PRJEB28736) | viral metagenome | reverse complement strand
CCTTACCCCTGTGCTGTAGAGGTAAAAGACAACTGCGTCTACTGGGCTGTGACCAATGCCGATACCGCCAATGCTGGCAAGGGTCGCGCTGAGCTCCAGTATTTTGTGGGTGAGGTTCTGGCTAAGTCCGAGACTTACACCACCATCGTTGACAGAGCATTAGCTCCTGCCAGCGATGAGCCTCCCGCTCCCTATGAGGGCTGGGTGGAAACCGTGCTGAAGGCTGGTACTGACGCTATCGAGAGTGCGGCATCTGCCAAGGAATCTGCCGAGAATGCTGAGGAAGCACGGCAGGCTATCGAGAACATGACCGCCAGCTGCGAAACGCTGGCGGCCGGTTCTCCGGCTACTGTCGAGAAGAGTCTGCGAGACGGCGTTGTGAATCTGCACTTTGGCATTCCCAAGGGTAGAGACGGCAGCGGCGAAGGTGGCGGCGGCGGTATTGGCGACATGGAGGCGGCAACCTATGATCCCACCGGCAAGAAGCGAGACATCTTCGCTTACGCTGACAAGGCTGCATCCGATGCGGCTCAGAAAGCTGCGGCAGATGTTGCGGCAAGTGTTGAGTCTGCGGCTGCTAATGCGGCGGCTGTGGCTGCCAAGACTGCGGCTGAACAGGCTGCGGCTGCGGCTGTGGGTGTTGCGTCCGAGGACGTGAATGTCGCCAACATCGCGATTGATCTTGCCAACAACCACACGCACACGGCAGCTGAAGTTGGTGCGGCTCCTGCCAATCATTCGCATACTGCGGCTGAGGTTGGCGCTGTGCCTACTGTCGGCGGCACGATGACCGGCAACCTGAGTATCAGAGCAACGAGCCCGCAGGTTATTCTGAACAACCAGAACACCGACCGCTATGCGGTGGCTCTGTCGGACTCCAATGGCTGTGCATCTCTGGGTACGCATGTAGACAACGACAACATCCAGCAGCTGAAGGTGCGTCCTGAGACCTACGATCTGAACAAGGCGCTCCAGATCCTGCGCATTGTTGGCGGCGAGCAGAAGTGGTACAACGTGCATCATACCGGCAACAAGCCTAGCGGCAGCTATGCTGGTAGCGGCAACAAGACCACTCGCACCATCAATGTCGGCGGCATTGGCGGCGTACTTCTGGTCTACTCCACGAAAGACGCAGTCATTGTCACCAGTGTCGGTTGCTTCATTCTGAACAGCGGAATTGAAGGAGCGTGGGATGTTGCCACTTATGCCGATGGCGTGCTGACTCTGAACACCGGTGGCGAGGCGCTGAACATGAGCGGCGTTACTTACTACTATCAGGTGCTGTAAGCAGGAATTGGAAGTGGGTGAAAACAATGATGCAGACGCTTTTACTTGCGGCTGAGCTGGCAGGAGCGGTTACCGGCATTGCCGCCTGTATCTGCCTGTTGGTAAAGCCGGTGAGAAACCGCGTGCTGGGTCTGAACGATGTGCGGGAGGGGCAGAGATGCCTCCTCCGCAGCGAGGTTCTTCAGACGTATTACAGACACCGGGAGCAGAAGAAAATCCGCCAGTATGAGTATGAGAACGTGGTGTACATCTACAAAGCATACAAGGCTCTGGGCGGAAATACCTTCGTTGACCACATCTACAACGAGATCAACGAGTGGGAGGTCGTGAGTTGATGAAGCTAAGTATCAAGACCAGCAAGATCGTTCTTGTGGTGCTGGGCGGACTGCTGATTGCCTTCGTGCTGAAGATGATCGAGCTGTATGAGACCACCGGCGGCGTTCCGGATACGCTGGTCTCCTGTGTGCTGGGCGGCGGACTGGCTGAGCTGGCTCTGACCGCTTGGATCACGGTATCCAAAGTGAAGAAAGGAGCAAGCGAAGATGAGTGACATTCTGAGAAAGCTGACCAGCCGCAAGTTTCTGCTGGCTGTGGTCGGCATGGTGAGCGGCATTGCTCTGGCATTTGGCGTGGAAGGCAACGAGATCAACGAGATCGTGCAGGCTGTGGCTGGCATTATCGCCGCCGCTGGCTCTGCCATCGCCTACATCAATGCTGAGGCCAAGGTTGATGCGGCTGCTGTGCCTCAGATCATCATTTCTGAGGACGGTGTTGACGAATGATTAGAAAGACCAATCTGGCGGCGCGGGGGAACTACGGTTCCTCCCGCTCCTCCGGGACTATCAAGTACATCGTGCTGCACTATACCGCCAATGATGGTGACACGGATGAGGGTAACGGCAAATACTTCCACAACAATGTTGTGAAGGCTTCTGCCCACTACTTCGTGGATAGTGACAGCGTGACTCAGAGTGTTCCTGATAACTTCGTGGCATGGTCTGTAGGCGGTAGCAAGTACGCCAGCTGCTCCACTACCGGCGGCGGCAAGCACTACGGCAAGTGTACCAACACGAACAGCCTCAATATTGAGATGTGCGATGACAAGAAAAACGGTACGCTGATGGCTTCTGATAAGACTATCGCCAATGCTCAGGCACTGACGAAAGAGCTCATGCAGAAGTACAACGTACCTATCGAGAACGTCATTCGTCATTTCGATGTGACCGGCAAGCTGTGTCCTGCGTACTACGTTGACGAAAAGAAGTGGGCGGAGTTCAAGGCTGGTCTGGTGGAGAAGAAGACTGTGTACAAGGTGCAGGTTGGCGCATTCTCCAACCAAGCCAATGCTGAGAAGCTGGTCAAGGAATTGAAGAGCAAAGGCTATCAGGCTTACATTACGAAAGTTTGAGGTGGCGACTAATGGCAACTATGAACACGGTTATCGAGTATGTGGATCGGGTGAAGCCCAACGCATACTCCGATGACGATAAGTGCAGATGGATCAATACGTTAGAGGGTCTGGTGTGCAGAGAGGTTTTGGAAGAGGACGCGCCGGAGTACAATCTCCCGGACGAGGCTGATACTCCCCTGCTGGTCGCCAGTCCTTATGATGACATCTACCACCTGTATGTATCCGCGATGATCGACTTTTACAACCGCGAATACAACGACTACAACAACGCGATTCTGATGTTCAAGGAGCGGCTTGACCAGTATAAGGCGTGGCACATCAGAAGCAGCGGCTACAAGCACAGAAACTTCAGAAATGTAATGGGGTGATACGATGCTTCCTTTTCTGAATGTGACAGCAAAAAACTCTAAGAAGTATACCGTATCGTTTAACGGCATCAACTACGGCGAGGCATACACGGACGGCGACTTCTCCGACAGCAAGAACGTGTCTACCGCGAAGTATCCTTGCGTGTCTCAGCGGCTGGGACGAGAGGAAGTGGCAAGCTACTCCTCCCCTACTTCCCTGCACACTAAGGACGGTCTGATGGTCATTGACGGCACTTCCGCTATCTACAACGGCGAGAAGGTTGGAACCGTGACTGCAGGCCGCAAGCAGATGGCGACTGTGGGCAACTACATCATCATCTTCCCCGACAAGGCGTACTACAACGTGGAGACTAAGGTGTTCGGCAACATGGAGGCAGTCGTAAGTGCGGCCAATCTGGTGTTTACCGATACCACCATCACCACCACCGGCGAGGACTTCCCTTTCCAAGTTGGTGATGCGATCATCATCAGCGGCTGCTCCGTGCATCCTGAGAACAACAAGACTCTGGAAGAGGCTATCATCATCCGCGGCGTGGACGGCAAGGTGCTGAGCTTCTACGAAAACTCCTTTACTGCGGGTAAGGAGACTGGCACGGTCACCTTGAAACGAGAGGTTCCTGATCTGGACTTCCTGTGCGAGAGCAACTACCGGTTGTGGGGTACGAAGGGCAACACCATCTACAGCAGTAAGTTTATGGATCCTCTCAACTTCCATGTGTTTGATGGTCTGGTTTCGGACAGCTACGCAATCAGCGTTGCAAGCGACGGCGAGTTCACCGGCTGTGTCCCCTTCTCGTCCCACATCTGTTTCTTCAAGGAGCATACCTTGCACAAGCTGTACGGCAGCAAGCCGAGCAACTTCCAGATCGTCACCTCTCAGGTGTACGGCGTGCAGGCTGGCAGTGAGCGTTCCATCTGCACCATCAACGAGACGCTGTTCTACAAGGGTGTCGGCGGCGTGTACGCCTATACCGGCGGCGTTCCTGAGCTGGTGAGCACCAAGTTCGGCGTGCGGAAATACGGCGAGGCATGCGCGGCAACCGATGGCGAGAGGTACTACCTTTCCATGCGAGAGGGTGCTAAATGGCATGTGTTCGTGTATGACGTACAACGGAACATGTGGGTGCATGAGGATGACGCACATTGTGTGGATATGACCTTCCATGACGGACATGTGTACTTCCTAACTGCTGACGGCAAGCTGCTGAAGGTAGGCGGAGACGAGAAAGACATTGAGTGGAGCATTACCTTCTGCCCATTCAACGAGACTGTCAACGAGCGCAAGGGCTACTCCAAGTTCCACATGAGACTGGAGCTGGGTGCTGACAGCTGGCTGCATGTAGATTTGAAGCGCAACTTGGATGACCGGTGGCAGAGAATCTACACCACGCACAACGAGAAAGCCAGAACCGTGAGTATCCCGGTGATCCCTGCTCGGTGCGACAGCGTTGAGCTTCGGCTGAGCGGCAAGGGTGAATGCCTGCTGCGGACATTCGTCCGCGAGTTCTTTACAGGGAGTGATGTGTAATGCCTATCTTCACACAATCGCTGCGCAAGGTTGATCTGGCGAATCCCACGGAAGCCATTAAGGAAATGGCGAACCACATCCGCTACATTCAGGAGCAGCTGGAATACACGCTGATGAATCTGGACTCCTCCAACGTAACGGAGATCGACACCGACCAGACCAACATTGGCTCCGGCACAGGCGGCTCCAGTTTGACCGGTAACAGCATCACGCTGAACGGCAATGATGGGGAGTCGTTTGAGGCTGGCGTGGTGAAAAACGTGTTCCGCTTCACTGTGAAGGGTAAGAGCGGCGCACAAATCATGTACCTGACCAGCGATGGACAGCTGGTTATTACGAATCACGCCACCATCCATGTTGATGGCGGCGAGTGGTAAGGAGTGAGTAAATGGCAGTTTATAAAGACAAAGATGAATTGATGAATACGGACTGGCAGTCCAAGATCAATGATGCTGTTGCGAAGGGCGACTACGGCGCAGCTGCGCAGTATGAGCAGGCCAGAAACGACAAAATCAATTCCAGCGGCTATAGCGGCAGCCAGAAGACCACTAACATGTACAGTCCGTATCTGAATCCTGTTAACGTCAGCGGCAGTTCTTCCAGCAAGTCCTCCAGCTCTTCCAGCAAGAACGATCCTTGGACTAAGTATGCCGGAACCGACTTCCATCAGGATGCTATCTATGCCGCACAGGATGGTGACTGGGATGCTGTCGTGGACTTCCTGAACCAGCGCGAGGAAAAGGTTATGGCTCAGGGTGATAACCGAGGCAAGACCAGCGCACAGATTTATGCCGAGCTGTGGGAGAAGTACGGCATGGAAGAGGAAGCTCCCAGCTTCGACTTCGATTACAGCGACCGTCCCACCTACAATGACAACGGCATGAACGACCGCATCGATGCCATGCTGAATCAGATTCTGAACCGTGACGCATTCAGCTACAATGCGGCTGAGGATGATCTGTATAAGCAGTACGCCTCCATGTATCAGCGTGAGGGCAATCGAGCTATGAACGATGCTCTTGCATCCGCTGCGGCTACTGCAGGCGGCATGAACAGCTATGCCATGACTGCGGCAAATCAGGCCAACAACTACTACATGGCTCAGCTGAATGATAAGATCCCTGAGCTGTATCAGCTGGCTTATGAGATGTATCTGAAGGACATCGACAATCAGGTGCGCGATCTGGGTCTGCTGAACGACATGGACGATAAGCAGTACAATCGCTACCGCGACACCATGAGCGACTGGGAGAACGACCGCAACTTCGCTTACGGTATGTACACCGATGACGTTGCTAAGGGTCAGTGGCAGCAGCAGTTCGACTCCAACAACAGCCATTGGCAGCAGGAGTTTGACGCATCTACCGACCAGTGGCAGCAGGAGTTCGACCATACCGTGTCTGAGGACACTCTGGACAGAGCTGACAAGGACAAGGACAGAGAGTATGTCACCGATCAGGAGACCAGCAACACGGCTTATGCTAAGGCTATGGAGATCCTTGAGGCTGGCGCAATGCCTACTGCTGAGATGTTGGCTGAGGCTGGCATGACTCCCGAACAGGCATCCGACATTCTGGCGGCTGTACAGCTTGAGCGCAATGCTGCGCTGGGTCTGGGCGGCAATCCTACTAGCAATCCTACTAGCAATCCCGGTTCCGATGACGGCGGCAAAGATACTCCCAAGAATCCCGGCGGCGGCTATGATAACGGCGGCCTGTCTACCGCACAGATCAAGGAAATGCAGAAGGCTCTGGGTGTTACTGCTGACGGCATGTGGGGCAGCAAGTCTCAGGCGGCTGCTAAGGCAAAGGGCTGGGGCTCTAGCGCTTCTGCGGCATGGAAGTCCTACAGCAGCGGCGCAGCCAATACGGACGATGAATTCCAGTATCTTGAGCGCGATGACTACGCGACCAATGAGAACACCAACTACACGATCACCAACCGTCATGGTGACAGCTGGATCGAGGTTTCTGGTTACACCGGCCGTCTGGCATACACCGAGCTTGAGCAGCTCGTTGACAGCGGCAAGGTTGAGGAGATCATCGACAAGAAGAGTGGTACTGTGACCTATCGAAAGAAGTAACAGCTTGAAGGAGGGCTTATCTCATGGCGAGTAGTTTTCTCAAGAGAAAAGCCGAGGAACAGGCGAAGCGAGTCGAAAAAGAATATGGAGCCTCCGTTAATGGAGGCTCCAATTCCCTGAAATCCTCCGGCAATAGCAAAGACAAAGACGAAGACAAGAAAAAAGAGACGCAGAAAGCCGAGGTAAAGAGCGGTTCTAAAGCCAGTACCTTTTTGCAGCGCAAAGCACAGGAGCAGACCGAAAGAGTCAACAACGAGTTAGGCTTAGGCAAGACTAGCGGCAGTCAGTGGAGAGACTCCGTTCTGAATCAGCCCACTGCGCAGAACAGCAACACGACCGGCATCACCAGCAACCGCACCTATGCCGATGTGAAACAGGAGATTGACAGTCTCACCAGCAGACGTATTAGCCTGTTCAACGAGCGTGACAATCTGGTGAACAACAGAGCTACTACGCTCGATCCAAGAGTGCGCGAGATTGGCTTTGAGATTAACGATATCAACAGCCGGCTGAGTGGTCTAAGCGAATTGGCGAACACTCTGAAAGAATCTGAGCGGCAGGCTATGATCGACAGCGGCGAATACCGCGATGCATCCTTCTGGAAAGACGCTGTCTGGAATTCCTTGAAGCAAGGTTATTACAATACCCTCTACGGCGAGGAAAGCTATGACGCGATGATGGGCTACGGCAACGAGGCTCAGAAATACAAAGACATTCTGGAAGGCGAAGACTACAAGTTCCTGCCCAGCAATAAGTGGGAAGAGGCTGTCTCTGGCGCAATGAACCTTGCTGGCCAGATGTTCAGACAGTCCACCAACGAGAAGACTGCTGCGCTCGCTGCGTCCGGCACGGCTATGGGTGCGGCGTATGGTGCGGCTGCTGGTGGCGGCCTTGGCTCCGGCATTACTGCACCTGCCGGTGCAATCGCAGGTTTCTCCTCTGGCCTGATGGCGGGTAACGCAGCCGCATCTTTTGAGGTTGAGGCAGGCTTTGCTTACAACGAGATGATCGAGAACGGCATCTCCCCTGATACCGCAAAGAAAATCGCACTTGCGGTCGGTGGCGTAAATGCCGCAATCGAAATGGCACAGGTGGACGAGCTGGTTGATGCGTTCAAGATTCTGCGCCGCACCGGAGCCACAAAGAATGCCGCTACCCGAATTGCGGGGGAACTGCTTGATCGCGGCATCGATGTTTTCCAAGAGACTGCACAGGAAGTGACGCAGGAAGCCGTTACCATTCTGGGTGCGCAGGCAGCCGCTAAGCGCGACAAGGGCGAGGGTGCATACACTTGGGACGAGATTAAGGAACGGTTGGGCGATACCGCAATGTCCTCTGCCATGTCCTTTGGCCTGATGAACGTCCCTGCCGCAAGCATGAACACTTACAACATCGTACAGGAACATCCCAGACAGCAGGCCAATGTGGGCGCTGAAATCCGAGCGATTGGCGATGATGCTGTGCAGGCTGTCGTTGAAGAGGGCCTTGCAAGCGCACCGGATACCGAGAGCTATAAGCTGGCTACCGCCGCGAAAGCGAAGATGGATGCTGGCGAGGTTGTCTCCGACCGTGAAATCGGACAGCTGTATGCCGCCAATGTGCGTGACATTGCGGCTGAGGAAGAAGTTGCTGAGCGAGAAGCCAGAGTACAGGCACAGACAGACGCTGTGCGTGAAGTTTATTCCGAACCCGACACCATTCCTACCATCAACCAAACTGCTCGCAGAACGGCTGTAAAGCCCAATTACGGCGAGCATGGCAATGCGACCTTCAACTCTATCGCAGAGACAAACACCGAGGTAGAGCCTGTTGAGCTGATGGTGCGCTTTGATACTCCGTATCAGGCTGGTCTGACTGGCCTGCCTATGAAGCAGGCTAACCTGATCGACAACTTCCAGATCGAGGCATACAATGCCGGTCGCTTGGATTACATCCAGAACATGGCGAAGGCTGAGAAGAAAGCTCCGGGTGTTGTTCTGAGCGAGAAGGAGTCTGGCTTCGACCACACTAATGCACCTTCTGATATCACGCAGGAGGAAAAGGACTTCTCCGACTGGTTCAGCAAGAAACTGGGCGTTAAGGGTAGCTGGGACGGCAAGAACGGCAACGCCGCATACAACGCATTCTTCGACAAGGACACCGGCGGCGTTACCTTTGCGCAGGACTTCGGCATCAATCCTCAGCTCATGAAGAAGCTGGGCAGCATGGACTACATGCAGAAGGTGGATAAGCTGGCATCTACGCGAGATGAGTCTTTCATCTTCTACGTTGGTCATGAAATCGCAGAGCATGTTGCGATGACTCGCGCTCCCGAAGCGATGCGAGCCTTCACCAACGCCATGTACAACTACAGACAGAGCCTGAGCCCCGATGAAAATCTGGCTCGCTCTAAGCAGGCGTTCTACGCCAGCCACAATGTGGAGCTGGACACGGATGCGGCTATTGAGGAAGTGTCCGGCGACTCCATTCTGATGCTGTATGACGGCGATGCGCAGAAGTTCATGGACGGTATGCGCCGCGTGTACGAAAGCCTCGATGCAGACGCGAAGCAGGGCGCACAGACCTTCCGTGAGATTCTGACTGAGGTTATCGAAAAGCTGAAGAAGTGGGTGCGCAAACTGACCGGCAAGGAGAATGCCGAGGCCAGAGCCAACATGAAGAAGGGCATCAGCGAGCTGGAGCAGCTGCGTGATATGTTCGAATCCGCTATGGCGGAAAGTATGAATGCGGTTAAGGAAGACAGAGCCATCAGGCGTGACGGCAAGTTGTTCCGCACCACCGAGGCTGACGGCACGACCATTCTGGAAACCTCTGTCGGCAATCCTGTTGCCATGATGACTGAGGACGGCAGCGCAGTGTTTAGTCTGAAGACCTATGATGACTTCGGCAGAGCTGAGCTGAAGCGTTGGCTGACTCTGAAAGAATCCAAGGGTCAGATCACTAAGGAAGAGTCCGCCGACATCGTGAAGCAGCTGGATGAGTACTACGACCTGTGCCAGAATTTCATCGACAAGTACGCACCGTTTGGTGCATGGAGCAAAGCTGAGGTAGTCAGAGACAACAAGGGTAAGCCTGTGTTCTCTGTGGTCAAGGCCAATGGTGAGTACGCTATGAACCTTGACTTCTCTCTGGTTTGCAAGAAGCGCAGAACGCTGGACGCTGTGTTTAAGGAAATGATTCGGCGCGGCATCATGGATGACCTGAGCTTGGAAGAGGCCGACATTGCGAAGGTGAACGAGATCATCCGCAGCAACGGCTTTGAGACTGCATGTGCATTGTGCTTCGTGGACTCCAAGCGTTACCGGCAGGCAAAGGTGGCAGACACCTTCGTTGAGCAGTACAACAGCATTGTGCGGCAGATCCTGCCGGAAGACGGCAGCGCAAGAGCACACCACTTCGACTTCGTTGAGTCTGGTGTTTACAAGGATCGCGGTGTTGGTCTCCACACGCTGAGCAACGAACAGATTCAGCCCGGCATCGAGAAGCTGAAGCAGATCATGCGAGAGAACGGCAAGCAGACCGTGGCACACAAAATCGCCAAGCATCTGCTGAACCATCCTGCAGACCGCAAGCTGGTGTCCAGAAGCGACTTCATGAACACCGATGGCTTCGGAGCTGTAAAGCTAAAGAACCCTGCAGTCCTGAAACTGTATAACTCCAGCAAGGGCGCAGGTGGCCCGAAAGCTGCATTCTCCGATGTGCAGTATCTGGGTGAGATCCTGAAGAAGAACAACTTCACTCCTGCCAGAGCTTATGCCGTTGGTGGTGTCCGCATCCAGAGCTTCAGCGACTACATCCCTCGGCTGGTGTTTGACTACCTGCAGATGGTGGCAGACCTGACTGCTAAGAAGCTGCCTGCACACGCATATACCAAGGAGGCAACCTTTGTAAAGCAGTTTGGCATGACAGGCATCAAGATGAATATGAGCCTTGTTCCTGCCGTGGCGGAGGACGGTATCGCTCCCGGTCTGGATAAGAACGGCGACTACTTCTGGTTTGATGGTCAGTCTTTTGGCTCTGATGTTAAAATCAAGGGTAGCGGCAAGACCGGCTATGAGCTGGCTATCCAGATCCAGAATGCTCCCGGCTACTCTCAGCATTGCGGTACGGTTGCGGTTGGTGTCAGCAGCGAGCACATCAAGAAGATGCTGGGTGACGAAAACATCCGCATGATCATCCCTTACCACAAGAGCAGCCTGAACCACATCGTGGCTGTCATGAATAACATTGACAAGTACACGGACTATACACGCGTTCAGAACACTCGCAATGCGGACGGCACGAAAATCTCCGGCAAGGACTTCAACTTCAACGAAGCCCTGCGCAGAACCGGTGATGCCAAGACCGCAGCCAACGAGTATCTGGCATGGTGTAAGGAGCACAATTACCTGCCCAAGTTCGATGAGTTCGCTTATCACGAAAACTACTATAAGGTGCTGGAGGACTTCTCCACCTACGACAACGGCGTAGCCGCTCCGCAGGGTGCTGTCACCATGACCTTCCCCAAGCAGGGCGATGCTTTCGGTTCTATGGCTGAGCTGATTGAGCAGGGTCTGGAAGAGGACGCTATCCTTGAGGCAGACCGTGAGCAGAGCGTCCCTAAGATTGTGGATCAGGTTGAGAAGGCGCTGCAGAAGAAGGATGACAAGAAGTACAGTCTGAAGGGTGAGCGCGCAATGCGCAGCGAAATCAAGCGCATCCGCGAAGACGGCAAGAAGGCTGGCAAGACTGATGCTGAAATCGAGCAGGATATTGCGGCTGTTGTCAGTCCCGAATACGGCGAGCTGATCAAGACCTACGGCGAAATCAAGCGCGGCGAGAGACCTGCAAGAGATATCGTTGTGCCTCAGCGTACCGAAAAGAATCGCCATGTGTCTCAGACCATCAGAACCGTTCTGGAAGCTGAAGTAACACCTGACGCAGCTGTACCAACCATCCAAGAGATGATTGCACAGGGAGACTTCTCCTATGACAGAATCACCGACAAGGCGGCTATTGCAGCAGCTGAGCGTACAATTCGAAACAAAGGCTTTGAAACCGCTATGGCTGACTGGCTGTCTGATGTAAAGAAGGGCGTTGTTAGCAAGGCAAATACCGCTGTTGGTTGGTCTCTGTACAACGCAGCTGCAACCAAGGGTGACTTCAAGACAGCCATGACCATTCTGAGCGGAATGGTTCAGCATCAGCGAAGCGCGGCGCAGGCATTGCAGGCGACTCGCATCTTGAAGAAGCTCAGCCCCGAAGCGCAGCTATACGGTATCCAGAAAACTGTTGACGGTATTAACGAAGAGCTTCAGCAGCGTTACGGCAAAAAGGCTGGCAATAAATCTGTCAACGATGCCGATAACGTCCCTGTTGAGCTTTGGATGCAGAGAACCGGTGAACTTCTTGCAGAGCAGCTTGGCAAGGCTGTTAAGCAGAAGACCCGGAAAGAAAAGACGGTATGCCAGCGCGTGCTTGCCGATCTGAGAAAACTGGCAAGGGAAACCGTGGAACCTGCATCTATGCCTGCGGACACTCGCACGGAGATGGATTCTATCTACGATATGTTCCACAACAAGGAGCAGTATGAAAAGGCGTTGGCGGCAGCTAAGGAAACTGTAGCGAAAGAGTACGGCAACAAGCCGGAAATCATGAACGCTCTGGACAAGTGGATGAACACAGCCTTCGATTATACGGAGCAGTTTACCAAAGAGTTTACCGGACAGACGGAGATTCAAATCCCGGCTGAGCTGGTGGATAAGTTCCTTTCTCAGACTGATCAGGATGGTCGAGACGAAGTTGCACGCGAGATCTACAGATATATTGGCAGCCAGATGCCTTCCCGCTTCATCGACAAGTGGAACGCATGGCGATATCTGGCTATGCTTGGCAATCCCAGAACTCATGTGCGAAATGTTGTTGGCAACCTTGGTTTCGCGCCTGTTGTTGCTGCCAAGAACATGACTGCCGGTGCTATTGAGTCCGCTGTCAGCTTCGTGACCGGTGGCAAGATTGAACGCAACAAGGGTAGAGTTAACCGCAAACTGTTGCAGGCTGCATGGGCAGACTACGACAACGTAGCGGAGGAAGTCTCTGCCGGTGGCAAGTATAACGACTCTGCCAACCAGAACAAGTACATTGAGGAAGGTAGAACCGTCTTCAAGTTCAAACCTCTTGAGAAGGCTCGCAAGGGCAACAGCGCGGCGTTGGAAGCGGAAGATATTTGGTTCGCAAGACCGCATTATGCTTACGCTCTGGCTCAGTATTGCAATGCTCACGGCGTAACCGCCGACCAGCTGCGCAGAGGAAAGGCCTTGGGTAATGCTCGCACATACGCCATAAAGGAAGCGCAGAAGGCTACCTACAAGGACACCAACGCATTCTCTGAGTTCATCAGCAAGCTGGGTCGCTATCACGGCGACAACAAAGTTGCTAAGGCTGCCAGCTTTGTGACTGAGGGTATCCTGCCGTTCCGCAAGACACCGGCCAACATCCTTGTCAGAGGCTTGGAGTACAGCCCTGTTGGTCTGCTGAAGAGCCTGACCTCCGATCTCTACAGAGTCAAGAAGGGTGACCTAACTGCGGCGGATGCTATCGACAACATCTCTGCCGGTCTGACTGGTACTGGCTTGCTGGCATTCGGCCTGTGGGCTGCAGCCGAGGGACTTATCCGAGGTGCAGGCGGCGGCGATGAGGAAGAGAAGAAGTATGCTGACCTGCAGGGTCATCAGACCTATGCTCTGGAGATTGGCGACACCAGCGTAACTCTGGACTGGCTGGCTCCCGAAGTTCTGCCGATGTTCATTGGCGTGAACCTGTATGAGACAGCAACAGAGAACAGCGGCGAGAGCAATATGGCTGATATGCTGACTGCTGTTGCCAACGTGACTGAGCCTCTGTTGGAGATGAGCTGCCTGCAGAGTCTGAACGACCTGTTCGACAACATCGGCTATGCGGCTACCGGCGGTCTGTCCGCTTTCCCGAAAGCTCTGGTCAGCGCGGCAACCAGCTATCTGACTCAGGCGTTCCCGACTATTCTGGGACAGGCTGAGCGCAGCGCACAGGATGTTCGCATGACTACCTACACCGAGAAGGACAGCTTCTTTACCTCTGACATGCAGTACACGCTGGGCAAGATCAGCGCGAAGACTCCCGGTTGGGACTTCCAGCAGATTCCCTATATTGATGCATGGGGCAGAACCGAAAGCTCCGGCAGCAAGGTGGAAAATGCAGCCAACAACTTCCTGAACCCTGCGTACATGTCTCAGATCGAGACGAGCGCAATGGAGGAAGAGCTGCAGCGGTTGTACGATGAGACCGGCATCAAGGGTGTGTTGCCTGACAGAGCATCTAAATATTTCACGGTAAACGGCGAGCGCAAGGATCTGACTGCGGAGGAGTATGTCGAATACGCTACCGCAAAGGGCAAGCTCTCCTATGACATGCTGACTGACCTCATTAACCGCTCCGAATACAGCGGCATGAACGATGAGGAAAGAGCCGAGGCTGTCGAGATGACCACGAAGTACGCAGATGCGGTCGCCAAGACCACTATGAGCGACTATGAGCCTACCGGCTGGATGGCGGATGCCATGAACGCCAGCAAGTATGCTGATATGGACGAAACCGACTACATGCTGTACAAGGTTGCGTTGAGCTCCATCGACAAGCTGAACATGGATGGTGATGTTGGTTCTTACGATGGCGCTGAGAAAGCTGAGGCTATCACTTCGATGAGCGGCTTCACCGACAACGATATCGCTTATCTGTGGGACACCAAGGAAGGCTATGAGCTTCTGGATGCTGGTATTGACATGGGTTCCTATGTGGAGTATGTTGGCTCTGGCCGCAGCGTAAACGCTGAGAAGCTGATTGACCTGCACGACAAGGGTGTGGCTGAGGAAACCTACTACGACTTCCTCGACATTCTGAAAGAGCACGATCAGCCGACCAAGGGCGGCAAGATGGGCTCCTATACGCAGGCTGAGGCAACGGCGGCTATCAAGGCTATGCCGGATCTCACTCGCGAGGAGAGAGCTCTCCTGTGGCAGAGTGTCAACAAGAGCTGGAAAGAAAGCAAGAACCCTTGGCGGTAACGAAAAAGAGGGCGGGAGAAATCCCGTCCTCTTTGCTTATTTCTTATGTGCATCATGGGTGTGCGTG
>UZAT01175890.1_pt1 | contig 14890 bp, 22 predicted proteins | sample 2160861 | NCBI WGS metagenome assembly UZAT01 (sample SAMEA5138306, study PRJEB28736) | viral metagenome | reverse complement strand
CGCAATTTTCCCAAAAATCAATAATCAAATGTGCGGATTTGGCTGTCAAATTTGCGTCGTGCTTCTACAAATTTACATATTGAACCGCAAATTTGCCAGTAGAAAGGAACTTTACTGTGTGGCGTGACAGACTTCTTGAGATAAAAAAAGAAAAAGGTATCACCACAAAGATGTGGTCGGAAGCGAGCGGAGTGTCGGTTGATACAATCACCCGAGTGATGAACTCGAAAAAGGTAAAAACAGAGGCCCCTCGTCTTGATACGATAGAGGATCTGTGCGCGGGTCTTGGTGTCGAGGTCTGGGAGATATTCTATTTAGGAGACAAGAGCCTTGTCTCCTTGCACGCTGAAATCAACACCCTCAAAGCCGAGCGGGATGCCCTTGTGGCAGATCACGCCGTGCAAAAGGACAAGATCGAGGCGCTCAGGGACAAAGTCGACGCTCTCAAGGACGAGATCATCGCGGTCCATAATTATTATATCAAAAGAGAAAACAAGGCATAAAACAGAAGCCCCCGAGGATCCTCTCCTCAGGGGCTTCTTCTCTTATTCTTCCCAGAGCAGGCCGTCTTCCCTTGCGATCTCCTCCAAGTGCTCCAGGGCTCGCTCGTGGATCCGCTTGGTCTGGGACTTGCTGTAGTGGATGGTGAGGCTGACCTTCGTCCAGCTCCAGCCCTCGATGTAGCGCAGGCGCAGGACGTGCTGTTCGCCAGGATCCACCAAGGCCGCGATGGCGTGGTCGATGTCGGCCACCAGGCGGGCGTGGTAGTCCCGCGCTTGCAGATCATCTGGGGACACAGCGCCCAGCCTTGTCTGCACGGCGATCTTTGCGTTGAGGTACTTCACGAGGTCTCGGTAGTTTCTGTAGTTCTTCAGGTACACTTTGATCACGGGCTTCCCCTCCTTCTATGTTGTAGGTCTTAGCCGCCGAACTGGCTGTAGATCTGCCGCATGGCATAGCTCGCAGCCTGGGCGACGCCCAGCGCGCCCTTGTGGATGATGTGCCCGTGGCCTCTTGCCAGCTCGGTCTTTTTGCCGTTCTTGACCTCGTAGAAGACGACCAGGACGACGTGGTCCAGGTACTCGATCTCGTGGATGTACTCGGCGGGATCTTCCTCGACGACCTCCAGGGCCTCCTCGGGGAACGTCATCACGGGGACAGTCTTGGCGCCAGTGAGGCGGAGGGTGTAGACGTAGTTCCCTGCGGCTTCACTGTAGAGGCGGTCGATGATCTCCGCCTCGAAGCCTGCCAGCCCCCTGAACTTCTGCGTCTGCAAGCCCATGGGCAGCTGGTCGAAGTCCTTGATCTTTACAAATTGTCCGATATTCATCTCATCATTCTCCTTTTTCTTTTTTCTTTGATACGTTCGGCGGCCAGCATGATGAAGGTCCACTCCTTGTGGAACCAGAGGCGCCACCGATCGCATAGCTTATTGTCGGAACGGCAGGCGCCGTTCTCGGTCAGGCTGACGCAGTTCTTGCAGCAGTCAGGGATCAGGTGCTCGCTGGGGTCGTTCATACTTTTGCCTCCTGTAATACTCGCGCATGGCGCGGTTAATGTTCTTTTTCTGGGTTCGGTGCTTCTTACTGTGGTAGGCCAGATGGCGCACCCTGGGCGGCGCTTCTTTTAACGCTTGCTGTGTCCTCGCGGCTTTGAGCAGCTCGGGCGGACAGATAGCCGCCACATAGTCCACCATCGCACGACCTAAGTCGAGCAGGCCTTTTATAGCACGGCCAGCGGCCTCGCCTGCCCGCTGTAGCGGCTCGCTGAGACGGTCAAGTGGGTGTTGCACGGTCTTGGTCCCCCTTTTCGTGGTAGATCAGTACAGTGGCGCAGTAGCACGTCTGGAAGTAGATCGGATCCTCGTGCTTTTGGACGGTGTAAAGCTCTTTTTCTATGATCTCTCGGGTCAGCCTTTCCACGAGGGCCCGCTCTATTCTGGCGCGCCGCTCCGCCTCCGTGAGGTGCAAGCAGTCGAGGCGATCGTCTACCACGTCAGCGGACACTTTGATCGGTTGCAGGCGGTGCTCGCACTCGTAGCACTTCTTGATCTCCAGGCCGAAGGAGAGGCTGCCCGCGGGCTTGCCGCAGAACGCTCTCCAGGCGTTGCGGATCCTGTCGGCGAAGGTGGTCTTTTTGATCTTGTTCATTTTTCATCCTCCTTTCGCAGGATCTGGACGCTTTTGCCGTCTTCGCTGATCTTATAGGGCGGCGGGGCTTTTATTCCTCCCTGGAAGGCTTCGATCTGGCTCTGCATGTCCCTCCGCATAATCTCCGCGGCCAGGCTGAAGGCGCGCTCGAAGTTGTTCCTCAGGTCGAGCAGATCCTCGGGCGTCATGCCGTGGCGGTGTATCAGCTCAGCGACAGCCACGAGGTGCGGTATCTCGTAGCCTCGGAGCGTAGGCCAGGGAGGCGTCGAGGGCTCGTCGTACTCGTAGGAGACGAGGGGCGGCTTGTTGTCGGATCCGACGAAGCGCGGCTCGTCGGTTATGTGTACCACGGCGGGCGCTCCGCACAGCGGGCACTTGGTGTCTTTCATCTCATTCATGCTTTTCGCCTCCTGTTCCATGCTCTTTTTGCTCTCCATAGGAACACTTTGGTCTTCCCGCACCAGTGACAGCTGGGGCATTCAATGTAGTATTTTCCTAACTTGCAAGACCAGGTCCCGTCGACCATGACTCGGCAGACCCAGAGCTTTCTTCCGCTTAACGAACAGTTGGGGCAGGGCTTCAGTTTCATCTTTTTCACACCATCACCCCCCTCCCAGTCGATAGCCTGGCCGCAGAACTGGCAGTGAGCAGGTTTTGCACCGCGCACCCAGTAGTTGGTCACGGGGCTGCCACAGGTCGGGCAGGCAAGCTCGGACGCCACCTCGGGGTCGAAGCCTTCCAAGGCTTTCATATAGGGCTTTTTGGGTGTCAACCTGTCCAGTGCCTTCGCGCCCATTTGTTTGGCGAGCTCCATCTGCTCGCTGTCGCCGAGGTTCTCGGTCCTTAATATTTTCGCGGCTTCTTGGTTTGTCATTTTTCCAATACCTCACAATCTGCATATTTTTGCAGCATCTTCATCTGCTCGGCGCAGAACTGCATCGCACGGTGGAGGTGGTCACGCTGCTCTTGATCAAATATAGGCTTCTCACTTAACCTGTCCAGCGTGTTCAAGTGCATCAGCTCCTCCATCTCGGAATGGAGTAGTTCGAAGAGTAGGCCCGCCTCCTCCTCGGAGTATCGGAGCACCACGGGGCGTTTCTTTTTGATCAGTTTGATCTTTTTCACTTTTTCAACACTTCCAGGCGCAGCGCTTCGATGGCGGCGTCCTGGCCTTTCTCTTTATTTTTCAGGGAGTGCAGCACCCGCTCGTCGTGGGTGCCTTTCAGGATCATGTGGTAGACGCGGCAGACGTTCTTCTGCCCTGGGCGGTTCAGGCGCTCGTTGGCTTGCTGGTAGAGCTCCAGCGACCACGGCAGGCCGAACCAGACCGTGATGTGCCCGCCCTCCTGGAGGTTCAGGCCGTGCCCGATGCTCGCAGGGTGCGCCAGAGCCACGGGGATCTCCCCGCGGTTCCAGGCGTCGATGTCCTCGGGCTTGTCCAGGGCTCGGCAAGCGACCCGCTCGCGGATCCGATCAGCGTCGTGCTTGTAGGCGTATAGCAGGAGCACGGGATCGCCGCCCGCCTCCTCCAGGAGCTCCTCCAGGGCGTCGAGCTTGATGTCGTGGAGATGATGCACCTGGCCGTCCATGTCGTAGATCGCGCCGTTTGCGAACTGCAGGAGCTTGTTGGTCAGGGCGGCAGCTGAGCCCGCCACGATCTCCCCGTCAGCGTCCAGGCACTCCAGGACCTTGTCTTTCTCGAACTGCTTGTACTGCTTCAAGAGGGCAGGCGGGGCGGTCAGCTCCACGTCCTCGTAGATCTGCCCAGGGAGGCTCAGGACGTCCTCCTTGCGGATGCTCATGGCGATGTCGGCCAGGCGGTTGTAGACCTCCTCCTCGGCCCCGTCCTTCGGGCGGTAGCTGTAGACGATGTGGCCGTTCATCTTCTCGGGGACGAGGAAGGCCGAGCGGAAGGCTCCGAGGGTCCTGCCAAGACGTTCCCCTTGGTCGAGCAGGTACACCTCGGGCCAGAGATCCTCCAGGCCGTTCGGCCGCGGGGTTCCCGTGAGCCCGATCAGCCGACGGATCCGACCGCGGACGCGGCGGAGCGCCTTCCAGCGCTTGGCCTGGGCGGACTTGAAGCTGGAGAGCTCGTCGATCACCACGATCGGGAACGGCCAGCCCTTGCAGTGCTTCAGGCACCACTCCACCAGCCACTCCACGTTCTCGCGGTTGATCACGTAGATGTCGGCGGGGGTGTCCAGGGCTGTCACCCGTTTGTTGCGCGGGCCCATGACCTTGGAGACGCGGAGGTGCCGCAGGTGTTCCCACTTTTCTGTCTCTTTGCTCCAGGTGTTCTCGGCGACGCGCTTCGGTGCGATCACCAGCACGGGCCCGTCCTCCAGGTAGTCGTTCAGGATCAGGTCGATAGCGGTCAGGGTCGTGACCGTTTTGCCTGTCCCCATGCCCCAGAGGAGGGCGCAGGCGGGGCGCTGGGTGATCCACTCGATCCCCGCCTGCTGGTGTGGGTATGGTGTGAAGGTGCTCATGCTGTTTCCTTTTCGATCCTTTCTTTTGCGATTTCAAAATATGTCTTGTCGATCTCGTGGCCTATAAAGTGGCGTCCTGTCCGCTTGCAGGCCACGGCAGTCGTGCCAGACCCCATGAAGGTGTCCAGCACGGTGTCACCTGGCTCACTGCTGTTGAGTATGATTTTTTCAATCAGCTCCACTGGCTTCTGGGTTGGGTGAACCTTTCCGCCGTTTGTCTTTTTGGCCCCAGATGAAAAGCCTTTTTCTCTCCAGACGTTGGTGCCTTTCTTATTCTTGTTGCTCATAGTCCCGTAGATCATGAACTCGTGGGTGTAGGTGTAGAAGTTCCCCGCGCCGCTGATCTTGTCCCAAACAATAAGATTTTTCACAGGCAATTCACGCGAAAAGATAGGGTAATAGAAGGCGTAGCCCCTCCAGTCTGTGAATATGTAAAACTCTCCGCGATCAGTCAATACCCGCTTATACTCTTTTGCGAGTTGTTCATAAAAGGGGCGGCAAATCGCCAAGTCATAAAACGCGCCCTTGTGTCCGTTGTGCGTCATGCCCAGGAAGTAGGGCGGGTCGGTCACGATCAAGTCCACGGATCCGTCGGGGATGTCTTTCATCAGTTCCAGGCAGTCACCTTGTAGTAGTTTCATAGGAAAATATCACTCTTTCGTTGTGTTATTTCCCCTTTGTTCGTAGTTGGTTATTTTCGGCCGAGCTCGTCGAGCAGGATCAGCTCGAAGGTGGCCAGCTGCCCCTTGTCTTTGATGCGGTAGTAGTGGAAGCCCATGGCGGTGAGCCAGTCGCGCCACTTGTCCTGGAGTGCGCTGTACCTGCCGCCCTTGGGCCGCTTGGTCTCCACGAACATGATCTTCCCGCCAGGCAGGAGGATGATGCGGTCAGGCACTCCGCTCCAGCCAGGGCAGACCCACTTCAGGCACAGCCCGCCGACGCGCTTGACCATGTCGCGCAGGTTGCTCTCGACTTCCTTCTCCAGTTCGGTCATGCAGGGGTCTCCTCCACCCTCAGCAGGAGGAAGTTGGTGATGATCGGACGCTGCGGGAGATCCCTGTCGGCCTTGATCAGTGCGGCGATAGCCCGAAGTGTCTCCGTGCTCTCGATCGGGCCCTCTGTCCTCGCCTCGTAGCTGCCGAAGTACAGCGTCTTAGGGGTCCTCAGCTCGTACACGATGTGGTAAAAATATCTTTTCATTTTTCGCTCCTTTTCTCGGTCACGCGAGCCCCTCCGCCGTCAGTCGGTCGATCTCGCGCTGGAGGTACCAGATGGCCTTCCGCAGGTCCTCCACCGTTTTGGAGGGGTCCTTTTTGCCCGCTCGCGAGATGTACTTGACAGCATTGCCCAGGTGGTAGCCCAGTTTCTTGTCCTCGATGTAGTCGATGACCTCGATCTTGCCGTCGGTGTAGTGGCTGGGGTGGTTGACGGCGTCGTTTGTTGCCTGAATGGCTCTGTGAATATTTTTCATTTTTCGCTCCTTTCGTAGTATCTCTGGCGCCCATAGGGGCGGATGGTTGTGCGTTTGTTGCCTGAGCGCTTCCACTCGGGCAGGCTGGTCATGATGTCGCGGATCTCCTTGATCGCGTAGCGGTCGAGCTTGTCGGGGTTCCCGCTCAGCGCCTCCGCCCAGATCTCCAGGATGCAGACGTTCTGGCGCTTGATCGTGCCCTCCGTGTCGCCCTCCAGCCAGTTCCTGCGGCTGTAGAGGTCCATGTCCTCCCAGCCAGCGGGCAGCTGTCGGTCGAGGTAGTCGGCAATGATCCCCGCGCGGGGGTTCTCCTCCTCGTAGGCTTCCTGGACCTCTCGGGCCACAGCCTCCAAGGATCTCGGCAGGAACAGGTCCTCGCCTGCTCGGTAGAGCTCCACCGCTTCGGCCCAGATCTGCCTGATCACCTCGGGGGTGAGATCCTCCCACATGTCCCTGGCGGGCTTGTTCGGCGTGTCCACCACCCAGAAGCGGCGGTTGCCTGTGGTGTCCCGCAGGAACTGCGTCTCGTTGGTCGTGCCGATGAAGATGCACTGGCGCGGGAACTCCTGGAGCCGTCGCCCGTATGCAGGGCGGAACCGATCCACCTGCTTGGATATGTAGAGCTTGATGGTCTCGGCCTCTGCCTTCCTCATGCCCGCCAGCTCTCCGACCTCCATGATCCAGACACCCTGGACCTGCTCGTAGGCGTCCTTGCCTTGCATGGTCGTGAAGCTGTCGGAGAACCACTTCCCGCCGAGCTTGGCGATCAGGGCGGACTTGCCGAGGCCCTGCTGGCCGCGGATGGTCAGCATGTAGTCGAACTTGCACCCAGGGCGGTAGATCCGCGCGACAGCTGCCACCAGTGCCTTCCGTGTGACCGTTCGGGTGTAGGCGTTGTCCTCCGCTCCGAGGTAGTCCACCAGGAGCGTCTCCACTCTGGGCACTCCGTCCCAGGTGCACGCGTCCAGGTAGTCTCGGACGGGGTGGAACTTGTTCTCCGAGGCGACCACGTTGACCGCGTCGAAGATCCTGTCCTTGGAGGCTATCCCGTAGACTCGCTCCAGGTAGAAGCGGAGCGCGGCGTCGTCGGCGTCCACCCACTGGCTCGTGCCCTTGACGTTCCTCCAGGGGAGGCTTTTGCGGGCCACGATGTTGTGTTCCATCTCGTTGAGCGCCAGGCAGTCCTTCAGCTTCGGATCGTGCCGTAAAATAATTACGGCGTTCTCGATCGTCTGGGCGATGGCTCCCTTGTCCGTGACCTTCAGCTTCTCCCGCCAGTCCTTCTCCTCGGGGGCGCTCTCTGCCACAGGGGCGTCGAAGTCTGCCAGGGCCTCCGCAGATCTGTCCGCGACGATCTGCGCGGTCACGCGCTTGTCGTTCGTGGCGAGCTCGGTCATGGCCTTGTAGCTCGGGCGGAGCGTCGCGGAGGTGTCAGGCCCGATGCAGGCGTCCAGGTCGTGGAACAGATGCAGACGCACCAGGTCCCAGGCGTTCACGGTCTGCCCAGACGCGGGATCCGTGCCGTGGAAGCTGTAGGAGAACTTGCCGTCCTCGTAGATCACCACGCCCGCGGCCGTGCTTCCTTCCGTGTATGTGTAGCGGTTCGGCTCGTCGCACGGCTGGTAGGCAGGCACAAAGGCGGCGATCGCCTCGTCGATCGGGAAGTATGCCCGACAGAAGGCACCGACCAGCCCACCCTTCTCCAGGGGGTCCTTCTGCTTGCCCGCGGCTCTCTTGGGCTGTTCTGCTTCTCGGCTGCTGGTCGGCCAGGCGGAGACGTCCTTCCAGTCGTGGTAGGTTGCCAGCACCGCGTCAGGATCCAGCAGAGGCGCGTCGATGTATTGGAAGATATACTCGCCATCCTGCGACGTGCTCGGCCAGTACATGACGCGCTGGGGCTGGTAGCTCGTGTCGTCGAACTTGTCGATCCCGAGGCTCGCGGCCACTCTCCGCCCGATAGCCTGGTACTCGTCTGGGTCCACGTTTCGGCTCAGCGGGACGACCAGGCGCAGGCGAGGCTTCTCGGGTGTGTGCTTGTGCGTGGAGTAGACCGCCGCCGCCTTGCCGTAGAGGAGCTCCCAGTCGGGCCAGAGATCCCCGTCCGCAAAGTCGGCATCCAAGCAGAGGATGGAACGGAAGCGGGTGTCGGATCGGCTGCCGTTGTTGCAGTAGCCGCCGACGAATCCGCCCACGTCCTTGATGTCGCTCTGCTGATCTCGGCCCATGGCTCTGTACTCCGCCACGGTCTCGGGCGTGCGGGTCGTCGTCGATAGCCTGTCGAGGAGATCCGACCAGTTGATCGTTTTATTTTTCCATGTTTTCGTCTTTCGACTGTTGCCCAGAGCGACGTCCAGGGCTTTGTCGTTTTGGACGATCATTTTCTCGTCCTCCTTCTGTGTTAGTCATTCCATAGGGCTACCTGCCCGTCGTCCTGCTCCCTTTTGGCCTTCATCATTTGGATGTAGCGCTCATAGGCGGCGGACTTCTGCTGGGTGAAGGACAGGCTCTTGCACCAGTAGTCATTCCGCAGGAGCACCTTGCAGACACGGCGCCAGCTCGGCACGTCCTTCTTTTGTTCGAGTTGGTAGTCCGCCTCGTCTGGGATGCCCTCTGGATAGCCTCTGGTCTCCCACCACTTCACGAACTTGTAAATCTTGTTTTTGTAGTGCTCCTGGGTCTTCGGGGGCATGGAATTGATCAGCAGATTGGCGAAGCTCTTCCAGGTATGCCCCGCGGGCTTGTAGACTTTGTTGTAGCCGTTGATGTTGCCCTTTTCGTTGATGTAGAGGGCGCCGCTGTTCGCGCCATTTACGCGAGCCACCACACGCGCCCAGGTGTCTGGCTCGATCAGGTGGAACAGCCACAGGCCGCGCCGCTGGTCGTCTCCGTAGGGCTGGCAGATGCGCTGGTTAGACAGCGGAACGCCTGCCAGGTACATGTAGTCGTAGAGCTGATTGTATGGCAGCTCTGGGTGCTTCCCTTGGTAGATCCAGTCGTCCTCGGTTTTCCAGTCGTAGATCGGGTAGACGTTGTAGCAGTGCTCCGTGACCTTGGTCGTCCACTGTTTGCCCTTGTAGGGCGTCTTGTAGCGGTTGGCGATGGTCCTGTATCGGTTCAGGCTCTCGTCGGATCGGATGCCGACCATACACGCGCAGGGTTGTCCCTGGGAGTACCACTCGCCGAACAGCGGGACGAACTCCTCGAACTCCATGCCGTCCTTGAAGAATGGGAAGTAGTTCACGTCGCTGATGCACCCGTCGGGCATGGGGCGGATCCAGTCCGTCTCCGCGTCCTTGTCCCAGCACTTCCAGAAGGGCTCGTAGACGGAGACCGCGTTGCGGAGGTGGATCGGCAGGCATACCCAGAACCACTCCGAGTGGTCCTTGTACATTTCGCGCATTTTCTGGGCGTGCTCGATCGTCTTTTTATACTGGCCTTCGAGGTCTATGAGGAGCACGCCGACGGTCCTGCCGCGCTTGATTGCCTCCGCCATCACCAGGTGAAGCATGCAGGTGCTGTCCTTGCCCGCCGAGAAGCTCACATAGACGCGCTCGAAGTTGTCGAAGGTCCACTGCACGCGCGCCACGGCGGCGTCGTAGACGTTCATATCAAGATAGTTTTTCATTGTACGCTCCTAAAATTGGATTTGAAGTTGGGCGGTCTCGTCGTGCTCGTATATCCACTCCTTGATGACGACCGTGGCGATCTTGTTCGCTCTCACCCGTTGCTCGTTAGTGAGCAGGCCCCAGGCCTCCCGCGTCTCGTCCTCGTGGACGTTGCCGTAACAGCTGCAGGCGGCTTGCCCGAGCCAAGCGCGGCGGTTGATCTCGGCGTTGGAGAGGTTGTACTCCGAGGCGCGTGGCCACTCTGCCACGACCTTCCGCATGGCTCTCTCACAGAGGATCGGGTCGCCCAGGATCTCGGCGGCTCTCTGCACGCGCTCCTGGCGTCCTTCTCGGTCCTCGTCATACATTCCGTGGTGGTAGTCCTCCCACTTCTCAAAGTGATGCCAGATCCGTGTTATCATAGCTATCAAGAAGCTCGTCGGTCATGTCGACCTCCCAAGCGCGGGAAAAATCCTTGTCTGCGAACATTTCCGCCAGGCCCGTGATCTGGGTGAGGCGGAGCACCTCGTCGGCGTCCATGCCGAGCTCCTTGGCGATCTTGGCGTCGCTCCAGTTTCGGCGCTTCAGGTCGATCACGATCTGGCTCATGCCGTCCACGCTGTGCTTACCTCTTGCGCGGTTGTGGCGGATCGTGGAGGCGATGCGGTCGCCCTTGTCCTCGCGTTCGTTGTTGATGACGACGCAGGGCAGATAGCCGTGGACCCGCTCCTTGATGTCGGCGTATTCCTTGCCGACTCTGTTTCTGTGGAAGCCGTCCACGACCTCGTAGATCCCGTCGTGTTGCCATACAACGATGGGCTGGGTGTAGCCGTCCTCCTGGATCGAGATGTGAAGCAGTTCCATCTCGGGAGGCGCCACGCTGTTCGGGTTGTAGTCGTTGGCGATGACCTTGTCGGAGGGCACCCACTGGACGCACTCGACGGGCTCCGCCGTGAAGGGGCTGACCTGCTTCAGCAGGGCCTTCACCTCGTTGATCGCCTCCACGCGCTCCTGGATCCCCAGGTCAGCGAAGGCGAGGATCGCTTGTCTTAATTGGTCTTTCATTTCTTTTTCCTCGATTTATAATTTTTTGAAGCCCCCGCAGAGCCTCGTCAATGTTGCCCTTCAGGATCTGGCCGCGGAGGGTCTTGAACTGTTGCGGGGTCAAGCGGCGCCCGTACTGCTCCAAGCGAGATAGGGCTTGTCCCTTCGTCAAAGCATCCATTCGTCGCCCTCCTCGGTGCATTTGTTGACCTCGTAGAACGCCTGGGCGAACGCGGGGGGTGTAATCGCCCTGAAGTCCGCGTCTGTGCGCGGGCTCGCAAACGCGAGCTGGGGGATGTCCTTGTGCGCGGATTTGTGTAGATACGCGAAGTTCGGCTTTCCCCGCCCAGGCCGTGTGTACAGCGGCAGCTTGTTCGGCACGTCCTCCCAGCGCTTGTAGGGCTTCGGCGGGATGTTGAAGCGCCCCCAGATGTCGGTGTGCTTCGTCCAAGGGTCCCCGTACTCCCAAGGCTGGAAGGTCAAGGTGGGTTTTCCCAAGTAGTCGCGCAAGTAGCCGACAGGGTTCTCCAAGGCCCACCACTCGGGCTTGCACCAGTCTATGATCCGCAGGCAAGCGTTGACCACGACCATGCCCTCGTCGGGTTTTCTTTGCCTCGGCTCCGCTTTACAGTTGAGGACGGAGAACTCAGTGCACGGGGGCGCCGCAAGGATGCCCCATATTTTAGAGATCGGGATGGTTTCAAAGCGCTCGCGTCCCGTTTTCGTTTCGTTCTCGATCTAAAGGCAGGGCACGCCCAGCAGGTTGACCTTTCGGATCTTTGTCACATCATAGGCTGGCAGGGTTAGTATTCTAACGTCATGCCCCGCCTGACTGAATGGTCTCGACCAGCTGCCTGATCCGCCGCATAGGTCCAGGATGATCTTGGTGTTCATTCCATCCATTCGTCGTCCTCCTCGCACAGCCCCGCCCACTGTTCACCCATAGCGTCTGCCACCCCAGGAAAAGTCTTAGCTGCCGTTTTTGCGTCGTGAGCGACCCCTCTGCTACCTCCGCCGCCTCTCGAAAAAGCACCCGTATTTGAGGGGAGAAAAGGCTTGTACTCTTTCAAGACCCCCGTCGGTATAAGGAGCGGCAGATTTTTCAGCCACAGGCAAGTCGCTTTGCTGAAGGGGTGCTTGAACTGGTACGGCTGTATGACCTGAGTGGGAACGGGAAGCCCGACGATCTTAAGAGGTCGCGGATTTTCTATTGCGATTCTGTCACAATCCGCGTTTGCAATAGTCATAAAAAACGCCTTCGCATCCATTGCTTTTTGGAGTCGCGCTTGGTCTACCTGCCCTGCCTTCGGGTACATCCACCGAGCCCCTGCCTTGCTCATATACGTGCACGGAGGAAAGGCGATGATCATGTCCCACCTGCCCACGATAGCGTGCTGGACCCCGTCGGTAGTCTTAAAAGTACAGCGGCCATTCAACAGCGGGATCACGTCTTGCATGATGTGCCACTCGGGGTGGCCACCTGATTGGTCGATAAGGTCACAGCTATAGGCCTCGTGGCCTAAGCGGCGCATCGCCTTCGTGACGGCTTGGCTCTCTTCGCAAGCTACAAGTATTCTCATGGGTGTCTCTCCTAATCCTTCATATAGAATTTAGTTTCATAGCCATCGCCACGGAGCAGGAGCCCAGGCGCCCAGTCGATCGGGCGGCCCATGATCTCGGCCATGTCCTCCCAGCGGGAGCCCTCGGGCGCCTCTGCTATGATCTCGTCGTGGACGTGGAAGGTGATCTGGTAGCCCGCCTCGTCGAGCCTCAACAGCGCGACGGCCAGGCAGTCCCGAGCGTAGGCCTGGACGATGTTCTCGACCAGTCGGCCGCCCCAGGTGTCCATCTTCTCCCACTTGCGCGTGGTCTGGTTCTGGCCCATGAACGTGATCGAGCCGTTGTCGATCCTCGCGCCCCAGTAGGACAGGATCCGACCAGAGGGCAAGCGACAGCGGAGCGCGTCCGCGTCTCTTTGGTACTTGACACCACACGGGAGCGTGTAGGTGCGCCCAGGGTTCTCCAGCGCGTTCCTGGCGGCGGCCTCCGTGTCTCTCCAGAACTTCGGGATCGTCGGAGAGGCTGCCCGCCACTGTGTGACGATGTCCTGCATCTCCGCCTCGGTCAGTCCCATCTTGTCGGCTCCGAAGGCTTTGAGCGCTCCAGGCCCGCCGCCGTAGCCGCAGGCGAGCTCTGCGATCTTGCCCTTCTGTCGGAGGTGTCCGTTGATGCCGTGCTTCTCCACGGGCACCTTGAACATCTGCGACGCGGAGCTGCAGTAGATGTCCCCGCCGTTGGCAAAGACCTCCATGCGCCACTTCTCCCCCGCCAGGTAGGCGATCACGCGGGCCTCGATAGCCGCGTAGTCGGAGACCAGGAATGTGTGGCCAGGCTTGGCCACGAACGCCGTGCGGATCAGTTGGCTGAGCACGTCGGGCACGCTGTCGAACAGCATCTCCAGCGTCTCCAGATCCCGCTGACGGACGAGCTCACGGACCAGACCGATCTGGTCGAGGTGGTTCTGCGGGAGGTTCTGCACTTGGACCAGGCGTCCCGCCCATCGGCCCGTCCGTCCTGCTCCGTAGTATTGAAGCAGGCCACGGACGCGGAGATCGTCGCAGGCTGCGGCGGTCATGGCCTCGTACTTCTTGGTCGAGGTCTTGCCGAGCAGCTGGCGAAGCTCCAGCACTCTGCGCGTGGTCGGATCAGGGACAGAGGCGCGGAGGTCGGTCACGGTCGCCTTGTTCAGGCTGTCGACGCTCACGCCGACGCCCTCCAGCCAGTCCTTCAGCTGGGCCACGCTGTTGGGGTTGTCGAGGCCCGTGAGCTTTTGCATCTCGGCGGTGTGCTCTTCCTTGAAGGCCTCGTCCACTGCGATCGCGGACTCGACCAGCTCTTGATCGGTCAGCACGCCGCGCTCGTTGATCCGAGCGTCAAGCGCCCAGACCCTCCTCTCCCAGTCAGGGATCGGGAAGCGGGACAGGAGCTTGTGGATCTCGCGCATGGCCACGACGTCGACCTTGGCGTATTCCTTGAAGCGCGCCCACTTGTCGGGGGCATGTTCGGGGAGGTTGCGGGTCCGTCCGCCGTTGGCGATCGTAGGCTTGCAGGGCTTGCAGAAGTAGTTGATCAGCGCCTTGCCCTCCTTCAGCTTCTGCTGTGGGAGGTTGAGCGCCTCGCCTGCCGCGTCCAGGCTCATGGGGAGCCCGTTCATGGCGCAGAGGATCATGGTGTCGTCCCACTCCTCTGGGGGCATGTAGTGGCCGAACTGGCGGCGGTAGGCGCCACGCTCGAAGGCGTTGTTGTGGGCGATCTTCAGGACGTCGGGGTCGAGCAGTCCTGAGATGATATCCTGGAGCTCGGCCTGCATCTCGGGATCGAAGGGATCGCTGACCAGATCCAGCACTCGGACGGGCTCGTCGTTCCAGGCGTATGGCAGGAGCAGGATCTCAAAAGCGGGGTCTTCGAAGTATTTGAATGCCCCCGCCTTGGAGATGTCCACGGTGCTGTAGGTTTCGGTGTCTACGTACAGCCGCGGCCGATCAAGCCATGAAGTCATCGTCGGCACCTGCTTCAGGGTCGCGATAGTCGTCGTCGAAGTCGTCAGCGGATCCGACAGTGCCGAAGGGCTCGCCGTCGGACAGTTTCTGGATGGACAGCAGACCAGCGCTGACACCCTTCTTGCCTGCCTGGTTGTAGCCGTAGAAGTTAATCGAGGCGCGGCCATAGCATCCGCTGTAGACCTCGGTCGGATCGGTGATCTCGTTGCGGAAGGCGTCCACGATGACAGGCTTCTGCTTGGAGCTCACAGTGATCACGCAGCACCCCTTGCACTCGGGGCCGTAGGGTTCGCCGCTGTCTCTCGTGCCGTCTCCGTCGTGGAGGGTGTGGTTGAACTTGACGGGGATCGCGTTCGCTCCGTTTTTGTTGCAGAAGTTCTCACGGGCTTCAGCCATCGCGGTCTTGATCTTGTCGAGGGTTGCCTTGTCGGTCTTGGGGATCAGCAGGGTGACGCTGTACTTCGGATCGCCTCCGCCCTGGGGCGCTTTAGGCTCGAAGATGTTGCAGAATGAAAAACGAACTTTTCCCGTCACAATTTTGGTTGCCATGATGATAAATCTCCTTTTTATG
>UZAT01100799.1_pt1 | contig 15063 bp, 20 predicted proteins | sample 2160861 | NCBI WGS metagenome assembly UZAT01 (sample SAMEA5138306, study PRJEB28736) | viral metagenome | reverse complement strand
CGGAATACATCAAGGAAGATGACAAAATTTCCGTTGTTGCCGAAAAGCGCAGCTATAAAAAGACCGTTATTTCTACAAAGGCTGACGGCGTAAGCGGCGAGCGCAACGAAAACTATTCCGCTTTCCCCATTGTTCCCCTTTACGCAAACGATTTGCACGAATCTGAGTTAGAAGGACACCGGGAAAGTATCGATTGCTATGACTACATCAAGAGCGGCATGGCAAACGATATTGATGATACATCCGGTTTCTATTGGGTGTTGAAGAACAGCGGCGGCATGGATGACGTTGACCTTGCCAAATTCCGAGAAAGAATGCACACGGTCAAGGTCGCCACAATGGACGAAGACAGCGCAAGCGCGGAAGCACACACGCTGGATGTTCCCACAGAAGCGCGGGAAAAGATGCTTGATATTCTGAAAGCTGACCTTTATGCAGACTTCCAGATCGTCAACGTTGAAGCATTGTCCGCATCGGCAAAGACCGCAACGGAGATCCGGGCAGCATACCAGCCGATGGACGACAAATGCGGCGACTTTGAATATTTCTTAATTGACGCAATCCAGAATGTTCTTGCTCTAGCTGGCATTGACGACGAACCCTCTTTTAAGTGGAACCGTATTGCAAACCAGACTGAGGAAACAAACATGGTTATGACCGCATCCCCTGTTCTGGGTGACGAACTGACGCTGAAGAAGCTCCCGTTCCTGACTCCGGAAGAAGTGGAAGCCCGATTGATGGACATGGGCAATCAAGCCATGAGCCGTTTTACAGACCCCACAGGCAACAACAGCGGTGGTGATGAATAATGTCGTACCCTTCCGACAACTGGACAGACAAGGAACTGGAAGCCCTAGAAAGGCGCATTGCTGACGTTTTCAAAGAAGCTGAACGGGATTTGAACCGGGAAGTAAACGAATACTTCGCAAAGTTCAAATTGCGTGACAAGGAAATGCAAGCCCTTGTAAATGCCGGGGAAATGACCAAAGCTGATTACCAGCAATGGAGATTGACCCAGATCGGCAGAGGGCAACGGTTCGAAGCCCTTCGTGATAGAATGGCAGAGCGGTACACGCAAGCAAACCTTGTTGCAAATGCCTTTGTAAATGACCTGACCCCTTCCATATACTCGCTAAACCGGAACTATGAGGCTTACACAATCGAAAAGGCTGTGGGAAGCTGTGATTTCACCATGTGGGATGAATCAACGGTTAGGCGACTGCTAGTGGAGCAGCCCGATTTGATGCCCTATTATCCTCCAAATAGGGCATTAGATCGGGGTATCGATTTAGCATACGGCAAAAGCCAGATAACAAAGCACGTTACCAGCGGCATTCTAAGGGGCTTACCGCCCGGAAAGATTGCTAACGAGTTGATGTCTAATATAACCACAATGAACCGGGAAAGCGCAGTTAGAGCCGCCAGAACGGGTATTACAGCCGCACAGAATGCGGGACGGTTCGACAGCTATATTGCAGCCGAAAAGATGGGTATTCAGATCAAACGGCGATGGGTCTGCACAAAGGATGCACGAACTCGACTGAGCCACGGTCTTGCTGATGGTCAAATTGTGGTTGGAACAAAGACCCCCTTCGTTGTCGGCGGTTACAAGATGATGTTCCCCGGTGATAAATCCATAAATGCACCGGGACATGAAATCTATAATTGCCGATGCACCACACGAACCGTGGAGAAAGACGGCATCGAAGCCGAACCCCGGCAGATGCGTGTTCGTGACCCGATTACTGGTAAAAACGAATTGATATCGGATATGACATATCAAGAGTGGTGCAATTGGAAACGTGGGCAAGACCCAAAGGCTTTTGATATTGCACAGAAGAAAATCAAAAACGCATCTTCTGACCGCGCCCAGTATGAAAAATACCGCAATCAACTTGGGGCAAGTGTCGGAAAAACCTTTGCAGATTTCCAAGAAATGAAATATAATAGGGTCGAAGAATACAACCTTTTGAAACAGTATGCTAGGGATGTTAGAACGGGCTGGGTGTCGCCACTATCTGGCTTCGTGAACTACAAGAATCTGTACAATCGGATTCAAAACGAAATCGTTGGCGGGATTGCAGCAAATGGCACTACGATTACGGGGCAAGTTCCACACTTTATGCAACGGGTTATTGGGACAATGGTTGATCCTCAGAAGTTAAGGGATGAACTAAAGGTGATTCGACGCTCTGGCGTGGATGTTGGTTCCATTGTAGAAACTGTTTTCAATCCGGTCGAAATTGGCAACGTTCAAGTTAGAAAATCTGGCAAGCGTAGTGTAAGACTTATTGGTGCTAAATGTGTTGTAACTATCAATCCAGACACAGGCGAGTTGATACAGACTAATCCGTTGTGAGGTGATAAGAATGTTCAATATGAGTGAAAGGTCAAAAGCGTTCCTACAAAAAAATTGCCCGGAACTTTTGAAGGTAGATAAGTTGAGACAGTTCCTTCTCATGTTAGATGATTTTATCACAATGGAGGGGCTTGACGAAAACGACAATATGACAGCTTTTGGGTATGAAGCACAGGCTGTCTACGATGAAATCTATATGTGCAATGAGTAAAACCACCGAACCGATTATGGCACGGTGGTTTTTCTATGCCCATTTTTGGAGGTGACAACATGGCTGTTACATTCAATGACTATTCCGACGAAGTATTAGAAGCCTTTGAAGCGGGATGCTTACGGGCGTTGGAACGGTGCGGCTTACAAGCTGAGGGATATGCAAAAGACCTTTGCCCGGTCGATACTGGCGCACTGAGGAACAGCATTTCCCATAAGGTGGACGAGGGCGAACCCGCTGCCCATATTGGCACAAACCAAGAGTATGCGCCTTATGTGGAATTTGGCACGGGCAGTTATTCGACCACAGGAGGCGGCACTCCGAAAACGCATTGGGCGTACATGGGCGACGATGGCAAAATTCACATTGGCAAGCCCCAGAACCCGCGCCCCTATTTGAAACCCGCCGTTGCAAACCATGTAGGCACATACCGCAATATTTTCAAGGACGAATTAACAAAGTAAAACCGGGAAAGAAAACCCGTTTTTATAACACTATCGGCGCAAAGAACAGCGCACAAAGGAAAGGAACGATAGAACATGGCACTTACTCGAAAGCTGCTGAAAGGCATGGGATTGACCGACGAACAGGTTGACACCATTATTGAAGCGCATTCCGAAACCGTTGATGGACTGAAAGAGGATATCAACAAGTATAAGAGCAACGCAGAAAAGTTGCCCGCTGTCCAGAAGGAACTGGACGATCTGAAAGCCGCCGGGGATGGCGGCTACAAACAGAAGTACGAGGACGAAAAGAAAGCGTTCGAGGACTTCAAAGCGGCTCAGACGGCAAAGGAAACCAAACAGGCAAAAGAAAAAGCCTATGCGGCGTTCCTGAAATCCGTGGGCGTAAGCGAAAAACGCATTCCTTCCATCATCAAGGTTACAGACCTTAATTCTGTTGAGCTAGAGGGTGACGCGGTCAAGGATGCGGATAAGCTTACTGAATCCGTAAAAACCGAATGGGCTGATTTCATCGAAAATAGCAACACGGGCGGCGCAAATACTAACATGCCTCCCGCAAACAATCCGAACAATGGCGATGACCCTTCCAAGATGACTATGGAACAGTACATTGCCTATCGAAACAAAAAGTAAAAGGAGATTATAACAATGGCTAACACTATTCTGACCCCCGATATCATTGCACGCGAAGCACTGATGGTACTGCGTAACAACGCAGTCATGGCAAATCTGGTACACCGTGACTATTCCGAAGACTTTGTCGGCGCAGTCGGTGACACCATTACCGTTCGCAAGCCCGCAACCTTCGTTGCTAACGAATACGCTGGCTCCATTTCTGTTCAGGACGCAACCGAAACCGCTGTTCCTGTTGTCATGGACAAGCATCTGGACGTTTCCTTCGCTGTTACCGCAAAGCAGATGACCATGGAAATTGCAGACTTCTCCAAGCAGCTGCTCGTTCCCGCCATGCAGGCTTTTGCCGACAAGGTTGACAAGCTGCTGATTGCTCTGGAATCCGAAGCAACTGCACGCCATGCCCATTCTTCCGGTGCTATTGCTCCCGCTGACCTGATCGCCGCTCGTAAGTTCCTGACCCAGAACGCAGCCCCTCTGGCTGACCGTCGTTTTGTTGTCGGTGCTACCGCCGAAGCTGATCTGCTGGGCAATGAACTGTTCGTTTCCGCTGAAAAGGTTGGCGACAACGGCACTGCTCTGCGTGAAGCTTCCATGGGTCGCAAGTTCGGCTTTGACTGCTATGTTGACCAGAACATTGCAAAGAATGGCAACTATGTTCCTTCCATCGCATTCCACAAGAACGCTATGGCTCTGGTAACTCGTCCTCTGGCTCTGCCTAACGGTGCTGCTAAGGCTGCTATCGTCAACTATGACGGCTTCGGTCTGCGTGTTGTTTACGGCTACGACATGAACACCAAGACCGACACTATTTCCATTGATATGCTGTGCGGCGTTAAGCTGCTGGACGACAAGCTGATTGCTGTTGTCGCTGACAGCCGCACCTAATCATGGTTATTATGGAGCATCCGAATGGATGCGTTCATAATGTCCGGGATGATCTTGTAGCCAAATTCCAGAACGCTGGATGGAATATCAAGGCGGTTCCTAGTGAACCGCCTGTTGTCCCGGCAGAACCTAAAAAGCGAAAGACAACCAAAAGCAAAGCATAAGGAGGTGTTACAGTGCTTGAAACTGTACTGATTCACCTTAAAAATTGGTTCGTTGTCCCCCGTGGCGTACATGAGGGAATTTTCACGATTGAAAACGGTTCTTTGGAACTGCCTTTCTTGCAGGACGGTCAGTATTACCGCATCTGTGGCAGTGTGTTTAACGACGGCTTGCACCAATATGGCGTAAACGATTTGCAGAACGAAACTTTTTCCGGCACGGTCTGGGCGTTGGCAATTCCTAAAGCTGTTGTGGATCTGTCCGCAAAGGTCGAGGAATGGCAGCGCAAGAATGGGGAAGCTGTTGCAACCCCGTTTACGTCTGAATCTTTCGGCGGTTACAGCTACACCAAAGCCACAGACAGCAAAACCGGGGCGGCGGCAACATGGGAAACGGCATTCCGCGCCGATCTGAACCCGTACCGCAAGCCGCGGGAATTTGCCCCCGTGAAGCCGTGGGGAGGTCGTTGGAATGCTGATTGATTGCATGATGGTTCCATGTGTAGTCATGGTAGCAGAGCGAACACCGGACGGCTCAGGCGGTTACAAGACCACATGGGCAGAGGGCGACCGATTTAGGGCGGCGATTGTCCGTGATAGTTCCACAGAAGCCCGGATTGCTGAAGCTTCCGGGACTGTGGAGCTGTATACCGTAACCGTTTCCCGGTCTGTGCATCTGGAATACCATGCAGTATTTAAGCGTCTAACCGATGGCAAAACGTTCCGCATTACGTCTGACAATGCGGAAAAGAAAACCCCGGCTTGCACCGCTCTGGATATTGCACAATCCAATGCAGAAGCATGGAGGCTGACCACATGACCAAAGAACAAGCTTTATACAAGTTTTTCAATTCGTTTGACATTGTCGGGTATCGGAACACCTCCGTTCCCGATGATGTCATTTTTCCGTATTTGACCTTTGATGCACCCATTTCCTCTTTGGAGGAAGACCCCGTTTCAATTACGCTGCATCTGTATTACTACACGGATTCCGAAGCAGAACCAGACGCAAAAGCCGAAGAAATCCGGCAAGCAATCGGAATGGGCGGTGTGCTGCTGAACTGTGACGGCGGCGCAATCTGGCTAAAATGGGGCGTTCCGTGGTGTCAGTCGCTGGTCGATGAAACGAACCGAAATATCAAACGCCGATATATCAATATTACGGCTGAATACTTAACTCTTTAAGGAGGAAAACAATGGGTAAGTTCGTTAAAGTATCCGAAAACGCATTTAAGGAAATCCAGCTTGAAGCTGGTCTGATCCTGAACACTTTTGACCCCACTGGTGCCGCCGATGTGAAGGACGAAGATATTGTCTGCGCTACCACTGGCGGTATCTCTATCACTTGTAAGCCCACTTTCACCGACTATGGCGATGACATCGACAATGTTCCCGCTAATATGCTGGAATTCAAGGAAGTTGATGGTTGGGAATGTTCTCTGGGCTTCACTGCGCTGAACGCTTCCGCTTCCGTTATCAAGCTGGCTCTGGGTGCTGCCGATGTTGACGGCGACAAGATTACTCCCCGCTTCGATATGACTGAAGCCGACGCGAAGGACATTTGGTGGGTTGGCGAACGTGCAGACGGCGGCTTCGTTGCTTGCTGTCTGAAGAAGGCTATGTCCACCGATGGTCTGACCCTCAAGACCACCAAGAAGGGCAAGGGTCAGTTGTCTTGCACTCTGACTGGTCATGTGTCCATTGCTGCACAGGACGTTGTACCCATGGAATTCTATGTACAGGAAGGGGCGGCATAATTTATGCGCACCATTGCAAATCTGAAAGGCGCGGAGTTTTTCCGGGCAACTTATAACATTGTTGAAGAAGTCGAAAAGTTCAACAATGCTACTGGCTTAATGGCTATCTGGAAAAAGCGTCCTACCTATACCGGAGAGGAAACAGAAGAAGAAAAGCTTGCTATCATTCGGGAACAGGTTAAGAAGAATTGGCGTGAAATGCTGAAATCCGCACTTCATACCAATGCCGAAGCAACCTATTCTTTCGTGATGTGCCTTTTCGTTCTGGAAGATGATGAAAGCGAACCGGACGGCATGGAAATGATTATGGGTGCGCTTGATCTCATTGCTGACGAAAGAGTGATTGCTTTTTTTACCAAGTTACTGAAATCGGGAGTTCTCGATATTGTAGCCTAATTTCCTCTATCCGTCTGGATTTGCTGGAAGTGCTGGGCGATGGCTACATTGCCCAGCACATTCGGCAAAGCTACCGGGAGTACATAGAACAGACAAGTTACAAAGTGTATATGTCGGATATGGTAAAGCATATTACAACGGCGTTCACAGGCTCAGAAATCGAACGTAGATGGTTCGATATTCTGGACGAGCTTGACGGCGTTACGACCCCGGAAGAACAGACGGAAACAGAACAAGAAGTAAAATCCAGACTGCTTGCAAAACTGAACGGAAGGGAGGGCGAATAGTTTGGATGTATTTGACCTTGTGGCAAAAATACGGCTTGATGCGTCTGAATACGAAAACGGCGTAGGCAAAGCACGCGGTACTTTCTCCACCTTAGCAAGTGGAGTTGGGAAAGGTCTGGCAACGGTCGCCAAAGTTGGCGCGGCGGCTGTAACCGCTGGCGTTGCGGGTGTTACCGCGCTTACAAAGATGGGCATTGAAGGTTACGCCCAATACGAACAGCTTGTGGGCGGCGTTGAAACGCTTTTCAAAGATTCCAGTGATACAGTGATGCAGTATGCGGAAAATGCGTATAGAACCGCGGGTATGTCTGCGAATCAGTACATGGAAAACGCCACTTCGTTCTCTGCATCTCTTATCGGTAGTTTAGGCGGCGACACCGCAAAGGCGGCAGAAGTCGCCAACATGGCAATCATTGATATGTCCGATAACGCCAATAAAATGGGTACGGACATTGGCATGATCCAGAACGCATACAACGGCTTTGCAAAGGGCAACTTCACCATGCTCGATAACCTTAAGCTTGGTTATGGCGGCACCCGTGAAGAAATGCAACGCCTGTTGGATGATGCAACAGCCATTTCCGGCATTGAATACGACATTTCTTCGTTTGCTGACGTTGCCGAAGCAATCCACGTTGTGCAAACTGAAATGGGCATTGCTGGTACGACGGCAAGAGAAGCCGCTTCCACGATTGAAGGCTCTATTTCCATGATGAAGGGCGCATGGTCAAACCTTGTTGTTGGCATGGCTGACGAAAACGCCAATATGGAAGTGCTTATTAACAATTTTGTTGAAAGTACAGCAACAGCGGCGCAGAATCTTTTGCCAAGAATCGAACAAACGCTGATCGGCATTGGCGACCTAATCACCGCACTTGCACCCGTTATCGCAGAAGCATTGCCCCAGCTTGTGGCAAACGTTCTCCCGTCACTTTTGGCTGCTGGTGTCAATTTGGTTGTCGCACTTGTCGAGGGCGTTGTCACAGCACTACCAGCCCTTGGAGCCGCGTTGCTTGAAGGCGTAAGCATTATCCTTGTTGAAGTTTTCGGCGTGTCTGAAGAAAAAGCCGGGGAATTTGCGGACAGTGTCAATTCTTTCTTCGCTAAAATTGGCGAGGGTTGGCAAAACCTTGTTGCAAGCGCACAGACCGAGGGAACATTCCTGAATAACGTCTGGACAGGCTTGCAAGAAACAGCACAGGTGTTCTGCGATTTCTGCGTTGCTCTGTGGGACGCACTTTCGGCAGCGTTCGCATGGGTCGTCGGTCAGATTCAGACCGAGGGAACCACGCTGAATACGGTATGGAACAATATCAAAGCTGTAGCCGAATTTGTGTGGAGCACAATTAAAACCGTCATCGAAACGGTTATCGAGCAGATCAAAAATATTTTCTCGTTGTTCACCGCAATTTTGCAAGGCGATTGGTCGTCCGCTTGGGAAACGATCAAAAATATCAGCTCGACTACTGGCGAAGCACTCCGCTCTATTATTTCATCCGCTTTCACCGCAATCGGCAACATAATTTCCAATATTTGGACAAATATCAAAACCACAATCAGCAACGCTTGGAACAATATCAAAACCAATGTTTCCAGCGCGATTGCGAACGTGAAAACCTCGATTTCGTCCGGGCTGAACAATGCGTTTTCGACGGTGTCCACCGTCCTGGGCAATATCAAAGCCAAATTCACTAGTATTTGGGACGGTTGCAAGACAATCGTGTCGAACGCAATTAGCGCAATTAAGGGTTTCTTCAATTTCGAATGGTCGCTGCCTCATATCAAATTGCCTCATTTCTCTGTATCTGGCGGCGAGGCACCGTGGGGCTTTGGCGGCAAAGGCTCTCTGCCGTCTGTTGGCGTGTCGTGGTATCGCAAGGCATACGACAACGCAATGGTATTGAGCAAGCCTACTATTTTCGGTTATTCCAACGGCTCGTTCCTGGGCGGTGGCGACGGCAACGGAAATGAAATCGTTTCCGGTGAATCCCACTTAATGGGCATTATTGGTCACGTTGTGCAGAGTACGACCGCGGAGCAGAACGAACAGATTGTTTCCTTGCTGTCCGCTATTCTGGAAGCAACCGCAAGCGGCAATGCTGAAACTGTCCGCGCTATCATGTCCGATCGCACCTTTGCTGTGGGAGAACGAGAATTTGCAAGGTTGGTGAGAAATTATGCTTGAGAAATTTGTATTTGAAAACCACCTTGGACAACGGTTCGAGGGTCTGCCGAATGGCGTGTATCTTAACCCTAGCGATTTGCGGGATTATTCCTGGAACTTTGACACCATCAACGGCAGAATTTCGCGCTTTTATAAGGGCGTAACAAGCCGCAAAATTCCCCTTGTTGTCCATTGCAAATCCCCCGCCGAAGCTGTTGCAGTTATGAACCGTTTGCACGAACTGGCTGAAGCTGATGTTGTAGAAAATATCCCCGGCAGAATCTATGTCGGGGATTACTACACCAACGGCTTTGTTACGGGCAGTGCAAAGAGCGAATGGCGGCGCGAGCATAAGCATTGCAAAATCGAACTGACGCTTACCAGTGACGATCCGGCATGGTATAACGAACAGGCGCATTCGTTCTTCCCGTCCGACGGTGCTGGGTTCATCGGCGGTTTTGATTATCCCTACGATTACCCGACCGACTATGCACTGTCCATGAATGGGCGCAAGATCGTCTGCAACTCCGTCGGTTCCAGTGCGTTCCGGTTGCAGATTTACGGTGAAGCAACAAACCCGGCTGTTATTATCAATGGTCATAAATACACAGTAAACGGGACAATTGGCAAGGGTGAAAGCTTGTTGATTGACAGCTTACGAAAGACCATCACGTTGACAACCGCCAACGGGCAGAAAGTAAACTGGTTTGACAACCGGGGACGTGAGGATTATATCTTTGAACCGCTCCAGGCGGGGCAAAGCACTGTCACATGGTCGGGGTCGTTTGGCTTTGTGCTAACGGTCGTTGAGAAACGGAGTGAACCCAAATGGATTTGATCTATACCAATGCAGAAAGAACCGACCTGGGTGTGCTTGCTACGCATTCTTTCGACCTGTCCTATGGCGCATCGGAAAACGATTTTGAATTGACCATTGGCGCAAACGAGCCGACGTTGGAAGCTAATGCGTGCGTGTACATCGAAGGCACCGAATACGGTGGTATGGTCGGAGGTGTCAAAACAAGTACAAACGGCGAAACAATCACATACAAGGGCAGAACCTGGCACGGAATCTTAAACAGCAAGGTTATCGAACCGGACACCGGTGAGGACTACTTTGTTGTTTCGGGTGACGCGAACACGGTTCTTGCCTCGTTGATTTATCGTCTGAGGCTTACAGAATTGTTTGAGGCATCCGAAAACCTATCCGGGGTTAATATCTCCCGATATCAATTCCACCGCTATTGCAAGGGCTATGACGGTCTGAGGGATATGCTTGCAGACAATGGCGCAAAGCTAAAGGTTGCATGGATCGGCGGCGCGGTGCAGTTGTCCGCCGAACCGCTTGTGGACTACACCGAAGCCCCTATTGACGGCGATATTGCCAAGCTTACAGTTGAACAGAACAAAGACAAGGTAAACCACTTGATTTGCCTGGGCAAAGGCGACCTGGCAGAACGTGAAGTTGTCCACCTCTACGTTGGCAAGAACGGTGAGGTTGGCAAAACGCAGTATTACACAGGGGCGGCGGAAATCGTCGAAACCTACGAGAACACCAGCACCGACGACCTCGAAGCAGACGGAGTTAAAAAACTCAAAGAACTGCAAAACACCGACAAAGCCGAAATCAATCTTTCCGAAACAGAAAAGATTTTTGATATCGGTGATATTGTCGGCGCGAAGGAATACAGGTTTGGCGTCGAAGTATCCGAAGCTGTGACCCAGAAAATTGTAAAAATCAATAACGGTGTTGTCAGCACCGAATACAAAACAGGTGGGTGATTTTATATGTCTGAAAATTATTTGATTACAGGGTATTGGGGCGAACCCCATGTAACACCCGAAAACGACAGAGGTGTCAACGCCGCCATTTTCGGGGCTGGCAGATTCGTGCTGCCTGTTGGCGAATTGTTTAAGGCGGAATACATTGGCAACAACACTGTCAGAATTTACGATGGTAAGCTGATTGACAACGGCGCGGTCGCTGGCATCCCCTCTGGCGAATACGTTGATATTTTGGTTCCCGAAACGGGACAGGGTATGAAGCGAAACGACATTATCGCTTTCCAGTATTCCAAGGATGTTTCCTCCCTGGTCGAAAGTGGCACGTTTGTGTTGATTTCCGGCGAAGAAACCAGCGGCACGGCGACAGACCCGGCACTGTCACAGCAGGACATTTTGACCAACGAAGCAACGTTGGATCAGATGGCGTTATGGCGGTTGCCTGTTGCTGGCTCTGTTATTTCTGCGCCCGAAGTGCTGTATAACACACGGTTTGCGGGCGAGAGAATCGCAACGGCACATTCCGAGGACGGCGCAAGCTACACTTCCGATGTCCTGGGCATTTCCCGACTTTATGCGGGCTTGGAGATTATCGTTATTCCGGATATCACAAGCACAACCACGCTGCCGACGCTCAATGTCAATGGTCTGGGCGCGGTGAGCATCAAACGCAGAATCACAAGCAATACTTTGACCACTGTACAGAGCGAAAGCGAAAGTTTCCTTCTCAAAGAACAGCCGATTCGCGTTTTCTATAATGGTGCGGTTTGGGTTGCTGACATGGCAAGACCCAACGCCGCCGATCTTTACGGCTCTGTTCCGATTGCAAAGGGTGGCACGGGCGCAGATAACGCAGAGGAAGCGCGCGAAAACCTGGGCGTTGCTCCGGCTGGCTTTGGCTTGGGCGTTGAGGCTGTGTTGGCTGAGGATTGCAACACCGCACTGGTGAACGGTTGGTATTATTGCAATGCAACGACCGCGAATGCACCCGCGTCCTTTACTTCCACAAACAACACGTTTCTCGTTGTTGCAAGAAACTCCAGCCAGATTTATCAGTATTTCTTCCACCCGTCCAATGGCTGCGTAATGCAGAGATACACCACTGACGGCGGTTCTTCGTGGGTTGAAGAATGGGCAAACCCGCCCATGGAAATTGGCGTAGAATACCGCACAACGGAGCGCAGAAATGGCGCGCCAGTTTACACCAAGGTCGTTGACTGCGGAAATTTGCCGAGCAACTCAAGCAAGCTGATTGCAACCGGAATTGAACACACGAAGGCATTCCACATGGATTTCGATTTGTTCATCAGCACAGGTGCAATCACCCTTCCAAACGACGTTGGCTCAACTAACACCAACAAACCCGCCCGTGTATATCTAAACAGTGCACGGAATCTGTATATTGGAACGTACTTTGATATGTCTGACTGGACAGCAAAGGCAACGTTCAAATACACAAAGTAAGGGAGGAAGCGGCGTGAAAGTTATAAAATATCAGATGCGCCAGGGCGCAGAACTTTGCGACGTTGTAATTGGTTACAACGAAACCAATCTAGGCATTGCCAAAAAAGAAGCCTACAACGGCGAATATTTGCTCGAAGACATCGAACAGGAAGAAACGACGGAAGGTGGGTGACCTAATGGATGAAATGGACATTGAACACCGCTTAACTGAGGTGGAAGAGCGAGGAAAAGCAAACGCACATCAAATCGGCGAACTGAAAAAACGTCAAGACAACCTCGACGACCTGGTTTCCACGGTCAAGGTTCTTGCGAACCGGGAAGAAATCGTGGAGAACGATGTGAAGGAAATCAAAGAGAATGTCAAAATATTGACCAACAAACCCGGCAAGATGTGGGACAGCATGGTCGAGAAAATCATTTTGACCATTGCCGCCGCTGTCATCGGCTTCATTTTGGCACGGATCGGATTGTGAAAGGATGAATAAAAATGATTAACTGGAAAGTACGAATCAAAAATAAGGCATTCTGGGTCGCTATCATCCCGGCTGTTCTGCTGTTGGTTCAGCAGATTTGCGCCCTGTTCGGGGTCGAAATCGATGTTTCCGGGCTGGGCGAACAGCTTGTTGCCATTGTTGGCACTGCATTTGCCGTGCTGGCTTTGCTGGGTGTTGTGGCTGACCCCACGACCAAAGGCATCAGCGACAGCGCACAGGCGATGACCTATGACAAGCCGAAGGGAGATGGCTAAACATGGCACTGTTGACACCGAACGCAACAGCCAAAATGCTTGGCGTTACCGTCAATGAAAAAATCATCCCCGACGGCACTAGATGGAAGGACGCGAACAAAGCCAGAAGCGCAGGTTTCTCCGCTGGTAGTCTGTATAAGAAACAGCAGAAATTAAGCGGCGGCACAGGTAAAGTGCAGTCTGTCACGATTCACAATACCGACGATCTGCGGAACGTTCACGACGACGGCGAACAGTACACCCGTGCAACGTTCAACGAAAATATGGGCAGCTCCCGCGTCCACTTCTACGTTGACGACGTGTGTGCATGGCAGAATTTGAAAGCGGGAACGGGTTTATTCCCGTCTGATCCTGTTTGTTCTGCTGAGGTTGCGTGGCACGCTGGCGACGGCTCCGGCTCCGGGAGCGGCAACGATACCAGCTTGTCAATTGAAATCATTATGAACGACAACGCTTCCCATGATGCAAAGGCAAAGGACAACGGCGCAAGGGTGGCGGCGTGGCTGCTGTGGAAACATGGCTTGTCCATTGATAAGCTGGTAACGCACACTTATTGGGTAAACAGAAAAGTCGGGAAGACGTTTAGTGATGTTGACCGACAGTGTACCAATTATGTCAGCGGCGGCAAATGGTGTCCCGTGTACATCTTTGAATCTGCTAGTCAGGCTACCGCGCTGAATAATTGGAAAGCGTTCAAAGCACTCGTTAAAAAGTATCTTGACGAACTGAACAACACCGGGGAGGATGTAACCGACATGACAAAAGAAGAACTTGAAAAGCTGGTTGACGAACGAGTTAAAATGATTCTGAGGGGCGAAGGTTCCAAGGTTTCCGCATGGGCAGAAAAGGAACTGGAAGCCGCAATGGAAAACGGCATCACCGACGGTTCCCGCCCTCTGGGCTACGCAACCAGACAGGAAACGGCGTGCATGGTTGTTCGCCTGTTTGAAAAACTCAATCTGGCGAAAAAGAGCGAAAAGTAACACCAGACGACACAGAAAACCACACAAGCCGTTTTTAAAGCATAAGCAACAACAGATGCACAAGAAATGAAAACGGCACACAGGCAAAAGAAACGGGGACAGGGCTATAAAAAGCCTTGTCCCCTTCTTTTTGTTTTCCTGCAAAATATGGGGGTTGCAATTTGAAAAACAAAATGCTAATATAGCCCCGGTTTGAAATATTCTTACGGCATGAGAAGTTGACACGGTCACAACTCAAATACTCTCTCCCTCTCCTTTTGAGAACTAAGAAAAAACCCCCATTCTGATTCGGTCGGGAATCAGGGTGGGGGCTTTTTCTATTTGCTTTCAAGGTCTGCCCGGATCAGGGCTTTAATATAGGTTTGCTTTTTCGGCTGGCTCTGAATGTGTTCCCACAATTCAAGTTCGGCGGGGGAAAAATCAACCGTGATTCGCTTTACTTTCTCTTTTTTATATTTCGCTGTCGCCCGGAGCTGGGCGGCACTTGTTTTCTTTTCATCCATGGTCAAACGTCCTTTCTGAAAGTGTGCTTATAATATACCGCACGGGATAGATAAAAGACATATGGGATATTGCACAAAAATAACGCCGCTCATGCAAACGCCAATCTTTTCAATCATTGTTTTCCACCGTTTCTTCGTTCAGCCATCTAAGCAAAATATAAAACACGGCTTCCTCTGTGATTCCGCGCCCATAATGCTCAAAAACGGGCTTTACAAGGTTGTAACGTTCGTGTGCAAGAAACGCTGCCATTTGCGCAACGGAT
>UZAT01064190.1_pt1 | contig 15135 bp, 14 predicted proteins | sample 2160861 | NCBI WGS metagenome assembly UZAT01 (sample SAMEA5138306, study PRJEB28736) | viral metagenome | reverse complement strand
GTTGCTTCTGAAACCATTTCACGGCATTCTGTGACCTATTTCAACATGGATGCAGGGAATTCCGTCATGGGGTTCCCTGTGTCCTTGCTGGGCTTCCTGAAGCCTTATAAGAAGGTTAGATTCGGAAGGGGCGTTGGCGTATGAAAGGAATTGGTGGAAACATCAAAGCAATCATCCAGGTCAGCACTGCAACCAAGAATGAAATTGGTGAAAATGTGCTGACCTGGGCTGATGCCCAGACCATCAAAGGATGGCTTGACCTTCAGGCAGGTGATTCCAAATACACCAGCTTCAATGCCAAGATGCAGGAATCCACGCACATCTTCATTGCTGACTATGTTGCTCTGGACAGCCGGATCACGGCTGAAAATTCCAGAATGGTCATCAATGGGAAGCATTATGATGTCCTTCTGATTGACAATCCTATGGAACTGGGCAGCGGATCCCAGCTTGAATTCTATCTGAAGTTCACAGGGGGTCAGTGACATGGCACAGGTTGAATTCCAGGACTTCAGCATTCAGGTCAAGGATGCCCTTGATGATGCCGTGTTGCAATTCCTGGAAGAAGCCGGGGCTGAACTGGAATCCCAAACGAAGCGGAATCAAACAAGAGTGGATTCAGGCGAAACCAAAGGTCAGTGGACACATGTGGTGGATGAATCCAGAAAAGTTTGCACGGTGGGCAATCCACTGGAAAATGCTATTTGGGAAGAATTCGGAACAGGTGAATATGCCCTTGAAGGCAATGGCAGAAAGGGCGGCTGGTGGTATCAGGACAAAGACACTGGCAAGTGGCATTTCACAAGAGGTAAAACACCACTTCGGCCTTTACACACGGCCTTTGTGAAAACCAAGGCCAAGATCATCCGAAGGGCTGAACAAGTGTTGAAAGGAAGAATGAACTGATGTCAAAACAGGTGTTGAAAATCATTTCTGATGCCATGAATTCCCTTGGCCTGGAATATGACTTTGGAACTTACAAGAAGAATCCTGTTGTCTATCCATACTTTGTAGGTGAATACCAGGAAACAGAGCCGATGACGGAAGATGGTCTTCAGGAAACCGCATTCCTGCTGTCAGGCTTCCACAGGGGCGAATGGCAAACGCTTGAAGAAGCAAGAGAAAAAATCGAAAAATATTTTGGTTGCGGTGGGAAGACAGTCATCACGGATCATTCCGTGGTGGCTGTTTTTTATGCCGGAACTTTGATTGTCCCCACAGGGGATGCTGAACTGATTAAGATTCAGGTCAATCTGAACATTAAAGAATGGAAGGTGACTGTATGAAGGAAGGCAAGACTGGTGTAACTGCGAAGACTCCGAAAAACATTATGCTGGGTGCCGGAACCATTCACAGAGGTCTGAAGTATGCAAGCAATACTTGGAACTTCACGGAATCTATTGTGGGTGCAACCAATGGTGGTTCTAAGGTGTCCATTGTTCCTGAAATTTACAAGATTCCTGTGGATGGTGCCAATGTTGCTGCAAAGGGTCTGACGATCAAGAATGGTGAAGTTGCCACTATGGAAATCAACTTTGCTGAACTGTCCACGGACATCATCAATGCTGCAACCATCGGTGCAACTGGCGTGTCCGATGTTACCACGCACAATCTGATTGAATCCAAGGGTGGCATTGAAGAAGGCGATTATTGGGAGAATGTTGCGTTTGTTGGCAAAACCACGGATGATGTTGACATCATTGTCATCCTGCCCAATGCGCTGTGCACTTCTGGTTTCGAACTTGAAGGCAAGAACAAGGAAGGTGCAGTTTTGAAGTGCACTTTTGAGTGCCACGCAGAACTGACTTCTGATTTGGCAACGCTGCCCTGGAAGATCTATTATCCCAATACTTAAAACGCAACGAAGCACGGAACCACCTTCACTGAAGGTGGTTCTTGCTATTTAAAAACACACGGAAAGGATTTTGAGCAATGAACGAAAACGAAAAAACTCAGGCAAAAGCCTTTGAACTGCGCAACTTGGAAGCAGATGACATGTTCCCCATGTTCCAGATCATTTCTAAGGTCGGCATCAAGGAATTCAAGCAGTGCTTTGAATCCGATGCTGTCAAGGAAGCAGTGGCGAAAGTGGCAGACGGCAAGAACAGCAAGACTGATGTTGCCGCTGTTGGCATGATGATTGGCCTGGACATTGCCGGAATCCTTCTGGCAAACATCGGAAAGGCAAAGGAAGACATCTATTGCCTTCTGGCAAATCTGTCCGGCATGACCAGGGATCAGATTGCAAAGCTGCCCATGCTGACCTTCACTGAAATGGTCATTGCGGTTGTCAAGAAAGAGGAATTCAAGGATTTTTTTCAGGCTGTTACCAAATTGTTCTGATTGGTGACATTCGGTTCCTTGACATGGCGTTCAAACGCTATGCAAGCCCAATGATTCTGCTTGGTCAGATGATCCGGGCAAGGCGGCTGGCTGAATTCGTGAATGAGTTCATCCAGATCCACAACAAGGAAACAGAAGAATCTGTCACCTGGGATGTTTGGCTTCACAGGGTCTTTGATATGGGCTATCAGGAATTCGTGGACAAGACCAGCAAGAAAGAATCCACAGAAACGCTTTCTGACGATGTTCTGAAAGCAACCGTGCAGGAATCTATGGGAATCATCAACGGCTTTTGTCCTTCTTAAGAAAGGGGCAAACTATGGAGCTTTTCAAGCTTCTTGGTGAAATTGCGGTTGATAACACCAAAGCCAAAAAAGCCCTTGACGAAGTTGCGGAAAGGGCAGGAACTACAAGCGGTGAAATTGAAACAGCGGTCAACAAGATTGGAACTGTTGCCGGGGGTATTGCCAGGGGCATTGGCGTTGCTGGTGCTGCCATCGGTGGTGCATGGATAGCCGCCATTGAAGGTTCAAGAGAATACAGGGCTGAAATGGGGCTTCTGGATGGAGCATTCCAGGCATCCGGGCATTCTTCGGCTGAAGCCAAGAAAACCTATTCAGAACTGAATGCCGTGCTGGGTGACACGGAACAGGCCGTGGAAGCAGCACAGCACATTGCCATGATTGCCGACAACGAAAAGGAAATGAATGACCTGACCAACATTGGTACAGGAGTGTTTCAGCGTTTTGGGCAAAGCCTTCCGCTGGAAGGGCTTATGGAAGGAATTTTGCACACAAGTTCCCTTGGAGAGGTGCAAGGCAGTCTGGCAGACGCATTGGAATGGAGCGGCATAACTGTTGAAGACTTCAATGACCAGCTTGCCAAGTGTTCTTCTGAAGAAGAACGGCAAGACCTGATTATGAAGACTTTGAAGGACACCTATGGTGAAGCTGCTGAACAATACAAAACAACCAACAAAGATGTCATGGATGCACGGAAGGCACAGGAAAAGCTGACGGATGCCTTTGCTGAATTCGGCAGGGTGGGTGAACCTATCCTGACAGCTATCAAGGACAAGGTTGCCGACATGGTAGCCGCTGCTGTGCCACACCTTGAAAACTTCATTCAGAAGGTCAAGGACATTTCCACATGGGTCAAGGAAAACGGTGACACCATTGACAAATGGGTTGCCGTCATCATCGGTGCAACCGTGTCCATCGGAACCTTCCTGCTGATTCTGAATTGGGGAAAGATCATGACGGCGGCAGCAAATGCCGTGAAAACGGTCAGACTTGCCATCCTGGGCATGAACGCCGCAATGCTTGCCAATCCTGTTGGCTTGGTCATTGCTGCCCTTGCAGGGCTTGTGGTGGCATTCGTTTACCTGTGGAACAATGTTGAAGGATTCCGCAAATTCTGGATCAATGCTTGGAACCTAATCAAGTCGGCTGCATCCAAAGCGAAGACGGCAATCACCAATGCCTTTTCCAATCTTGGTTCCTGGTTCAAGACCAAGTTTGGTCAGGTACAGAAAGCTGGACAGGATGCCACGAACAAGGTGAAGGGCTTCTTCACCAGTGCGAAAAGCAAAATCACATCCACTTTTTCCAACATCGGTTCCTGGTTCGGTGACAAGTTCCGTTCTGCTTGGAACGGTGTGAAGAATGCCTTTTCCGGCTGGGGATCCTTCTTCAGTGGTCTGTGGACGAAAATCAAATCCAAGTTCGGTTCCATCGGTTCTTCCTTGGGCAAGACCATGGGTGATTCCGTGAAATCCGGCTTGAACAAGGTTCTTTCCACAATTGAAAAGACCATCAACAAGGGAATTGGCTTGATTAACAGTGCCATCAGCCTTGCCAATAAACTTCCCGGAATCAGCGTTGGCAAGCTGTCTAAAATCAGCCTTCCCAGACTTGCACAGGGCGGTGTGCTTGAAAAAGGTCAGGTTGGCCTTCTGGAAGGTACAGGTGCGGAAGCCGTGGTGCCTTTGGAAAACAACCGGGCATGGTTGTCCAAGGTGGCTGAAGATCTGCATGAACTTCAGGGCAACACTTTCCAAAACGGAAACAGTCAACAGATTGTGTCCCTGTTGAATCGTGCTATTGATTTGCTGGAAGACCTGGCAAGAATGAAAATCTGCCTTGACAGCGGTGTTCTGGTGGGTGAATTGGCACCTGCTATGGATGGGCGGCTGTCTGACAGATGGAGCCACGCCAAGCGTGGCAATACAAGATAAATTCCAAAGGAAAGGATGATAGGCCGTTGGAATTGTTTAAGCTATTTGGAACAATCGCAATCAACAATCACGAAGCGAACAACAGCATTGATGAAACAACAGGAAAAGCTGAAGGTGCGCAGACCAAGATTGGGGCAGCATTTAAGAAGGTTGGCACTGCGGTTGTTGCTTATTTTGCTGTTGATAAAATCGTAAACTTCGGAAAGGCTTGCCTGGATGCCGCTGCAAATGCCAGTGCCACGGCATCACAGTTCACGCAGGTCTTCGGTGAACTGGAAAACCAGGCGGCAGAAAACCTTTCCAAAATTGCGGATTCGGCAGGTATTACCGAAAACCGTATGAAGGGCAGTTATACCAAGATCGCTGCCTTCGCAAAAACCACTGGCATGGAAACGGCTGATGCACTGTCCCTGGCTGACCGTGCAATGGTGGCTGTTGCTGACAGTGCTGCCTTCTATGACAGAAGTCTGGAAGACACCACCGAAAGCTTGCAGTCCTTCCTGAAGGGCAACTTTGAAAATGATGCCGCTTTGGGTCTGTCCTGCACTGAAGTCACAAGAAATGCTGCTGCTGTGGAACTGTTTGGCAAGGAATACAAGAACCTGTCTGAACAGCAGAAGCAGTTGACTCTTCTGAAGATGGTGGAAGATGCAAATGCTCTTTCTGGTGCAATGGGTCAGGCGGCAAGAGAATCAAACACCTGGTCGAACCAGACAGGCAACCTGAAGCAAGCCTGGACAGACTTCACTGCAACGATTGGTGAACGCTTCCTTCCCATTGCAGTCAGTGTGGTGCAGTGGATGGCTGAAAAGTTCCCTGAAGCAGAAGCGTTTGTCACACAGGCCATCACAGAAATTGGTCAGATGTTTTCTGGGTTGGCACCTTCTGTTAGCGTTCTATTCACAGAAGTGAGCAACCTGTGGACAACGGTTTTGAAGCCGTGTCTGCAAGCAATTTGGGACTTCATCAAAAACGCACTTGCTCCTGCGTTTACAACGGTGTTCAGTGGCATCATTGTTCCTGCTGTCCAGATTGCGTTTGACTTCATTGAAAGCGCATGGAACACCACGCTGAAGCCTGTCTTGGAAGGCATCACAGACTTCATTGCTGGCGTTTTTACAGGCAATTGGGAACAGGCTTGGAATGGTGTTGAATCCATTCTGAAGGGTGTTGTGAACGGCATCATTGGTGGCGTTGAATTCATGGTCAACGGTGCAATTGACGGAATCAACCGTCTGATTGAAGGCCTTAACAGAATGAGTTCTGTTGGAAGAAATATCCTTGGCATTCCTGAATTCCCCACGATTTCTCCGCTTAGTCTTCCCAGACTGGAAGAAGGCGGCATCCTGGAAAAGGGTCAGATGGGATTCCTGGAAGGCAATGGTGCTGAAGCTGTTGTTCCCCTGGATCAGAACAGAAAGTGGATCAGCGCAGTTGCAAAGGACATGAACGGTGCAATGGGCGGCAGCGAACAGACACAGCGCATTGTTTCCCTTCTGGAAACGCTGGTTGATATGCTGCCGGAAACCATGAAGGATGCCTTCGGTTCTATGAAAATGGAATTTGACAAGCGTGAAGTTGCAAGAATGGTGAAGGTGGTGGGTTAAGATGCTTGAACAACTGAAGTATAAGAATCATCTGAATGAAGTCTTTGAATTCGGCAAGGATGGCATCTTTGTGGACACCAATGAACTTCATGACTATGAATGGAATGTCACCACTATGGGCAACAAGATTTCCGCTTTAGACCGAGGTGTCAGCAAGCGGAAACTTCCTATTGTCATTATCTGTGACACGGAAGAAAAAGGTGTTGCCGCAAGAAACAAGCTGATGGAAGTGGTTGAAAAGGATGTTCTTGCCATGAAGCATGGCAGGATCATCCTTGGTGACTACTACTTCCGTTGCTTTGTTACCAAGAGCCAGAAGAAGAACTATCTGAACACAAAGCGGTGGATGGAAGTCACGCTGACACTGACCACTGACTTCCCCTATTGGACGAAGGAAACCACACATTCCTTCGGAAAAGCAGTTGGTGCAAGCGGTGGAACAAACCTGGACTTCCCATTTGAATATCCGTTTGATTTCCATTTTGGATCACAGGAACTGACCAACGCCAATTTTGTTGCTTCGGATTTCCGCATGATTATTTTTGGTGCATGTGCGAATCCTGCTGTGTATGTGGCTGGGCATCTGTACCAGGTGAACTGTTCGGTGGCTTCTGGTGAATATCTGACCATTGATTCTGTGTCCAAGAAAATCTATCTGACAGCGAATGATGGCACTGTGACGAATGTTTTCAATCTGCGGAACAGGGATTCCTATATCTTTGAAAAGATTCCGGCTGGTGCAAATGCCGTAATTATTGAAGGTGATTTTGGCATTGACATCACGCTGATGGAAGAAAGGTCTGAACCGAAATGGATTTGATTTATACCAATGCAGCAAAAGAAGATCAGGGCGTTCTGTTCGACTATGAATTTGACCTGGCTTTCGGTGCGGATGAAAATGACTTTGAATGCACGGTGGCACTTGAATCACACTGCGTTGAAGTGGGATCCTTCATCTACATTGAAGGCACGGAATACGGTGGAATTGTAGACAGCGTAAAGGTTGACACAGAAGCACACACGGTCACTTATATCGGCAGAACATGGCACGGCATCCTAGAAGGTGCTGTGATTGAACCCGAAAGCGGATATGACTATCATGTGGTTACTGGCGAAGGTAACACAGTCATTGCTGGCTTGATTGAATATTTGGGGCTGTCCAGTATCTTCACGGCAAGCACGGAGGATTCCGGCATTGATGTGGCAACATATTCCTTCCGTTATGTGGATGCCTATTCTGGCATCTGCAAAATGCTTGCGAAATTTGACGGAAAGCTGAAGCTGAAGCATCTGATTGACAAGGTGGTTCTGTATGCGGAACCTGTGCTGGATTACAGTAATGACGATGAATGGGATTCTTCCCAGGTTGACTTTGTGATCCAGAAGAACTTCAGACCTACAAATCACCTTGTCTGTCTTGGTGGCGGCAACCTGCGGAACCGTCATGTGATTCACCTGTTTGCAGATGAAAATGGTGGCATTCAGCAGTGCGCACAAGATGATCCTGTGAGTGATGCGGACTATATTCTTGACAAATCCAAGCAGATGTTGTTCGGCCTGGACGAAGTGGCAGATGTGCTTGATTATCCTTCTGCACAGGTACATGAAAACTATGTCCGGCTGTCTGAACAGCCGCCTGACTGGGCTAGGAATTACGGCAACTATTTCAAGCAGGATTCAGAAGATGCTTTTGTTAGCGTTGAAGGTGTCGTTTCCGAAGATGTAACACTGCTGACGGCAAAGCCTGATGATTGGGAAGAAAACTATGCTGCTTATCACTATTACAAAGACGCAACTACGCTGTGTTCTGCGGAAGCACTAACCACCGAAGAATACAGAAAGCAGAGCAAGAAGCCTGTTGATTGGGAAACCAATTATGCCAATTACTTTGTTTATTGGAGTGACGGCCTGTCCGAAGAATACCGTGCCGTCAGCAGTGTAAGCAAGGAAAAGTATGTTGCGCAGACCATTCGGCCTTCTAATTGGGTACAGACTTGCACCAACTACTATAAACGGAAGTGGGGCAGCGGATATGAACGGTTGAGTGAATGGGAAGAATGGAAACCCAGAAAATACTACACCAAGACCACTTACAGTGTAGCACCTGAATGGAAGGGCAACCGTTACTATACGATGGTCAAAAGCACGGAATGCCCTGCGTGGGAATCCGGGAAATATTACACTGTCAAAGAAGTTGTCCTGACACCACCGTTTGCACCTGAAATCTACTTCGAAAAGAAGCTTGACCACTATGCTGAACTGGTAGCAAGTGGCACGGAGCGGCTGAAGCAAGCTTTCAACAGCAATTCTATTTCCATGGATCTTGACCTTGATGGTGTCTATGATATCGGTGATATTGTTGGAGCAGTCGAACACACCACAGGTGTTGAACTGTGGCGGCCTATTACCAAAAAGATCGTAACAATCAAGAATGGCATGGTCACAATCAGTCTTTCAACAGATACACCGAAGACTGGAAGCACCGTGGAAGCTGGCGGCACTGTTGCTGGTGATGTTACATACATCGGCGGTGGATCTGACACGCCTGGCGGTGGTCAGGTAATACCTGGAAGTGTTGATATTGGGCTTTCTATTGTTGACGGCAAACTTTGCGTTACCTATACGGTGTAAGGGGGTACAAGCGTGGGTCAAATTACAAAACCTATTATTTTGGATGAAACAGGGAGAGAGATCAAGGATGCGATCTTATCCCTTAACGAAAATTTGAACGGAATCAAAGGCAGGGATGGCAAAGACGGTGAAGATGGTTTTTCCTGCACACATAAGTGGAACGGAACTGTGTTGTCGGTGACAAGCGCAAGTGGAACATCCTCTGCCGATCTTAAGGGCGACAAGGGTAATGATGGTAAAAACGCATCTATCATCGGCGTGACAGCTTCCGTTGATGAAAATGCAGGTACACCTTCTGTGGAAGTTACAGTTGGCGGCACCGAATCTGAGCGGACTTTTGATTTTGCTTTCAAGAATCTGAAAGGTGATGCGCTGGTTTCTGAGCGCAATGCAGCGGCATCTGCTAGTGCTGCTTCTGGTTCTGCATCTGAAGCTATAGAGGCAAAGGGTGCAGCTGAGACTGCTGCTGGTCAAGCCGAGACTGCCAAAGCTAATGCGGAGGCAGCTATGGCAGAAGCGTCTGAGTGCAGAGGTAAGGCCGAGGAACACAGAGTTGCGGCTGAAAGCGCAGAAGAACAAGCACGGGAGTGGATGGAACGTACCATCGACAATCAGATGATCGCCCAGGTTGCCGCATCCAACGCACAGGGATACGCAGAGGGAGGTGCAATCACTTCCTATCCTGACGCCGAGGAATATTGGTATGATGTTGCACCCGGTGCTAAATGGTACATGGAGCAAGCACAGGAAGCTGCGGAAGCAACTAAAAAAACCTCTGTCGATGTGGTAGAGATTGGCGGTGGCCACCGAGTTACGATTACCGCTGCAAACGGAGAAAAAACCTTCGATGTAATGGACGGCGAACAAGGCCCGGAAGGCCCCGCTGGACAGAGCATTAAGGGTGATCGGGGTGAGCGTGGCCCTCAGGGTGACCCCGGCGAGGACGGTCGAGACGGCGTGGGCATCGATGATATTTATGCCAGCGAGACAACTGTTTCGGGCGGCGAGAACAAGGTTTTTGTCGAGTTGAGTAACGGTGGCCGAAAGACATTCAGTGTTTTCAATGGCGCGAAGGGCGGCGATGGCGAAAGAGGCTTTAGCGTACTTCGAGTTACTACCGCACCTTCTTCTTACACAACCGCAACGGGTGGATTTACACCGTCTTACCGCATTGCGCTCACAACCGTTCTTTCTGAGTCTGGCGCGGACGAGGTGCGTGTGGGCGATACTGTGCTGAGAAACTACTACACTTATCATGTCGGATATGTGGATTCGTCCTATGTCTATCTCGGCAAATACGCCTCCATCCGTGGCTCGGCTGGTGCAGCTGGTACTTCCGTCACCGTAGAGAGCGTGAGCGAGTCTACCGCTGATGGCGGCAGCAATGTCGTAACATTCTCTGACGGAACGACCCTGACCGTGAAGAACGGAAGCAAGGGTAGTACGGGTGCTACTGGCGCAGATGGTGCTCCGGGTGCTGACGGCTATACTCCCGTCCGTTACGTGGATTACTGGACTCCCGAAGATCAGGCAGAAATTCAGGCAGATATTGCCGAAGAATTGGCAAAGCGGAATCAGCTTACCCCTGAGTACGCAAAAGACATCTCTGAATGTGTGGACACCTCTAAACTGTATGTGCTGCCTGATGGTTTTATCTACGCTTATACATACAGCGAGTTTGAACGCGGAGGTTATACCAACAAGGTTGATCCGACAAGCAGCGATTTCAAAACGGGGCAGCGTTACAACGCGAGCGGTGCAATTACATCTTCGAGTTATGAGAAAGCCGACTGCTTTGTCAGTAATATGTTTGCCATTAAGGCTGGCGATGTCCTGCGTATTAGGGGCGTAAGAGCAAGCACATCAACCAACGCTGCTGCACCTGTTTTTGTCGCAGCGAGATTGACGGCCGATGGTTCAAACGCCGCTACAACTGGCAACGCAAGCAATATTTATTTGGGGAAACCGCTTGGCGCATCGGTTACAGCAAGCCAGCAAGCTTATAACGCTTTTACAACGCTTGATGATGGAACGATTGTGTGGACATACGCGGTGGTTGATAGCGGTTTAAATAGAGCCTCCGATACAAGTGGACTCACAGGAGATATTGTAAACACTCGTATTGCCGGTGTCTCTACAAATGGCATTGAAAATGTAGTTGTTACCGTCAACGAGGAAATCCGTGAGCCTGAAATTGTAAAGGACTACCAGTGGACAAATACTGGACACGCTTTTGTCCCGGCTGATTATGAGGACAGAATCATTGAGCTTGAAGAAGAAAGCGCAGAAATTCGTGAAACAGTCGAAGTTTTGCAAGAGCAGATTGACAGCGGTGCGGCAGGTGCAAAGTCTGACGCAAGATGGTTTGCGCTTGGTGACAGTATCACGGAAGGCTGGGCAAGTGCCGTTGATACTTCTGCGAGCAGCGGATACAGACAGTTCCTCAATTCAAACGCCGCAGAAAGATGGGTCAATATCGTGGCAGAGAAAAACGGCTATGAGTTGACCAACTACGGTGTAGGTGGTACAGGATACGCTCACGCAAAATCTGGAACTTCCAACGCGAGAGCGCAGGTAGCAAGCATTGATTTTTCGCAGTGCGATATGGTTACGCTTGCTTACGGCGTAAATGACTGGAAGGGTAAAGCCACTCTGGGTAGCATGGACGATGACGTGGACACCGTGGACGCGTTTGTCCCCAATATGCGCTATGTTATCAAGAAAATTTTGTCAGACAATCCTTACTGCAAAATTTTTGTCATTACTCCTTTGAACTGTCGCAGTTTGGGAACGTATGACACCAACTGGGGTATCAATTATAAGAAGTCGGAGAACGCAAGTGGGCCTGGAATCGAAGATGTTTTCCAGTTGGAGAAGACAGTCTGTGAATATCATGGTGTTGAACTGATTGATATGACACACTGCTCCATTATCAATCGTGAGAACATCAAAACAATGCTTCCTGACTATGTTCATCCCACTGTTGAATGTCACGCAGTAATGGCAAGAGAACTTGCCAAAAAAATTACGTTCCTGTAATTAACGAGGAATAACGCACAGAAAGCGGTTCCTGATGGAGCCGCTTTCTTGTAACCAAAAGGAAAGGAATGATTCTATTGGCCAAAATGCACTTGGTGACAGGTTACGCAGGGCAGGAACATGTCACAGCAGTTGACCACGCCGCTTTCAATGCGGCACTGATTGGCACAGGCCAGTTTGTCCTGGATAAGGGCAATGCGCTTCAGGCACAGGTCATCACCAACAACAAGATCCGCATTCTTGATGGTGAACTGATGATGCAGGGACGGTTTGTCCGTCTTGATCCTGGCACCTATGTTGACCTGACCATTGAAAGCGGTGCAAGCGGCACGAAGCGCAATGATCTGATTGTTGCGAGATATACCAAAAGCACCACGAACGGCGTTGAAGAAGTAAGCCTTGCAGTCATTAAGGGAACCGGGCGTTCCAGCAATCCTGTGGATCCTTCTTATACGCAGGGTGATATCACAAACGGTGAAGCCGTGAAGAACGAATTCCCCTTGTGGAGAATTCGGATTGACGGTCTGAATGTCCAGACTCCTGAAGCTATGTTCACGCCGTTTGGTGATTCTTTGCGGACGCTTCCAGATATTCGGCAGCAGGTGCTGAACATCCATTCTGAAGTGAATGCACAGCTTACAAAACAGGATGCTGCTGTCAATCAAAAAATTTCTGGAATTAACAGCTATCTGAAGACCGAGGTTCTGACGGATGCAACAAAATCTTTGTATGGCTTTGGATCTTCTGCTGTTCCCAATGATGTGTTTGTTGCGCTGAACAACAGCCTGAATGAAGCCATGCGTTACATCAAAAAGTGTGCATCTGCCGAAAGTGGCACTGCCTTGACTTTGGTGTCTTCTGACACGAAAACACTTGATTTCACTAAGACAGTGACTTTCACTTTTGCGAACAAGCTTTCCGGCAGTGAAGAAATTGTGTTCATCAACGGCATCAACTTCACAGAAAGTGGCAACACAACCGGCAATTCCGATGTTAGTTATAATGCCAAAATTTATCTTGTCATCAACGGCGTTGAACACACGATTTTGGCCAAGCAATACACACAGAACGGAGGCAGCGATTATGAATCTCTTAAGTGGTTGAAGTCTTGCAATGTCAATATTTTTGCTGCTTGCGGAGCAACAATCAAGGCAGGGGATTCCGTTGCAATCAAGATTGCACACGAAACCACAGGTGGCACTGGCAGTCGTACAAGAGCGATTTCTGATGTTACACTTGATGTCCGTGTTGTTTGATATACACAGCCTTTGCTGTGTTATTTTTTTGAAAGAAAGGAAGTATCACCATGAAGACTATTGACATTATCAGAGCGTATTCCAACGGTGAAAAGTCCCTGAAGGAAACCAACGCTGCCCTGAAAGAAAAGGGTGTCAGTTATCACCTGGTTCCCGGCAAGAATGAACTGACTGCCGAGGAAATCAAGAACGGCACTGCTGGTCTGCTGGACAGCGGCACTGGTTCCCTGGACAAGGTTCAGATTGATCCTGCAAAGCTGGAACTGGTGAACGCTGACATGGGTGATGCCTTCGCCATGTGCATCTATCAGGGCAAGGCCTATGAAGTGAAGGGCAAGAAGCTGACTGCTTATTGATGACTGAAAGGCCGCACGGACAACCGTGCGGCCTATACTTCCTATTTGACAAAGGACATCAACGGAAAGGGTGAAATCTGTCAATAAAGGGGAAGTGACCATGAAAGGGATCACATTTGGAAGCCTTCATTCCTACAATGATTTGAAGCTGCTGCTGACTTCCAAAGAGATTGGAAGCCCTGCGGTGAAAATCAGGAAGATTGACATTGAAGGTGCTGACAGCGCACTGGATTTGACTGACTTTTTCGGTGAACCGAAATACGAAGATGCGACACACAAATTCAACTTTTCCGCCATAGTCCCACAGGCACAATTCCTGACCTGGTTTTCCACAGTCAAGAATGCGCTGCATGGGAAGAAGCTGCCGATCATCCTTGACGATGATCCGCTTTTTTACTATATGGGCAGAATCAGTGTGTCAAGCTTCACCAATGAAAAGAACATTGGACAGATTAGCATTGAATGCGACTGTGAGCCGTACAAGTACAAGCTTGCAAAGACCGTGGTCAGCAAGGCTGTGAATGGTACGGACAATATTGTCCTTACCAACGGCAGGAAAAGAGCGGTGCCGGAAGTGACCATTGCCACAGACACCAGCGTCCGCATTGAATACCAGGGTTCTAACATTTGGGATCTTGCCAGTGGTTCCTATACGCTGCCGGAACTGGAACTGGTGGCAGGAGCAAACACTGTCACGGTGACTGGCACAGGCACTGTGTCCTTCGCATGGTGGGAAGGTGATCTGTGATGTATAAAGTCTATTGTGATGGCTGGCTTCTGTACCACAGCAAGCTTGACAATCTGAAAATCTTCAATCCTTCCGTTGAACTGGAACTGAACAAGACAGGCAGCTTTGACTTCACCATCTATCCTGACCATCCATATTTCAACATGGTCAAGAAACTGAAGTCCATCATCACTGTCTACCAGGATGACTATTTGCTGTTCCGGGGAAGGGTGCTTGATGAAGAAATTGGCTGGCACAACGAAAAGACGGTCACTTGCGAAGGTGAACTGTCCTTTTTATTGGACAGTATTCAAAGGCCTTTGTCCTTCACAGGAACCGTTTCTGAATTCCTGGCCTATATCATAAGTTTGCATAACAGTCAAGTGGAGCCGGAAAAGGGCTTCACAGTGGGTTCTGTGACCGTTGAAGGCAGTCTGACGGTTGACCTGACCGAGTACACCAACAGCTTTGAAATCGTCCAGAAATGGCTTCTGGATGCCTTTGGCGGTTATCTGCGAACACGGCAGGTGGATGGTGTCAATTATCTTGACTATCTTGCGGAAATCAACCTGCTTGCACCACAGACCATCCAGTTTGGAAAGAACCTGCTTGACCTGAAAAGGGTCAGGAAAGGTGAAGACATTGCCACGGTCATCATTCCGCTTGGTGCCAAGCTGAAGGATGAAGAAGGGAAGGACACGGAAACAAGGCTGACCATCAATGCCGTGAATGGCGGTGCTGATTTTGTCCTGGATTCGGATGCCATAGCACGGTTTGGCACTATTGTCAAATCGGTCATTTTTGAGGATGTGACAGATGCCGAAACGCTGAAGGCAATGGGGCAAGCACATCTTGCTGATTCTGTCAAGGCATGGGAAACCATAGAACTGACGGCAGCGGATTTGGCAACGGTGGACAAGGACATCACATCATTCCACCT
>UZAT01058561.1_pt1 | contig 15271 bp, 29 predicted proteins | sample 2160861 | NCBI WGS metagenome assembly UZAT01 (sample SAMEA5138306, study PRJEB28736) | viral metagenome | reverse complement strand
TTACTGGTTAGTGCAAACCAAACAATAAACCATTACGCAATATGTGCAACATGTATAAAGGAGGTACAATCGCCATGCTATCCAGGGAACAGAAAGACGATATCAAAGGGTGTTTCCTAATCGCGGTACTAATCGCGGTACTAATCGCAGCGAATTACATAACGACAATGATTTAAGGGGTCAAGAAACATGGCACGTTTTGAAAAGCTCAATCAGCGAATCAACGAAGAACACGAAAAGAGTATTGCCAATAAAACCTTCTATATCGAAAACGGATACTATCCGACATGGGCGGAAGAACACAGGAACAACCCTGACGCAGGTTTGAAGGCTTACAGCACTGAAAAGCGCTGGAGCCAGTACACAACCGGAATGATCAGCAGGGAAAAGGCCGTAGAGCTGGCTACAAAGCGAGCACGCAAAGGCGTGGAAAAGGCTACCGCTGCAAAGCTGGCAAAGCTCGAAAGAGTGGCCAACGCTCCGGAACTGGAATACATCGCTGTTTCCGTCGAGTGGGTACGTTCTCGCACATGGGGCTATAATCCGCATGTTGAAGTTAGAACCAACACCGACATTTACACCGGAACCGCGAGCGGCTACGGATATGATAAAGAATCCGCTGCAATCGCTGACGCGTTTAACAAGTGTGACAGCATTCTGAAAGCACTGTACACCCTCAAGGAAAACGGCCTACAGGAAGGCAAAAGCGACGCAAGCAAAACCGCTTGCACCGGCGTAAATAACACGGAAATTTGCGGCTATGGCGCTGGCTATTCCGTTTTGCCGTACTTCGAAGGCGGCGTGGGTTCAAGCTGTTTCTGGGATATCTTGAAAAAGTGCGGTTATTCTGTGCGGGGACACCATGGAAAGCATAGCGATTTTTACACTATCGAAAGGAGCGGCGAAAAATGAAAATATACGCCCGTCAGATTAGCCCCGAATATCAAGAAAGCCCGCTGTTTTTGAATGAAGATTGTTTTCCTGAAGATATCGCCGTTTTCGGTAACCGTAATTATAACGAACATTTGCCCGACGTTGTGCGCCGTGTGCGTGATGTGTTAGAGGCTGGCGAACTTGCTGACGTGCTGGAAAATATAAATGAGTGGCGGCAGTGGTACAAAAACACAGCCGAAGCCGTTAAGGACTATTTACCGGCAGAAAACGGTCGAGCATACACAACAATGGACATTCACCGGTTAAAAGTGGGCGTGATTGGCTACAGTGAAGCACGACGCAGCCAGGAAGAAACGGAAATGTTATGCTATACGTTGTCTGTGGTAACGGGACAAGAGTGGAGCAGCCGCTGCATTCGTGGCAGTTGCCAAAGTGAATGGAATACAGTTTATTATCCCGTTGAGCAGTGGAGCCGCGAAGCCCTTTACACGTTTGAAGTTGAATATTTCAATATGGGATCAGAATGGATTATACATGATGAGGAGTGGAGGCCGGAAACACCCGACGAAATAACAGGTTATAGTGTGTATTGCACATCCTGGGATGATGCAGGGATCAGGAATGAACTTGCAAGCTCTGCCGGATGCAAGCCCGACGAAATAATTATGTATAGCTACGGCGGTTCGCGTTCGGTTCCGATTTATCAGGAGGTGAAAGTATGAAAAAACTAGGTTGTCTGGGTACTCTGATTCTGTTACCGTTCGTTGCAATGTATTATTTCATCAAATCGATTCGTTGAGGCCGGTTTTTCCGGCCTTTTCTTTTTGCGTTTTTCCGGCCTTCTGTGGGGCCGGTTTTATATTACCGTGTGATTATATGAGCAGCAGCGAGAAAACGAAAACGCAGGCCGTTTCAGGCTTAAAAAATGATATATTCCAGTATTGGCGGAGGATAAACAGAAATTCTATATAGCGTTATTTCGCGTTTTAAGGCTGTTTCCTTGTGTTTTTCATATAACCCTTACAAGGTATAGGGATATGCAGAAAAACGAAAATAAACCGCGAATTTTTGCGGTTTTAGGACGCATGCATCAAAAAGCCCGGCGAAAAGCTGCCGGGCCTGTTTTTTGTTATGTGGTTGTGATAGCGAGCCATCCAGGCGTTATTAACTGAATAGTCGGTAGCTGACTGAATGGTCGACAGCCTGATGGTCGACGGAATAGTCGCTGAATAGTCGTAGAAATAATAGTCGATAGTCGTTACTCCGGATCAGGCAGCTCCGCATACTTCTGCCTAATAGTCGATTCATCCTGGTACTCACCCAGCCTGTTGTTCGGTGTAAGCACCATTTCCTGCTGATCTTTCATGCCGTAGAAGTTCTTGCTTCGGAACAGATATACCACAGGCTGAATCTTTCCTTCCTGTGCAAGCTCTGCATCCAGCGACGCGATGAGGTTCTTGGCTTTCTTGAGGATATCAGCCGTATTCGGGCCAAAGCCCTTGCGAATACCGTTGATAAACTCGAACACCGTTTCCCTCGGATAGCCCAGCGCCAGACACATCTTTTCAACAGTCGGTAGTTGCTGCGTGTCTGCACAGTTCTGAAAGAACCATTGCAAACGTTCTGCCATTTCCTCGTCCGATTTCACCGGCTCGTCAAACGCTTTGCTCACGGCCAGAATGTTGTTCAGTGCCTTGCCGATGAATGCACGCTTGTCATCGTCCTGTTCAATCTTGTAGAACTGCAAACCAGGCAGATTTCTGCCGTCGCGACCGTCCACAACTTGCAAACCGTTCTTTTCCTTCTGTTTCGTCATTCCTGATCCCTCCTGAATGTGAATATTCTTACTCTACTGCCATTTTGCCGTACATACTGCTCATTCACAATGTTCTTTCCCATTACTTCGCGGAACTGCGGAATGAACTTTGTGCGGCTCAACGGCTTGTGACCTGCTTCATCGCACCAGTCTCGATACCACGAATACACCTCGTCTCGGGTCATGTTTCCAGCAAATGTTTTGTCATCGCAGAACTCCATGATCGGATTGCTGGTGGTGCGGAACTGGTTGAGAATTTCCGCCTGCTCGTCCGTTTCGACGATCCATCCCTTTTGTTTCAGTTCCTTGTAGCCCTTGTACACCCAGTTGAAAATACCGGGAAGCTCTGCAATGAGTTTATCGACCAGTTCCACATCGATTTTCTTCTGCAAAGGATCGTTCGGATCAGGCTCATCCACAAAGCTGCACGGGAACTTCACAAAATGCATGCGGCGATCCAGACCGTTGATCACTTCGGCAGTCGGCACTTTGTTGCAGGCGAATACCAGTTTACAGCGCGGTTCAAACGTGATGTGTGTTTTACCCTTGTAACACGCTTGGATCATTTCGCCACTGGAAATCTGCAAAAGATATTCGCGGATTTCGCCCTTTGTAAAGTCGCTGGAAATATCCGAACCGATGTTCAAAAGCGAATCCTTGAGCATGATGCGCTGGAACTCGTTCACAAGGCCGGAAGGCAGTACAGCGGAAATGTTCTCATGTCCGAATACCCGCTTGATGATGTTCAGGTACACGGTTTTGCCGTTTCCGCCTCCGCCAAGAAGAACGAAGATTTTTTCCAGCTTGCAATGTGGCATCAACGCGTAGCCAGGGATGAATTGCAGGTTTTCGTAGCGCTTGCCACAGCCGTTGGTGATATCAACGATGAATTTTTCCCACTCCGGGCATACGGAATGAGGGTTATAGTCATAGGACATCATGAACGTGCAATAGTCGTCCCTGCGAGATTCACGGAATACGCCTGTTTCCAGTTCCAACGTGCCGTTTGGGAACGTCAGAACCGGTTTTTTGTTAAATACCACGCTGTTATCGACCACTAGGTCGCGTACATGACTGCAAGCATTTGCATTTCGTGATGCTGTGCGGAAATGCACTCCGTATTCCTGAGCTGCATAGGCACGCACCACATCGTCTGCGATGAGTTTCCATACATGGCCGTCCCATTCGTAAAATCCGGCTTTGCTCAGATACAGCAGACCATATTTCTGAATGAGCTTTTCAGCAATCTCAGATTCGCTCGGAGGCGTTGTGGCGATTTTCTCCACGTTTTTCAGTTCACGAGGCGTAAATGCGTCGCCTTCCGACAAGTCATCTATGACACGCTTCACAGCGGAAATGCCGTTTGAATGTGCGATCGGTCGAAGGAAAGACGCAAGCTCGTCTGCGTCGCTGTACAGGTTGGAAAGATACGTCAGACCGCTTACAGCGTTGTTCACCAGCGACTGCAACACTTCGCCAGCCTCGTAATACTCGGATACATCCTTGTACTCATCCGGCACACGTCCTACGATGAACGGAATACGTTCCTTGAGCAGTGTACGAGCCATGCGTTCGGCAAATTTCTCTCCGGCATGAGATTGCGTATCGTTATCATATACGAAGAATACTCGTTTGAACTGCCGTGCAGCGTTCAGCACCATCGGCAACTGTGCGCTGCTGAAAAAACCAGTTACAGCGGACAATACAGGATAACCCTGTGCCTCGAAAGAAACAGCATCGAAGTATCCTTCGGCGATCACCAGCGTATCACCACCACGGTTGAGCGTTTGCAAGCCCCACGGTACATGCTGGCAGTAATCATCGATTTTCTGCTTCCGGTACTTGCTTTCGGGATATTCTCCGCCAGGCATAGCGCGTGTGGCGTAGTAGCACACATACCCGTTGAAGAAATACGGCAGGAACAGTCGACCACGTAGGTCGCCATCTGTCACTCTGCCGATCATTAGACGGTCGATATCATCATCGGTCAGGCCACGGTTATGCAGATAGTCGCGGTCATCGTTCGTGAGTTTGCTATGGTAGAACGCCGTTTTAGCATTGAGATTCGCGGTGTAGTTTTTCCAACCGTTGTCGTTTGTGCCTTCCACACCGGCTATCCGCGCAAGCTCTCGGATGGCAGCGCCTTTGTCGCCCTCGTATTCCAGTTCTGCAAGCAGGTCGATAGCGTCACCGCCTTTTGCAGAGCCGAAGTCGTACCAAAAATCCTTGTACACGACGAACGATGTTTTATTGGTTGCACCTGCCCTCAGTGGTGATACACAGCGGTCACCTGCTTTGTTGATCGGCAGGTTACAGCGCTGTGCTACCATCAGGCAATCGATTTTATCCTTGATCTCCTGTATGTTGTACATTTTCGTAATCACATCCTATCCCGCCGAAAAGCGGATATGTTTTATGAAACTTGCAACGTTTACAGCAATACATGCATATGTGTTCTCCGAAATGCTGATTCACGACAGGGTGGGGACAAGACCCCACCATGCCGCTATCGAACACTCTGCCACAACGGGAACAGCGAAGTGTTTTCGGTTTGTCCTGTTGTTTTTTACTGCGCACGGTAAATCACCGCCACTAAATCGTTATCAGGGTGAGGGATGACCTCGCACTGGTGCGCTTCCTTCTGGTTGAAGAAAAGATCGATGACCTCTGAAATTTCCTCATCCGTTGGCCGCTTGCCCTGTTTGAACATCACCTGCACCACGTCCATGCCGCTGTGCCAGGAGAAAACGATGCGTGCCAACTGCCTGTGCTTGGTAGCATCGAGCTTAAATCGTGCTACGCCAGATTGATTGGTTGGCATGTACATACGGATTCGCGGGATGGCTTTGATTTCGTCCAACGTTTTCACGAACGAAACACATCCTCGGTTCCGTGCTTCACACGATCATCGTGTTCTGCTCGCTTGCCGTTGTTCCAGCGGTCGAGCGTACCTACGAGGTAGCCCGTGATGCGGCGGAGGCGCTGGAACGGTCTGCTACTCCACTTATATTCGAGGTCGATCATGTCAGGATCATTCGGATCAAGCGTTGCGATCACATCGGTCAAGGTTTCGCCGTAGAGTTCGCGACCACGGTCAACGTAAGCAATGGCTTCGTTTTCAGGAATCCAACCGTTTGTGATGGTGACGGTTACACCGTCGTAGGTGATTTTATACATGGGTTTCCTCCTTACATAATCCAGAACGTAGCTGCGTTGGTAACTTCATCGTCCTCGCATGTACATAACCACTCCCAGTCTTGAATGATGACTCGGAAGAAATTTTTACAGCTTTCAATCGTACCATATCCGTTCGGAGATTCGTATTGCTTGTACTTGCTAGGACGTGTCTCCAGTTCATGAAGACCTCGTCTGATAGCCGGGATAATCTCCGCACAGAGACCGTTGTTCTCTTCGTTATCCCAAGAAAGACCTGTGGATTTACGAATCATTGTGCCGAGATTCCAAGTGATATTCGCGTTCGTATAGCGGAGATCGACGTGTTTGTCGATACCCTCCGCTTTGAGTCGGAATGAAATGTCGTAGCTCATGATTACCCCTCCCTCGCCAGACGCTTCCGAATTGCCTTGACGCATGGGTCGGCCTCTGTTACAGTGCGTCCACTGGCACACTTCACACATTTGATTTGCCACTTGGCACCGGGTTTTCCCCAGCGTCGTTCAAAATGTCCGTATCCTGGAGGAACATGAGTTCCACAGCAATAGCAAGTCCCGGCGTAGAGATTACGTGCCATTCTCTTTCCCTCCATCCATCTTCGCGCCGCAGTTGGGGCAGTAGACCGATGGATAATAATAGTAATCCAGTTCGTCACTGTCCTGAAGCCCTCTCACGCCGCACAATTTGCAGATTAGTCTGCCGTTTTTCTGCTTTACCCACTCTCCATGCCTGACAGGCGCGTAGTCGAGGGTGGGAGCGTTAAGAACGTGCTTTAATTCAATAAGCTGGTCATCGATGTTCTTATCAATGGGGTCGATAGCGTAGGGCTTGCCATGGTTTCTCCGGTGTTTCAACAGCGCATCCGCATCAATCGGTCTCATCTTCTTCATCCTCCCAGTCATCGATGGCCCAATCTTTGGGGAAATGAACATCAAACCCATACTCGGTTTCCATCAGTGGACAATACTCATCGCCACAATATTCCATTTGAATCGGGCATTCAGCGCAGTTGTACTGTCTGCACAGTCCCCTTACCTCCATCAGCGCCCTTTTGAGATCGTCAATAGTCACTTCTTTTCTCTCCCAGACAACAAGATCATGATAATCTTGATGATAAAAACGATGGTGTACAGACCAAAGATTCCAAGGCAAATGTACATGCCCCAAATCTGAAATTTGAACCAAAGTTCCGCATAATGAGACATATCATCCCTCCTTCGGCGGTTCTGGCAGCGGCATCCAGTGGGTGATTTTTTCATCGGACATAAAGTATGGATATTCGCTATCGTTCGTAAGCCACTCGCCATTCTTTCCCAATTTGGCAATGCATAGTGACTCAAAAGATTTGTTATTCCATTCGCACACCCAATTAGCCAATACCCAACGATTTATCTCCGGCAACCTTTCCTTCACGCTGATCCATTCGCCCATCACGACACCACCCATCTGATCTGCGCGTTCTTGATGCGCTTTTCGCACATCTTACATGGTTTGGCTTCGATGCGTTTTCCATCTTCTAACCCGACAAGGTACAGCGTTGCACCTACCCTGTCTGTGGGATTTGCGTTCATGATGGCGTTCTCTTCGGCGTGAATGGCTTGGCACATTTCGTAACGCTCACCATGAGGAATGTCATTTGCTTCTCGCCAGCAGTAGCCAGCATCACAGCAGTTGTCTGCTTTCCTCGGCGATCCATTGTAGCCAGTGGATACGATCACGTCATTTTTGACGATCACCGCACCGTATTGTCTACGAAGACAAGTAGATCGTTTAGCAACAGCCTCGGCGATACCGAGGTAATAAGCGTCTTTATCAGGGCGCATCGGTTCATGCCTCCTTCTTATAGTCGGGACAGCTTGTTACGTGACAAGGCATTTCATGTGTTACACCACAAGCACGTGTACCCGTCGCAGAATCGCTGTCATGATCGCGAACACAACTTTGGCACAGACAATCGCTCGAACAGTCAGGATTATGGGTGCCCCTTTCGACAGTCCGCGTTTCGCCATCCGCCATCCTCCGCTCCACCAGTGTCATAATGGCGTAATTCGCCAAATCCATCAGCGTATCGTCGACGGATTCATCACTCACCTGCTGATTGCCGGTTCGGGTCAATGCTTTCAGCCGGTTCAGCTTGTCTTCCAGGCGGATGCAGGGCATGGCCATGCCGTATTCCTTGAAGGACTTGCCGAAACTATCGCCGTAGTCGTGGTTTTTGCGCTCATAAAGAGCAGTAAGATCGCTACAAATGTGGGAATGAAGTTCGGTTTTAACGCTCATTCTACATCCTCCCTATGAACGACGTGTCCGTCTACAATATCGCACTTCGCATTACGAAACGTATCAACGGGCTTTGCACCATCAGTGTCATAATAGGCGTTGTTGATATGAAAAGTACCACCGACATACGTCATGGCCAAATACTCACCGCTGGCGTTATATTGGTGATAAAGCTCAACACTTTCTTCGAGCTTCTGCATCATTGCCTGTTCGACTTCTTTTCTGTTCATACGTTAACCCTCCAACGTTTCGGTAATTCGGTCAGGATCAAAGAAATTGATGGACACGCCTACGGTTTTGAAAACTTCCTCGATGGATTCTTCGGAAGCCAGCGAATTTACAACACGCTCATCCGCCGCATACAGCAGTCTCCTGCAACGTTCGCGGCCAAAACCAAACACATCATGAGCCGCCATCAGAAAACCAGCATAAGCGTCTTTCAAACAGTAGTCGCTTGCACGTTTCACACCTTCGTTGTAGCCATTTTCATATGCTTCTTGCAGGTCTTTGGGAGAAATGCCATTTTTCATCATGGCAATCTGCTTCTGTTCCGGTGTCATACGCTGATAACGGGATTTCTTTTTGTTTTCCGCCCTTCTCGAGGCTCTATTACTCATAGGTATTTCTCCTTGCACTTTTTTATTTACGACTGTCGCCAAATACTTTCATCGCATCATCATAGAAACTGATTTTCTTTCCGTATTCGGTGCATTTTTCAAAGCGAATCTGATCTTCCACTGCTCCGACTGATTTACGGTTCTTATACCATTCCAGCTTGCGTTCACATTCGGCCTTGCGGTTTTTGAAATATTCGAAGCGCTGCTGTTCATATGTCAGAATAGGCATCGTTGTATCCTCCTAATTAGGATTGATGTTTTTGGTTTTGTTGATTTTCTCCGTGGTGGAAAACCGTATGCCGCATTCAGTGCATACACGTCTACGCCTGTATGAACCATCTGTGTGAAGCCGACTTTCGATGATGTTTGTATAGCCGTTACACACAGGGCACGGCATAGAATAGATGCGATGTTGCACTTCGTTTTTGCCAGGGCGCTTATACATTTCATATGTGCTGAAACGTATATCACATACCGAACAAGCGTAACGCCGCCAAACCAATCCACCGTTTCGGCTGCTGGTTTTCTTGTGATCCGCCTTTCGGCCACACTCAGGACAGATCATTTTCTGTTAAGCCTCCATCTTGCGAACCATATCAAATGCGCGGTCGTACAACCTGATGACTTCATTCGATGGCACACCAAGCACCCTGGAAATCTCGCCAATCGTGGAGGAATTTTGGTGTGTCCAAACATACTTCATGCGTTGGGCCACTTTCACAGGCAATCCGATGCATGAAAAATCGGGCGTTTTGCTCCTGCGTGTCGCTTGTGCCTTCGCTTGCGGCAGAGGTTGTTTCGCTTCATCAGGCAGTTTCCAAACCTGATGGCCGTTTTCCATCACACGAATTGCGCCTGGTATAAGACCGCGCGTGCAATATCCATACACTGTGAAGATGTTAATTCCCCACGCCTGGGCGGCTTCTTGTACCGTCACTGGTTCGCCTCCTTCGTGTTTTTCTCACAAACGCCGCGCCATTCAAATTTTGTTCGCACCATTGGTGACCACGGATATTTTCCATCCCGCTGGAAGCAACCTTCACAATGCGAAGCATCTAAGATAAATCGGCAAGCGTAGCAACTGTTTGCCAACTCGGAAATCGCCGCATCCCTCTCCCTCTCTGTCTGTGCAAGGCGGGATTCAAGCTGCTGGATGTAGACAAGGGCATCTTTCGACTTTTCTTCCAGGCAGCATTCATTGCCATCATATGCACATTTTGCGCAATCCGGACAACCACTCTGGCTACACAGGTCGAGTGCATTTTTGATCTCCTCAGGCGTTTTGCGAGCGACATTATTGTCGGCTGCAAATTCAGGCGTTTTCATCAAAATCATCCCTTCCATCCGATGTAGCACAAAGCAGCCACTAACAGCCACAAGCAGAACAGCACCGAAATCGCCAACACCAGAGCCGGAATTGATGTTACAAATTCAGCAAACAGACAGCCAGCAGACACACATACAACTGTTACAGACGCCATGATAACAATCGTAAAAATTTTAATCATCCGTCACCCTCCTGTTCCAAGCTTCAATGGCTTTTCTTGTGATTTCGTATTCGGTTGTAGCGTAAGACGGAAGTTTAAGATCACCAAGCCGCCCAAGTATTACTTTGCCGCCAACAGCACCACCGCGAGCATGGCACACGTTACATCGGACAGAAAAGGTGCGGTTTTCCACTCGCATATCAAGTCCGTTATACCCGGCAAGTTTGTGTTTGCTTTCAATCTTCAACTTTGTACTCCCGCAAAACGGACAGGGCTTCAGTTCAGGTGTTTTCATCTAATTCCTCCTTGAACAGCCACATCACAGCATCTCTTGAAACAAACTCGTCTTTTTTGCCAAGCAAGCAATTCATAGCTCGCTTTGAAGATAAAGCGCACCTTCTATGCAAACCGTTCTCGCTTACGCACGGAACTGCATTTGCACATTTCATGCAACGGTCAGACTGCGTTTTCATCGCTCGCGTCCTCCTCCCAGTCATCAATTTCCCAGTCTAAAGGCTCCACCGCAATCGGGCATCCTTCGTACTCATTTCTGAAGAATGGACATTCGACACACCATACACCGTTTACAGGCTTGTCGTGTTTCATGCATTCGTGTTTTACCTCCACCAGCGCCCTTTTGAGATCGTCAATGGTCATAGGCACCCACCTTTCAGTCATCATCGTCATAACCGCCAAACGGACAATATGGGCAGTAACTTTCCAGCTCTCCGTCAGCGTTGACGAAATAATCGTCTCCGTATCCTCCGCACTCATAACAGTAGTCATCTTCGAAACGATCATTCATCTTCATTCCTCCTTCGGCGGTTCGGGCAGCGGCACACGCTGCAAACAGCAAACATAGAAATCGGACATAGCGATTCCAATGTCAGGCGGCACCTTCGATAAATCAATGTTTCTGAGATTGCGTTTGCACTTCGTATTCGCACATGCTTTGTCGGAACAGAACGTCATATCACGATAAACGATCATTCATGCTTCACATCCAATTCAAACTGTGCGCGTTCCAATGCAAACTGCGCATGTTCCAGCAGCTTATCCAGGCAACTGGCTTCCTCGACATACGGACACGATTCACAATCGCGTGTGTTTACGTTCATGCTGCAACAGTGCAAACCTTCCAGCAAATCGGGGATATTCACTTCAAACACAACTCCTTAAATTGCGGTAGAGTTTCTACCCATGCACAGAACGCTCGCCATTCAGGCAGACGATGGGGTTTTCTCTGAAGATGCATGGTTTTAAGCTGGCGATAGTTCGTTGTCATCCTTGCCGTAAGCCGATAACCAGCAGGCACGTTGTACAGTACGCTCAGATATGCTTCCGGCGTAGGATCGCGGTGGTATGCATCGATCAGCGTTTTCAGAATGTCGATGATCCCGGCATCCACATACTCGTTGCACTGCACTGCGGGATCAAGTTTTGTGATCCTGTGCATGGTAGACTGTGACGATACGAAATCGAAGAAATGATACCGTTCGGCTTCCACCCAGGCTTTAATGCTGAACGTAAGATCAAACTGAACGATAATACCGGTTAGAAACTGATCGTGGCCGGTGCCTGGATCGCACTGAGCGAGCGATTTTACCCGCTCAGTGATCTCCGTATTGCACTGGTTCGTATCTACGGCCATAGGGTATTTGCTGGCCTTTACGCTATCCAGCAGGCCGTATACCTTCACATTAGCAATCACGGTGGAGGCTCCTTTCTGCGTCGAAACCAACTCCGGGATAGCGCCTGCGCAACTTTTCGATGTTGTGCTTGGCTACGAAATCCAACTCCACCTGGAGGCAGTCGGCCAGTTCAGCCAGGAACCACATCACATCGCCCATTTCATCGACCACCTTGTCTTCGTCCACTTCATGGCCCTGGAACATTTTCTGATAGATGCCGAGAATTTCACCACATTCACTGCACAGACCATACAGTGCGTGATTCAAACGGCCATCATCGGTCAGTTTTGGGTTCTGCGTCCTACGAGCCAAATCCTGATATTCATTAAAATTCATACAATAATCAACCACCTAATCTATAAAATCATTCATGACGTTTCTTGCACTTCGTAGTCGGCGAAGTAAACGGCGTCAGAATCACGTAGGCTACGCCGAGGCACAGCACAAAGAACACAAACAAACCAAATGCAATGCCATTCAGAATCCAAATATCTCGAAGCAATTCAAACATGTTCATTCCTCCTTCTCCGATATCTTTCGATACAGTTTCCGTACTTGCAGGAAGTTTTTTTGCAGTTCAAGCAATAATCGATATCTGCCTGTTTTTTCTTGCTAACCGGCTTCAATGGTTCGCCATCTCCGACTTTTGGCGCGAGCTTCACATAACCATCACGATCAAACATACTCTGCAAACTCATGCTTCCATCACGATCCTTACAGCGTCCTCTACGGAACGGGCAAAGCCAACGATAGCTCCGCTTCTGTACATCGCCTCGGCAAAATCAATCTGTTCCTTGCTGGCACTGCCGATAGGCGTTTTTACTTCCAGGTAGAACGCCTTGCCGTCCGGCCTGTGACCGTATAGGTCGCTGTGGCCTGTTTCCCCGATTTTTACCGGTCTGCCGTCCCTTGTGTAGAATAATCCTGTGTTACAACGGTGAACGATGCAGCCAGCCTCGCACAACGCGACCCGGATTTTGTTCTGAATTGAAGTTTCAGCCTTCAAAAAACTCAGCTCCTTATACCCTTTACTTGAGCCATTTTGTAAACCCATCCCGGCGCGTATCCCCGTTGCTTTGCAATCGCCCACAAATCGGCCAGCGTTTTTGCCCTGCCAATCTCCATTCGCATCCGCTTTGTCTCCTGCTCAATACGATGAGTTTCTTCCTCTGTAATGCGTTGTAGCTGGATTTCCTCATGGGCTTTAATCTCCCTTGGGGAAAGCTGATATAGTGCACCACAGTACGGGCAGACAGGTGCGGTCTTGAATGTTTTGTAGCAGCTTTGGCAAACACGAATGGTAAAATCACCATCGCCGGTCATAGCCTGTGGCTTCTTCGCAGAGGAGGTAATGCTCCACTCCCTGTCCTCATCCGGCAGGCCTACCCGCATGAAGTTACCAGCACAGTCGATGATCTTGGCCACCTTACCAGGCGCGTATCTCATGCAGCGCATCATCTGCTGGATTCCCAGGGCGATGCTTTCCGTTGGCCTGAGAAGCAGGCAGCACGTTACATCGTTGATGGATATGCCTTCCGAAATGATTCCCACGTTGCACAGAATGGTGATTTTGCCGTTTCGGAAATCCTCCATAATCTGCGCTCTGTTCGGCGTGCCGGCACTGATGCTTGCAGATGCATAACCAGCTTCGCGGAACTGCTCCGCAAGGCTTTCAGCATGCTGGACGGACACGCAGTAGGCGATGGTTTTTTCGCCGTTTGCTAGCCGCTTATAGCTGTCGATTGCGTTTGAATAGATCGCTTTTTCGTTCATAATCCGTTCGAGATCAGACACAACGTAGTCACCGGCCACTTTTCTGGCACTGTCTACGTCTACTGTCATTGGCGCATAATACTCAAACGGAGCCAGGCATTTATTTTCAATCAACCACTTGACAGATACACCTTCAATCAGCGTATCGTACATATCGCCCAGTGGTTTGCCATCCAGACGGACTGGTGTAGCGGTAAAACCTACGGTGAACGTGTTGTAGTAATCCAGCACCTTCATCCACGAATTAGAGCGGGAAAGATGCGCTTCGTCGGTGATGATCAGCGCTGGGCGCTGGTACTGGCCAAGGCGGTTGGCCTCAGTCAGTACCATGTTCACCCTCGCGTTGATGCCAAGACCGTTCAGCAGATCGTTGTGCTGCGAAAGCAACTCCCGTCGGTGTGTCAGGATCAGCACTTCACCGCGTGTGTTTTTTGCCATTTCGGCAAACAGGTAGCTCTTACCGCCGCCGCACGGCAGACATACCAGAGGACGTTTGTACCCCTGGCGGAACGCATCCACCGTTTTGCGGTATACGTCCTGCTGATACGGGCGAAGCATTAGTTGAAGGGCAATTCCTCAGTATCCACCTGCACAAAGCCCTGTTCCGCAGACTTGGCCGGTGCACTGTTGCCCTGCCACGGAGGAAGTTCGTCCTGCTTGCTGCGGTTGATAAGGTACTGCACCTTGGCACTGGTATTGCCGTTGTATTCCTCATGCTTCACACGGGCAGCGCCCACCTTGCCAATCCACTGCTTGCCGGTACCCATCTGATTGCCAGTGATACCGAAGCTGTTGAAGAAAGCACCAATATTCTGATTGGTCTGCTTCACATCAGAGGCATTCAGTACCAGGTAGAACCACAGTTTGCTGTTGTAGCCGGAAACCTCAAGCACAATCTCGTAGCCCTCGTTGCCGCTGCGGAAGGTGCGTTCCGTAACATCGCTGATACGCACACGATGGTTTCCTTCGGGGATCAGCGTGAAATCGCGCTCCTGATAATCGTTGGGGTTGAAAGTCCACTGAGCCATTATTTATTACCTCCATTATTGAAAATGTTCTCCGGCATGAAGCTCTTGCGACATGCCAGCTGATCCTTAACCATGAGCGCCGCGCTACCTTCGGTAACGTAGTACCAGCGCTTCTTTCCTTCCTTGTCCATCGCCGTAGTTACGTAGGCGATCACATTGCACAGGCCACACACCTGCTGCTTGATTTTGGCAGGCAGCATCGGTGACAGGCGGTTGACAATCTCACCGGAAGGTAACGAGATTTCCTCGATATCTTCCCAGCAGTTGAGAATCACGTTGCTGTTGCAGTGCGCAGCCTTGCGGACAAGGAACTTAACCTTGTTGTAAACGGCCATGTATGCCTGGCGGATATCGTTGAACGTGTTGTTTTCACGGCATTCAACAATGAAACCGCCGCTGATATCTGTAAGGCAGTCGATGATCACCGTGTCGTACTGGTGCGTCTGCGTCGCCGTTTCAAACTCCGCAATGACGTCCTTGAACGCGCCGACTTCCTTTACGGTACGGCTGG
>UZAT01199843.1_pt1 | contig 15303 bp, 24 predicted proteins | sample 2160861 | NCBI WGS metagenome assembly UZAT01 (sample SAMEA5138306, study PRJEB28736) | viral metagenome | reverse complement strand
TATTCATTAATGTATGATTGTAGGTATGATTTAAAAGATGTAGAAAGAATGAACAATGTTAGTATTGATATTCGAATGAAAATGACAGAATCAGAGTTTCAAAAAGCTTTTGGTGGAAAATTATAATAAATAGGAGGAGAAATCATGATATTTGCACCATTTAGATACCTATGGACTGGTATAGTCATAGGTGTTGTTATTATGGGTTTATCTAACGACTACATTATAATTAGTAGAAGACGTTATGAAAAACTTAAAGAAAAGAGCCGAAACAATGAATACTAAAATATTTAAAGTTATATTCGGCATTGGAATTTTTGGCGCGGGGATGATTTTTGGTAAACAATTTCAAAAGTCATCTCACAGAAAGCGAACAATGTACGCTGGAACTCTCCAGGTATACGAAAAAAATGGTACACCAGAATTATATTTAGCTTTAGAGGTTCCGCCGGAGACTTTGGTAGAGTCAGCGGACGTTATATTTAAAATTCGTAAAATAGCATAATTTACATGGCTTATTATAGAAACGTGAAAAGGAGAGAAATTATGAAAACAAAAACGAAAAAGGAATTAAATGTGATTGTTGAAGGTATGGTTGTTGATTATAATCAAGCAGCCGCTGACGAAAAAGGTAAGGTTTTAGCGAACCTAATCAAGGGAGTTAATATCGTTAAAGAAATTGAAAGCCAAGAAATTGACAATCAGGTTAAGAAACAGCGAATCAAACTAGATGACGAAAAACTAGAACTGGAGAGACGAAGAATTGAATTAGACGTAGATAAGTTTAAACTAGATCAACTAAAAGTGAAAAATGATCAAGATAAATTTTATCTAACGAATGATATGGATTCTCGTAAATTTGAGTTAGAGGACTCTAAACTAGATTTTGAGAAGGAGAAGTTCAAAACCGAGATCAAAAAATCTAAGGCCGATAAAGTATTTAATGGTGTAATGAAGGGATTAGAAATCGGATTACCACTGATTATTTACAGTGGATTGTCTATATTATCATTGAAAGCGATATATAAAGACGACGAGAGAGTTCCTAGCGAAACATGGAATTTCATCAAAAACGTTTTAAAGAAGTAAGGGTAACATTTACCCTTCTATCTTATATTTAATAAAAAGGAGAACTAATATGCTTTTCAAGAAAACTTTTAAAAAAGTTCACGACGTAGTCGATGAAGGAAGTAAGAATATACAATCCCTCGTTAAGAAGGCCGAAGGATTCGTAAAGCAAACAGAAGAACTTATTAGATCAAGCGATAACAGTATTAAGATTATTGCTGGGTTTATAATAGTTGCAATGGGTATGCAGATATTAGTGTCGTATACTCAGTTGAGAGTTAACGTTAAAATGCTAAACATGATGCGAGGTATTAAAAAATGACAAAACACTATGTAGGTGATGTTGTTACAGTAGAAAACGAACACACAAATAAAGAAGTTGAAGCCGTTGTAACAAAAGTTGATTTTGAATACGGTTATATAATGTATTTTATTAGAAGAAAAGATAATAAAGTTTTTAAAACAGATGAAGGTTATAAGCACAACATTTGGATTAGAGGAGAAAAAGTAGAGGAATTACAAAATGAAAAGACTAACAAATAACCAAAACGAAATGTCTAAAAGAAACAGAGAGATATATGAACAACACGAATCTGGTGTTATGATAGTAGAGCTGTCTCAACAGTATGGTCTATCAATACCACGAATTCATCGTATATGTCAACAAGAAGAAGTTAAAGAATTACGCGAAAGAAACATACTTCTCGAGAATAGGATTAATTCATGCGAAAACATACTAAGGCATAAAAAATAGATATTTGTTTGCGCAAACTTTAATAATAAGGAGAATTTAGAAAGATGTGCAGTTGGGATATTATAAGTGATTTAATGGATTACACCGAAAAAGAGTATCCTGACATAGATATTCAAGAAGGTAAACATAAGTTTAGACAACGCGTGTACGAGAAAATTATAGTGGATGACATTGTTAATCATTGTTGTGAGAGGATATTTAACGATCCAATTGATATAGTTGAAAACTATGAGTTAACATTTCTATATTTATCTAGGGTATACTATAGAAAAAATAATATTTACAGAGTTCAACTAAGAGTCATAAGAAAAATACTATTATTCCTAAGGGGGAGATTTGCTAGATATGGCTAAAGAGTATGAAGTTTTTAGTAAGATACAAAGTTTATCATTTTTAAATGGATATTCGTGTAAATCAGAAAACGAAGATTATTTCTTAAGACATATAGGTTATAGATTTTCTAATCTGTGTAACATGTATACATTAAATAACGCATATAAATGTGGGGATCTTTTAATAAGGGTTAAGAAACCTTTTGATGAGGAGTATCCTAGTGTTTGGCCGAAAGATGATAGACGTAATAAACCAAATATTATTAACGAATATTGGGGTGTATATGGATATATTATAGAGATTAATCATGGTACAGTTGAGTATCCTATAATAGAGACACGGTCGTTCGTTAACGATATTGAAGCGAATGAATGGAAAGATTCGCATATTTAACATTGTCTATAATGAAATAGAAAAAGGAGGATTTTTTGTATGAGAACAGGAACTAAAATCGGTTTAATTGGACTAGTGGTTTCAGCAACCACATCTATTGTATTCGGAATTATTGAAATCAATGATGCCAGAAAAGGTAAGAAGAGATTGCATAAAGAGGATATTAATTTGATTGCTGAACAAGTAGTTGTTAAACAAGAAGAAGTTAAGTTAGCAAAGAAAAAAGCTGTTAGCAAAACTATTAAAGAAACGTAGGGTAGAACATTTACCCTTTTTCTTTATATTTAAAAAAAAAGAAAAGGAGAACTTAGAAAGTGGAATTAAAAACGAAACAAACATTAGCAGTAGTGTTCTCAATTGCAGGAGCTGTTGGAACATTAGGTATGGTCTTTCTTGCTCGTAAAGCAGCCATGAAAGAAGTTGAAGTTAGGAACGGTAATATTGATATTCAATCAATGAAAACTGTGGATAAATTGAAAGTTATAGCGCCTCTTTATATTCCAACAATGGCCGCAGGTGTAATAACAATTGGGTCTATAATTGGATCGACAGTTATGAGCCATAAAGCTCAAGCATCATTAATGTCAATAGCTGTTCTTGCCGATCAAGGTTGGAAGAAGTATAAGCATCAAGTGAAATCTACGCTAGGGTTAGATACTCACAAAGACATATTAAAAGGTATTGCTAAGAAAGAATCAAAAGATATCTCAATGATTAAACGTGACGAAAAAGACACACGCGAATTATATTATGATGAGATTGTTGGGTATTTTCAAGCCAAACCAGACGATGTGGCATTTGCTTACGCTGAAATAAATGAAATTTTAAACACGGATTATAGGAATCAATGCTATATTTATGAATTTGTAACTATTGGTACATTTCTTAAACTAGCAAATGCCGAATTAGTAGATAAAAATGTGTCAAAAAATATTTTGAATACTTGGGGTTGGACCATGGACTACCTTACTGAAAATTATGGATGGTGTTGGATCCACATGAATATAACACACGAAAGTTCAGACGATGGTGTAATACCTATCAGCGTTATAAGTTGGGTAGAAGATCCCATTCTTATTGATATTGAGAATGTTCATGGAGGACAGGATAGACTTTCTTTAAAAGACATTGGCGTCGAAGAATACAATGATATCTTACACAAGAAGCACGTACCACAAGAAGATTTATATGAAAAGAAGGCTGAGACAAAATGATTATACAAGAATGCTTAACAGAACTACGTAAATTTGGAGGATTAAATGAAAACAAACATATTTAAAACAATAAAACCTTTTGTGGCTAGACATGAGCCTGAAATACTAATGACCATGGGTATTAGCGGAATGATATTCTCGGTCATATGGGGCGTCAAAGCAACCGCGAAAGCTGTTAGACGTATTGACAACAAGAAGACCGAACTAAATAAAGACAAACTCACAGCAAAAGAAGTTATTAAAGAAACTTGGAAATTATATTTACCGGTTGCTGTTAGTACCGTAATATCGGTTCCTTGTATAGTTGCTGGAAACAGAATCTCTAATAAAAGAGCAATGGCGCTAGCAGCAGCATATACTATATCTGAAACAGCCCTACAGGAGTATCAAGACAAAACAAAAGAAATTCTTGGTGACAAAAAGTACGAGGCCTTACAAGAAAGCATATCTTCAGATAAAGTTAATAAAACTTATAAAGATGGTATTACTAATGTAACAATGATTGGCGATGGTGATAGTCTATTCTTTGACGACTTGTCTGGTAGATATTTCAAGACAAATTGGAATAGGATTTCTAAAGCTGCTAATGAGCTAAATGCTAGAGCATTGGGTGATCTTTCCGGTGTTATTATGATGAACGAATGGTTTGATATTATTGGTTTAGAAAGTACATCACTAGGTGATGAATTGGGTTGGGACATCTCTGATGGAAAACAAGGGATCATTGATATTAGTATTGACTCTGTTGTCACACCAGATAATCAACCTTGTGGTAAAATAAGGTATAATAGTAGACCTAAGAAAATCTACTAGTATTATATTCGCACTATTTACATGTGGTATAATGAGGGAAACCTCGGTTAAAAATATATAGGAAAAGGAGAACTAAAGATGGAAAATTTAGAACATGATGTTGTCGAAACTAGTTTAGACATAGTTTCAGAACAAACTTGCTCAGTCAAGAAAGCTTTACCAGTTGTACTACCATTCGTGGCGGTAGCCGGTTTAGTATTTTTAGGAGTTAAAGTTTGGAAAAGAATCAAAGCTAAAAAGCTAGATGCACAAACACCAGCTGAAGAAGTAAATCCAGAAGTCTAACTATTAGATAACTGGGCCCGGAGAGTAAAGGATAGTGCTATTAAAGCATTGTCCTTTATCTTTTCCACTAAAAATTTTAGAACATAAGGAGTAATCATGAAAGAATTCAAAGGCAATTCAAATATTAATAAACAACCGACAGTTGAACGAGAAAAGTTAGCACCGATAACTAAAAATGTCACTGTCAAAAAAGAATCCGAATTTAAAAAGTTTAAAAACAACTTTTTTGCGGAGGATGCTAATACAGTAAAGGGTCAGGTGTTTACAAGTGTAATAATTCCTGGCATTCAACGATTGCTCACGGATATGGTTAAAACAGGTGTTGATATTCTCGTATATGGAGGTAGTCGTAAAGATTCTAGAGATAGCCGAGCTGGCAACATAAGCTATTCATCTTACTATAGCCGAAATAGAGAACCGGAATACAATAAAATACCACAGTCAACATATAACAAAAGTGCTTTCTCATTTAATGAGGTAGTCCTATTTGATAGGGGCGAGGCTGAGGAAGTATTAATGAGCTTACGTGAGCAAATTGATAGATACGGAATGGTGTCTGTCGCAGACTTTTATGATATGGTCGGTCAAGCAGCGCCATATACAGCAAACAAACACGGATGGCGCGATTTAGATAACGTTGGAATTGACAGAGTACGAGACGGCTTCTCTATTAATTTCCCTAAAGCAACACCGTTAGATTAAAAAGGAGAAAAACTATGAATAAATTTGGAATGATATTTAATAAGGTTGGGTTCTGGACTAGACGTAATTCACCAGAATTATTGGCTGTTGGTGCTATTGTTGCTGCAGCAGGAAGTATTGTGTTAGCCATTAAGGCAACACCAAAGGCAGAAGTTGTTATTGTTAAAGCAAATAATGATATTAAGCGAATTAAAACAGATATGAAAGATGACAATAAAATTGCTAATCAAGAATATTCTGTAGCTTTGGGCAAGAAAGAATTAACAAAAGTTTATGCAAAAACTGGTTTGGAAATTGGTAAATTATATTTACCGACAGCAATCGGATTTAGTTTAACAGTCGCTGGTATTCTTAGCTCTCATAGAATTATGAAAGGTAGAAACATGGCGTTAGCAGCAGCGTATACAACTTTAGAAAATGGTTATAGATCATATCGTGAACGAGTTGCGGCTAAAGTTGGTGAAAAAGTTGAACGTGATATTTTTAGAAATGTTTATGACGAAGAAAAAGAAGTTGTAGAACTTGACAAAAATGGTAACGAAGTAACAAAAGTTAAAAAAGTCAAGGGACCTCACGTTAAGGTAGATAGTGACTTTGCTGTTATATATGACCATAATGCTAAAGAATGGCAAAGAGATACAAACATGAATATTAATCTGTTAGCCCTTAAAGAGAAGTATCTAAATCAAAAGCTACAGTATAATGGTGCTGTTTTCCTACATGAAGTTTATGAAGAACTTGGAATAGATCCATATGACCTTGGCGAGAAAAAGATGCAAGCTTCAAGAATTCTTGGTTGGTTATACGACCCAGCAGATGATTCTAGAGATAGTTATATTTCATTCGGTCTATTTGATCGTCTTGGGAATAGAAACGAGTCTACCATGGATTCACTTAGATCAAACGCTCAAGAACTATTCTTAGAGTTCAATGTTGACGGTGATATTCTAACAGGTAATAATGGTAAAAAAGTCTTTACAAAGTATAGAAGGGTGATCTAAATGAAAAATTTAATTATATTTTTAGCATTTGGAGCAGCAGCGGGTGTAGCCGGTTACAAGATCGGCTATTCCCAAAGTAAAAAGAAATACGAAAGTTTAGCAGACCAAGAGGTTGCCTCAGTCAAAGCAAAACTCGTTGAGCACTATGAAAAGAAATCAAAAGAATTACCAAATCCAAAAAACTCTAGTAAAAACGAACCAATTGATTCTGAAGAACCCTCAAAAAAGGGATCTAAAGTAATAAAAACTAAAACCATAGATTATGGTAAAAGATATCGTACAGACAGTGATCCGGAAAGAATACCTGGTAAACCTGATGACGAGATTATACATTTAAAGGAGGAGGAAGTAGACACTACCAAACCTTATATTATTACTGCTGAAGAATTTAATGACAGCGAAAACGAATGTGTTTCGATGTTCTATACAGCAGATAAGGTTTTAACGGACGACGACTATAACCAAATCAATAACATTGGTATTGTAGGCGGACACCCTATTCTAGATCAGATGGGGTTATACGATGCAGATTGTCTATATGTTCGTGATGAGGCGAAAGGTATCGACTATGAAATTTTATTAGAAGAAAGAGCCTATAATAAATTAAAACCTTTGGGAGTTGTCAAAGAAGACTAGTTCAATGGGATTACAAGAAATATATTTTCAATGGATGTCGGAATTAGCTTTCCCAAATATTTGGGAGAGACGACGCTATGAGGATCTCTTAAACGCGTTAAACGCGTCCATGTTTTATTTCTCTATCCCAATGGATGAAAATCGTATGCGGGATGGAATAGATTTAAGATATCGTTTTGCATATGATAACGGGTATTCTAATGAAGAAGTTTCAATGGCTTTAAACCATAATAAAAGTTGTAGTATGCTTGAAATGATGGTCGCACTTGCCCTTAAAGGTGATGAACGTATATTATACGATTATGAAACTGGGGGCAAGGTCGATTATATTTTTAAAATAATGTTAGAGTCCCTACAATTAACAAGCATGACAAATGATAATTTTGATCCAGGCTATGTCGATTATAGGATAGATTGTCTACTTAATAGAGAGTATGACTATAACGGTTATGGCGGTTTATTTACCGTTGACAACCCTAGAAGGGATATGCGTATGGTGGATATTTGGTATCAGATGAATTGGTATCTTCAAAAACTATATAACAAATAAAAGGAGAATTTAGATTATGTTTAAATTTATAGAAAAACGCCCATTTTTATCTGGGTTTATAACAGGTTTTGTTGGTGTTGGAATTGTTGGAAAGAACATAAAGAAGCTTATTAAAAGTAAGATAACAGTAATACAAATTGATTTAAAAGATATTCCAACTGGTCTAACTTTCGGTGAAACACCACAACCCTCTGGAGAACAATCACCAAAAGCAGCAGAAGAAAATTAAGTAGGTAACATAATATGCTTGATTTTCTGATGATTTCAACTAGAACCAGAAAAGGTGTTGTAGAAATTTATCCGAAATTCAAAATTACTAACAAAAGTAAAGATTTAATGATCCGTGGTGGTGATTTTTACGCCATATGGATAGAGCAACTTGGTATGTGGTCTACTAACGAAGATGATGCATTAATGCTCATAGATGGATATTTAGACGAGTTTGCGCAAAAGAATAAGACTAGATTTGGTGAGGACCATGTAAAGATTATGTATATGTGGGATGCAGAAACCAACATGATCGATGTATGGCATAAATATTGTCAAAAACAACTTCGACAAAACTGGCAGCAACTTGATGAGAATTTGATATTTATGAACCAGAAAACTACCAAAAGCGATTATGGTACCAAACGATTAAGTTATTCGTTAGATGAGTCGGTAAGCATGGATAGCTGGAACGAACTTGTATCAACCTTATATGCCGATAACGAACGACATAAAATCGAGTGGTGTATAGGTGCCATACTTAGCGGTGATTCAAAAAAAATACAAAAATTTGCCGTTTTGTATGGTCCGCCTGGTAGTGGTAAATCAACGATACTAAATGTTATCCAAGAATTATTTGATGGATATTACAAAATGTTTGATGCAGAGTCATTGGGTTCTTCCAATAACGCATTTGCATTAGAACAATTTAAATCGAACCCGTTGGTTGCCATTAGTCATGATGGAGATCTTTCTAAAATAGAAAAGAACACTAACTTAAACAGCTTAGTTTCTCATGAAAAAATGGTTGTTAATGAAAAGCATAAATCAATTTATGAAATGCGATTTGTATCCTTCCTATTCTTGGGGACAAACAGCCCCGTCAAGATAACCAATGCCAAGTCTGGTTTGATGCGTAGACTAATTGATATTTACCCATCCGGTACAAAGATACCTTTAGCACGATATAACCGATTAATAACTCAGGTTAAGTTTGAGCTTGGGTCAATAGCATATCATTGTCTTCAAGTTTATGAAGAAGATAAACATGCATACGATGACTACAAACCAATTTTAATGATCAGTGAATCAAATGACTTCTACAACTTTGTGTCAGATAGTTACATGATATTTAAAAAAGATAACAGTGTTACTTTAAAAGTTGCTTGGGAGATGTATAAGATATATTGTGATAGTGCTAAAGTGCCTTATCCAATGTCTATGCGTGTTTTCAAGAACGAGCTGCGAAACTATTTTAGAGGTTATGAAGAACGATACAGGGTTAATGACGAACATGTGAGATCCTACTACTTTGATTTTAGGACTGATATTTTTGATGATAAGGATGCTCCGGTAAAACCGAAAAATAGGAAAAAGAAAGATTCATTTGAACTAATTGAGTTTGGTGATTATGAATCCAAACTTGATGATGCTTGCGCGGATTGTCCTGCTCAATATGGGACTAGATCTGGAATACCGACAAGTAAATGGGTCGAATGTACTACAACATTAAGGGAACTGGATACTAGTAGATTACATTTCCTTAAAGTTCCAGAAAACCATATAGTTATCGACTTTGATATTCAAGACGAACATGGTAATAAGGACTTTGAAAAGAATTTAGAAGAGGCTAGTAAATGGCCTAGAACATACTCAGAAGTTAGTAAGTCTGGGGGAGGTATTCACTTACATTATATTTACGAAGGTGACCCAACGATGCTAAGTAGAGTATACGCTAATAACATTGAGGTTAAGGTTTTCACTGGAAATAGTTCTTTAAGAAGACAACTAACAAAATGTAGCAAAGATGATATTAATAAAATTAATTCAGGTTTACCGTTGAGGGAGGTAGGACGTGTGATAAACTTTGAAAGTGTTAAGAATGAGAAAGCAATACGCGCTCTCATTAAAAATAATCTAAATAAGGAGTATCATAGTGGAACTAAACCATCCATCGACTTTATATTTAAAATCTTAGAAGATGCATACAATAGTGGTCTTAAGTATGATGTTACAGATTTACATGGTGTTGTATTGGCATTCGCTGCTAGCAGCACAAATCAATCAGAATACTGCTTGAAACTTGTACCTAAGATGAAATTCAAATCAAATGATGCTTCAGAAAATGTTTTAAACGATGATAAACCAATAGTATTCTATGATATTGAGGTGTTTCCAAATCTATTTGTTGTAAACTGGAAACTCCAAGGTAAGGGCAGACCTGTTAATAGAATGATAAATCCGTCATCGCACGAAATAGAAATGTTATTAAATTATCGACTAATAGGATTTAATTGTAGACGGTATGATAACCATATTCTTTACGGTGCATTAATGGGATATTCTAACATGAGAATATTTGAACTTAGTCAGAAAATAATTAATGAAAAACTTGGTTTCTTTAGCGAGGCTTGGAACATTAGTTACACAGATGTATATGATTATGCAACTGAGAAAATGTCATTAAAGAAATGGCAAATTAAGTTAAAAATCAAGCATAAAGAGTTAGGATTACCATGGGACAAACCAGTTCCAGAAGAATTATGGGTTAAAGTTGCGGAGTATTGTGATAATGACGTAATAGCTACAGAAGCGGTATTTGATCATACGGCTGGTGATTTCAGAGCTAGACAAATGCTTGTGGAATTAACCAACACCTTCAGAGGTGCAAATGTTTGCCTAAACGATACAACAAACACTATTACAACAGTATTGATATTTGGGAACGACAAAACACCAGCTTTACAATATGTGGACTTATCTAAAGGATTTCCTGGTTATGAGTTTGTTAAGAAGTGGAATAACCAGATACAAAAATATGATAAAGCTAACATGTATCGTGGGATTGATTTAGGGTTCGGAGGATATGTATATTCTGAACCAGGTATGTATACCAATGTGGGTTTACTTGATATTACAAGTATGCACCCAAATTCAGCAATAAATATGAACTACTTTGGTAAGTATACTGAAGTCTTCGCGTTATTAGTTCAAGCGAGGGTTTATATTAAAGACGGTAACCTTGAGTTAGCTAAAGAACTATTTAATAGAGTTCTTGAACCTTTCTTAAATGATCCGGGCATGTCAGATGATGTGGCAAACGCATTAAAGATTGCTATCAACTCTGTATACGGGTTAACTTCGGCAAGATTCAGTAATGCATTTAGAGATCCGCAAAACGAAAACAACATTATTGCTTTACGTGGTGCTCTTTTCATGAAGACATTACAAGATGAATTAAATGCTAGAGGAATCCAAGTAATACATATTAAAACAGACTCAATCAAGATACCAAACATAACAGATGATACAATAGAATTCTGTCATAAGTTTGCAGCTAAGTATGGATATTCTTTTAATCATGAATGTACATTTGATCGCATTTGCTTAGTTAATGATGCTGTTTATATTGGCAAACTTGATGAGTTTGGTATTAGAAACAAAGGTGGTAAGAAAGCTAACCAATGGACTGCAACTGGAGCACAATTTAAAGTTCCTTATGTGTTCAAGAAATTATTCAGTCATGAAGAAATTATATTTGATGATCTTTGTGAAGTTAAGGAAGTTAAGTCATTTATATATTTAAACATGAATGAAGTTGATGGTAAGGATGATTTACAGTTTATAGGACGCGTTGGAAATTTCTGTACAGTATTACCAGGACATGGCGGCGGACAGTTAGTTAAGCCTGTTATTAAGAAAGATGGGTCAACATCGTATGATGCTGTCACTGGTAGTAAAGGTTACAGATGGTTAGAGGCAGAGATGATAGAAGAGCTAGAACTATATGATGCAATTGATTTGTCATACCATAACAAGATGGTGGACAATGCCATTGATACTATTAATAAGTTTGGAGATTTTGAATGGTTTATAAGTTCCAATAATAAAGACAGCGACGAAGCTTATGATATTATGGATTTAGAAGACTTACGAGACTCTTATAACGGCTCTTATGCACGTAATTAAAAATATGGGCGTGGATATTCTCTGCGCCCAAAAATATTAAAGGAAAAGTTATGATTAAAATTAATGTATTCCAGAATAAAGAAATAAAAAGATTAAATCAACTAGGTTTTGAACTTATTGAAACTGAAGTTAGAGAACTATTATAAGAAGGAGAAATTAGAAATGAGTAATATTATTCAAGAAGGACTGCAAAAAGTCCAAGATACAGAGTTTATATTTAATGATCGCGGAGGTTTTGAAGTAAGAAATGCTTATATTTTCTGGACAAACTTTAGAGGTGAAGCGAATAAATTTGGTAACTCGGCTAGAAACTTTAATCTCGCAGTTACACCAGAGGTTGGTAAATTATTTATCAAAAATGGATGGAGAGTTAGAGAACGCCCGCTAGATATTAATGAACAAACACCAGATACAGTTTTATATTTTATTAACATTAAAGTTAATATGAATAGTAAGAATCCACCAATTATTAGTTTATATTCTGAATTTAGAGGTAATAGAAGTAAGAGAGCGTTGGAGATCGAAAGCATTGGTGAATTAGACCGAATTGATATCTTGCAATGTGATTTAGAAGTAAACGCATATGAATCTCCACAGTTCCCAGGAAAGATTACTGGATATTTGAAGAAATTAAATGCCATACAAGTTCCTGACATCGAATTTGGTGGTAAGTATGATGACTGGTTAAAAGAAGAAGAAGATTGTTTTGACAATTTGTCATGCTCATTGGAAGATGATATGTAACTTATGAAGAGGTATGAAGTTATATTTAAAAGAAGGGTCCCCACCATTGAGACTGGGGAAATTTCCGAATACAGACTTATCACTTTAAAAAGAAGTATAAGAGCTAACACTTTTAAAGAAGTCAGAGAAAAAATTAGAAAATCGTATAAGTACGAAATAGTACATATTGATATTAAGGAGACAAGACCACCATGGATTATGAGAATGATCAAAAAGTTATTGAAACGTTAAATAAGGATTTCTTTCCTCTTTTTAAAATAGAGTTTGAAGAAACCTATCGTTTCAGAGACGTTGATGTCGATTATTTATTAGATGCGGAGCCACATGAACTTTTAAGAAAGGGTCATAGAGCCGTTGTTTATGTTAAAGATTCAAAGGACGAGGATTGGAAAGTTCTCTATGATCACCTATCGATGGATTTACATCAGGCTGCTTTAGAAATTAGAGAGATAAAAAATAATCTATCTATGTGGAGACGTCAGTATATTGATAATCCACCGGTGATGTTTGTTTATGAAAATCAAGTCTTCAAACAACCTTATGTGATGTTTGATCAACTTTGTATAGCGGGATATCCAATTGAACCTTTGAAATACTATGTTGAGGATGGTACTATAAAAGTAGACTTCTTTAAATCTTATGTAAGACCAATACCAAAGGGAACAGTTCTTATTCATGCTGAACAAATTTATTTCGATGGCGAGCTTGTTTATTCGAGACGTGAATTAAACGAACTTGGAATTAAGATTTATCTGTCTTCTGATATGAGAGACTTTATTAAAAAAGCTATACCAGAGGCAACTCATTATGAAGCTGATATGGAAAGTGGTACACTAGAATGAAAAATCCAATTTGTATTGAGGATAAAATTGCCGAAAAATTAAAAGATATTTGTGATCATAGGGCAACTTATCTTGTTAGATTTAGTTACGGAGATGTTCGAGTTGAAGAGATTCATGATATTTCAAATAAACAAGACTCTAAACACCCGACAATATTTGATATTCAGGAGGGTGATAGTCATGAGTCACAATAAATCCTGTCCTAGATGTGAATCTTTCAACTTAACAATAGAAAGAAGTATTAATTATTAAAAAAATAAAGGAAGTGTAATATGGCAGGAGTACAATTGAGAGATTATCAGTACGATGCACTCATGAAAATGAGAAACGGATGTATTCTTAATGGCGGTGTGGGTACCGGTAAGTCCCGCACCTCTCTTGCCTACTTTTATATTTTAAATGGTGGCGAGGTGAATACACCAGAGTATGTGAAGATGAAAGCTAAACCAAAAGATCTTTATATTATCACCACCGCATTAAAAAGGGATAAATTTGAATGGGAACTTGAGTTGATCAATTTTCAAATGGATATTAATACAGCTAACAGTCGTTATAAGCATAAAATAATAATTGATAGCTGGAATAATATTAAAAAGTATACGGATGTTAATGATGCATTCTTTATATTTGATGAGCAACGATTAGTCGGTTATGGGACATGGGCAAAGTCTTTCTTAAAGATAGCTGCGCAAAATCAATGGATATTATTGACAGCTACACCTGGTGACGGATGGTCCGATTACATGACAGTATTTATAGCGAACGGTTGGTATAGGAACAAGACCGATTTCGAACGTAAACATGCTGTATGGTCTAGATATTCTAAATTTCCAAAGATAGAGAGATGGATTAATGAAGGTAGACTAATACAATTAAGAAATCACATTCTTGTAGATATGGTTATGGTTAGAACCACACAACAACACCACGAATATATAACCGTTGACTATGATAGGGTTTTATATTCTACAACCGCAACAAAACGATGGAACCCATACACGAATTTACCTATAGAAAATGCAAGTGAGTTCTGTTATGTTTTAAGAAAGATTGTTAACAGTGATCCTTCTAGACTCTATGCTCTTATGGATATTCTTAAGAAAAAAACAAAAGCAATAATATTTTATAATTTCGATTATGAGTTGGAGTTACTTAGAAGACTATTTGGTGATACACATAAAATTACTGAAAAGAATTCGGAGAAACAAGACACGTTGACTACGGATGATATTCCGTGGTTACACCTTGTTGATGAGCGAATTGCTAAAGCCGAGTGGAATGGTCATAAACACGAAGATATTCCAAAGTCAGACTATTGGGTGTATTTGGTTCAATACGCTGCTGGTTCAGAAGGATGGAATTGTATAACTACCGATACTATTATATTCTACTCACAGAATTATTCGTATAGAGTCGTTACACAGGCTAGCGGACGTACTGACCGTATGAATACACCATTTACAGATTTATATTATTACCATTTTAGAAGTAATAGTAAAATTGATTTGGCTATTAGAGATGCTCAAAAACGTAAGAAAAAATTTAATGAAAAAGGGTTCGCTCCTGTTTTTGATAAAGAAGCGGAAGATGTTAAGTAAATTAAAAATAATATGGAAAGGATTTTTATAACAATGAAAGAAAATATTAAAGCTATTGTAGTTCCTGTTCGTTTTAAAGTTGCTAGTAATGCGCTAGTAAGTTCTATAAAAGCGTTAAATAATTGTGGTATATATGACATAATTGTAACCAAGGAAGACAATGATTTAGTGGTTGTGTATGATGAGTATGAACC
>UZAT01295822.1_pt1 | contig 15375 bp, 16 predicted proteins | sample 2160861 | NCBI WGS metagenome assembly UZAT01 (sample SAMEA5138306, study PRJEB28736) | viral metagenome | reverse complement strand
TTTGGTTTAACAACATATTTAACACTATCAGATGGAAAACAAATAGATAATCCTGAGTTTTTTAAACAAGGTTTAGAATTTATAAAACTGAAAAACCGTGAGCTCTCTCGAAAGAAGAGAGGCTCAAGCAACAGACGAAGGGCTTTAAAGAATTTAAACAGAGCACACAAGGGCATAGACAATAAAAGGACTGATTTCCAGTGGAAGCTTGCTCATGAACTGTGTAAACATAATGAATTAATTGCTATTGAGGATTTAAACCTTGTTGCAATGAAGAAGCTCTGGGGTAGGAAGGTAAGTGACCTTGCATACGGTGAGTTTGTTAATAAACTTGAGCAGGTTGCTCAAAAGTATAACACAATCGTTGTTAAGGTTGACAGGTTCTTCCCATCATCTAAGCTTTGCTCATGTGGGTACATTCACAAGGGGTTGACATTAGCCGATAGAATCTGGGCTTGCCCATCTTGTAATGCTGTTAATGAGAGGGATTTAAATGCCTCTAGGAATATATTAACCGAGGGCGTTCGGTTATGTCGTACTAAATGTAAGACCCCCAAGGGGGCTATTTAGGTTTGAAAGCAGAATCCCACTGGCTTTAGCCGTGGGAGTACGTCAACAGTGCCTCCACAACAAAAGAAAAAATGAAGACAAAACGAAAACATATTAAAAAATAAACATCTCACATGAATTGTGGGGTGGATATAAACACCCCCAAAACATTGTGGCGATGTACCAAACTTTTAATTTGGGAAGCCTTGGTCAGTACAAGGTGGGGGTACTAAAAGTTCTTTGACATATTAATCAATTTAATTAAAATGATATAAACGCCAATGTGCCTGAGTGATCGAAAGTACCGCCCTTGTAATGCGGGATACAACATCGTGGGTTTGAATCCCTCCATTGGCTCTATAATAAGTTTAACATGGGAGTGCTGCTCAGATGGCGGATGGGCACTAGACTGTAAATCTAGCACTATGATACTTAGCAGGTTCGAATCCTGCCACTCCCACAAAAACGACTAGGTGTAGGAAAATAGGTAATCCGCTGCATTCGGGGTGCAGAGACTTGCAGGTTCGAGCCCTGCCACTTAGACTAAACACACTCCTCAGTAGCTCAGGGGTCAGAGCGTTTGCCTGTTAAGCAAGAAGTCGGTGGTTCAAATCCATCCTGGGGAGCGTTATGCGGGTGTCATCTAATGGTAAGATTATGGTCTCCAAAACCATCTATGAGGGTTCGAATCCTTCCACTCGTGCAAATAGTTAAGTTGGTTCTTTGAAAATTTTAGCAAAAAGCTTTATGTAAGCTTTTCCAAATAATGGTTTGAAATATTTGTTATTTAATATGTAGTTATGCATGGGGAAAGTTGGATATTAGATGTACGTAGAGATGTGGGAATCGTCTCGCACCCCTTTGCTTGGGGTAACAAGTGAAAGTCTTGTAACTGGTTGTCCAATAATTGGACATATGGGAAACCGATACAACCAGATAATTAATAAGTATATTTTTAATTTGATTATATCAAATAAAAGAATTGCAAAAAATTATTGAAGTTTCGGCAATACAAAAATAGGCATAGCGGATGGTGAAACACCATAATATTCGATTAGTACCCTAAATGCTGGCATGGACAAATTGATTAAGTCGTCACATTTTTTTTAATGCGGAGAATCCGAGTTTGAGCCTCGGTGTCAGTACTCAATTAAAAATAACAAAATAAATTGCGGGGTAGTTAGTAGTTGGTAGCTTGAGAGTTTCATAAGCTCTTGTCGAAAGACCCCGTGGGTTCGAGTCCCACCCCCGCAACTAAAACTTTTGATTGAAAATAGATAATATTTTGATGTGATGGGAATGACCTTTTTGGATGAACCTACGCATATTAAACCAATCAAAAGTTTTTCAAGGAAGTTTACGAAAACTTAGCGTAAAGCCCACGAACTTCAGTCGTGGGATATAAGCGAAATAATAATTTAAAAATTAATTATGAAATATTTGTTTATATCAAGTAATTTTAGTATATTTGTAATTGTATGGATATTTTAAAAATAACCCAGATGAATTTAATAGGGGTGGTTATTCACCAAGAAGTTTTAAAGATTTCTTTTTAAAAGAACAAGATGGTGTTTGTGCAATATGTGGAATGGTAGATAATTGGAATGGGGAAGCGTTAGTTTTTGTTTTAGATCATATTGATGGTGATGCATCAAACAATAGAAGAAATAATTTAAGGCTTGTTTGCCCCAATTGCGATAGTCAATTACCAACATTTAAATCAAAAAATAAAAACTCAACAAGGAGAAATTATTGGAAAGAAAAAATAATTAATGATATTACAAATAATGAATAAAATACGGAGTGTGTGGTGTAATGGTAGCACGGATCACTGTCTATGATCAGGTAAATTTTGGAGTTCGAATCTCCCATGCTCCGCAAGGACTTATAGCTCAGTTGGTAGAGCGCATGGTTGAAGCCCATGTAGCAGTAGTTCGATTCTACTTAAGTCCACAGATAATATCCTCGTAGCTCAATTGGTAGAGCATTTGACTGATATTCAAAAGGTAACAGGTTCAATTCCTGTCGGGGATACTTTACGAAAAATTAGCGTAAAGTCCACGAGCTCCAGTCGTGGGATATAAGCGAAATAATATTTTAAAAATTAATTATAAAATATTTGTTTATGTTAAATAATTTTAGTATATTTGTAATTGTAAGGGTATAGAATCAAGATTCTTGCGAAAGACTTCGTAATGGTAGCATCGGAATGAACCTTGATTCATTGATAATAAGACACTTAAACATTTATAAAAAATTAACCGAGGGCGTTCGGTTATGTCGTACTAAATGTAAGACCCCTTTGGGGGCTATTTAGGTTTGAAAGCAGAATCCCACTCACTTTAGTGGTGGGAGTACATCAAAAACTAATATTATATAGTTATGAAAAAAATTCTATTCTCTCTAATCGTACTCCTCGCACTTGTTAGTTGCGAAAAAGAAGTTGAAGACATTAAGTTTCAAATTGACCCTAATGCTACAATTACAATTCGACCTGCGGAGGGTGTGAAAACTCGTGCTACAATCTCTGGCTTAACTTCATTGGAAGTAGTTCAGCAGGCGGTGTCAATCAAATATCAATCTCACTACTTTGATAATAAATATGAGGAAGTCAAGAAAGATAATATATGATTGTTTTAATTGTTTTGATAGTGGCAGGATTCACTGCTTTAATATTTGGTGCAAATTGGCTAGTAGACGGTTCATCTGCTTTAGCAAAAAAATATAGTGTTTCTGATTTAATTATTGGTTTAACAATAGTATCATTTGGTACATCTGCACCTGAGTTAGTAGTTAATTCTGTTGCTTCTATCAATGGATACTCCGATATTGTATTAGGGAATATTATTGGGAGTAACAACTTTAACTTGTTTATAACGCTTGGTATAGCGGGATTGATCTATCCAATGTGGGTTCAAAAATCAACAGTCTGGAAAGAAATTCCTATTTCATTAATAGCCGCAGTTGCACTGTTATTATTAGCAAACAACTTTTTTATTGGTGCAACATCAGGAATATCAAGAATAGATGGAATTATTTTACTATTATTCTTTGCTGGCTTCATTTTCTACGTATTTAAGCAAATGAAATCAGGGGTAGAGCCCATTGAAGAAATAACTTATGAGCATAAATCAAATTTAAAGATATGGGGACTCATAATTATCGGATTAGCAGGTCTTATTATTGGAGGCCAATTAGTAGTTGAGAATGGTGTGCAACTAGCAACACAGCTAGGTGTGAGCGAAAAAATAATTGGTCTAACTATTATTGCTATTGGAACATCATTGCCTGAATTGTTAACATCAGTGGTTGCAGCATTAAAAAAGAACACTGGAATTGCTATAGGGAACATTATTGGTTCAAATATTTTCAATATATTTCTCATTCTGTCCGTTAGTTCCCTTATTGCTCCTATATCATACAATTTTTCTTTTAACACAGATATCTTCATATTGATAGGTGGTACACTGTTTCTTTTTCTGATGATGTTTATTGGCAAAAGACACAAGTTAGATAGATGGGGAACTGCTTCACTGTTAATATTTTATTTAGCTTATACATTCTATTTAGTGTGGTTAGAATTATAGAGTGAGCAATACTTATGGATCAATTTTTCATAAACACCTAACTTAAAAATTAAACTATATTTGCATCGACAAAAAATTTCTTTTATATGTATAATTGAAAGATAAGAGTATTTATAGTAGTAATAAAAGAATATAAATGAAAATAGGTAATATAACCTTTCCAAAATATCCTGTGTTTTTGGCACCCATGGAGGATGTCACAGACATATCCTTCCGATTGATGTGCAAAAAATTTGGTGCAGACATGGTTTATACTGAGTTTGTATCGAGCGATGCACGTCCATTAATTGAAAAGGCATAGAGTCAAGGTTCTTACGAAAGACTTCGTAATGGTAGCATCGGAATGAACCTTAATTTAGTTTCTGTGGCGCAATTGGTTAGCGCAACTCCCTCATAAGGAGAAGGTTGTAGGTTCAAGACCTGCCAGGAACACAATTAATTCAAAATAATAGTGTTTTTTTAAATTTACGAAGTATTTATAGCTTATACAAAAAAAATAACATGGTGCGTGAGGCAGATATTGGTTAGCTGCGCCTGATTGTGGATCAGGTTGAAACACTTCATTGCGAGTTCAATTCTCGTCATACACCCAATTTAAAGTAAAAGTAATGAGTAAATTAATTAAAAACATGACAGCATTAATAATATTTTTAATGCTAAGCTTAACAGTACAAAGTACAAACATTCAAATAAAAGATAGTATAGGTATTGCATCATATTATGGTGGTGGTGATGGATATCATGGTAAAAGAACAGCAAATGGTGAGATTTTTGACGAGAATAAATTAACCTGTGCACATAAAACATTGCCATTTGGCACAAAAGTTAAGGTTACTAATCTTAGCAACGATAAAACCTTAATTCTGAGAGTGAATGATAGAGGACCATTTATTAAAGGTAGAATAATTGATGTATCTAAAGACGCTTCAATAAAATTAGAATTTTACAATCAAGGTTCTACTAAAGTTAAAATTGAGATTGTTGATGATAATGCGGATATAGTTCAACTGGTAGAACACATCAATCATAATGATGAAGTTGGGAGTTCAATCCTTCCTATCCGTACTTACTTGACACTACCCGAAAGAGTATTTATATTTGAAGATTATAAAATGCACCCATAGCTCAATGGATTAGAGCACCACTCTTCTAAAGTGGAAGTTGCAGGTTCGAGCCCTGCTGGGTGTACTAAAAAATATGCCCAGGTGGTGGAATTGATAGACATCCCAGACTTAGGATCTGGTGCTTGAAATATAGCGTGAGGGTTTGAATCCCTCTCTGGGTACAACACTGCGAGTATAGCACAATGGCTAGTGCGTCAGCCTTCCAAGCTGGGGATGTCAGTTCGATTCTGACTATTCGCTCACTTACAACATGTGTCCATAGTTTAAATGGAAAAATTTTTGAATACGGATCAAAGGACTGTGGGTTCGAATCCTGCTGGGCACACTTAGAATAACAAATATTTCAAACTTTCCCTCTTAAAACAACCAACTTAAACTATTTATTATTAAATATATAAATTATGGATAAGAACTATGCGTGTTTAATGCTTGATTTTGAGATGCCTAAACTTATAAAGGATTTACAAAAGAAGCTTAAGGAAGAGGATATTTTTTTAATTGACGATACAAGTTATGGAATTGAAAAAGATAGCCATATTACTATATTGTATGGGTTGGAAAATGATGTTACTATTAGTGATTTAAAAAAACACTTATTTCCGCTTAAGGATTATAGGGCATTATTAACAAGTATCACTAAATTTGAAAATGAGGAATATGATGTTTTAAAGGTTGATGTTAAATGCCCTAAGGCTGAGGAAAGTAACAAGCTAATTAGAGATAACTTCAAAACACATAATAAATTTAAAGATTATCATGCACATATGACTATTGCTTATCTTAAAAAAGGCAAGGGTGAAGAGCATGTAAAGAAACTACTTGATAAGTTTGAATCATTTACTCCAACTACTTTTAGTTATTCATGGTATGAAGATGATAACGACCCAGACTCAAAAAAGAAAGAGTTGTTTAAATTATAAAACAAAAAGAGCGATATTAAATTAATAATATCGCTCTTTTACATGATATTTGAAATTATCGTACTATTGTGGACCCATATAGATTTCTTTAAAATGGGGGTTAATCCACTCCTTACCACCAGCTCTTAATTTATATATTTTATCAACTAGAAAATTTCTAAAATCAATACCACTCCCTGATTTGGATGGGGGTCTCATATATTCCTCAAATTCCCCAAATTCAATTGGTTTGTGATTTCCATCCCCATCAACAATAGTATAATATGCATCACTATCTTTTACTATTACAGGAAAATTCAATTCCCCTTTCGGAGTTATCTCGATTAAATCATAACCATCCACCTTCTCAAATTCACCTTTTCTTTTTTGCAATACCCATATCTCCCCACCCTTTTGTACAGCTTTTATATTTCGCCTCTCAAGAGCAGCTACATATGTTTCACCATAATTAAATCTAACCCATTGGTGTTTATACACTGTTCCATGGTAAGGATTACGTTGCTTATCACCTTTCTCATCTTTATAGAACTTATTAAATGGGCTATATAACGCTGTATAATACAAAGTTGCAAAAGTACCCTTTTTTGGATCTGTCTCTAGAAGATTGAAAAAGTCATTAATGGCTTTTCTTGTACTTTCATTTGAACCTTCACTTAGCACAGTTCTAATAGACTCTCTAAGTGTTTTTCTAAGTCTCGCCTCGTTGCTGAACTGTCTAAGCTCTTCATTAACAACTTTACTCACCATTCTTTTTAATTCCGATTCTGTTATTTTTACCTTCATTTTATTATTATATTAATTAATTATTTTTAAAACTTATTTTACGACAAAGATACTATAAATATATGACAAAAAGAAATATATACAAATATAATTATTTTTTTTTAAAAAAACCAAGATAGGTAGCGATACTTATCTTGGTTTAAATGGTCGTAACCATATACGGTCCTAAAATCGTATTTCTTTAAGAACTAATACTAGTCAAGGAATTATAACCTCCTTGAATGAAAGCTGAAGCTAAATCACCTCTCTGATGTACAACGTTCATTATTTTATTTATAACTACAATCTTCTCTTCGGGTGTCTCAACATCTTCTAATTCTTTCAATAACTCCATTAGTGGTTCTAATCCGTAATCTGACCATGCGCTAGATCCATCAGGGAGAATTGCCCAATCATAAAAACCAAGCTCTTCTAATTCATTAGAGGCTTTCTCAAACCCACCTGTGTCACCATCACCCACATATTCTTTATAATCATACCCGAATGCATCACAAAACTCGTCAATTGGGAAACTGGGTGAATGGCCAGCAAGTTCAGTAATAGCATATATTGATAACACATTCTCTATAATTATCCATTCCCACTTCTCAATGTTTTTAGTTGGGAATCTCATGAACTTACCATATCTCACAAACTCTGTCAATGCCCTTTTATATTGGGTTACTGGTATAACTCGCCATCTTTTTTTTGTCACACCATTTTTTTTATCACCCAAGAATTCTTGTATTGTTTTACCTACTGACCCTACCTGTTCATCCCAAAAATCATAATACTCTTTTTCTTCATTTAAAAAGTTGTGAATGACTCTTTTAATTGACTCTTTAATTTGTGACTCTGTTAATTTAATTATTTTCGCCATTCCATGAACTGTCTTACTTTAAAACTAATAAACGACAACACCACAATAGCGGCGGGTATTCCATATTGTATTTTTGTAATACTATTCATTAACGCCATTAAACATACTACAACTGCAAACGTAATTATTACGTCTAAAATTCTTTCTTTTTTACTCATAATTTTATTTTTTTTTATTATTTATTAAAATACTGTCCAACACTCAAATATAGAACCAAAATCTTCATAAGGAAATGTTATATATCCATCGTGACCATAAGTATAACCCCAAGAGTTTTTTAATAAAAATCCATTTTTATCCCAACCCTCAAGAACTACAGCGTGACCTATTTTTTGTTTATTATTCCCCCTCCAAAACATATCATTATGGATATCCCTTACTGGTAACCCAATAGCAATTGGTCCATTGGTTAATATAGCAGTTTTAAAAGCAATAAGATTGCCTACTTTTGCATACGTTACCTCATGGAAAGAAGAACTATATATTTCTACAGCCTCCCTCATTGACATCCCATCAAGAGATTTGTTTTTTCTAAGATAGTACAATTTATCAAATTTTATTTTGGAAGTGTCTTTTCGTTTCAGTTGCATACTGTAATTAGCTATATCTGTAATTGCTACAGAAGCGCAACACCCTACATCCCCTTGATTTAAGATAGGTCTTAGTCCCATCTTTAGCCTATATTTATCAGGAAGGGGGATAGGTTTAACTTGATATTCATCAACACCTTCTAAATTTGATTGTAAACTTCCGTATGTTCTCATATTTAATTTATTAAAAATTTAAATTCTCTAAAATTAACCTTTTCTATGTCAAGGATATTAAAAATATATCTTTTATTTTCTTTTTCAAGAATAATGTAATATGTTTCAATTACCACTGAATCTTTTTTATGTACACCCCTATAAGAAGATTTTTCCCAAGTTTTATAATAAGGTAAAGTGGGTAAGTTATAAACTTCTGTTATAGAGTCCATTTTAAATGCAACACTATCTCCCTCATAATAAAATGAATTTTGTTTGATTTCCTCACTAGGGTAAAAACCAGTTTTAGTTGATCCACACCCTATAAGAATTATAAAAATTATTGTTGTAATTATTGTTTTCATTCTTTTTTTTATTATAAAAATCTATATGTTGTGAATTACCTACTCACTAAACATAAATAGTAAATAATATTATAAATACTTCTTTTTCCCAAAAAATATTAGTATATTTGCATAAAATGTTTAAATTATGATTAAAGCTGATAAATATTACTTAGAAAATCTAATCGAGATTAAAAAAAATGGTTCATATGATAGAAACCCAAGACCCAAGTATAAAGATGGTGTACCAGCCCATACTAAATTTACTACACAGGTATTTGAAAAATATGATATTTCAAACAACGAATTTCCAATTACAACGTTAAGAAACACGGCGATTAAGACTGGTATAAGAGAGATTTTATGGATATACCAGAAGCAAAGCAACTCCTTAAAGGTTGCCCATGATATGGGTATTAAGTGGTGGGATGAATGGGATATTGGTAATGGTACAATAGGGTATAGATATGGTTATACGATTAATAAATATGATTTAATGAATAAACTATTAAATGGTTTAGAGAAAGACCCATTCGGCAGGCGACATATCATTGATATGTATCAATATTCAAATTTTGAGGAGAGTGATGGGTTATACCCATGTGCGTTTATGACACTGTGGACAGTAAGAAAAGTAAATAATGAGATGCTTCTTGATTTAACTCTCATACAAAGAAGCAATGATTACATAGTATCGGGATATATAAATAAAATACAATATGTTGCACTTCAAATGATGGTAGCCTCACATTTAAAATTCAAGTGTGGTAATTTCTCACACTTAACCCAAAATTGCCATGTTTACGATAGACATTTTGATGCTTTAGATGAGATATTAAATCGTGAGCCATTGGGTATGCAACCAATGATACGATTGAAGGAAAATAAGAGATTCTATGATTTCACAGTTGATGATTTTGAGGTTTTAAATATTGAAGGGATTCAAAAATTAAAATCTAATTTGGAAATTGCGATATAATATTATTATGCAAAATGCCAGAATATAGTATTATATTCTGGCATTTTGCTTTGTTTAATATTTGTTTATGTATTAATCCCAACTAATTATGCATATGGTGATTTATTTCTACCAAATAATACAACAGTCACGGTGGCAATTCTAACTGTCCATTTCCCACCTAACTCAACATCACAGTAAGAGGTGTTTTTAATAAATCGGTTTACCACACCATCTGATGCTGCCCCCATAAATCCTATTGGTGCATAATCCATATGTCCTAAATTATGAGTGAAACGAAACTTATTATGTGTTATTTGCTTTACAGTCAATTTGCGAACGGCTGAAGGTTCTAAACTATTTATACACCATTTTTCCTCAAAACTACTAACAAAGGGGAATTGATCGTTGAGTCCATCAAGTTTAAACGTAACAACAGCTAACACACCAGGGGCGTTCCAGGTTTCACTTTGTCTCTGAACGAATTCATGAGACCCGTTTGAAACAATAGCCCGAGAACCTGTTTGTGCGTCTACCCTTATCCCTAAACCTAGCGAGTCTTGCGTATATATATTTAAAGCTGTCCCGTTGTCTGTTCGGATCCCAATCATTGATGATGATGAGTCATTTATCCTTAAAAAACGACCTCTCACTGTTTCTTCTAGTTTAATGAAAGATCTATTCACCCCATCAAAATCTTTTGAGGTTAAACCCCCGCCTTCTATTTTCCAGCTACCTATCTTACCACTCGTCGCTGTTATTTTACCCTCAATTTCCATATTATTAAAGAAAGCTTTCCCATCGTGTGTAATATAGGCGATTGAATCCTTATTATCTGGTATAGGGTCATGATTAGCTTTATCGAATACTTCGGCAAGTGAACCACCAGCCCAAAACGCAAGGTTATCCTTCCCATCACCTTTATTAGCATTCAAACCAGTAGTAGCAACAAGAACATCATTATCATCTTTGTAATGACCTATTAAATAACCACCTTCTATTTTAAAATTGCCAATATAGCCACTTGTCGCTGTTATGTTACCACTAATCTCTGCGCCAGTGAAAAAAGCTTTTCCATCATGCATTATACGAGCATTAGGATTTAAGTTACCGCCATTAGGCGTTCCAGCCCAAAATGCAACCCCTCTATTAGTTTTATGAATATCAGCATTAGCAATTAACCCCACAGTCTGAACAAAATCATCATCCTCATTTTTATAAGAACCTACCAAAGTGTCACCCACTATATCAAATCCCCCTATTGTACCCTCTGTTGCTGTCATCTTACCACTAATATCTGCATTAGTGAAGAAAGCCCTCCCATTATGTTTAATATAAGCAAATGATTCGTCTCCCGTTCTTTGATCTTTAGATTTAGTATCATAGCGATATATATCGTTAAGCGAGCCTCCAGCCCAAAATGCAATATTATCCTTACCCTCACCATTGTTAGCGTTTAACCCCATTGTATTAATTAACTCATCCTCTTGACCTGGTCTTTTTACCCTTTTATATCCTTCTAAATATCCACCTTTAACTTTAAGATCACCAATATAGCCCTCTATCGCTGTTATTTCACCTTTAATAACAGCATCCAATGCCGTTATTTTTCCTTTTACCCCATCTAATATTAAATTGGGATATCTTATATTATCAATTGTTGTTTCATCTTGAGATTGCAGTACATTATTTTTAAATATAAACCCAGCTAAGTTAGCTTCCTCTGCAATTACTAAATCAAAAGCTTTAGCCCCAAGGCTATCAATCTTCACATATATATCCTCACCATCTGTATTTTTACGTATAACAGTACTTGTGGTATTCCCAGCTGTATCTTCATATGGAGTTGCATCTGCTACATGTTCTAGATAACTATCAGATAACCTAAACCAACCATTTCTACCTGGTGTTGTATAATCTCTATAATATACATAATCAACAACACTAAGGTTATTCCTATAACTATCCCCCTCTTTCCATTCCCTCGTAAAAGGCATTTTACCAGGAATGCCAGTTCTTCCGTGGTTGATAACTGTTATTCCAATAACATCAAACGTTTCATAACCATCGGGTATTGTTTTACCCTTAAGCATAATTTCCAATGTATTTGAAACAACCAATTCTGGTGTTGTAATTGTCACGACATTATCTCTTACAGATAACCCCACAGTCGATGTTGTTATAGAATTATATTCACCAACCCCATCAATCCGATACGACCACTCTAAATTATCTACATTTAAATGATGACCAACAACTTCAATAAACTTAGGTGTGCTATCTTTTTGATATGAACTATCATCGGTCAAATCTCTAGCAATCACAGAACTGGTAGTTGTTAATTTCATAATGGTTCTAAGTTCAGTACGAGGTGCGATTACATATTTAAATTGGAGCCCGAAATCTTTCCCATTAACTGTGACATTGATAGGTATAAAACTATTTTTAGCTTCGTCATTATCTCTATTTAAGGTAAAAGTAATTTTATCTTCTGTGGAGTCAATTTTAAAATCAAAGAATTCATCATAAGTACCTTCAATTTTAGGATTACCTTCAACATCAAGGCTATCACCTACACATATTTTTGATATTCCTTGTGGGGACACATCAAGAAAACTGCGAACAAAAACTTCAGCTTTATCTCCTTTATTCCCACTGAAAAACTCAAAACCATTTTCAAGGAACGCCTGTAATCTTGAGTTTGGGTCAATTTCAGGTGGTTTAGAATAATTTGTCCATAAATAAGGAGGATCAAAAGCACGCCATACACCATTGGTTTTAACTCTATCACTACGCCATAGGTGGTCAAAAATTGGATCTATAAGTAGTGGTTTACCTGCCCATGTAATATAATCTGGTGCCCACGTTACATTATCCCCATCTTTAATTTTGTCTGGGATAAAATTATCAGCTATATATCTTTCGCTTGTTAAATAATCATCTTTTATTGTTATTTCTGGTATCCTATAACCTTTTGTTAATGTGTATATACTTTCGTCTGTATCAGTATTTTGTGGTGGTGGATTTGTTGGATCAAATTCTTTAATTTTATTAATACTGAATGGTAATGGGTATTTAATGTTTCTATATTTGGATACAATTGTAACTCCCATAAAATCAGAAGCTCTGGAGTAGTCAATGATTTTAAATGCACCATCACCCTCACCCTCTTCTCCTGCATCAGTACCATTTATAACATGTTCACTATTATTGCTTTTCCACTTACCATTTTCAACAATTGCCATTACAAGTCCAGGCGTGACATTCTTAAAATTAAATTCGACATCGGGATTACCAACCTCACTATCAATAATAGTAACACCAGCGTCAATTAAGACAAACTGACCTCTAAAACCTAGATATTTTTCTTCTGGTATCATACCATCCTCATCAGAGGGTAAATTCACTGATGGGGGTTGTAAGTAACCAAAAACAACACTATCACCATATTTTGTATTTGTGTGTCTATGGATTGTAGTAGTAGCACGCCTATTTTTAATAGTACAAGTTATCTCAACTTTTGCATATTCATCACCCCAATTACTATTAGTTATTATTGTAGTTGGTAGTTCTGAGTCCCCCATATCCACATCTAACGGTATGCTATTAATTGGGTTTCCACCAACATTATAAGGTACCATTGTAAATTTTACATCACCTACCTCTAAATCCTTAAAATTTTGAGGTTTTGCAGTTATCGTTATACTTTGTGGTAATGCCTTAAATGTATCAGGATCACACTCCATTAGATAACTAGAAGTTTCTATATTAAGAACAGTTGTTAGAATTGGGGTTTCAGGTTTTTCACCAGTAGGTGGTGGTGTTTTCAGAAATGGATTAGACCATAGACCAATCAATTGTTCATCATTTAGAATCTGACCCTCTATTTCCCATAAAAAAACAGAGTTTTCTCCTAGAAATTGATTATATTCGGCGGGCTTTGACTGATCATTAATATGTTCAAGCCCCATGTTTGGGTTGTTAGATAACATATACTCCGTTTTCCACCCAGGAGTGGTTGGCTCTAACTCATTTCGCTTTATTTTTGGAGCGTCAGTACTTGATAGGGAGGAATAATACCTATGAGCGGTAGTTGTAGTGGAACCATCCGTTGTAGTAATCTTATATGGTATACTCCAACCACCTATCATCCTACCATATCTAATCTTAGGATCTTCACTATATATTTTATCAGGGTTAATCACAAATGTACCCTTAGATACCCACCATACACCATCTTCAGAGTCTTGCTCTAATAACCAATCCTCTGGTGGTAAACCAGTGCCATCATCAATACCAACTGGAGGACCTGGGTATGTATCAGATTTCCTGTAAATGGAAACCTCTTGTGTAGTTTCACCATCGTCACCTTTACCACCCTTAAGGTCAGATAATTTTATTCTTACACTCTTTTTATTCTCACCACTACCCTGAGTTCCAAACACCCAAATATCATCATCTGTATCATTTTTCTCCAAACCAGATAATACAACTGAATTTGAGTTTAAGTAGGTTTCAATTAAACGTTTTATATCTTCTTCTGTGAATGCCATACCCTATATGTTTTTTTATTATTTACTTTATTACAATAAATAGGTTTAAATACCTAATTTGCAAGTTATCCCCATTTATTTTTTTGTTTTCTTAACAAATATTGGTATATTAGCAGATATAACATTAAAAATAATTAAAATCAACAAAAAACAATGCATCAGAAAATTATCAATTTGTTTATCGAAGCCTATACAGCTACTTATATTAAAAGTAATTTAAGACATATCTGTGCAAAGATGGGTGTTCATTGTACTGTTAATTACAGGTATAAAATGGTTAACAACGCATCCATAAAAGTAATTCTGCAAGGGCGTGATTTAAATGTCTTAAATGATATTGAATTAAAACTCAATTCACTCAATGGGGAGATAGTCGAGGAAATCCTAAATAATGAAATTGAAAAACAAAGTAAAGAATGAACTATGTAGAAATATTCAAACTAAAGGAGGTAGAGTTTGCGCAGCAAATAAAAAAATTTGGTACCGTAACAGGGGCGACACCAGATGAGGATATGTTCGAGCACTGGGATATCAAATTAGAGACAAAAATTGATGTCAAGGCGCTTAGAAAGACAAGAGGGGGTGACAAAGATACAGATGAGAACATCCACTGGGTGGAACTCAAGAATGTTAATGGTGAATTAGGTTGGCTCTATGGGAAAGCTCACTGCTTTGCATTCGAAATCATTGACTACTGGATAATTGTTGATAAAATCAACCTCCAAGAATTCATCAAAGAGAAATGCAAAGATAAAATTAAAACAGAAACCCCTGCACTATATAAACTATACAATAGAAGAGGTAGGAGTGATATTATAACGTTAGTTAAAACAATTGACTTATTATATATAGCATCGAAAATAATAAAAAAAGAGTAATAACCTAAACATATTTTAAGTATAATTCTGTAATTTTCTAATTCACAGTGTATTTATATGTATATATATTAGAATTG
>UZAT01593999.1_pt1 | contig 15444 bp, 22 predicted proteins | sample 2160861 | NCBI WGS metagenome assembly UZAT01 (sample SAMEA5138306, study PRJEB28736) | viral metagenome | reverse complement strand
GGTATAAATATTGATTGATTTTTAATTGAAATATGCTTCAGCTGTATTTTGCTCATCTCTTTGGGGCGAATAAAGCAATAATGCAATACGTAGCAGGCTAATAGATAGTGTTTGTTTGATTTTAATAAATAGTCCCTTAATCTAATCATGTCGTTTTCTTCAATAACGGTTCTCTTCTTCTTTATTGCTCTTTTCCCCAACATCTTAAAGGCGTCAGTAGGCTTTGTTTTCAAATAACCATGCTCTATTAAAAATGAAGAAAACATTCGCATCCATCTCAAGTAATTATCTCTTGTCTGTGCAGTATTATTGCGCTCTATATATATATGTTCTAAGAACTTTTGTACGAATGCACGATCGAATTGGTAAATATAGGTATAGGCTACCTGTAGACTTTTGTTCCAAACATCAATATTATTTGCGTAAGATATGTATGAAATGTGTGTGTCTCTTCTTAGTATATTATCAGCGTAAAGCTTATCTACGTAACGCTTGTAATGGTCTATAGCTTCATTAATAGTATGGTAAGCCTTACTGCTTTCTGCTTCTATCCAGGGATTCCACCCATTATCTAATTTCACAATCAAACGTCGCATTAGCCCTTGGGCGTACTTCCTGCGGTCGGCAACTTTCTCAATAAAATTTATTTTGATTCTTTTTCGTCTCATTTTCCCTTGCACTGGGTCAAATGCGTAAAATCCCACGTACCACTCTTTCCCGCTATATAGCTTCGGGTAAGTGTAGGAGATAATACTGTCAACATGATTATTTGTAGTTTTCTGGGGTATGTTCATTTTTTTTTTTGCCTCTCTTAATCGTAGATTTTAAGAGAGGCAAAAAAAGTTCCTTGTGGCTGTCCCGTTTCCGTCCCGCTTGGTAGTTGCGACTTATGCGCAAAACTACTGCTATAAACGTTTAGAGACTTTCTATGTCGGGGTACGAGGATTCTATTTTGCAACTATCTTAAACCTAAATACTTAATACTCAATCTTTATATTTCGTCAATTTGTCACACTTTGTCCCGAGGGCTGTCCCGGTTCAAAGCAAAATATAAAGGCTTCAAAAGAGCCTCTATATTGGATATTCTACTCCGTTCCTTCTTCTAAAATAGTAAGGTCTTGAAGTTTTTCACTGATAAGGTTGAAGTTTTTCACCTTAAATACGTTGCCTGTCTTCATAACAATCTCTGCATCTCCTTTTTTATGCTCGATGCTAGAGATGTCTTTAATTGCAAGCAATACCTCTCCATCGTCTGTTGTAATTACTCTGATAAAAACTAAATCTTCCATTGCTACTATTTTTAAGTTATGTTTTCTTCTACTTTATAACATTCTGGTTCTCAATTCATCTTTGCAAACAGCGGTCTTAACCTTTTCTTTTCGCATAAACATTTCACGCACTGCTGGCAGATTTCCCATTGGCATTTGTACCATCCTTTTTTTTGATTAAATCTGCAATTGTTTCGTTCTGTTTTTCAATTGTTCGCTGTTGGGAACTCATAATACTCAACATCTTATCTATTCTGTTGTCAGTGGTGTATGGTTCTTTTGTATTATTAACGCTATTCATTTCAGCGTTGAATGGATTGTCATCGTAATGCGAAGAATTAAGCATTTCGCCTTCACCTGTTATTATCCATAGAGGATTATACTGTCGAAAGTTTTCTACAATAGGAGCAATCCATCTACTTTCGATATTTGTATTATTCTTTATAGCTTTTCCTATAGTGCCGTTGCCCATGCCTATCTTAGCCTCAAAAGCTCTCATGCTAAGCTTTTCATTGTCTATTATCTGCTTTATTCTATCTATCATTCTATATGTTTGTAGAAAATAATCTATGTTTTTATTTGCAAGTGTAGAAAACTATCTATACATTTGCCACGTGTTATAAAAGTAACACGCTAAAGTAATAAAACAAAACGGTAGAAAACAACACTAAATAGTAAAATAAAATGAAAATAACTTTCAAAGAGTACACAGAAGGATTGACAAATGAACGAATTGAGTTTGTCAAAGAGCTTGCAAAGCTCACGCTAAGCACAGAAATGACTGTCTACAGATGGATGTCTGGCCAGTCTGTACCCACGGAGGCGAGAAGAGAAGTAATTGCAAAGCATTTGGGCGTGTCAGCATCTGATTTATGGCCAACTAAATCAGATGACAATGACTAATTATTTAAACACTGAAATGTACACCACCCCAGATGGTTGTGTTATGATTAAACCCCTTAATAAGCCTGTTCGCGAATTGGCTGAGACAGGTAAGGAAAACCGCGATTTAATTCAAGCCATGCTTGAGTATATGCGCACGTTTTACACCGAGGCATTTGTGGCATTGAGCAAAGAATATTCGTGCAAGGAACCAAACAGGTTGAATTATGAATATTGGATCGTTTCTCGTTTTATTCGTTGCAATATGGGCAATTACGATTTATTATCGCATGATATAGATCATGCGGGTATGCTCCGCTTTGAAGACGTGAAATGCCCCATGCGTGCAGAGTGCAAGCTAGAAAATATATGCTGTCGACCTCGTTTCAACTCTGGGCTATCGCACCGTGAAACAGAAGTGCTTCGTTTAATTGTGAGCCATTACGAAGCTGTTGATATTGCTGAGAAACTGCACCTATCGCATCACACCGTTAACAAACATCGTAGCAACATTCAAATTAAGACCAAAACACACTCGATAGCTGAGTTGGTAGAGTATTGGCACAAAAATAATATTAAGTAATAACACATTAACAATCAATCAATATGACAGTAATCACACAATCACAGCACAAAACCGTAGGAATCGGACAAACTCAAATTCTCATTAATAACATCAAAGAGTTTGCAGTCCTTCAGCGTCAGCCTAATGAAAAGGGGTTTTTCGGAATCACATTCTCAATCCCTCTCACTGCCAAGGATGCCGACTATATAAATAATTCTGGAATAGTCACCGTTCATAGGTTTACTGCTGATGGGACTATGGTCTTTACTCGAAAAGACTTCTACGATCCTTATCTAATGGTAGATCTTATTCTAGAGTTGCTTATCAAATACGAAGCTAATACTCAAGCACCACAACAGCTTATTTAATTCTCATTTAAATAAGCGTTAATTAATTTCAATATAAAACAATAAGTCCCCTATCAATTATGATAGGGATTAAAAAACACAAGCTAAAAATGAAAACAGATTACTCCTCACACCAGCTCATTAATGACAATGACCTACTTGCTTATCGTTCAAAAATGGGCATCCCCGAATTTTGGAACTACATCGAAAGGTTGTATTCCAAGGTTTGTGAAATGAAGCAAGGTGAATCATTCATGGTAGATACTTTAGTTATTGCAGCCAATAGGGACATGTTTATAAAAACACTTTGTTTTTTTATAAAAGAGTTTCCTGGTCATTATTCATTAAATGAAACATTCACCTCATTTAATAAGCTGAAAATGGAGCCTGAGCTAGTATCTTATTCACCTCAAAAAACAACTGCAGTATGAACTCGCAAAAATCATGGACTCCAGAAGATAAGCAATATCTTAAAGATAACATCGAGAAAATGACATTGCCCGATTTAGCAAAACATTTCAATCGCTCTCAGTTGGCCGTCAAGTGTTATATCATCCGCGAGCGTCTGCCTTATCGCAATCAAGTAAAGGTTAATCTACTTATTGAATTGCTTGAGCTTCGTTTCGGAAACCCTCGTTATTTTAAGCCAAACCGTGAGTTTTATCGATCTGTACAGATGTCTCAAATAAGGTTTTGGAAGCTCTATCGAGGCGAAGTAAACCCAACTGAAAAAGAGTACAATACACTCAAAGACCATTTCAACATCACGGTCGAAAACATAGAATACAACAGGCAATTAGAATTGTTTAATCCCGAAATTTAATATAAATATGATTCCTCAAAACGTAATAGACAATATAGAAAATGCTGCCAACATAGTTTCGGTAATAGCCGATTATGTAAAAGTAAATAAGGCTGGTGCCAACTTCAAGGCTATTTGCCCTTTTCACGAAGACAAGGATGCAAGCCTTGTTATATCTCCATCCAAGAAAATTTGGAAGTGCTTTGGTTGCCAAGCTGGTGGTAATATTTTTACCTTTATAGAGAAGCACGATAATGTTTCTTTCCCTGAAGCTGTAAAGATGTTGGGTAAAGAATGCAACATCGATGTTCCAGAAAAAGAAATGACAGAACAGGAGCGTCAGCAACTCAATCAGCGCGAAGAACAAATAATAGCACTTTCTGCAGGTCAAGCATACTTCACAGATAATCGCTCTAATGATGCAGTTCTTGATTACATCAAGGAACGTGATGTTTCAATCAAAGCACTTGAATATTTCGGTTATGGTTTTGCTCCCAAAAATTTCACTGGTCTTACCAAATCGCTCACATCAAAAGGTTTTGCAACTAAAGCACTCATAGAGGTTGGTCTGACAAATAAGAAGGATACCAAGCTCTATGACCGATTCATTAACCGCCTCACATTTCCATATCACAGCCTGTCTGGTAATATTATTGGATTTATCGGCAGGGATTTGGGTAAAGATAGCCAGGTGAAATATATGAACAGCCCTGACACTTCGCTCTTTAATAAAGGAGATGTCTTGTTTGGACTTTATCAAGCTCGCACGCACATTATTAGTAAAGACGAGTGTTTCCTAGTGGAGGGCCAAATGGATGTTGTGGCCATGTTCACTGCCGATCACCTGAATACTGTTTGTGGTTCAGGAACGGCCCTCACAATTACACAAGCCAATTCTATACGCAAGTTTACCAACAATGTAACCATTCTTTATGATGGTGATTCTGCTGGTGTTAAAGCAAGCATCCGCAACACTGATATTTTGCTATCTGCAGGCCTTAATGTTCGTGCTGTTTTGCTGCCTGCAAAACACGACCCTGATTCATTTATCAAGGAGAAAGGAAAAAAAGACTTCAATAAGTGGTTGGTTAAACATCGGGTAGATTTCATCACATTCATCTATACAGTTTTCAATGACGAGCTGAACGATCCTATTCGCAAAACAGAAGTAACAAAATTGATTGCTCAATCAATTGCTATGGTTCCCGATAAGCTACACCGTAGCAACTATATCAACAATCTTTCAGTCCGCTTCAATGCCGATGCTGATGTATTAACACAGCTTGTAGAACAGTCTCATGTTCCCAAAAAGCCAACACCTATCAAATCAACAGAGCCTGGGCTATACGGTCTTGACGATGCCAAAGAATTTGTTGGCCAAGGTCGCAAAGAAATCACAGTTACTGCTGATACTGCTATCTATTCCAGAGATTGGGGTGCGAATCCAACTGTTTATGTGGTTGGTACACCCAATACTGCCGATATTCAGGAGCTTCGAAGCATTTCGCCTGTTATTGTTTGTGCTGATATAATCGAATTGGACGATGATTTGAAAGAGCCTGCTATTCTCGAGTTTTTGCTCACTCTCCAGGCTAATGGTTTTAATGTAACTATCAAAACCACAACTGTCACTCACGATGAAATCGTTGATAAAGTCTCAAAGGAGGTGCAGGTTAAAAGGATTGAGAAAGAGGAGCTGTTTAGCCTGCTTGAATATTATGTGATGCTTTATTCACAATATAGTGATAGCATTGCCAGCGAAAAAAGAATAGCCATTGAGCGTTCTGCTAAAATGATATCGTTTGCCGATAGTACTACCCGAGCTATCAAAACAAAAGACTATGCGGCTATGCTTGGCGTTACCAAAGGAGCGCTCGAGGAGATTATAAAACCACACATCGACTTGCGTAATTCTGAAAAGAAATTCAAGAACGATTTCAATCCAGAGGAAGATGATGGCCAGTTTTCTTTCAATCCCTCAGAGCTTCCCTCGTATGTAGAGGAGGATCCCGAAATGTACAGGCTGTATCAATATCATAACTTTTTTCCATTGTTGGATGCAAAGCAGCGGAAGGTTGCTTATATTTTTCAATCAAAAGGCACATTTCACCGTGTTGGCAATTTCCACATAGAGCCACTTTTGCACATTTATGACAAAGACCCAGAGTTAAACAAACGAGTTGTAGAGATAACTCAACGTCGCACGCCGCATCCATTCTACATGGAATGGGTATCAAAAGATATGATCAATATGCAGTCGTTTCGTCAGCGTATTGCCAACGAAACAGATATGTACTTTAGTAACGGCAATCAAGGCTACCTCGATTCTATTAACGAGTCATGGGAGGCTAAGTTTACTCGATGCGTAGAGCTTCATATGTATGGCTATCACCGTGAAGATTTCTTTGCATTCTCAAATGCTATTTATCACAAAGAAGATGACAAATGGCAACTGCAGATGGTGAATGATCTAGGGCTTGTCTCACACAAAAATGAAAACTTCTACATACCTGCCTTTTCCAAAATCTACGAAAATGAGCGGCGCAACAGTGATAAGTACTACTTAGATAGATTTGTGATGTATCGCGAACCAACTAAAACTATGAGCTTAGAGGAATGGGCCAAGCTGATTGACGAGGTGTATAAGGAGAATCATAATGGCAAATGGGCCATTCTATATATGTTTATGTGCGCTTTCCGTTCCGACATTTTCGAGATAGATAGGATATTTACCTGCTTGTTTTTTATCGGCCCCACTGGTTCGGGTAAATCTGAGATTGCTTATTCTATCCGATCTATATTTCAAGCTGCAGAAGCTCCTGTTTTCAACCTCAATCAAGGTACTGCAGCAGCAATGTTTACGCTTATGGAAAAATACCGTGATATTCCCGTAATCATGGAGGAGTACAATGATGTTCAGATTGAAGACGTAAAGTTTCAAGGTTTGAAAGCAGCTGTATATGATGGAGAAGGGAAACAGAAACGTAAAGATGCAACATCTAAAGAGCTCGATGCTTCTGAGATTAACTCACCTCTCATTATTTGCGGACAAGAAGCTCCGCAACGAGATGATAACTCTTTAGCCAACCGATCTATCGTTCGTCCAGTTCCAAACAAAGATCATACCGAACATGAGGTTGCAATATTTAAAGAGCTAAAAGCTTATCAGCGCACTGGTCTTCAAAATATATTACTTGAAGTACTGCAGCTTCGCCCTATATTTAAAGCAAACTATATGCGCACTCAGGTTGCAGAGTACAAGAAACTAGAAAGTAACGTGCGCCCATCAATAGTTAATAGTGATGGATTGTCTCGCATATTAAACACCTACTCTATGTTTATGGCCACCTCAAGGTTAATTGAAGATCACACCTCAATTAAGCTACCATTCACCACTGATGAGTTTGCAAAAATTGCCCAGGAGGAGCTAATAAAACAGGTTGAAAGTATCTCTACAAGTAATAGAATCTTTACGTTCTTCTCTACAATCGGCTATCTTATTGATAGTGGTCATGTTTTGGAAGGTCGAGACTTTAAAATAGAACAACCTGGCAAGATAACCCTGGTAAAACGTGGTAGAGAAACATATCAAAAAGATTTACAGCCAACAGATACGCGTCTGTTACACATTTCTTTAGAGAATGTTTATCGTGAGTACTCTCGAACAATCGGTTATCGCGAAGCTCTTACTAAACAGTCACTTATGGCGTATTTGCAAAGTAATGAAGCATGGGTTGGAGCTTGTCGTTCTACTCGATTTCAATGGAAAGAATCAATTGAAACCACTTCAGGGATGCGTATTCAGAAAGATTTTGACGAATCAGTTGAAGACCCTACTATGCGTCGAATAATGAAGACAAAAGGAAAAACCACTTCATCTATTGTTCTAAATTATGACATCTTACAAGATTTGTTAGATGTTGATTTCGAGCGAGGAGAAGAGGAGAAAGAAGAGAAAGAATTTTAAATTACTGTAAGCAAAATCAAGATGAAACGAGAAATAAAATTTAGAGGGAAAAGATTCGATAGCGGAGAGTGGGTGCATGGAGAGCCTCATATAAAAACATCTATCAAATCGCACTGATGGATGGAGGATTGTATGATTGTCAAAGAATAGCATTTTTTAAAACAGAAGAGTATAAAAACATTGAAAATATAATACAATGAGACGAAAAATAAAAAACCATTACAAAACAGGATACAGTAGCAGTGAAGCAGGATTAACCATTTCAGATGATGAGATAGACTTCATTATCAAGCATGATTGCAAATGTTCAACTTGCGGGGAGTCTATTTTTGAAATGTGGGATTTTCCTGAACTAATTGTAAATGATGACGAGTTGAGATGCGAAGATTGTTACAATAAAGATTACAGAGCTATCTGTCCAATTTGCGAAGACTCATATGATATTTATGATGGAGAAAGTGAACATGAAGTAATTGTAGAGGGTGATGAAGATTACAATTTTGAGTATCCAGGCATTTATAAAAATGGGCAATTAATTGTCCCAATCAAAATTAATGAATTCAAGAAAATTGAGACTGGAGAACATTGCACTGAAGTTTATTCAGATAAAATATGTGATGATTGTGCGGAAAAATATACAAAGAAAGAAAACTTTTTATTGATAGATTCTGGAATACCTTGCATCTTAATAGAAAAAGAGAGATACGGTAGTTTTTTCAATGATTGGCCAATCGAGAGGATTAAAAGGCATAGAAAACGCATGATACATCAAAGAATAACATGTAGGGGGATAATTGAAAAGGCAAATAAAATAGAGCTATGGAAAATTTAGATGTTGAAGATTTAAGGAAAATGGACGAAAAGGCTATAAAGGCTTTTATTAGAAAAAGACTAGCATTTGAGGAGGGTGTTTTATCCTCATTAAGGCACTGCTATCAATCTAATGATAAGCTAGAACATAAAAGATTCGAAATGTCAGGATATGAAGCGAAGGTGGGTGCATGCACTGTGTGGAATAACAACATTCTTCATCTTTTTGCAGATTTGGGAATTTACAATTACACTACCTATCTGTTTTTAGATTTCTACAAAGGTGGCGGCACTCTTTATTTTCAGTATTTCCCATCCTATAGGAGTTTAGATGCTACTCCTATAGAGGTAGACTTCTCTGGAGCAGGCACAGTGGATATAATTTACGGAATATTTAAGGTAACCATATTCTCAGGGTTAATTGAGAGAAGAAGAATATAACAAATGAGTACCCCGAAAATAAACCAGTGGCAAAAAGAAGACCACGAAAATGCAATTAAACTAACGCCCATCGGGCGAGACATATTGCACAGTTCAACCCAAGTAAGAAGGGACAGTAAAACAATCGTATTAATAAGAAATAAGAAATGAAGAAAGAAAAATCACATGTAGAATTATCCACGCTTGAAATTAAGATGCCTGGTCAAGAATTACTAAAACATATATATGAACATGGCCAGTCCGCTCCCTACGATATTACAGATGTAGTGGCAAAGTCGATTGTTGAACACTTCCTAAGGACAAATGAGGTTTTGACGTTTACGCATAGCGATGGCAAAGAGTATGTCTTAAATATAGAGAGAGTAGAAGACAATAAAGAACCCGAGCCAAAGAAGGTTTACCTGTCAGGACCAATAACAAGCCTACCATTAGAAGATGCATGTGCCATGTTTTTACGTTCCGAAAAGCACCTCAGAGGATATGGCTTCTCCGTAGTCAATCCAATGAATAACGGTTTATCACCCGATAGCAGTTGGGAAGAGCATATGAGAAAAGATATAGCACTTCTCTTAGATTGCGATTATATATGCTTACTCCCAAACTATCGACAGTCAAAAGGTGCAATGATAGAACTCTATATTGCGACAGCTCTACAAATGACAGTAATAAACCATAGCGATGATGGGAATCACGCCATTTCACTTGCCGAAAAGCATCTCAATGACACAATCGAAGAACCCTCTAGAACATTGGAGCAATCATTTGTAGACTATATTAGGTACCATGCAGCACAGCACGACGCCACTCCCTACGCAAAGATTCAACTACGGGCGGATTTCTTGAGCAACTTCAAAGATGGCTGGGAGCTATTCAACACGAATGTACTATTTCGCCACATCACCTATTTGGTGATGGATGGAGCTTCTGTATATGACATGATGCTAGAGCTTGTGTTTATGATAAATGGGCAATGTACACCAGAAGCTTCACACCTCGCAAGTCAGCCTAATGCGGGCACTCTTGGCGCGGATGCGCCTAATAAAAAAATATGAGCGTAGCGAATTCCATATAGTGTTATTTTTTCCAACAGTTGAATGTTTTTAATTTGTTGGTCACTTTCAAAAACCTCACTTTCCAAAAGTGAGGTTTTTGTGCTCAAAAAACCCCCCGAACCCCCCATTTTAAAAAAGAGCAAGTAAAGTAATTTATATTGCGAAATCTTTTCACAAAGTGCGACCAACAGACCAACGACCAACAGAAAAAAAAATACAAACCTCTATAGTAGTAGTAAGTATATGATTATTAGCAGTATATATATATAAGAGTGTGTTTATTTTTTGTAGTTCGTTGTTGGTCTGTGGTTATTTTTGTAGGTCGCTGTTGGTCGATATGTTTTTTGTGTTGGTCATCCTCCATTTTTTTAACGACCAACGAGAATTGCCCCTGTTGGTCAGTCATGTTTTTTCATGTAAAAGATAACGCTTTGATATATAGCAATATAAGTGTTTAAGAATCTATTCTGTTGGTCTGTTGGTCTGTTGGTCACGAAAAACACCCCCGCTAGCTCAAAAAAAAAGAAAGAGTATATATATGCATTTACATTGAAAAATATCTAAAAATAAGTAGTTAAAAACTTGTTTAAGTTGTTTATAGTCACTAACTTAGAGCTATATTTAAGGGTGTGTATTTACATAGCAATATGTCATTTATTAATAGGTTTAACTAAAAACATCAAATTATGGTTACTACTTTCATTACAATCAACCCAGCGATGGCAGAGTATGCTAAAGCAGTTTTCGCAGTTCCAGGCAAAAGCTACATTAAAGTTCCACACACTTACCAGCTTTATCACGTTATAGCAAATAATATGATAAAGACTCCTAAGAATTGTGTTGTACCAAATTCTGGCAATCTCGAAATTGCACTGCCTGCTCAATCCGGTGGCAAATGCCCCCAGGTCAACAATTACATCTCTCAAAGAACTACAACGTTGGTTGATCAATTAATAACATCGATGTTTTGGGCCCACCTACACCATTTTGTAGATGAATATAGGAGTAGGGTAAAAAGAGAAGATACTAGATCAGTATTTTACATTAAAGATTGTGTGTATATGTTTTTACAACAATACAATATCACAGCTATTACCGAGGGGGCTTTGGTGAAAAATTATTACCGTTGGACATGCTCAAATCGTCGTCAATTAAATAAAAGAGACTATAAAACATCAGATAAGTCCTAAAACAGCCTTTTTAACTATGTTTAACGCAGATAAATCACTACTCAAGTGTATCAAATTGTCCGTTTTGTGCGCAATAGTGTTTGAAGGTACGCAGTAGTTGATAATCAGCATAATACAAAACAAAAAAATGAATAAATCATCAGATCGCATGGGTGGCTTCGTTTCTGCCCGAATTATTGCAATAGAGGATATTGCGCAGTTTTTTCTCGCGAATGGTAAATGTGTCATTTTGCCAAAAGAAGGAAAAGACTTCACCATTTTAGATATTACCAAAAATGGAGTCGATGCTCAAGCTCCATGTTCAACTCACAAAAGTGGAAAAATATTCAGTATTAACATTCGTATTGAATTAAAATTCTTTGAAAATCATAAATTGAACTCGTTTAACAAATATATAGCACTGCTGGAGTTACCCACTGGCGAAACCCATGTTTTCGGCACTCCCGACTTTCCACTAACTGCAGCCCTAGAACCTACCTATAGTAAAACACCATCGGGCAAACAGGCTGCTGTTATGAACATGACGGGCAAACAACCTGGCAATGTGCTCATTCTCATGTAAGAGTAGTCCTTTCTAACGTTATTATGATGTAGTATTATTGTGTAAAATCTATTACACATGCTACATAAACACAATTTATTTAACGGCATTTGGATGATAGAGGCAGGTTATGCTGCCAATTATCTTCCTCTTTTGTTTGCTTATCTCAAAGGCAATGGGCCAACCAAGCCACAACATAAAGAGGCGTCTCCACTGTCAATACATACACAATCTTCTTCTTCTTTCTCTGCTAGCTCCGGAGATAACAGCGATGAAACAGGCTCTATTGCTGTTATCTCCATTTCGGGGCCAATTACCAAACATTCTCAATTTTGCGGGCCTACAGGTATGCGTGAAGTCTCTGATATACTTGAGGCTTGCTATGCTAGCAATGACATTGCTGGCATTATGCTACATATCGAAAGCGGTGGTGGTGATGGCATGGCTATGCGCCTCCTATCCGAAACCATCAGCAAGCGCAATAAAACAGTTATCGCTTTCTTGGATGATTTCTGTTGCTCTGCTGCCTATGGCATTGCGTCAGGTTGCGATTCTATTGTGGCCAATAGCGCTATGGCTCGCATTGGTAGCATTGGCACCTATCTCAGCCTTGCCGATTATTCAAAGCACTTCGAAAAAGAAGGGATAAACATCATTGAGGTTTACGCTACAGCATCTACAGACAAAAACAGCGAGGTGCGCGAAGCCTTGAAGGGAAACTTCAAGCCCCTGCAGGAACTATCCGATAAGTATAACGAACACTTCCTTTCATCCATCGAAACCAATCGAGGAGACAAGTTAACCGAAACCCGAGAAGTTTGGGGCACTGGCAAAGTTTACTTTGCCGACGAAGCACTCAAGCTGGGCATTATAGATAACATCGATACTTTTCAAAACACTTTAAATTATTTTACATGAAACTCGTAAAGAAAACACTCTTTTCGCAGTTGCAAACGAGGGCTGATGCCTTTGATGCAATTGTTGACTCTGTGGTTCAATCATCCGAAGGAGCTACTCCTGAAGATATTACTGCAGAAACCATTATTGAAGCTCTTCAAGCTAACACGGACGATGCTGCCCTTACGGAAGCTCAAACCAAGCTGACCGAAACTCAAGACTTGCTCACAGCTAAGCAAACTGCTTTGCAAACTGCCAATGATCGCATTGCTGAACTGGAAACCGAAGTAAAAACTTTGGGAGGATTCCCAGCAGACGCTCCTGCTAGCATTTCATCTAAGGGCGAACCCGATGGTGAGGCAATGACTCTTGCCCAATTTGCCGATAAAAACGTGGGCAACACACAGGCTATTTTAGCAATGGCTGTGAAAGATGGCTTAATCTAACAACCTTTTAAAACACAAAACACAACTATGGCAAACGCTGTAAATCTTACCAATCTAACCCGCAATGCTGTCGTTTATGACAACGTATTGCGTGAATTGCCTTACTTCCAACTAATGGAAGTATCCAAAAAACTGAAAATAAACATTCAGAAAGTAAAGGGCGAGCACATTATTATTTCGAAACGAAGAAAAGCCGATTTTATACGTCCGTATAAAGCTGGACTTACGCTTGAGAACAAAGCTGAATTGTTGAAATTTGACGAGATGAAGCTTAAGCCTCAAAGAATTTATGCAGAATTGAACGAGAATATCACTTCCTATGAAGAGAAAAATGTTCTCAGCAACGCTGGCGAGCCTGTTGACAACAAAAGCAAAAAGCATCCGCTTGAGTTTTTGATTCTTAAAGATTTGGTTCTTTCTGTTTCAGAAGATGTTTTGTTCAACATGTTTCATGCCCAACGTGATGCCGATACTGCAAGTGCTGCAACGTCGTTTAATGGGTTTTTCCACACACTCGATTTGTTGATGACTGCCGAGCGCATTTCTGCTGCAAACAAAAACTTGAAAACTACTGGAGCATTTGCTTTGGCTGTTGACAATCCTGACACTTCATTTGCCAATTACACCCGTATGGTTAACTTCTTGAAGTCGGCTCACCCACTATTGCGCCGTGGCAAAGTGTTGCTTTACGCTTCCGAGGGGCCAATGTCATTTGTGAGAGACGACTTTCGCAAAATGGTGAAGGCTTTCGATTATCCATCCATGGAACAAGTGGTTGATAAATTGCGTGCCGATGCCAATATTCCACAACTGGAGATAATTACTGACGAGTGTTTCGGAACAGGCGACCGCCTGACCTTGACTAAGCCAGGAAACTTTGATTTTGGTGTGGGCGAAGAGACTGACAAGCAATATGTACAGGTGCGCAACCCCTACACCGATCCAAATATTGTACAATATTGGATTCAAGCGGCCTACGACACTCGTATTCAAGACGTACACGAAAAAGTATTCATGACTAACGAGCAAAAGAACGTAGGTTTGAACCTCGCTGGCGACTACTAACCATTAAAAACACAACCTTTAATTTGCTCGCCTCGTTTGTGAGGTGAGCAGATTTTAAAAACACAATTTATCAAAATGAAAAAACATTTTAAAATCATTCTCTCACTCTTTGCACTCCTTTTTGTAGTAGCAATGACAGTTCACGGCATTCAAGAGCCTGGCATTGCCCTGGCATTTGCATTGCCCGTTGGTTTTGGACCATTAAAATGGGCGTGTGGCACTGAAAATATGGGGGGTTATAAAAACAGATTGCTGTTTATTCCCGCATGTTCCGTTAGCGCCATTCCCGAATTACCCGAAGAAATAACAGAGTCCGCAGATTTAGTTACTGCTGCAGGGGCATTCACATTTACGGAGGTAGGCACTAAACCCATCTTTATGTATGCCACTGATAAAACTGTTTCGCTTAATGCAGAAAATCAGGGCGATCAAGACGGGCAGTCGTTCAAACAAACAGGAGAGTTTTTCCATCCAGGCAGTAAAGCAGAAGTAGCGGCTTTTGCACGCAAAGTAAACAATACTCCAGGGTATTTAATATTGGAAGATGCCAATGGTGATCAGTTCATGGTGGGAAGCAAAGGATTACCAGCCAATATCAAACCATCATTTGCTGGTGGTGGAGAGCGCACCGATCGCAAAGGCTTTCAGTTTACATTCGAAGCAGACAGCTTTGCGCCGTTCGTTATATTGGGTACGCCCATCGATATGGACGAAATCGAAAACCCAGAAGTGTAGTAATACAAATATACAATTAAAGAGTTAAGCCGCTTTGCTTTAATAGCGGAGCGGCTTATTTAATATTTACACGATAAACTAAAATAACAAACATATTCTATGATACAAAAACTAAACGCCTGGTTAGGCAATCCAAAACGAAAATACAACGATGGTGTTGACTTATTCAACGCTCTTGCTTCTAATGTGCAGAAGAAGAATTTCAAAGAATACTTCGAAAAAGGACGTGGCCAGGTAACTGATCAGTTCGACCAAAAGTTTACCATGTTGGTAAACCAAGTTGCTTTTTGCCAAAACAGAATCAAACGAGATCCCCAATTTTTCAAGCAAGCCATTGCTATTGCCACAAACGATTCTGATCATATTGTTGACGCCAACAAAATGGTAGATGCCGAACCTGAGTCAAGCAAGACTGACAAACTGCCCGCAATACTTG
>UZAT01156239.1_pt1 | contig 15591 bp, 18 predicted proteins | sample 2160861 | NCBI WGS metagenome assembly UZAT01 (sample SAMEA5138306, study PRJEB28736) | viral metagenome | reverse complement strand
GATGGCGATGTATGACGCAAGGGAGCGTATGGTTGAACAGTTTACGCAGATTGCAAGGGAGGTGTTTCGTTCGTGATTGACTACAGCAATGAAGTATTCACTGCGATTGGCAATGCGGTACGGGCGAAATACGGAAATGATATTGCAATCGTTGGCGAAAACGTAAGCCAGCCTGCGGTGCTTCCGTGCGTTGCAATGGACGAAACGTACAATGTTCCGTCTCAACTGAGTTCATCTGATGCGGAGGAATACGCTGCTGTAACCTACCGCATTCAAGTATTTGCTTCCGGCGAAGGGAAACGATCAAAGGCGCGTGAGATTTTTTCAGTGGTTGCGGAAACGTGCCACAGTTTGAATCTGATGCGCAAAACGTACAGCCCTACGCCTGATGTGTACAACAGCAGTATCTATCAGATTTCCGCTACATTCGAGGCGGACATTCGACATGATGGAATGATTTTTAGGAGGTAATGAATCATGGCTATTTCTATTATGCTTGCCACCCTCAAGTGGGGTACTGACGCAGCTACCGTTGCCAAGGTGGTTGACATCAAGGATTTTCCTGATCTGATGGGCGAGCCGAACATGCTGGAAACGACCACGCTTTCCGATACGTCTCAGACCTTCATTCCCGGCATCAAGTCCGTGGATGTCATGAATTTCCTCTACAACTACACCAAGGAGGCTTTTGACAAGGTCAAGAAGGATGAGGGCAAGCCCCTGCATTATGAACTTGAGTTCTCCGATGGTTCTGCTTTTGTGTGGCAGGGCAGTCATATCGCCACTCTGGCCGGTAAGGGCGTTGATGAAGTGATCGAGGGTGGCATTGCTATCGCTCCCAGTACTTCCGTAGAACCCAAGCAGTAAAGAAACACTGAAAAAATAGGAGGAACGAAAAAATGTCTGTTTTGAAGGTTGAGTACAAAGGTAAGAGCTACGAACTGGGTTTCACCCGCAATACCGTTGTTGCACTGGAACGCAATGGTTTCAATATCAACGAAGTGGGCGATAAGCCTATGACGATGCTGCCGATGTTGTGGCAGGGCGCTTTTGCCGCCTACAACAAGGGTGTGAAGCGTACTCTGATTGATGAAATCTACGAGAACATCCGCAACAAGGAAGGTCTGATTGGCGCTTTGACCGAGCTTTACGCCGAAACGCTGAACACTCTGACCGACGAACCTGAGGAAGACAAGGGAAACGCGACTTGGGAGATTGTGCGCTAAACGACGGCGAGACAATCTCCCCCAGAGCGATTTTCGATGAAGCGTTCCCCTATTACCTTACAATAGGGATGCCCTATGAACTGTTTTGGGATGGCAGGCCGGAGCTTGTCATCCCTTACAGGAGGGCTGACATTATGCGGCAGAAACGCATAAACGGCGAATCCTGGATGCTTGGTGCATATGTTCAGCGTGCGGTTGCATCGGTTCTGGACAAGAAGGCGAAGTATCCCAAAGAGCCTTTTGAGATTGACGAGCCGAAAAAACCGGGCGAACTGACGGTGAAGCAAGAAAAAGCCAAGGCTGCGTTCATGGCGTTTGCGGAACGCTTTAACCAGAAAATGCACTCCGATGCTGATGCAAAGGGGTGATAAGAGTTGAGTACAGAGATTGATAGCCTTTCGATTCGGATAGAATCTACATCCCGCGATGCCGTTGTTGCTATCGACGGATTGATTGATGCACTGGAAAGGCTCAAGAAAGCCGGTAATCTGAGTGGCATTGAAAAGAGCCTTAAAAAGATTACCGATGCTGCCAGCGGTGGTTTGAAGAAGCTTCCTTCCACATTCAAGAAAGCATCGAAGTCCGCTGGCGAGTATGCGCATTCTTTGAAGGATTCCGCCCATCATACGCACGCTCTAAGCAACGCACTGAACAATGCCGCTTCGGGTATAGCGAGTTTCGTGGGCAATGCCATCGGAATCTATAGCGTAGGTCAAGCGCTTAATACCGCCATACTGGCAGGTATGGAATGGGAGGGCATTGCCGCTCGTTTTGGTGAGGGCTTTGGTGAACAGGCGGACGAAGCCTATGCACACGTTATGAAGCTGCAAGACGCACTGGCGATCAACGACCAGATGTTCATGCAGTATTCCAGTAACTTTGCCACACTGGGACGAGGCATGGGCGTGCCTGCGAGGGCAATCAAAGATGTGTCCATCGGTCTGACCGAATTGGCCTATGATATTTACGCAAAAAACAACGATTTTTACACGATTGAGGAAGCGCTTGATGCTGTACGTTCCGCCTACCTTGGCGAGATCGAACCGATCAGAAAAGCTGGTATTTCCATTACCGAAGCCACACTGAAAGAAGCGGCGGCAAACTATGGTTTGACGCAGAGTGTGGAAACGATGACAGAAGCACAGAAAATGCAGCTTCGTTACAAAGTTATGGTTGACCAGGCTTTTGCGTCGAGTACGGTAGGAACGTACATTAAAGAACTGAATACAGCAGAAGGTTCTTACCGAGCCTTGGGACAGCAGATCAAAGGGCTTGCCCAGACGATTGGTTCAGTGCTTTTGCCTATAGTTGCAACTGTTCTGCCGTATATCCAAGCGTTTGTATCACTGCTCACTATGGCTGTGCGTGCGATTGGATCATTCTTTGGCATCAAAGTGAAATCCATCGGATGGGGCAGTGGGATGGATGATTTGGCTTCCAGTGCCGGTGCCGCTACAGAATCAGTGGACGGTGTAAAAAACTCGATTGGTGGCGCTGCGAAAGCCGCGAAGAAGCTCAAAGATTACACGATGGGCTTTGACGAACTGAACGTGATCAAGCCGCAACAGGAGGCTTCTGGTGGTGGCGGTGGCGGCATTGGCGGAGGTGGCATCGGCGGCGACCTCGGTCTGGGCATGGGTAGTCTGTGGACGGACGCGATGATCGAATCGGCCAACATGAAAGCTGATGCGATTGTACAGAACATTCTTGGCTTCTTGCAGCCTATCAAGGATGCGATTGGTCAGATTGATTTCAAGCCGCTTACAGATAGTCTTGCTCGTTTGTGGGAAACATTCAAGCCGTTCGCTGCTACTGTTGGTGCTGGTTTGTACTGGTTCTTGTTGAACGTGCTGATCCCGTTGGCTGGTTACACGATTGAAAATATCATCCCGTCGTTTCTGAATGCACTTGCCGCAACGTTGGAATGGGTGACTCCGCAACTTCAAGAGTTTGGTATGTGGCTCGCCAAGAACAAAGAACACATTGCAACGGTTGCCGGATATTTTGCTGCATTCTTCCTGGCGTTCAAGGGCGTAAAGCTTGTCAAAACTGCCGTAAAAACGATCGGGCCGTTGAAGGGTGTCACTGGCGCTCTTAGAACTGTGATGGAAGGTTTAACCGGTTTGTTCGGTCAGATTATCGCTCGCGGTCAAGCACTCGCAGTTATTTTTAGTTCCAGTGGTGGCGGTATCGGCGGTGTATTTGCAGTGCTGGGAACGATTTTGAAATCAGTAATCAGCGCGGTGTTTTCTCCGCTTTCACTGATCGTTGTTGCTGTTGCTGCTACTGCTTTGGTGCTTGCGGCAAACTGGGACAAGGTGGTTCAAAGCTTCAAAAATTTTATCAGCAACATCAAACTGGCGGAGAAGTTTGAAGCGATCAAAACTGCTGTTGCTCCGCTGATGGAAAAAATGGCTGGGTTGAAAGATCTGTTTGCTGTTATCGGTACTGTCGGAGCAGTCGTCTTAGCGACGGCAATGGGTGCTGTTGCTGGCATGTTCAATGGTTTGTTGTCTGCTATCGCTCCTTTGATTACCGCTATCGGCGGCATAATCGACGTTTTTGCCGGGCTTGGCACTTTCTTGGTTGGTGTTTTCACCGGCGACCTTACGAAGGTGTCTGAAGGATTCCAAACCATGAAAGATGGTATTGTAAACATCTTTTCGGGTTTGTGGGGTGCTGTGGCGGCATTTGTTGTCGGTTTTGTAGAGGGTGTCGTTGGTTGGTTTGTCGGACTGTTCGATGCTTTGGGCTTGGGGAAATTCAAACAACAGATTGTTGATTTTTTCTCAGGATTATGGAACAGCGTTAAAACGACTTGGAGCAGCGTTTCTGCATGGTTCGGCAATATATTCCAAATTGCATGGACAAGCATAAAAACCGCGTGGTCTGGTGCAACGTCGTGGTTCTCTGGCATCTGGTCGAACATCAAGAACACGTTCTCTCCGGTTGGTACGTGGTTCAAGACCATGTTCTCAACCGCGTGGACGGGTATCAAAAACGCCTTCTCTACCTCGATAGTTAAATCGTATTTCCAAACGCTTTGGAACACGGTTAAAAACATCTTCTCTGTTGTGAAGTCTGTTTTGACCGGAAACTTTTCCGCTGCTTGGACTGGTATCAAAAACGTGTTCTCTGGCTGGTCGAGTTTCTTTAGCGGACTGTGGACGAAGATCAAGAATACGTTCTCCGGCCTTGGTACGAAGCTGGGCGAAGCGATCGGCGGTTCTGTGAAAACGGCAATCAACCGAGTGCTTGGTTGGATTGAAAGCACGGTCAACAATGCCATCGGCAAGATTAACGGCGCTATCAAGGTGATCAACAAGCTGCCTGGTGTGAGCGTAAGTTCCGTAAGCAAGATCAGCATTCCGCGAATGGCTACCGGCGGTTTTGTGGACGAAGGTCAGCTGTTCATTGCCCGTGAACGTGGGCCTGAGCTTGTAGGCTCTATGAACGGTCATACCACTGTTGCGAACAATGAACAGATTGTTGAAGGTATTTCCCAGGGTGTATACGCAGCTGTTGTTGCGGCTATGTCGCAGAATAGCGGTGAGAAGCCTATGAGTGTGAATGTATTCCTGGATGGCAAGCAGATTACCGCTGCTGTAGAAAAACGCCAGCGTGAGCGCGGCAGAGAAATTATGACGGGGGGTGTAACATTTGGCTATTAACGCATTAGTGACGGTTGCCGGGGTTGCACTCCCCGAACCGTCTACCTACAAAGGAAACACATCTACGTTGGTGGATTCCGCTCGTAACGTGGAAGGTTACATGATTGGTTCTGTAATCCGCGATGATGTGGCAAAAATCGAATTGACATGGCGATACTTGACTGTACAGCAGTGGGCAGAAATCAATAGACTGTTTAAGCGGTCTGCTGGCGGTCAGTTCATCAATTCGGTCACATTCTTCGACCAGTCTGCCGGTACATATATTACAAGACAGATGTATGTAAACGACAGACAAGCTGGGCTTTGGCGTAGAGACCCCAACACTGGCGCTGTAATGGGTTGGACTGATTGTGCCTTGGCGCTCATTGAGGTGTAGCCTATGATTCATGTATCAGATAAATGGAAAACGGCTCAGTCAGATATTATTGTTCCAGAAGCATTCGTGCGGATTTCATACGATGTTACGGAACCTGGTTTGCAAGAGCTTGCTGCCATCACAAACAACGGTGCAGTGGGGTATGCCGATTCATCGGATGTTGTGGATACAACGGATAACGCATTCCCACGTTACGCAACATTGGAACACCAGCTGTGGAAGCTGGACGGCACAAACGCCATTCTGCCAGATGCAGCGCCGTATGGTGATACGGGTTTTGTAAGCTCGTTCATTGGCGATCAAAACGGTTCGTTCTTCATGGCACCGGCCATCAGAATTTCGTTTGATCTGATCCGCACGCATGTCATCCCTGGAATCTCCATCACATGGAGCAGCGCACACAATGAATACGCTTCTCGTTTTCGTGTGAGCGCCTACAATGGTGCGGAACGTATTTTTACCTATACATATACGAATGCATCCGTCACTTCGATTTGTGAAGTGTCATTGTCCGGCTATACAAGAATTGTTATTGAGGTTCTTGAATGGAGCGTGCCGCACCGCAGAGCGCGTATAGAACACGTTTTCCTTGGCTTGACGCAAACGTATAACAAGACTGATTTGATCAGCTACAGGCATTCGCAAAGCGGTGATTTGCTGAGCGGCGAGTTGCCGAAGAACAGCGTGACCTTCGGTCTTAACAACGTGGAGGGCATTTGGAACCCGGATAATCCTATCGGCAACATCAGGTACCTTGCCGAACGACAGGAAATCAAAGTTGAGTACGGCTATAAGCTTGGCGATGATGTTGAGTGGATTGATGCTGGAACATTCTGGATTTCCGAATGGGAAACCGCCTCCAATGGTATGGAGGCTAACTTCTCCGCACGCGATGCATTGGGTTTCATGAGTGAAAACTATACCGGGCCTCGAAAAGGCACGCTGTACAGCATTGCCAAAGCAGCATTCGATAACTCAGACATTCCGTTGCTTGGTGACGGTAATCCGCGTTATGTGATCTCACAGCAGCTTATGTGGGTGAATGCTGATTTTTCCGAAGACACATCAGACTATACGAACGCTGAAATCGTGCAGCTGTGTGCGAATGCCGCATGCTGTGTGTTCTACCAGGACCGTAGCGGCGTGTTGCGTGTGGAACCTGTTCGAGAGAATACGAGCGGGTACGCGATTAAGAAGTTTAGCAGCTATACACACCCTGAGTTCACGCTGACGAAACCGCTGAAAGCTGTAACAGTGAACAACGGGCTTGGTTATGCCAGCCATGCAGCGGCAGGCGAAGTGCAGGCGTTGGAAAACGCGCTAATCACAAACAGCGCCACTGCTGTTCGTGTAGCCGAATGGGTGCGCAAAACCCTTGCAGGCAGAAAAACACTCAGCGGTGAATACCGGGCTGATCCGAGGCTTGATGTGTTTGACAAGATTGCCGTAGAGAGTAAATACGGCGTGAACAACGCGATTTATGTAACAGAGATCGAGTACACATACAATGGTGCTTTCAAAGGGAAGTATGCCGGTCGCGTTACTGATTTTGATTCAGAGGAAAGGTATTCCGGCGAGCTTCGCAGCGGGGAGGTGTAAAGTGTGCTTGAACTGATAACGGATAGAACACAGCAGGACGTGGAGCGTTTGGAAGTGCTGGCCAGGAAGGGCTTTGCGAATATGACCGAAAGCGAACGTGCTGAATGGTTAGCTCCGTCGAAGGGAGCATACAACGCGACCGATCTGAACCGTGTTGAAGCAGCTGTTGCCTATCTGCATGAACGGTTGAACAGACATGGATACAGTTTTCCGATTGCACCAGTGCGCACATGGACGGTTGAGGATGTGCCAACAGCCAGTGAAATGACACGTTACATTATCAATGTAAAAGCCATTCGCAAAGCGTTTGCCACACTCCCAACCACGCCATCTGCACCTGACAGTATGAATCGGTTTTCATACAACGATGCAAACGCCATTGAGCAGATTCTTGTAGACGTTGACCGGCTTTTGAGTAACACGGTTGCGTCTTTTACGATGAGTGGAGAGAGCTATGGAGGTGAGTTGTAATGATCCAAGTGGTTGACAGAGTACCCACTTACCCCAACCGAATCAGGATCAAGCACGAAGACGGCTCAACAGAGCTTGTAACCTGGGAACGTGCTGATGAACCAACCGTTGAAGGTACTCCGATTAACAAGGCGCTTTTCGACAGCATTGCCGCTGATATCGGTGCTGGTCTGAGCGCTAATAAAACTGTTTATGTTTCCACCGCTGGCAGTGATGTGCTTGGCGATGGTAGTTCCACGAATCCGTATGCCACGATTACCAAGGCGCTGGGTTCGCTGCCTAAGAACTTGAACGGATATACCGCAACGATTAACATTGCGGCTGGCACATACAACGAGGACGTTACAGTTTCCTTGACATATGGAGGCATGATTGTTCTCGGTGGTGCAGCGAATGCTTCGGTTCAGATTCGTTCGCTCAGAGTTTGGCACGATGCTATTGTACAGGTGGTGAACATCGACCTTGCCGTTACCGGTATGGCTGATGGAAATGCGATTTCTGTAACGAATGCAAAGCTGATGTGTCTGAGCCGCGTAACCACGACTGGTTCAGTATCCAACGGTGTGTATCTGAACCACAATGCGTATGCAATGTTTTCAGACCTTTCCGTCAGCAACACGACATACGCAGCTGTTTACGCAGTGAACACTTCGCGTTTCTTCGCGATTAACATTGCTGGTAACGGTAATACTGCAAACGGTTTGCTGTCTGTATACGGCGCAAAGATTGCCTATAATTCAATGACGCTCGTTTCCAATGTACAGTCCACAGCTTTGGCTGGTGGCCGTATTTACAGCGGTGCGCAGACAGAGATTCCGAAATATTAAAGGAGCGTGAAACATCATGACCAAGATTTCTTACCTTAACGAAACCTACGAATGCGATGTCGCTCTCCTGGGGCCGGATTATGTTCACTTGCTCGACGCGAATGGGCAGATGATTGCAGCGTTTGACGGCATTACGAATTTGTACGTCTTCAAACTTTTGGAGGGTTACTGGACTACACCCTCCTCCGAGAACGATTGCTTTGTGGCTGTCATGCGCGAAGATGGCACACTTGGCAAGGGCGGTCACAAGTGCTGTGACGTTATTACCAAGAATGGTGATCAGACCATCAACGGCACACTGACTGCTACAAAGATCATCGGGGCGGTGTATGCGTAATGGCATCTGTAACGTATCATGGAACGTTTGGGTATAAGCCAGCGGGAACAGATGGTCTTAGCGCAAGTGTTACTGGCTCTGCAATTCCGCATGGAATGAAAATTACCAGTATTACCTATCAGCTGCAGATGCACGCCAGATTATTCACCAAAGAACGAAACTGGATTGTCCATTGGTTTGCTATCGGTAGTGAAAACGGAAGCCCGGCTGCGCCGTATGAAACAACGGCAATGTCCGACGATAGTGAATGGATCAGCGGACATATGAACTTCTCTGCGGAAGATATCAGCATATTTGAAAGCGGAAGTTTTACTCTGTACGCAAAGGCCAATACGGATAATGATACCATTTCGTATATGGAAAACTTCAATATCACCGTAAACTATACAGAGGACACCACTCCCTGCGTAGAGCCTGATACCGTACTTCTGAACGGGAGCGCAGAAACGGTGTTTTCCGCAGGTGGAACGCTGCAACTTTCATGGAGCGGTGCAAAAACGGGTGCCGCAAACAGCATTCGTGGTTATCGCATTTATTATTGCGACAGCACGGACAACTGGTTGACGTGGGGCGACTTCCAATTCGTTGGCGATGTTGAAACGACACAGACGAGCGGAAGCATAGATGTAGAATCGCCTGGTGTAGGCACTCAAAGAAAGTTTTTCGTGTTTACATTAAGCGCAGTAGGCGATGAGTATAATTCTTCCGTTCCTGGTGAAAGCCCTGTTGTTATTGGTGGGCATCCTGCACTTGATGGTTTTACAGACCCAATCCTCACAGCAGGCAAAACAATGGTCAAGGCTTTGCACATGCAGGAGCTTCAATCGCGTGTGAATACCATGCGCCAGTATTACGGCTTGAGCGATTATGCTTTTTCTGAAATTGTTTCAGGTCAAACAAGCCTGGGCGGATGGACTATGCACGTTAATGAAATTCGTGCTGCCATTGATGAAATTGGCATTCAGCATGATACGTGGCTTGTGATTACCGAAAACAAACCAAGGGCTGATGTGATCACACAGATGCGCAATGTTGTGCTTGGCGAACACGGTGACCCGGTAGAACCGCCGGTCGTGGATACTACTTCCGCATTGGATACCGCCGTGCTTGACACAATGGAACTTGCGGAATAGGAGGAATGTTAAGTGGCTTTTCAAAAACACAATTTCGTTAAAGGGCAGATTCTTACAGCTGCTGCTATGAACGAGATCGAAGATGGGATTAAAAATCTCGAAACGGCAAGCCCTTCTTCCGCTGTTGTAAGCGTAAACGGCAAGACAGGCACAGTAAATTTGAACGCTGATGACGTTGGTGCTTTGCCGAAAACGACAAAGATTCCGTCTCAAACCAGCGAGCTTAATAACGACAAAGGGTACATTACGAATGCTACCTCTGATCTGATCAATTACTATCTCAAAAGCGAAACTTACACGCGAGAAGATATCAACCGTCTGATTGAACAGGTTCCGAAGTTCTCTGTCAGCGTTGTATCTGTGTTGCCTACTGATAACATCAGTGAAACGACCATTTATTTGGTTGGTGGCGGCACGACTGGCAATGTATACACGGAATACATTCGCGTGGACGGTGCGTGGGAGTTGCTTGGCAGTCAGCGCATCGATTTGACTGGATACGCGACGGAATCATGGGTTGCTGGTCAGCTGGGTAGCTACGTTAGTACCGCTCAGTTAACATCAGCCATCAATGCTGCACTTGAGCAAGCAGCGGCTTCCGGTGAGTTTGACGGTGAAGACGGCGTTGGTATCCAGACGATAGGTTTAACAAGAAGCCCGGATGATGACGGATATTATTATATCATCCTCACTTTAACGGATGGACAGCAGCAAACGATTCCGTATAAGAACGGCAAAGATGGTGTTTCTCCTTCCGTAAGTGTGACATCCATTCCTGGTGGCAACAGGGTATCCATCACAGACGCGAATGGCACTAAAACGTTTGACGTGATGAACGGCGGCGAGATCAGCGATGAAAAACTGGCATCAGCCATTGCCGCATACATTGCTGACAATCCCATTCAGGGGGGCGTGGACGAGGAGCAACTTACACAGGCCGTTGAATCGGCTTTGCAGGAAGCAAAGGATTCAGGCGATTTTGATGGTAAAGACGGTACATCTGTAACAGTCAAGAGCGTTTCCGAAAGCTCTGCTGACGGCGGCAGTAACGTTGTCACTTTCAGCGATGGCAAAACAGTTACCATCAAAAACGGCAACAAGGGTAAGGATGGATACACGCCTGTCAAGGGGAAAGATTATTCCGATGGTGAAAAAGGCGATCCGTTTACCTATGAAGATTTCACGGTGGAGCAGCTTGCGGCGTTGAAGGGCAAAGACGGCGATCCCGGTGCATCCGGCGTGTACATCGGCTCCGATGCTCCCAGTGATCCGAGTGTGAACGTTTGGATTGATCCAGACGGAGAACCCAGCGGCTATGAGGAATGGGTATTCACGCTGGCTGACGGCTCCACTGTAACCAAACGGGTGGTGGTATTGGCATGATGTTTGCTGACGTAGCGCAGATGCGCATCCCTGAAGGAGATGTACAGCAGATAACCACAAACGGTGTAGTGCTGTGGGAGATGCCCTCAGCAGACGGCCTTCCGGCTGGATATACGGCGTGCGAGTATATCCAGTTTAGCGGCAAACAGCAGTTTGATACTGGCGTTGTTCCAACACAAAAAACGAAAATCGAATTGACGTTTACGTGCGAGAGTTCAAGCTCCCTGTACATGTACGGTGTCAGAAACTCAGGCAATACAGCGTCGGTGACGGCGTACTTGGCAACGTCCGGCGCGTGGCGATTTGGCAACACCTATCGCAACTATACGCTGAGCCAGAATACCAAGCATACCGCGATTGTTGATTCTACAGGAATTAACATGGACGGAACAAAAAACAGCTACGGTGCTACTGTTAAGAGTTTCACCGCAAATGCAACTTTGACGTTTGGTGCATGTCGAGGAACAGGCGGTGCTTTGGGATCGCCGAGTTTTATCGGAAAGCTTTATGCTCTAAAAGTGTATGACAATGGTGAACTGATCCGCGACTATATGCCGTGCATCAATCCGGCTGGCGTGTACGGTTTTTGGGAAAATGCTCAGAGGGTGTTTGCTCCGTCCGCGACAACTACTGCATTTACAGGAGGTTGATATAGATGGTGAATGTACTGAGAATTAGAAATCCTGTTGATGGAACGTTTGTTGAAGTTCCTGCGCTGGTTGGCCCTCCCGGCCCTCCTGGTGCTACCGGCCCGGCTCCCGTTAAAGGGAAGGACTACTGGACGGCTGATGATCAGGAGAGCATTGTTGAGCAGGTTGAAGCTGATACAGAAAATTTCATTGCTACGGAGCTTGCAAAGAGGGGACAGCTGAAGCCGGAGTTTGCAAATTCTGTTGATGAATGCACCGATACCAATCTGCTGTATGTACTGCCGGATGGGTATATTTACGCCTACATGTACACCGAAGTTACCGCCGAAGGTGGAAATAATAACCTTGCTGTTCCGAAAATCTCGACAGACACAAATGATCCTGATGCATGGCTTGAAGGATACAGGTTCAGCACCTCGTCTATTTCCACACAGAGCGGCGGTGTTATTACCAATCGCATTCCTTGTAAGCTTGGAGACACAATTTACATCAAGGGTCTCAACGTCAATGTGCAGCTGGGATCGTCGTATGCAAGAATCCGACCCTACAATGGGGACTCCGTTGTTAATATCGGCAGTCTGGATGCAAAGGGCATCATCGACAATGGATACGGTACGGTCAGCGGAGACTTGATCACGCTACGGATGGTTGCGGAAGCCGATCCTGACTATAACATGTCAACAAATGCATTTGACAGTGTACGACTGAATGGTAGCTATTTCAGCGGATACACAGCAGATACGGTCAAGATCACCGTAAACGAGGAGTACAAAGAAACTCCGGGCGGCACCATCAAGGAGTATGCTTGGGCATCTACCGGACACGCTTTCGTCCCTGCGGACTATGAGGACAGAATTGTCACACTGGAAAAAGAAATCAACAAGATTGGTGGTTCTGCTGTTCCGGATTATTGGCTGTCAGAATTGGCAACCAAGGCCGACACAATCCAGCAAGCGATGGAAGCGGCTGGGCGTGACAAGTCTGCATTCCTTTGGTATACAGACGCGCACTGGCCTAACATTGCAAAAATTTCTCCTGTGCTGCTGGATTACCTGATTCGCAATACGCCAATGAACAAGGTCAATTTCGGCGGTGATATTGTAGGCGATCCGAATCCACATAACCACGACAACGTCAAGTATGTGTACGAATGGAGAAGCATGGTTTCTGGTCTGCCGAATCATCACAGCGTACCGGGCAACCACGACCTCAACCACAATTCCACTGATGTGCGGAGCATGGCCTACGCTTTCCTGCTCGCGCCGGAAGAAAGCCCTGACATGGTTATGGGTGGCGAACTGTACTACTACATCGACAACCCTGCCGAAAAGACGAGGTATCTGTATCTGGACTATATGACCGCCAACCACGATGAAATGGTGGCACAGGGGCAGTTTGTGGTCGATGCAATCAAGGGCGTTGAGGATGGCTGGCACATCGTAGTCATTGGTCACAGATGGTTCCAGTACACCAGTGTTTCTGATCCAACGGTTGGCAGCGTCCCGAACTACGAAAAGGATATCCTTTCCGTACTTGATGCCTACAACGCCAGAACGAAACGTACTGCATCCAACTATTTCGACACGCATGATTTTTCGGACGCGAAGGGAAAAGTCGAATTCTGCATTGGTGGTCACATCCATGTGGATTATGATTTCGCGTCCAGTGGCGGCATCCCGATCATCCTGACGGCACCCGACACCAATCAGGAGCGCAGCAACGGTGACGAAGAGGATTCCGGCACAGTCGGCACTACAACAGAAGCGGCTGTGTATGGCATTATTGCTGACTACAAAAACAATAAAATCACCATTGTTGGCGTTGGTCGCGGAGGAAGCCGAGAGATTGCTATCTGACAAAATTATTTTTGCGGAGGGAACAACGTGATCAGCGCATGGCATCTTTTGTGGATCGTGCCGGTGGCAGCAGCGGTCGGAATGGTTGTTGCTGCACTGATGGAAGCTGGAAATAGCGAATAAAATACGGAAGGTGATACTATGAGTAAAACTGGCTCCGGGTTAGCGAAATGGGCTGAGAATATTTACAAAGCTGGTACGCATGTTTACTGGTACGGTACATATTGCAACCCTTGTACTAATGATTTGCTTGAGGGCAAAGCAAAGCAGTATCCTACACACTATACGGATAACCGTATGGCTACATACAAGAAACACATCCAGCAGGGCAAGATTGCGACCGATTGCAACGGTTTGATTGAGGCATATGCTTGGGAGGAAAACGGTGTTATCAAGCGGAATCGCAACGATATTCCCGACAGAAGTGCCAGCGGGATGTACAGCGCAGCAAGATACAAGGGCAAGATTACTGACGGTATGCCAGAAATCCCTGGTATCCTTGTTTGGACGGAAACCAAAGCGCACGTTGCTGTGTATATCGGCAACGGTTACGTCATCGAAGCACGCGGTTTTTCCTACGGTATTCCTAAAAGTGCAATGAGCAGCCGCAACTTTAAGTTTTGGGGTGACTACGCTTATATTGACTACACTTCTGCTGAGTTCGAGTTGATGAAAGCGTACAGCAAATCCACACAGACCACCACTGCCACAAAACAGCCAAGCGGAACCGAAACCCTCCGCAAAGGCAGCACTGGTGCGGCTGTGAAGGAACTACAAACCCTTTTGATGAAGCACGGCTACGACCTGCCGCGTTACGGTGCAGACGGTGACTTTGGCAACGAAACACTGGCAGCTGTAAAGGCATTCCAGTCTGACAAAGGTCTTGAGGTGGACGGTGCTGTTGGCCCGATTACATGGGCGGCTCTTAGAACCGAAAACACCAAGGAACCCATGTACGCCGTACACATTGCCGGTCTTAACTTGGCAAAAGCCAATGAAATCATCGCCAAATACGGCGGTACAAAGGAGGTAGACACCCATGCAGTATGAAGAAGCCGTAAACACGTTGCTGGATGTGGACGTAGTTGCTAAGTTCTTGCTGTTCGTTATCGCCGGTCTGGTACTGTTTATTCTGATTGGTCAAGGCATTGAGATGTGGAGAGACCTTTTCGGTAAGCCCAAAGAGGAAGAAGATAAAGCGTATGCCGATCATTTGCGGGAAAGCGAAAAACGTTTTCGCGAGATGGAACAGCATATCAAGGACAACAACGATAACATTGCCGATCTGATGGAATGGCTTCGAGTTTCATGTATGGCAAGCATGGCGTTGCTCAACCATGCCATCCACAACGGCAACACCGATGAAATGGAAAAAGCATCGAGCGAGCTTAACACCTATCTGATCAACCGGAAGTAAAGGAGTTGTTAGGTATGAAGATTAACTGGAATATCCGTTGGAAGAACCCTGTATGGTGGGGTGAGATGATTCTGGCTGTGTTTGCTCCTATCCTGGCACACGCCGGTATGAGTTGGGAGCAAATGACCACCTGGCCTGCCATTTGGGAACTGCTGGTGAACGCTGTACAGAATCCCGTTGTTGTGGTTGCTGTGGTGATCGCCGTGTTCAACACCTGTACCGATCCGACCACGCCTGGTCTGAGTGACAGCGAACGTGCGCTGACCTATGTGGAACCAGGCAAAATCGAATAACAAAAACAAGGCCGAGGAAATTTTCCTCGGCTTTTGTCGTATTGTGTCGAAATCCACACACAGTATTTTTCATGCGTTATAATCCGCGTGAGGTGATCATCATGGATTATATGCTGCTTGGAAAACGAGTTCGGATCAGACGGAATGTTTTGGCTTTCACTCAGGAAACGCTTGCAGAAATGATCGGCGTGAGTACATCGTTTGTTGGACACATCGAACGCGGTACAAGGAAATTGTCTGTAGAAACACTGTATTTGTTGTGCAAAGCCCTTGATACCAGTGCGGATTTCTTGCTTGGAATTAAATAGTCATCATGTACGCACAGACGAATCTGTATGTACATGATAACAAT
>UZAT01069727.1_pt1 | contig 15595 bp, 17 predicted proteins | sample 2160861 | NCBI WGS metagenome assembly UZAT01 (sample SAMEA5138306, study PRJEB28736) | viral metagenome | reverse complement strand
CCGCTTTGGTAAGGAAGATTATTGAGGTTCTTGGTTTTCCCCTCAATCATGGATAGTTCACTCTCGATGTTTTCAATAGGTTCCTTGTTGACATCAATATTTTTCATGGGCGCATACGGTTCGTACGCTGTTGCAACGCTACCCTCCTCGACCATGAAGTCAACGGGGATCATGTCAGTCCAAGGCGCTGCCTCGGTGATGTCATAAAACTGCACCGCGACGAAAGCTGTGTCCTTAGACAAGGTCATCGTTGCAGGGAATATGTTGGCAGAAGTTCCGGTTTTTACAAGGAACGATAGGAAGTTCTTGTTCGCATCAAATTGCATGAAGTAAAAGTTGATGCTCGAAAGCTCCGCCTCAATGCGTCCGCTTGCCGTATACATTCTTCCCGGAGTAACCGGGAACAACTGATTAACAGCTGCATTTCTCCGCCCAGACGAACCCTGCTGCCAAACCCCCTTGCTGAATTGACCATTTTTCCACTCGCCGTAGAAGATATTCTTCCCCGCAGTTTCATGGATTTCAAGCGTATCGCCGACCTCCAAATGATCCAGCTTTCCGTCATCGTTCGTGTACAGCAGTCTCCCGGCGTTATTCACGCCCTGCGCCTTATCCATCTTCTCCTCATTAAGTCGATTAACGTCAGATTCGTTCTTCGCGATCTGCTCGTCCATCTCATTCAGCTGGGAGGCATAGAGCTTGTCGCCGCTCTGGTAATTATGTTTTGTGTAGGCCATTTTTCTCCTCCTTTATGCCAATGTCACGCTGTCAAGTATTGCATTGTCCAGCAAAGCCACCGCCGCGCTGGTGTCCCCGGCGAGGATCAGAGCTTTAAGCTGTTCAACCAGTTCATCTATCTCGGTCTTGTTGTATACCTCGGCCGTGCTGTACACGTCGAGGTTTCTACGCGCTTCCTTGGCAGTCTTTCCACCATGCCCGCCAGAGGGTACATCTAGCGGTTTGCCCAGCGTAGACTTGGAAGGGTAGAGAGTGAGACCATTGACTTCCTTGCCGCTCGCGTCCATTGCACTCAGTTTGGCTCCGCTGGTCGCGCCTGCCAAATTTGCGGCGTAGGGCATACCCTGGCCGGCTTTGAGCGCCCCGGTCGCCTGTATCGATCCGTCTACTTTACCGCCAGTCGAGGGCAGCGCCTCAACGTCGGCGGCAGTCAGTTCGACCGCGCCGGTCTTGCCGTTGACAGACTGGACAGCACCATTTTCCTCAAGGGCTTTTATACGCTCATCCAGATCCTTGTAGCTCCTGACCTCGGTCTTTGTGTAGACATAGTCGGCAGGCTTGTCTCTCCGCACCACGCGGCAGACCAGCACGTCACGCACGCGAAGATCACAACAGCCATACGCGTGGATAGCCCACGACTGCTGAAGCAGTACGTTCGGGATGTTCGCATACCGACGACCGTTTTCTTCATAGACCTCGCAGACCAGCGCGGGGCTGGTTACCGCGTTGGAAAAATGCACTTCATGGACGTCGGAGTTCAAGACCTCCAGCCGCTGATCGACGTCCCACTGATACAGACAGGAGCGTCCTCCTTCAATGATAAGCATCTGGTTAGGTTACCTCCTTATGCTGTCCGTCTCCATACAGAGACCTGTATGTATGGCGGCATGTTGTTATGGGGCTGATCGCCACCTCTGAGAACTGGGCCGTATGCGACACTTGTGCCCGCTACGTTAAACCAGCCATGCTTCTTCTCCTCTTCGGCGTGCTGAGAGTAGACAGAGCCGTGACCGTGGCTCGGGAGTTCGTCCAGAGTCAGGGTGTGCGTCGATTCGCCGCCTGTCTGGCCGATCGTGCCGGTGGACGTGGTCGCCCAGAGGAATGCGTTCGTGATTCGCGCCCATGTGCCGCCGAACAGCGTGCCCGGGTTGGTGTGGTTGTACGCGATATAGATACTGCCCACAGGGTACGCCGCCAGCGCGTCGCTCTCCCATGCGCTCCACGCGCTGCCTGTGTAGTAGCGACTCCAGCACGACCCGCCTCTGCGGTATGGCATCGCAACCTGTCGCCGGTCGCTGGTCGTGAGCTTATTGCTGTAGAATATGGTCTCAACATACCAGAGTCCAGTCGTCGGGGTGTTCTGGTTGGTGAGGATCAGGTGTTCGACGCTCGTGTTCGGGTCAATCGGCGTCGATGATCCGCCGTACAGGCTCATGCCGTTGCTGATATGAGCGCCGTACTGGTCATACGCACGCAGACCGAGCTCGAAGGCGTTGTCCTTCTCCGCGACCTTGCCGATCGCCATGCTCGTGCCGTTCGCGCCCCAGTTTATCAGGGTGAATGCCGTCGAGGCGCTCGTGGTTCGGCTTGCGGAACTATGACGATCCGCGACAGTCAGCTGGATATCGTAGGAGCTGTTACTGTCCGCGGCGATGATGACCGACCCATTCGTGACCGAGTACTTATTGGCGTAGGCGGTGAGCGTCTGCGTCGTGAAGCTGGTCGCGCTGGACTTTTTATACTTCAGCGTATAGGTCGCGGTGTTCTTACTGCTGAGGGACGTGACCGTCGCCGAGAAACTGACCTTTACATAGTCACCTTGCTCGTTTTCGGTGCCGTCGCTGTCGCATCGGTGAACAGCCAGCGACTTGAGGTTAGGCGGAGTGTATGCCAGCACGGTCATCGTGTAGCTGGCTGTTCCGCTCCTGCCGCGCTTGTCCTTGACCGTCGCGGTGATCGTTGAACTGCCGGAGGTCTTGAGCACGTCTGTGGTCGCTGATGCGGTCGTGTAGTTGACGCCGTTGGCGCTCACTGCATACGAGGCGATGGGCGAACTATACGCCATCTGTGTTCCGACCGTGATCTTGATTTTAGACAGCCTCTGCACGGGTGAGCCGTAGATATCATCCACGCCTGTCGTATCGTCAAGCGTCAGGGAACAGGTGGGCTTGACGGTCGAGGGTACTGTGGCAGTAAAGCCTGTGTACTTCGTGCCGACCAGCTTCGTGCCGCTGTAGGTGTCGACGTATATTCTGCCCGAGCCGCTGGTCGCGTTCGGGATATCGTTCATGAACGCCAGCGGAATCGTCCACGTCGTTCCTGTACCGACTCCCGTCGCAATCGTGCCGCTGCGGCTGCCGTACTCGTAGCGTACCGTGTGGGTAAACGTCGAGGCTTTACGGTTCATGTGGATGGCGATCTCGGTGCCGAAGTTGCCCACGTTCTGCGTCGTTTCCGGCCAAGTGATCAGGGACGGCTGGGAGGCTCTTGCGATGGTGGGTAATGTGCCCGAGCCTGCTCCTGAGTACGTGCCCATGTAGTCGCCGTTGTTCAGCGTCAGCTTGAACTCCTGAGAGAACGAGTACGCGAACGACTTTGTACCGTCAGCCGTGTGGGCGATGACCGCCGTGCCGCTGGCAAGGGTCTGCGTACTGTTCGCGGCTATGTTGACCTTTACCGTGCCCGTTCGGGTCACGCCATCGATGACGACCGTCCATTTTCGGTCGGATCTCGTGAGTGAGCCGTTCCCGGCGACGAGGTTCATCTTCCAGCCGATGGTGGTCGTATTGTCCGCGACCGACTGGCTATTCTGTTGCCAGATAAATTCAAGATATAGCCATGAGTATATGGTGACTTTTGTACTGCCGCTCGTAGCCATATCAGCCACCTACCTTCAAAAATGACAATGAATTATTCGATCGGGGCACAAATGCGAAATTGCCGAACTGTGCCCTCTCGTTGACCTCGATGACGATGTTGCCAGTATGGAAGTCCACGCCGTCCCACCAGCCGAACTGCTGACCGTTCTTTTTGAACAGAATCAGATCGTTGTCGAGCGTCAGGGTCATGGAGTTCGCGCCGGCCTTGATGGAGAGACCGTCAGTGCTAAACTCGAAATGCTTTTCGAGGGTCTCGACTGTCTTCTGGAGGTCGCCGTCCACGTTCTCGATGAGCTCGGTCACTTCGGAGAAGTTCAAACTGATCGAGTCCGCCATAGCTTTGAGCTCACTCGCTACTGTGGACTTGTAACTCTCGAGGTCAGAAGTACGCGTGTACTCGCTCAGGGCCGAGAGGATGATGCTCTCCGCCGTCTGGATGGCGGCGGTGATCTGGTTCTGAGTCGTCGTGGCGAGTTCCTTGAGGTTCTCTTTCTGCTGGTTGAGGTCGATCAGTTGCTGTCCGAGCTGTTCCTGCACGGCGTTCTGGTTGCCGTTGTTGATGTCCGAAGCGGCTTTGGTGGTCGCGCCCAGGACGATCTGGGTCTTACCGGGGTCGAGGATGTCCGGCTCTAGTTCCATCAGCGGGTACGCCGCACTGAAGCCGTGCGGTGTGCTCCGCAGTTCTACATATCGACCGACGATGAACTTCGACATCTGGGCCGGTGCGTCCGCAGTGCCGCTCAGGTCTGCCGCCTTGACCTGTATGGTCTGTGTCTGAAGGATGCCCTCGGTGGACAGCATCGTGACAGCTTTCCGGCGGAGGTTTTCCGCGACCGTGACGTCGTTCCAGTCTACTCTGCGAGTGATGCGCAGACCGCCGAGCTGTTTCTCGGTCTCGCGGCTATAGATGATCTTGCCAGCCTTCACATAGCCGGGAGTGACCTCTCCGTCGGGCAGAGACTCAAGGGTCAGCCCGTCCTTGCCTATAGGGAGGATGGCTGTGTAGGTCTCAGCGGAGTCGAGGAGCGTCTCCAGATCCAGCAGATTCTCGCCGAACTCTACAGGCTGCATATTTGTCAGCGGCAGGTCGGCGTAGTAGTTCAGGACGGTGGTCTCGCCGCTGTAGTCCGCCAGCAGATACCCGCCGAGCGGCTCGAGGATTTTCTGCTTCAGCGTCTGCATACCTGTGAGGTACTCACTGGAGGCGCGGCTGAGGTAATTGTTCGGGTCTTTGACCGTCACAGTGCCCAGCTTGATGCACTGGGCCTCGCCGACCTGACTGTTATGCTCTGCCAGCAGTCGCTCGAGAAAGAAGCTGATCACGTTGCCACTGGTCGCGGCGGTCTGGTAGGCGGCGTCGTCGAGGTAGTCATCCGGGAAGTTGTAGGGCGCGATCAGGCTGTCGTTCAGACATGCCAGCAGGCCCTCGGACTCAATCTCGCGCGACATGTTGAAGTCGCGCCTGTCCTTGTGAATGCGTCCCTTGTAGATCGGTACACCATCGGCCCTGAGTTCCAGAACGCCCTTCAGCTTGGTCAGCTCATTGACATATGGATGGTCAGGGTCGATGGTAAAACTAAGAGCGCCAGCCTCTCCGACCGCGAGGTGACAGTCCGGGTCTCGGATGATAAGCCCCAGATCTGTGCCTCTCGGGTCGTAGATAGGGAGACCGTCATAGAATACCTGATACATCACAGTGCTCCCTTCCGATATACGATTTTAATTGTACCTGTTCCGGCGTCGGTTTTTGCTTGCAGTTGGTTCGCGCCCTCTTCCAGCATAATGCCGAGCACTCGATGCGTGCCTGCCGCCAGAGCGAAGGTGCCGCCCTTCCACTGTAGGGTCGTGGCTGCCGAGACTGTGATCGTCGGGGTTACAGGTTTACGGTCATTATTCAGCACTATGGTGCTGTAGCTGGTCGTCAGGTTTGCAGACTGCGTGGTCTCAGACTGCCGCAGTTTGTACGGCTGACAGGTAGCTATGACCGTGATCGTGTGGAGTATGCCGTCCACGGCGTGCTTGGAAACGGTCACGCGGCCCTGGTAGTAATAATCGGGGTCGTCGTCCAGCGTAATCTTGCCCGACCAGCCGTTTATGGCATTGCTGACCTGAGCGTACTTCGTCACCCAGTTATCGCCGGGATAGAGTTTGAACGTCCATGTGATTTTGCGCGTCTTATAAACCACGCGCCCGGCGGGGGACTCGGAGAAGTCCTTCGAGCCGTCCGCGCCGGGGATGTCAATAAAATTGGTTTTAGGTTCGGCTGGCTGTATTTCCACCTTCGACTGCACCAGATGCAGATCGCGGTAGCTATGCACGCCGCCGAAGTCTGTTCCTCTTGCCATGCTTTACGCCCTCGCTCTCTGTGCCTGGAGTTGTCCGAGGCGCTTGTCCATCGGTTTGGCAATGCCACCGACCAGCTTGTCGGAATCAAGATAAATGCCCATCTGGGCGATCTCGCCCAGCTTGTCGAGCACTGCCGCCAGCAGGCTGACGACCTGACCACCAGACGCGCCGCCGATAGCGGTGTCCATGTCTGCGGCTACCTTGCTGATCCATGCCTTATTCTGATGCAGAGGGACGACAGCCTCGGCGCCGTTGCCTTCGAGGAAGCCGACCTGACCGCGCTCGAGGACGCCGCCCTGTTCCAGTGTGGGAATCGTCGGGATATCAAGACCCTTGCCGCCGATACCGGGCACCCACTCGGGAATCTGAAGGGTATTGATCTTGCCGATGAAGCTGTTAAGGACGCCAATCACGGCATTCAGCGGCGTCTTGATGATCGTCTCCAGTCCCTCCCAGATAGCTCCTACCGCCTCGACGAGGTCCTCAAAAGCGCCAGAAAAATCGCCAGAAAAAACGTCGGTGACAAAGTCGATTATAGCCTCAAGAGCAGGCTTCAGCGAATCCTCCCAAAGGGAAACGATACCTGTAAAAACAGCATCAACCACGGGGCCGACGACGGTCTCAAAAACGTACTCAAACGCCGGGGCGAGTGTGTCGTTTATGAATGAGCCGATCGCCTCAAGACATGGCTGAAGGTTTTCCTCCCAAATAGTCTGGATATCGGAGAACACAGACGAGACAAATTCCTGTATCGCGGGTAATTTTTCCTCGAAAACGCCGTAGACCGTGCCAACCGCCGAACTGATAAGATCCCAGACGGGCTTGCCGACAGTCTCCCAGACGGTCTTGATGACGGTCATCGCCGCCGAGAAAAGTGTGGAGATCACGGACATCACAGAGGTGAAGGTGATTCCGTTTTCGGACAATTTGGTCTTGATGCTGTCGAACCAGTCGGCTACCGCGGTGAGGGCGGTGACCAACACAGGCAGGACATTCACGCTCACCCACTCGATCGCCGCCGAGAAAATTGGAAGCACAAACTCGGCGATCGACGTCAGCGCAGTGGACAGCCAAGGGAGGACTGTTTCAGCCAGAGACGTGATGACGGGCGTGAGGGCCACCAGCACGTCGGCCAGCAACTGCTTGCCAGCCGTCAGGAACGGCTCGACAGCCGCGCCGATGCCAGCCATCGCGGCGTTGAAGTTATCCTGCGCGACGTTCGCATCGATGACCGCGCCGTTCACTTCGCGGTATTTGTCAGCGGCTTCAGAATAGAGGCCGTTGAGGGTATCGGTTATCAGGGCCTGACGCTCCTGCTCAGAGCTACAGGCGTCGAGCTGGGCTTGGAAAGATTCCTCATTTACGCCTGCCCAGTTGAGGGCATCGGCGAGTCCACCGGTCAGGGTGCCGACCTTTACCGTCTCGTTGGCGGCTTCGGTCAAGTTCTCGATGGGCAGGCTGTCGCCGAACGTCGCATAGACGCCTGTACAGATGTCCGTCCATTTCGCCAGCTCTTCCTCGGTGGTTGTCAGCTTCGCCAGATGGTTGGCGGCTTCGACCGCCTGACCGCTATCGCCGAGTATGCCGTTCAGCCCCTCATAGGTCTTTCGGGCGGTCTCTGCCGAGAATCCGCTGGTCTCGAAAGCGGCTTGCAGTTTGCCCTGCTCCGTGCGGTATTCGCGCGTAGTCTCGGCTACCGCGATCAGCGCAGTACCTGCGGCAGCGGCGGCGCCAGCTACGCCTGCGGCGAATTTACCAGCAGACTTTCCGACCGACAGCAGTTTGCTTCCTAAGCCTCCTGCATTCTTGTCGGTCTTTTTGAGCGACTTGTCGGCTGCCGCGGTGTCAACGAATACCGAGCCGATCAGCCGGAAGATCTCCATCGCCATCGACTGGCTCCTCCTTCCTCAGTTCGCGCATCGCCTCGTCGATCTCTCTCTGGATCTCTGCCACGCTCCGGCGGTCGATATTCGCACCGGTCGCGCGGTCACGGTACTCCGCGAAACTGATATTTTTACCTGTGTATGCCATGATGGGGAGCTGGGCAGTCCACTGCTGGAACAGTCGGGCATCGCGCTCTTGCTCGAGTGCCCTGACGATCAGAGCCAGGCCGAGGTCAGCGTCCATCTGCATCACGAAATTGATGTCACTGTATCGGTGCAGCAACAGATCGAAGAATTCTACTTCATCAATCTGGCTGCAATATTGAAAAAAGTTCCGAGGTTGTTCTCCTCGACCAGCTTTTTGAGGTTCTCGATCAGAACGTCAAGATCCAGATCGGCGACCTCCTCGGGCGTCATCTCGAACGGCCCCGCGAGGAACTCGTAGATCGCGAACTCTCCGGCGGTCTCGGTTGCCTTGTCGAACAGATTCCAGACCAGATCGAAGCCATCCGCCCAGCGGTCGGTGGACTCGCCAGACTTCAGAGCGAGCTCGCGAAACTGTTCCTTGAGACCCAGCTTTTTGAGGCATCGGCTCAGGACAGGGACGTCCGAAGTTTTCAGCTTGCGCATCGTGCGCACCTCCTCATATACAGATAAAAGGCGACCCGAAGGTCGCCCTTGTGATTAAACCTTAGGCTCGATGCAGGCGTACAGGTCGGAGACCTTGGTCAGCCACTGGAGCGCGTTCAGCTTCAGCTTGGGGCGACCGCTGGTCTTTTCGACACGATCCTCGACCAGACCGGGGTCGTCGTCTGCGTTGATCTCGCGATATTCGCGCTCGACGATGAACGAGCCGCCGCCGCGAGTCAGACCGACAGGCTTCGCGTCTTCCGCAGTCGTGCCGATGTAGAAACGACCCACGCCCAGCAGGATCTCCCCGTTGCCAGCAGTGAGACCGTCGGGGAGCGTCATGTCCCACGGTTCGGTGCGGTCACCTGCCGCGAGCTTCTCATCGGTATACATGCCCTCGAACTCAATTTCGGGGGTGGTGTCGTTCTTTTCCTCGAAAGTCCAGTCCGGGTTGGAACGACTGAACGCCCTTTCGAGTTTGATGATGATGGGCTTGCCGCCCTTGGTCATTCCTTCCCACTTGATATATCGAGTATCAGCAGGAGTTACGTTGCCCCTGCCGGTGTAGGTGGTTGCAGCCATTGCTTTATACCTCCTCGTAGAGTTGCACTATAAAATGCAGTTGGATGTGTTGCAGATTCTTATCCGGGTCGTCGAGGTTGTTTCTGCCGTCCCGGAAGAATGTCGGGAAAATCGGAGGGCGAGGGAGGTTTGAAGCATTGAACAGCGCCTCGATCTGATCCGCGATCTCCTCGACCGTTTTCTGATCGGGCGACCTGTCCCAGATATCGATCACAAGATCGAAGTCGTCGCGCGTACTGTCCGGGAAGTTGATGCCCTCCAGCAGATATGTCTTATAGGGATAAACGGCGTTCGGGATCGCCGTCTTGTGGTATGTCGCACCCTGTACGGTCTGAAGCTGTTCGCTGATCAAGCCGCGGAGCGCGGTGGTCTTGCTCATACGTCCTCACCTCCTCCTGAGTATTCCTTTTCATCGATCAAACGCAGAGCCTCGGCTTCGTCCTCCATTGCGCTCAAGTACTTGCTCTCGATCTCGACGATCGTGGCGATGTTCTCCTGCGCGGTCTTTCGGAGGATCTGACGCCGGGGCTGTTTACTGGTGCCCATTTCCTGATCGGTGCCGTACCATGTGCCATGAGTTACGCCCACCTCAAGGTGGGGCAGACCTGTCTTCGCCCAGGGTACGTTGTACAGGAACGTGGAAGTCCGACCGCGGACGCGGCGGCTCTTTTTCAAGCCCTTCAGCTTCTGCGCTCGGGCGTTGGCGGTATATGCCAAGAACTTCCCGACATCGCGCATGGCGGCGCGGGATAGTTCGAGGATCGTGTAGCTCGCTTTATCCACTGAGCTGGTATACTGGACGCCCTTTTTATTAATCTTGACGACTGACTTAGGTACTGCCACCGGGATTCACCTCTCGATAGCACACGATCTCGAGCTCCTGCCCTGCGCGGTAGGTTCGCAGGACGCGATATCTCTGCCCAGAGTGCTCTACACAAGGCTCGTTATCGTAGTCGAGATAGTCGGACAGCTTGAATTTGATCTCAGGCTGTAGCCCTACGGCGTGGGCCTGATAAAACTCTTTCTGTCCGATGCTCATCTGCTCGGCGAATACCTCCCGGAGCGTCTCATTGACCACGGGGTCGCCGTACCCGTCCAGCGTGGCGTCCACGCGGATCAGGGTCAGGATGTCAGCCATAAATAGCCGCCTCCTCGTCAGGGTCATCGATGTAGCCGTAGCCCTCAGCCATACGCAGGCAGGACTTCAGCGCCTCGTACCGTTTGAGATACTCGGCGCTCTTCACGGGGTCATCAGTATAGCTGGAGCGGAGGAACAGCTTGACCGCGTTGTAGATCAGCGGATCGGACGCCTGCGGATTTATAACGCCGCAGACGGTCAGGTCAGCCAGACAGGCATCGATATCGGCCTGTATGTCCTCGTCGAGTTTGTCGTGGCTGATTCTAAGGGCCAGCTTCAGCTTGCCCAAGATTTCGAGCGCCATGTCGCCGCCCTCCTTTCAAGTGATGCAGGCGGGGCTGTTACGCCCCGCCCGTCAGGTATCAGGTTTAAGCCTCGGAGACCAGAGCGAACGCCTTGTCGTCGGTCAGTACGCCCTCCTGGCAGGTGTAGCCAGAGTAGGTGACCTTGTGGTTGTCCAGATCCTTGGCAGACTCGATGATGACAGGAGCGACCACGTTCTGGAGGTACTTCTTGGCGTCGCCGATCAGGAGCTCGGTATCACCCAGAGCGTCCTCGAACTTGATGGTCGCACCGAGCAGAGCGCCAGCCGCGCCAGCGGTGATGGACTGCTGGAAGATGGGGCGCTTGTTGGAGTCGACCATGCTGACCAGCTTGTTATAGATGCCCTTGCGAGTACCGTACACGACGACAGTGCCGACGCGCTTCAGCTCAGCGAAGCCTGCGCACAGGTTGGCATAGTTGACACCAGAGGCGACCTTGTTGGCGGCGTTCATCTGGGCCTTGATGTTGGTGATGATTTCGGTAGCCAGCACGGAGCCAAGGCGTGCGGAGATCTGGGCGATCAGGTAGTCCTCGAAGGCGGGGATCGCCATATGCTGCATCTTGTAGGTCAGCTTGACATTGGCGGTGTAGTCTTCGCCGGACAGGTTCACGTCGTCAAAGGTGATCTCCAGCTCGTTGGAAGCCTCGCCCTCGGCGGTCTTACCAGCGTCAGCGGCGATGGTCTTGGCGACAGGGATGGTGATCGCGGCATTGGAGTGCATGGTGTACACATCCGCCACGATGGGATGGGCCTCGCCGATCAGATCGATGATGCGGTTCTGCATCACAGTGGGCAGGGGCGCGGTGGTGTTGGTGGTCAGGAAAGTGAAGGCGCGGCGCTCGATGTCGCTCATCTCATCGCCACGCAGGTGACGCAGGAACGCGCTACGGTACTCTTCAGAATCAGGGGTAAAAGTGCGGTTTTCCATAGGGGTCTCCTCCTCATGATGTTCAATAGGGTTGCCAGTAGTCAGGCCGGCGGCAATATTTGCACGCATCTGCTGACGGGTCTGGATTTCGGACTGGATGCGGTTGCGCTCTGCGGTCAGGTTTTCGACTTCCTGCTCCAGAGCGGTCAGCTGGTCACCAGTAGCAGTCTCCAGTTCGGTCTGGATTTCTGCCATTCGGGTGTTGATCTGCTCAATAGTCATGGTTGTAATCCTCCTACTCCTATATAGCCTTTATCTTGAGCCGCAGGCGTCTGCGTCTCTCGTCAAGCGCCGCCTCACTCCGGGCGGCCAGGTCGATCACTCCGTCGGCCCAGCTTCGCGCGTTGATTTCGGTGTTCTGGTTCGCCGGAATAGACACAGCGGAGACGTCAAAGATCTTTTTGACACTCTTGTGGATGATCGTCCGGCTGTCGCGATCATACTCATAGTCGCCGAGAATGAAGCCCCAAGACATCTTGGTGATCATCCCCGTGCTGATCTCTTCGTAGAGGTTTCGAGCGGCTTCTGTCCTGCCCAGATCCGCGGCAGTAAAGAGACCGACGTCGTCAACCTCCACGATCAAAGAGCCATTGCTCTGTCGGGCCATAACAGTGCCCTGATGATTCAGCTGGAAAATGACATCGGACATGTCACAGCCAGCAAAACAGCCCGGCTCGAATCGCTCGTAGATCGGGCCGTCTACATCCTCAAAAAGCACATATGGCTCGAATCGGGCGGCGTAGCCCTCGACGTAGTAATTGCTGTCGATCCGCTTGGTCGTGGGCTGTCCGAACGTCTGGAGGGCGCGGATCTGCCGCTCACTCTTCAGACTGATCTTGTTCGACGGTGTCATCGCTGTCGTCCTCCTTCTCAGGTTCTTCGGGTTCTGGTTCTTCGGGTTTGGCGGCAGCCGCCAGCTGAGACTGTGCCGCCTTCAGTTCATTCTGGAGTTTAGCCACCTCATCCAGCTGGGTGATCTCCACATATTCGCGGCGAATATAGCGCTTGTCGCCGTCCTCCACATGGGGCAGATTCCAGATATCCATGACGCCGTTAAGGCTCAGGACGCCACGGTCAAACATCTGAGAGCTGACCTGCAACTTCTCCGCGTTGGTCGCGTACTGGAGGCGGTTGGCGCTCCATACGATGGCGTTACCGCGCTTGCGCTCCTGTTCGCTGTAGGTCATGGAAGTCATCGCCTGAGACAGCTGAAGGGCGAAGGGTTCGACCTTGCCCTCGTAGTAGGCGCTCCAAGAGTCGCCGACTGCCTTGTTCTGCAAGATGTCCTCGTTACTGCCGAAGTAGTTGAGCACTCGGGTCTGAATGAGGTTCATCTGCTCGGCGTCCACGACCTTAGCCTGGGACTGGATCTGCTGGACGTTGGTGTAGTTGTTCGGAAACAGAGCCAAGCCGCCAGCGTCGGCGCCAAGGTTCTCCTCGACCCAATTCTTCCGCTCCTTCGCCAAGTCTTTGCCCTTGGTGAAGTTATTGACCGTTGCCATGAAGCGGAAGCTGGCGCTGTTCTTGATGCCCTCGGTGATGCCCTGATTCTGGGTGTTCAACAGCTGGAGCGTAGGCATCAGCGCCTGATTATTCTCGCCGACCACGTCGTTGTTATAGAGGTACTTGGAAACGACGCCACAGCGAGACAATTCGATCGCCGCCCACTGCCCGGAGTTGAAGCGGTAGCGCAGGAACGGCTCACCCTTCACCTCGATGATCTCGGTCTGCACAGGGTTTACCGGGTAGTAACCGATCAGACGGTCGGTGTTATCCAGCACCGGGGTGATGAAACAGGTGTTTTTCGCGTCGTAGATCGTAGCGACCTTATAAACGAACTGCGCGGAGGTCATGAAGATGTTGGGCTTGCCGTCCAGCAGATGCTTCAGACCGCGCAGATCCGCGCCCTGCACCTGAGGGAGCAGTTTACTGCAATGACTGGCGAAGGTGTGAATGCAGGAGCGGGTCAGCTCCATCTCGTAAACGCCGCCGTCGTAGCTGGTGAATATCGGTGAATACCCGTCCAGCATCTGAAAATAGGTGTTTACTTCTTTGGCGACCTTCGGACGCCTAAAAAGAAAATCAAAGGCACCCATAAAAGCCTCCTTATTCTTCGTTCTTCAGTTGTACGCCGATCTGGTCATACCATTTCTGTCTGACCGTCAGGGCGTCAATGACGGCGACAAAGCCATCGATGTGACACTTGGGTTCTATCTTGACCGGGCGGATCTTCCTCGTCTCGAGGTTCTGCTTCATCGCCACGTTCAAGAAATGAGCCTTCAGCAGATTGTTCTTGCCGATCTGAAGCGTGCCGTCTCTCAGCAGACCGTCCGCCTCATGGATGACAGGAGTCAGGTTCTCACCCTGATAAACATCATCCATGTGGAAGCCGTACTGCGTCATTTGCTGGACGAGATACTGGGCACTGTATCGGTCGTATCCGACCTGTAGCGGCAGGATCTCGTACTCTTCCACGAGACGACAGAACCATTCAAAACAGTCGGGATAGTCCACATAGTTCTCGCCGCTGGGAGTGATCAGCCCCTGCTGTACATACAGCTGATAGGGCACACCCTCCGCGGCTTGCAGTTCGGCGATCCGATTCCTCGGCATAAAGAACTGCGTAAACGTGTACAGCTTGCTGTCCTTCTCGATGACCACACAGCAGGCGGTCAAGTCGGTCGTCTGCGACAGGTCGATGCCGCCCACGCAATAACTGCCGCGGAAGTCCTCCAGACTGTACTCGGTCTGTGTGGCTGCGTCGATCACGTTGTAGGGCATCCACGCCTGTGTGCTGTTCTGCTTGAGGTTGCAGTATTTCGTCTTGAACTCTGCCAGCTTGCTGAGACTCATCCGGGCGACCGCGATCTCCTCTATGAAGAAATCAGCCTTTACGCTGACACCCATGTTCGGGTTTGCCTTCTTGAGCTCCTCGAGGTCGTCCCATCTACTCTCATAGTCGATCATGTAGAGGATCGGGAGCAGTCGCCGCTCGTCGCTGTTGCCCATCAGGTAGGCAGTCGCGCGGGTCATAAGTTCGTCATACGGGCCGTCGTTGATGTATCCAGCCGTGGAGATCGACAGGATCATCGGCTGGAGTCGGGCACCGAGTGCCGACTTCATGACCTCGTACTGCTTGCGACCCTGTTCTGCCGGCCAGCTTGCGATCTCGTCACAGACCGTCAGGTGAGGGTTGAAGCCGTCCGACTTTTTCGCGTTGAACGCCAGCGGCTTGACGACGCAGTTGGTCGCCTCGATGTAGATGTCAGAGCGGCGCTTAACCGCCATCGCGTCGAGTTCCGGCTCTTGCTTGACCATCCTGTAGAAATTGTCGTAGACGATGGCGGCCTGCTCGAGTTTAGGCGCGAGGCAGTAGATCTTCGCGCCATACTCCCCATCGAGGTAATCCATGTAGGCGATTATGGCAGATGCAAGCAGACTCTTGCCGTTCTTTCGCCCCATGACCAGGAAGACCTCGCGGAAGACGCGCAGGCCCTCATCGTCTACGATGCCGAACATCAAGCAGATCGTGGACTTCTGCCACAGTTCCAGCTTAATCAGGTCGCTCCTGCCCTCGCAATGGTGGCAAAACGTCTCGACGAACTTGATCGCCTTGTTGGCTTTGCCCGAGTCGAACGAAAAAAGACCATCGCGGAGTCCGGCGATGATCTTGTCGTATAAAAGTCTGACCCACTTGCCGACCGTTACCTGCCCGGTCTGCATCTGGTCATAATACTCGTGGATGTAACTGGTGAACGGGGCTTTCATCCCTTCATCATCTCCGCGAGTTTGCCCTTCTTCTGTGCAGGAGGCACGAGTTCGAGCAACTGCTTCATGATGGCGTTCAGATTCTTGGTCAGACTGATGTGAACGTCTGCGGCTGCGGCTTTTTTCATGCCGTACTGGTTTTCACCGTTCTGGTACGTCTCGATCCAGCCCGTTTCGTTGAGCTGTGCCTCAAGATCGTGGAGGCTGACCGTGATGAACGCGGCGCGGTCGATCAGAGCGACGCAAGTGCTCCGCTTGTTGTCGTCCAGATCCGTGAATATCTTCATCAGTCTCGCGCGTTCTTTTTTGATGCGCTTCAGTTTTTCCGCGTTTTCGACCATTTAGCCACACCTCCCTCCTATATTTTGCAGAGTTTTT
>UZAT01309269.1_pt1 | contig 15618 bp, 7 predicted proteins | sample 2160861 | NCBI WGS metagenome assembly UZAT01 (sample SAMEA5138306, study PRJEB28736) | viral metagenome | reverse complement strand
GGTGATATTCTTCTGTTTGATGAAAAGAGGGGATATTATATGCCTAAATATCCCATGTCAAGCATTGAGGATGCAATCAGTGATATTGAGTCACTGAAAGGCATGGAAGCCAGTGTGGAGATCTGATAAGTAAAGGGGTTAAGCTATGAAACTAAATGACATGGAAAAAAAGGTGCTGGCACTGATTGAAGAGTTAAACCCGGACAGCGAACAATTAACAGATGATCCGGACATTGCAACCAAGCATAAAGATGTAATCAATCAGGTAATGTTTGAGCTTGCCCGTATGAAGAAGATTCCGGACTATGTTGCACTGGAAGTTGCAGTGGGTGATCTGATCCGCTTTGAGGATATCACAGAAAAATCCGGTCATGCAGTGTACCAGTTGGACTCTATAAAGGGTGTATGCCATGAATTAAAGGCCAGCGGTACAGTCATTAAGGTTATGGAGACCGGTGAGCTGGATATTGACTATTTCCGATATCCTGTACCGATCACCGCAGAGACAAGTGAAGATTACGAATTTGAATTAAGTGCAGATGCACTGGAAATTATGCCGTATGGTGTAGCAGCAGATCTGCTGAAAAGCGATGTTTCAACCGATTATGGTGAAATCTACGCAAAACGGTATGAAACAATGTTGCAGAGACTTGATCCACGCTATTCTATGGGTAGCTTTTATGTGGAGGGAGGGTTTGATATCTGATGGCAGAAATCGTACCTAGAATATATAGCTCTTTCCGTGGTGTAGACTTCCGTGGAGAAGAAGTAAACCTTATGAGAAGCCCCGACAGCTTGAATGTATGGAAGGACTACAGGAAGGTAGAAAGCATCCTCACACGTCCTGAAATGGAACTAAAAGAACAATTTGACACTCCTATATGGGGTGTCTTTTTTTATAAAGTCGGTAACACAGAAATGATGCTGGTACACAGCGGTACTACCTTGTATCAGATTGTAGATGGAGTGAGGACACAGCTTTACAGCGGTTTGAACCCTAGGAAGAGCGACAGTTTTATCTACAATAATATCTGGTATTTCAAGGACGGAATCAACTACTTGCAGTATGACGGTGAAACCATTGGAGAAGTAGTAGGACATGTGCCGACAACGAGTATCGGTAGGAAGCCTGCCGGTGGCGGTACTGTTTATGAAGATGTAAACATGCTTACCGGTATTAGAATCAATACATTCCTTGCAGACGGTGAAAGCGTGGAGTATGCGCTTGACTCACAGGGAATTGACGTGGATTTTCAGCCTATTATAAAGGTGAATGATGAGGTATTGGACATTTCGGCCTATACCGTGGACACCACAAATGGAAAGATTCTCTTTAAAACAGCACCGGAAGCACCGCTGACAGATGGACAGGACAATGTTTCAGTCAAATTCCGGAAGACTATTGCAGGGTATAGGGACCGTATAAACCAGTGTACCTTATTGCAGGTGTTTGATAACCGTGTATTTTTCAGCGGAAATCAGGACTATCCAAATGTATTGTGGCATTGCAGTTTGAATGATCCTACCTATTGCAGCGACTTGGACTACTACAACGAAGGACTTGACCTGTCAGAGATTACGGGCCTTGTAGCCGGCAACAATGCGCTGTGGGTGTTTAAAGAGCCGTCACAGGCCAATACAGCGGTCTTTTATCATAACCCTACCATTGATGCGGATTACGGCAAAATCTATCCCAGTACGCATTCCAGCATTGCTACAGGGTGTATCGGTAAGGCAGTAAACTTCAACGATGATATTTCATTCTTTAGCGAAAGAGGAATGGAAGCTATCAACGGTGATGTGACAACAGAGCAGGTTGTGGCCCACAGAAGTTCGATGATTGACCGGAAGCTCATGACAGAGGATAACTACCGGAAGATGCTTCTGGAAGAGTGGGAAGGTTATCTCATGGTATTTGTAGATAACAAAGTATACCTTGCAGACAGTCGGGCTACATTCACTAATGAGAACCACATGGAGTATGAGTGGTTTTATTGGGAGTTAGGGAAAGAGATCACCTGCACACGGGTGCATGAAGGGGTGCTTTATCTTGGTGCTTCCGATGGAATCTACACACTGACAGACAATGAAAGTGATGTAGAGAGCTGGTGGACTACACCGAAGGACAAATTCAAAAACCCAAACTATCAGAAGACCACAAATAAAAGAGGTTGTGTGGTTGAATCAACCGGAAAAATCACTGTGTCTGTAAAGACGGATAAGACAGAGTGGGAACAGATCGGAACATATGCAAATGTCATGGACTACTTCACATGCAGGATCAAGCGGAAGAAGTTCAAGGACATTCAATTAAAGTTTTACTCCGACACACGATTTAGCCTAGAAAGCGCAACACTTGAATGTTTTATCGGGGGATATGTGAAGCGCTAGAAAGGAGAAAAAATGGCAGCTAATAATTACAACATCAATTATGAAGATGAAAGATTCGGAAAAGTAGAGTCGGACAAACAGCAGGCATTAACCGAAGTTGAACAGACTTATGGTGGAATGATCGAACAGTCCGACAGCTATTTTCAGGCACAGATTGACGCATCCAAGCAGTGGGCCAACCAGCAACAGCAGATCCAGCAGGAGCAGACCGACTTTGCCATTGAGCAGATCGAGCAGCAGAAGGGACAGGCAAACAAGGATTATCAGAAAGAGCAGGCCGGTGCTTATGTAGACTGGCAGAAGCAGAGCAATAAATACGGTGCAAATGCTGAACAGATGGCAGCCAGCGGTATGACGAATACCGGCTTTAGTGAAAGCTCACAGGTTAGTATGTACAACACATACCAGAACCGTGTAGCCGTGGCCCGTGAGAGCTACCAGAAAGCCGTATTAAACTATAACAATGCTATTAAAGATGCTCAGTTGCAGAACAACAGTAAACTGGCTGAGATCGCATATCAGGCATTGCAGACAGAGCTCGAGCTGTCCTTGCAGGGATTCCAGTACAAGAATGATCTGATTAGGGAACAGGCAAGCAAGAAACAGGAGATCGACAATACATACTACAACCGTTACCAGGATGTATTGAACCAGATGAACACCGAAAACGCACTGGCAGAGGAAATCAGACAGTACAACGAGTCTATGCAGTTGCAGAAACAGCAGTTGCAGGAAGAGATCAGACAGTACGAGCAGAACTACGCATTGCAGGTTAAGGAGTACGAAGAGTCTATTCGTCAGTTTGACCAGGAGATTGCACGTTTGAAAGCCAAGGATAAGGCCGAAGCAGAAGCAGAAGCTAAGCGTTTAGAGATGCAGAAACGTCAGTTGGAATACGAGATGCAGATGGCTGAGAAAGAACATCAGTTGAAGCAGGCCCAGCTTGCAGAGCAGCAGAGACAGTTTGACGCAGAGCTTGCTGAAAAGAAGAGACAGTATAACACCGCACGTAGCGATAAAAAAGCCGGTGGAGGAGATAACGGTGGAGTGAAACTTGGAGATGATGGCGGTGGTCAACCTAGCATTCCTTACTTGAATGACTACGAAGAAGCTTCTGAGTATCTGAGACAGAATGGACTTGGTGGCGGTGGTGCTGGTCTTTACACTGCGTCTGAATGGCATAGCAGAAAGAACAGCGGAAGCAAATCTGCGTGGCTGCAATATGCTACTTATCAGGATTATCTACAGGATTACGCAACTTATATGATAGCGAATAAATAGTCTTTGTGAGGGGAAAATATGGCAACTTTAGAACGATATAAGAAAAGGAAATATATTGACCCAACCGGCATGACGGCTGAAGAGTTTGTACGGGCTAGGCTTGCACAAGACAGAGAAGAGATTAACCCGAAAGGAATGACTTCGCAAGAGTTCGTAAAGGCTAGACTGGGGCTTACCGATGAGGATTTAGCCCCGGTTGCCAATAGATTCAGCAACATTAGCAGGGAATCTGACAAGGAACAGGAAGAAGAGAAGACCAAGGAAAGAACATGGTTTCAGAAAAGTGAGTCTGACAGTGTTATTGGCACTATCCTTGGTTCAGGTGCGGATCTGTTGGAGAGCGTAGGTACTGGAATTATCGGCATGGGCGAAAAGGCTGTTGATACGCTTATGTACTTAGCACCTGCATTCAATGCAGGACAGCAGGCCCAGAATAATCCGTACTACCGGTTTGATATCAATGAATACAGACAGCAGCAGGAATCTTCCAGAAAGTTCATTGAAAAGGATCTGTACGATGAAGAGAAGGTAGCAAAACTTCTTATTTCAGATCAGGCAAAGAAGATCGGCATTGATGCAGAGAAGCATTCCGTATTCGGTGAGAAGTCGGATGCATTGGCACAGTCAGCAGGACAGTTAGGGGCAACTATTGCGTTGTCCCCTGTTCTTCCGTGGTATATGACAACTGGTTTGACAAGCTTTGGTGGAGAAGCAGAAGGTGCATTGAAAGAGGGAGCAGGCTATGAGCAGGCCGGTGGTAGTGCTTTGATTACTGCCAGTGCTGATATTCTTACTGAGAAGCTGTCCGGTGGTATCAAATTCGGTGGAAAAACGCTGGATGATGTAATGCTGAAACCGTTGACAGAGAAGATCGCCAATAAAACGGTCCGTACTCTTACGAATCTTGGCATTGATGCAGCCGGAGAAGGTGGAGAAGAAGTCCTTTCCGGTATAATCAGCAATCTTGGCACTGCATTGTACAAAGAGGAAAGCATAGAAGAGCTTCTTACAAGCGAAGAAGCTATGGACGAGTACATTGAAAGCTTTATCGGTGGTGCTGTCCTTGGTGGCGGTATGAGTGCTATTACTGCCGGCACAGGAGTTGACGATGCAAACAAGAAACCTGCATATACAGAGAATGAGCAGAAAGTGCTTGATGCTGTGGTTGAAAGCCGTATTGCAGAAGAAGAGACAGACGGAAACAAGGTAAGCTCCAAAAAGCGTGCGGAGATTGAAAAAGAGGTACAGAGAGAGCTTGAAAAAGGCTACATCGACCTTGACACCATCGAAAGTACATTAGGTGGGGAAACCTATGAAACGTACAAGTCTATCACGGAGCAGGAAGAAAGCCTAACAAAGCAGTTAAAAGAGCTTGAAAACGCACCGAACACCGTTGGCAATGCAAAACAATATGAAGCTATCGAAAAACAGCTAAATGAACTCAAAAACAACTCAAATAAAGCTGAACTGAAAGACAAATTATCTCTGGAAGTGAAGGAACTTGTTAAAAACGATCGTTTAAGTGAAAGCTACAACGAAAAAACCAGACGAAGTGAAAAATTCACGGTAGATCTGACAAAGTATGACGAGAAGCAGCAGGCAGTTGTCAAAAAGGCAGTAGAAAGCGGAATACTGAACAACACGAACAGAACACACGAGTTTGTTGATATGATTGCTAAGATATCAGCAGATAAGGGTGTTTCTTTTGATTTCACCAACAATGCGAAGCTGAAAGAGTCCGGATTTGCATTGGAAGGAAAAACGATCAATGGATATGTGAAGGACGGTAATATTTCGCTGAATATTGATTCCAGAAAGGCATTAAATACCGTTGTAGGCCATGAGATTACCCACGTGTTAGAGGGAACAGACCTTTATACAGAGTTGCAGAGTATTGTCAAAGAGTACGCAACCACTAAGGGAGAATACGATACACGTTTGGAGGAAATCAAGGAGCTGTACAAGGGTATTAAGGATGCAAATGTCGAACAGGAATTGACAGCAGAACTGATTGGCGATTACCTGTTTACGGACAGCGACTTTGTAAGTCGTTTATCTGTTGAGAAGCCGAACGTATTCAAGAAGATCTATGATGAGATCAAATACCTTGTAAAGACTGTAACCGGTGGAAAAGAAGCAAGACAGCTTGCGAAGTTGCAGAAAACCTTTGCGGAAGTGTACAGAAGCTCTACGGCTAATAAAACAGCAGAAAGCGTTGACTATGATCTGGATGTAAAAGAGGACATTGAAATAAATTATATGTCACTTGTATCCAAACCGGATATGACAAAAACAGAGGTAACAACAACGCTTGAAGATGTAAAAAACAAGGATAGCAGAACGATTGCAAAAGAAGCAAGAGAAAAGCTTCCCAAAAATGAAAACGGTGTTATTTCCATTCAAAACAAGGATACAGGAAAAGACATTATTGTTGGAATAAAAGCGATTGAGCATGGATTGCGAAGAAACAGTGAATACAATGCGATTGTTTCAATGCATTTAGAAAGCTATCTGGAAAACGCAATAAAAATAAATGAAGCGGTGGCCGATGAAGGAAGGGCTCACGACAGTGACATATATCTTGGTTACGGAGAAAATGCAAGCGGAGAAAAGATACCTGCTTATTTTGTAGTTTCAAAGCTAACAACAGGTCAAGAAGAGTTGATAGAGTTTAACTCTTTATATTCGTTTAATGCAAAAAAAATAGCAGAAGATTCCACTCAAGGTGGGGCGAGTTTTCAGGCTCGTACTTCTGCTAACATAAGCATAACAGAATTGTTAGATAATGTCAATGAAGTATTTTCGGATGTGCTGCCCAAAACTGTTGCCGAACACTATGGGCATGAAAGAAGAGACACTAAGATTGGTAAAAGTGTTAAATACTCTTTGAGCGAGGATACCAAGGGTGGCCAGTTGTCAGATATGCAGATTGAATACTTCAAGGATTCGGCAATTCGTGATGATAACGGCAATCTAAAAGTCATGTATCATGGATCACCGGCTTCATTTAGCGTATTTGACAAGAGAAAGGCTAAGTCTAGCGGTTACTACGGAAGCGGTTTTTATTTCAGTGAAAGCGAAAGCCACGCAGGACAGTACGGCAGTAAGTATGAGGTATATCTCAATATCAAAAATCCTATGCAGTCTGGTACAAACAGTATCACAAAAGAACAGTTACGAAAATTTGTGGATGCTGTTGCAGAAAACGAGGATTACGGAATTGAGAATTATGGATATGGGGCTACCGTAGATAGCGTGACGGAAGATGTATACGGCAAAGACGACTTCGCAATGATTATGGATATAAATGCAACTGCCATCGGAGACATGGTAGAAGCTATCCAATTATTCAATGAAGCCAACGGGACAAACTATGATGGAATCATCGTACCGACAGAAACCGTTGCATTTTATCCTGAGCAGATCAAGGCGGTAACGAATGAAAACCCAACAGATAACCCGGACATTAACATGTCGCTTTCCGAAGGTGGTCAGAACGCAGCACGGGCAAGAGGATGGAATGTATACGGAAGCGACATTGCACTGGAAGCACCGGTAAAGGGAACAGTTGATACAACTACAGAAACAGTTGATACAACCGACAATGTAGTTGATGAATACGCACCACTCACCGAAGCAGAAGCAAATGAGCGTGACGCACAGCAGGCCGACAGGATCAACACACTTGAGGAAGCACCACCGGAAGCAGAAGCGCCGGTAGATGAAGTACAGGTGTTGTATTCACTGGAAGCAGAACAGCAGGAAAAGGTTGCAGAGGTTGACGGTGCTGTAGAAGCAGAGGAAACGGCTGACACTCCGGAATTTTCCGTGAATGAGAGCTACAATGCGAAGCTGGAGAACTATCGTACAGCAATAGAAGGTTATAAAACTGCAAAAAGTACGATTGAAACAGCTTTTGATGAAGCTATCAATAAGAAAACAGCAGAGTATAACAGTCTGAAGCGGAAGGATACCAACAGAGCATCCCATCTTTTGACACAGATTGAAAACCTGAAACTTAGAAAGAGTAACAATGTAACTTCCCTTGATTCAAAGATTGCAAGAGTAGAAGGTATTGTGGAAAACATGGTGCAAAACGAAGCATCATGGAAGCAGAAAAAGCTTGCATCGAGAAGGGTTGATTATCACAAAGGTATCGTAGACAAAATCAAAACTGCTTTCAGTTTAAAGGGCTTTGATTTCGACAAGGTGCTGGAAAGCGCAAAGAATAAAGGTACGTTTGCATCTGTAGATAATACACCGCAGCGATTCATTGAAAAGTCCTTGGGCTACAAAGAAGGACAGATTTTAAACGATCTGACTGTAAATAAGGTAGCGCAGAACGAAAGCGAAGGTATCAAGTGGATCAACTCGTACACTGATAAAAAGTCGGGCCTGTTGACGCAGATTACCAAGGAGTACGGCATTAAACCGAGAAGTAAAGAGAGCGCATCCGCACAGATGTATGCAGAGGGCTTCTGGGTTGACGATGATGGAAACTTTATCAAGTATGGTGACGCAGAGCTTGCAAAAGATTATCCGGATGCAAAAGTGAGGGAGAATATCAAGAAGCTTGCGAAAGATCCGAGAATTAGACAGATTTACGATGAAACACTGGGAATGATTAATGCATCCCGATTGCGAAATCTCTATCCGGAGATTCCGAGAAGGAGCAACTATTTCCTGCATTTCAGGGAGATGGATGACACCTTTTCGAGACTTGGTATCCCGTTCAATCCCAACGATATCAAGTTAAAGGACCTGCCTACAGATATTAACGGCATGACAGCGGATCTCAAGCCCGGACAGCCTTACTTTGCCAGCGCACACCAGCGAATGGGCTACAAGACGAACTATGACTTGATTGGCGGTGTAGAACGATACCTGAATAGTGCCAAGAACCAGATCTATCACATTGACGATATACAGACTTTAAGAGCTTTGAGAAACTACATTGCTGACACCTACGGACAGGCACACGGTCTTGAAAGCCTTGACAGCATGACGGAAGAAGAAGCAGTAGCAAGAATCGAAGAGGTGTACAATTCCCACCTGTCTACATTTGCAAAATTCCTTAATGAGGAAGCAAATGTTATAGCAGGAAAAACCTCTTTGACAGACAGGGGCTTAGAGGGTGTTATCGGAAGACGTGGTATTCAGTTCTTGGATACAGTAAACCGTCAAGTAGGAAGCAACATGGTAGGCTTCAACGTATCATCTGCACTTACGAATACGGTTTCTGCTGTACAGGCCGTTGCGAAGTCGAACAAGTTTGATGCTACAAAGGCTTTCGCTCAGACAGTTTCCAATAAAATCAGATCAGTGTTCGGCAAAACGGATGGTTTTGTAGAAAACAGTCCTTTGATGATCCGGAGGAAAGGCATTGAAAAACTGACAAAAACACCGTGGGAAAGTGTTACCGACAAGGGCTATATCCTGATGGGGGCGATTGATAATATCTCTTCGGAGTTCATTGCCAGAACTAAATTTAACGAGCTGACAAGAAAGGGAATGAGCGAACAGCAGGCACATGTTGAAGCTGATAAGTGGGCATCGAGAATCCTTGGAGACAGATCACTGGGACAGCAACCGCAGCTCTATAATTCAAAGATGCTTGGGCTTGTTACGAAGTTCCAGCTTGAAGTCAGAAACCAATTAGACAGCCAGTTTTACGACACCATACAGGAAGCGAAAGTATCCAATGAAGATATCGAAAACGGGCTTATCAGAAACATGAAGGTATCTGCAAAGGTTGGTGCTACGTTCTTCCAGTTGGCAGTGCTTCAGCACATGTTTGGTAAAGCATTTGAGTCTGTAGCAGGCTATAACCCGGCATTTGACATTGTGGAAGTGTTGGCACAATTGTTTGGCTTTGACGATGACGAGGAAAGCGAAGACACACCGCTTGACAATCTGGAACAGGGCTTTTTGACGCTGTTGGGAGACCTGCCGTATACAAGCTCATTCACCGGTGGTGGACGTATTCCGATTTCGTCAGCACTGCCGATTGAGCAGTTTGTATCCGGAAAGGATAGTTACGGCAATGAAAAGTCGAGATGGGATACCATCAAGGAAACAGCACCGTATTATCTTATGCCGGCAGGTTACGGACAGTTGAAAAAGACCACACAAGGTCTTGGAATGTTCAGCGATGAACACCCGGTAGCAGGATCGTATACGGATAGCGGAAATCTTAGATTCCCGATTGAAGATACACCTGAAAACAGAGTGAGAAGTGCTATTTTCGGACAGTATGCAAGCCCGGAAGCAAGGGACTATTTCGACAACGAAAGAAGCCCATTAAAAGAAAAGCAGATTCAGGAATATAAAGACTTGGAGCTTCCGATCAGAGAGTATTGGGACTACAGAGAGGGATTGAAAGAGCATGACAAGTTAGAGGACAAATTTGATTATATTGCAGGTCTCGATCTTCCGGTAGAAAAGAAAAATATCATGATAAATAATATCGTGGACCGGAAAGAAGCAGTAGACTTGACAAACTATGATGAATTTGATACCTACGAAGAATTTGACTTTGCTACAAAGAATCCTGAAAAGTACGAGTTTTTACAGTCTAACAACGTAACGTACAAAGACTACAAGTCAAACGAAGATGCCAAAGAAGAATACGATGCTGCATACAACTGGGTAAAACAGAACCCGGAAAAGGTTGTTGTATCCAAGGCGGTTGCTAATAATGTAGTCGAGTACAGGCGGTATGTTTCTGCTATAAACAAAATCGAAGCAGACAAGGACAGCGACGGTAAGACAATCAATGGAAGCGGTAAGCAGAAGAAGACCGAATACATCAACAATCTGAACCTTGATTATGGACAGAAGATCATTCTCTACAGAAGTTTGTTCGACAGTGAGAAAGACAAGGATGAATACAATACTGATATTGTAGAATACCTGAGTGATCGCAGCGACATTACTTATGAGGAAAAGATTGGAATTCTGGAATTATTGGGTATGCAGATTGATGCGGATGGAACAGTGAGGTGGTAACGTGAGACAAGATAGGCAGGGTGTTAGGACGGCTGTCGATCTTGAACGTAAATACAACTTAGCAGGGATGAAAAAAGCGGTTGAAAACAGCGTAGAGGGAATAAACAAGACCAATAAAACATTGGAAGAGTTTGTGAACACTACGCTGGATTCACTCGAAAACATCCAGTCTCAGATAGATGGGAACATCACAACATGGTTTTACAGTGGTGTTCCCACTCTGCTGAATCCACCTGCAAGCGAGTGGGTAACAGATGCAGAAAAAAATAATCATCTGGGAGATACGTATTACGATCAAGACACAGGATATGCATACCGTTTTGCATTGTGTGACGGTGAATACAAATGGCTGGAAATCCTGGACAATGATGTAGCGGAAGCATTGGCTATTGCAAATAAAGCACTGGATACAGCGGATGGAAAAAGGCGAGTGTTTGTAGCACAGCCGGCCCCACCTTATGACAACGGAGATCTGTGGTTTAGGGACCGGGAAATTTATATCTGCCAAATTTCAAAGGCAGCAGGTGAGACCTACGCAGACAATGATTTTATCATTGCCACAAAGTACACGGATGATACGCTTGCCACGCAGGTGGGAGACAATCTGGAAATTGTCAGAGGTACAGTAACAACCATCCAAGAGGGTGTAGATGCTTTCAAGATTGAGATGGAAACCACCGTGAAGAGCATTGACGAGCTGCAACAGGAAACGATTGAAAGCCTGGAAAGAATGTCGTATACATTCGGCACAAACGATCTGACTATTGCAAAGTCGACAGATCCGGTAAGCGCAAGGATTAACAATCAGGGCTTGAAAGTGTACAACTACAACGATCTGAACGCTATCTTTAATCACAGGGGCGCAGGAATCCAGAAGCTAATTGTGGTAGGCGATACACAGCTCGGAAACCTTTCCATTGTAAAGGCGAAAGACGAGAAAGGAAATGATTGTACGGATATCAATTATCTTGTGTCCAATATTCAGACCTTGCATGACTTAGAAGGAGGTTGAATAAGTGCCAGCATCAAGAGTAGCATGTGCCAGCTTTAACCTCGGCACAAATACAACAATTACAATTACAAGAGATAACAAAGCGTATACTCACACTTTGAAGTACAGCTTTAATGGAGCTACCGGTACGATAGCAACAAAGACGGCCCAGACTACTTATGTATGGAAACCGCCTGCGGATACGTTCTATTCAAAGATCCCGAATACTTCTTCTGGGTATGGAACGATCACCTGTGAAACCTACAACGGAAATACATTGATCGGAACAACCACCTGTGGTTTTTATGCCTATGCAGTGAAAGCGGATTGTTTGCCCGGAGTAGTCGGTACAGTAATAGACAGCAACGAAAAAACAGTTGCATTGACCGGTAATAACAAAGTGATGGTTTGTTATTTGTCGAAGCCGAAAGCGACATTGACAGCCACAGCGAAAAAGAGCGCAACCATAAAAACAATACAGATCGAAAATCCGGTGGGGTTAGTTGCTACAACTAGCCCCTATACTTTTGACACGGTTTATAGTGAAGAGTTCCGGTTTAAGGCTACAGACAGCAGGGGATATTCCAACACAACGATAGTTAAGGCAGCAGGCTTTATAGAGTACAATCCTTGCTATTTTGACAATATCCCAGTATTGAAACGAATGGAAAGCACAGCAACCACAGCGGAAGCAACCTTGACCGGATATTGCTTTAAAGGAAGCTTTGGCAGTGTGGCCAATACATTGGCTGTTAAGTACAGGTACAAAACAAGCACCGGAGCTTATGGCTCATACAAAACAATCACACCAACATGGAACAGTGATGGAACATTCACGGTAAAGGCTACGATTACCGGTCTGTCATTGGATGAAACATATACGGTTGAGTTTGTTGTAGAAGATAAGCTCGTATCGTTCCCGGTAGAGTCTGTTCTTGGACAGGGTACAGGTGATTTCCGTATTGCAAAGGACTATTTGCAGGCTAAAAACAATCTGTATATCGGTACAGAAAAGAACACAGAGTTTAGAGCAACTAAGCTCAGACGTGTTTTAAATGGACACCTTTACGAAGCAAATTTTGGTGTAGGAAATGCCGGTGGCGGTGGTGCTTGTGCGATTGAATTGTACGAAGATGGAGTGCAAATCTCACGGTATGACTTGCACAAAGATAAGTTTTTGTATAACACATTAACCAATATGTCTGTAGCGGAGATGTCGGGAGCTGTTCCGGAATCAATATCAAACGGTATGCAAGGACATTTCGTGCTAAACGGTGGTACTACCAATCCTGTATTATTCCAATGGGGACGGATAACGGTAACACCGGACAAAGCGGATACTCTTAAGGTTTTTCCGGTTGGCTTCTTTAGAGGATACACCGGCATTCCGTTTGTATGCAGCGACAAGGCAACGAGTGCGCCTGATACTGTGCATTCGACTGTTGGAGATATTACAAGCTCCGGGTTTAACATTTATTTGCGACGGCCTACAGCTACAGCAACTTCTATCCTATGGGTTGCAATAGGCAATGGAACAGCATCCATGCCAGAATAAGGGGGTGATACTTTGCGGTATATATTAGACTTAGACGGGTATGTACATTCGGTATCGTTTGGTTGTTACTTAAACAAATGTACCGAGTATACAGGCACAGTGCCGGTAGGCTATAACTCTTTGGATGCATGGGCCACATATGCTTGTATCAATGCATACTATATCGACTCTGACGGAAACCTTGCGTATGACGCAGAGCGAGAAAAGTTAATAAGGGAAAAAGAAGCGCAGGACGCAACCGACAACGCAGTATTGAAAAGGAAGGACCTGTACGAAAGTGAAGCGGTACTGGACAGCCAGTATATAAAAGCGTCCGCAAGTGGAGAGGTAATTTTGCTTGATGATATAAAGCCAATTTCTCCGCTTGTCAGGATCACGGGTATTGATGCATCCTGCAAAAACTTGGCAGTGTACACGCACGGCAAAAACATGATGCCGAACAATGCCAGAAATGAAACGATCAGCGGTGTTACGTTTTCAAAAGCATACAGCGGAGCAATCACGGTGAGTGGTGTACCAACAGATAATATTGAATACACGGTTGCTGGTAGTGCTTCCAATACCGTTCCGCTTTTTGCATTGAAGAAAAACCATAATTACTACTTGAATTTAGGCGGTCTTGAATGCGAGTTAAGGTACTATGACGGTGAAACCACAAAGCAACAGTATGTAGGGCCTAGCGGTCTTTTGAATCTGCCTGAAAGCATAGAGGTGACGCAGGTTGTTGTTAAAATTGCAGGTAGTACACCGCTGTATCCTTCTGACACACTGTATCCGAGCGAGACGCTGTATCCGGTTAATTATGTTCCGGTCAATATCAATACTACTTTCATGCCACAGCTTGAGTATGGAAAGGCCTATACTTCCTTTGAAGCGTACAAGTTGAAGTCTTTGGAAATGGATTTTAGCGACATTGTGGATGATGGAGACACGGTGGACTATATCCAAGTGGAAAACGGAGTTATATACATATCGGTTGACGGTATTGTACAGGTGCTGGGAAGCGGAAATGTGGGCCTGTACAGTGATTACGATATGATTTATGCAACCAAGGACTCAACACTGGAAATGACGTACAGCACCAATGTATATGACGTGGATAGCTTGGAGTTTTTGCAGGGTAAAGCGACTACAACGAACAAGTTTAGGATACTGAAAGACGGATCGATAGAAGCTCATAACGGGTATTTCAGCGGGGCTATAGAATCTTCTTCAGCAAAGATTACCGGTGGAAATATCAATATTAAAAGTGCTGACAACAATAACAACGATATCACACTGTCGCATACTTACGGAAGCAATAAGGCAGAGATTGGCTTTAATGGTAACTGGTTGCGAGGGTATTTAAACGGAAAACGTGCTTTTCTTATAAATGTTGGAGCGTATGACAATTCTCCGTCAGCAGTATTTGATGGCCAATTACAGTCAATGGGAAACATGTATTCTTTCGGAAACCTTGGTACATCCGGAGACATGAGCGTATTTGGTTCTTTGAATGTATACGGAGAAAAAAACCGTGTGGTTGTAACAAAGGAACACGGAGCGGTATGCATGAACGCTTACGAGACAGCGTGTGCCTTGTTTGGTGATGTGGGATGTGGAAAGACAGATGAAACCGGACAGTGCTATGTGTATTTTGACCCGGTATTCATGGAAACTGTGTCAACGGACATGGAATATCAAATATTCTTACAGAAAGAAGGCCCGGGGGATTTGTGGGTAGCAGAGAAAACACCCGGGTATTTCCTTGTAAAAGGTACGGAGAATCTTTCTTTCTCATGGGAAGCAAAAGCGAAACAGCGTGGCTACGAAAACACACGTCTTAAAATGATTGACAGAAAGGAGAATGTATAATGGCTTATATACCTACAAACTGGGAGAATGGCAAAACTCCCATTAATGCGGAGAATCTGAATAAGATTGAGCAGAAGCTTGTTGATCTGGATAAAAACGGTGGTGGCGGTGGTGGAAATGCCACAGTCGAAGAAATGACATGGGCAGAGTATGAAGCTCTTTCAGAAGAAGAGAAGATGGACGGCACGTTACGTGTTATCACGGACAAAAAGGCAGGGGTGAGGTTTGGAAACGTTGATATTTCCGGTATTGGTGACGGTACTGTAACCGGTGCTATTAGTGCGCTTGATCGCAAGGCTGGAGAAATAGAATTCGCAACATTTGATTGTGACGCTTTTACACTTCCGTTCAACTTTGTAAAGCGAAATGGACTTGTACAAGTTTTTAGTGGTGGAAATGTTGTTGCAGGAACCAGTCCGGGAAGCATGGGAGTGCTTTTTACAGTACCCGAAAAATTTCGCCCCTATCTTATGGGTAGAGGAATATCAACACGTCTTAACAATGTAGTGATACAAATTGCCGTGGATGCAGATGGTAG